>Ga0115031_1000162_pt1 | contig 46547 bp, 38 predicted proteins | sample Maine_Asex4_meta_FD_87301 | JGI IMG/M metagenome (GOLD analysis project Ga0115031, IMG submission 87301) | Marine algal microbial communities from Maine, USA - Maine_Asex4_metaG | ecosystem: Host-associated > Algae > Red algae > Unclassified | place: Maine, USA | collected 2015-01-05
AACGCATTTGCGCATCAGCCGCCACGCGATAGCGTCCGGTTTTTAGCGCGTAGGACCGGACGCTATCGCGTGGCGGCTGATAAGATTATCCTGCGTTTTGTCTAAAGGAAGTGCCATTGGGCGATAGCCACCGGTTGCTACGAATATCCGGCGGAACCGGACGCTTTTCCGTTGGCGACTGATAGAGAACGTACTTATCGACTTTCGAATTAAAACGTTCCTGGTCAACGATAGACTAAAAAACAAAAGACCGCGTGCAATATCCGGGCTAGTGGTCTGTCAGAGCTAAAAGTTCGGGTTGGGAACATTAGCCGTTTGGCCGCTAGCCCCGGTTTTCTGTGCCGCAACGGTGGCTAGGGCGCCAAAAGGCTAATCGAATATTTAGCTTTGGCGAACCACTAGCAATACGAACAGCAACCGATCAAGAATCCCTCGTTGCCGATCGGTCAATGAATTTGATCAATTCATCATTCGTTTTGGAGGCAACTTTCAGAAGTTCTGGAAGCAGGATCTGCGTACTTTCGAGATCGTCGCCCTCGGCATGAACTTCCATCTCCTGGCAGACGCTGGCAAGTCGGTCTGCACAGATCACCTTGGCGGAACCTTTGATTGAATGGGCGGCCCGTTTGACTGCCTCAAAATCGGACCGGGCAACCGCAGATTCCAGCTCTGATGTCAGTCGGTCGCATTCTTTGAGAAAAATTCGTTGCGTCTTTACCAATCCTTTTGGGCCTCCGGGAACTTTCGTCCGGGAACTTTCGAAATCGACCAGCTTCGCACCCTCATCGAGGGCACTTTCGGGGCTTGATTCAGTTTCAAAATTCGCTTCTGAGACAGGGTTGGCCAGTCTCGCGATTCCAGTTTGGTCTTCGATCGTAACGAATAACAACTCGACTTGAATCGGTTTGGCAATATAAGCATCCATTCCAGCGGCAAGACAACGTTCACGATCTCCAGCCATGGCTGCTGCCGTGACTGCTACGATCGGAATTCGATTCCCCGTTTTTTTTTCACGATCGCGAATCACAGCCGTCGCCTTGATGCCGTCCATGTCGGGCATTTGAAAATCCATTAAAATCAAATCAAACGACTCGTTACTCCGGTCTCCCAAGCTGTCAACGATGCTAATCGCCTCCCGGCCGCTTCCTGCAATCGTGACCCTATGGCCTGCTTGCTGCAAATAACCTGCTACGACACGTTGACTGATTAAGTCGTCTTCGACTGCGAGGATGTGAAGTGAGCGTGCTGGTTTAAGATCCCGAATTCGTTTCTCAGGCACAACGGCCTCTGGTTCAGTTTTCGCCTGGTCAGTCCCCAAAGCGTCAACGATCACATCGAAAAGTTCCGACTTGATCACAGGCTTGGTCATGTAATGCGCGATGCCCGCCTCCTTGCATCGCATTGCATCGCCGAGCCCGGCCGCAGACGAAATCATGATGATCGTTGGATTGGCGAAAACCGGATTCCCTGAAACCAATTCGGCCACTGAGAAACCGTCCATCCCTGGCATCATGCAATCGAGCAAAACCAGTTGGTAGGGCAATCCGAGTTTGGTAGCGTTTTGCAATTCTGTGATGGCTGAAACGCCGCCGTCGACAACACTCGGCGACAGCTTCCAGCTCTTGAGCATCTCTTCTACTATTCGACGGTTGGTTTGGTTATCATCGACAACTAAAGTTCGAATGCCTCGTAGTGATTCGAGCTTAAACGTGCTGGTTGAAGGCTGGTTTTCGGCGACCGGGAAATTCGCTGAAAAATGAAATGTTGTGCCAACGCCGACTTCGCTTTCAATCCAGATCTTGCCGCCCATCAACCCCACAAGTTGTTTGCAAATTGTGAGTCCAAGCCCCGTGCCGCCGAATCGTCGCGTGGTGGAAGTGTCAGCTTGGCTAAACTCGTCAAAAATGAGCTCCTGCTTCTTGGCGGGGATTCCGATGCCAGTATCTCGCACCGAGAAATGCAAATCCACCGATTTTTCATCAAATGTTTGCGAATCGACTTCAACGACGACCTCCCCGTGGTCAGTAAACTTAATGGCATTGCCAACAAGATTGATAATGATCTGACGAAGCCGACTGGGATCGCCGATTAGCCTTTCCGGAAGCGCAGGTGAAATACGGCACGCGAGCTCCAAATCTTTTTCGATCGCTTTGGAGGCAAGTGATTGAGTCGTTTTCCCAACGGAGTCGGAAAGATTGAACGGGATTTGATCCAGCTCCAGTTTGCCAGCTTCAATTTTTGAGAAATCAAGAATGTCATTGAGAAGTCCCATCAGTGACTCCGAAGCTTGACTAATCATGCTGGTGTATTCCGCCTGATCTGAATCGAGTGATGTTTCAGAGAGAAGCTTGGACATCCCAATAATGCCGTTCATCGGCGTTCGGATTTCATGGCTCATGTTGGCAACGAATTCACTTTTCGCGCGGCTGGCTCCATCTGCCAAAGCAAGCGCTTTTTGCAATTTCCGGCGAGACTCCATCAGTTCGGTCACGTCGCGCGATATCCCGAAAGTGCCGAAAATGTTCCCATTATCGTCCTGCAATTGTACCTTGGTGGTCGAACACCAACTGCTACTACCATCGAGATACTTTTCTTCTTCCAGCGTGTTAACGATTGGCTTGCCTGTGTTAATGATTTGCTGTTCGTCATTTAACGCCCGAGTCGCATGATCCTCAGCGAACAACTTTGCGTCCGTTTGGCCAATTACTTCCGACGGTTTAAGATTAACTTTGGCAGCGAGGCTATTGCTGATTCGAGTAAATTTGGAATCCAAATCCTTGAAGTAGATGGCATCTGGCGAGTGCTCCAGCAAAGAACTAAACAAAAATCGCTCGTGGGCAAGAGCGTCTTCGGCATCGCGTTGCTGTGTGACGTCCCAACAGAGAAACTGGATGGCGATAACGCTCCCGTCGTCGTCGCAAATCGGAATCCGGCGATATTCCACCAGTAAAATGTCGCCGCTTTTAGACTTATGTTTGCCAAACCCCGATTGAACCTTTCCGGTTTCGACGACTTCTTCGTCTGCGGCTCGATACTTGTTGGCCAGTGATTTTGACACGAAATCATAGTCAGATTTCCCAACGATGTTTTTCAAGGAGCGACCGCTGAATTCCAGATAAGCCTTATTGGCGAACAAAATTTTCCCCGAAGTGTCTTTTACAAGCAGCGACAAAGGCATGTTCTCAGCCAGAGCTCGAAAACTAAGCGTGGGAAACTCCGGACGATCAGGCATCAGTTAAGCTCGTGATTCTAGAATTGGAAATGGCGACTGGATAACGAGCTTGAAGAAACAACTACCCGTCGAAATGTTCAAGCTTGTCAGCATAACGAATTAGATCATAAACATTGTCAACTCGCATCTTCTTGAGAATGCTTTGACGCTGAATTCTGATCGTGCTCTGAGCGGTGCCCAGGATTTTGGCAATCATTTTGGGTTGTTTGCCATCAATGAGTAAACTAAGCACCTCGCGCTCACGAGGTGAAAGCAATTTATAACAGGCTTTGACTTCGGCAACTTCGAGGTGCTGTTGATGGTTCTGTTCTTCGCGCTGCAATGTTTTCGCGACTTTGTCTCGCAACTCGTTGGGATCAACCGGCTTTTCCAGAAATTCGACCGCGCCAAGCTTCATAGCTTTGACTGCCATCGGCACATCAGCGTGACCGGTCAAAACGAGAACCGGCAGATGGAAATTTAGTTCGCTTAGTTGCTTGAGAAACTGGATACCATCAACGCCCGGCATCCTGACGTCAGAGACAACACAACCTCGAAGCGAGTCGCTTATGATTTTCATAAATTCAACGGCAGACTCAAATTCTTGAATTTCGTGGCCAGCGGATTCCAGAATCAAGCGAACCGAACGTCTCACCGTGGGCTCGTCGTCTACTACGAATACGGTTTGCCTTGCATTCAATTTTCACCAACCCTGGGATCAACATCTGAATTGTGTTCTCAGCAAGCAGATCAGGTTGCGTGTGCAACCGCCGCCACTGGAATGGTGAACCGGAACGTCAGTCCATGACCTTCGTTTGATTTTACTGTTAGCTCGCCGTCGTGAGCTTCGACAATCTTCTTTGAGATCGCCAACCCCAGCCCAAGACCTTCTGGCTTGTTTCGCGTAAAAAACGGATCGAACAAACGCTCGATGTTTTCCGGATCCAGCCCCGGACCAGAGTCGACAACTTCCACAAATAAGTCCTCGCCTGATTGACCAGAGAGAATCTTTAAGCGAACCGGTTGAACATCACCTAATTCCATCGCCTGAATCGCGTTCTGTCCTAGATTCATGACGACTTGTTGCAATTGAATTCGGTCAACCATCGCCTTCGGTAATTTCTCGTCAAGCTCCAGCGAGATCTCCACATCCATCGCGGGCTTGAGCAGCTCCGCCGACTCTCTGACGATTTCGTTCAAGTCCGAAGTTTCTCGACTGGTTGTGCTCTTGTTGATTAGACGCCTGAGCCGTTTGATAATTGCGCCCGCCCGCTTTGCTTCACGCGACGTGTCGTGTAGCAGCGTTGTCATCTTTTCTGGGTCGTTACGATTGTTTTCGATCGCTTGGATGCAATGATCGGTATAGCCAATGATCGCCATCAGCGGCTGATTCAGTTCATGAGCCAATCCTGACGCCATTTCGCCCAGCGTTGCCAGACGCGAAGCGTGCGCCAGTTCCTGCTGCCGCTGAGCCGCCTCATCTTTCATGCGTGACAACTCTCGAGTCCGTTCTTCCACGCGTAGTTCAAGCTCATCATTCGCCGTTTTCAACCGCAGTTCTGCTTTCTTGCGGGCGATGGAATAGCGAATTGAACGGGCGAGCAAATCACTGCCGATTTCTCCTTTCACCAAATAGTCTTCGGCACCTAGCCGCTGTGCTTCAACGACGGTCGCTTCGTCATCGGTTCCCGATAGAATCACGATCGGTGTCCGTGGAGACGTTTCACAAACGCGCTGGCAAGATTCCAAGCCGCTGCTGTCCGGCAGAGACAAATCCAACAACACGGCATCGAATTCAGATTGTCTCAAGGCATTCAAGCCTTCTTCTAGAGTCCCAAAATTGGCAATGCTGAAATCCGAATTCTTTGCTTCATTAAGCATGTCAGTGATCAGACTGACTTGGAGTTCGCTGTCTTCAATTACCAAAATATTTACCATAGGTAGCTTTCTTGTGTCGATTGATCGTTCCGGTAAAACCGACGTGGTCATGTGCTTTTCGAAACTGTCAATTTAAGACTGTGCTTTGTTATTGCAGAGTATGACTAAGGATATTCTCATGACAATAAACGTTTTGACTATATCAACATAAACCCGTTTGATGGAAATTATTACTAATCGTCCTCAAATCCCATCGTTCCATTTTATTTGAACAGGCCAAGCCATGACACAGCGCACCTTGGGAGTCCTTTTGGCGGGAGGCGTCGGCTCACGACTTTTCCCATTGACCGAAGACCGCGCCAAACCGGGCGTTCCCTTTGGCGGCAAGTACCGAATCATTGATTTCACGCTTAGCAATTGTTATCACTCCGGTTTAAGACAAATTCTGGTGCTAACGCAATATAAATCTCAGTCGCTACAGACCCACCTTCGAGATGGATGGTCGATCTACAATCCTGGAATCGGCGAATACATCACCGCCGTTCCGCCACAGATGCGAACGGGTGAAACGTGGTACGTCGGAACTGCGGATGCCGTTTACCAAAATCTTTACATGCTCGAACGCAGCAATGCCGATCGCGTGATCATTCTATCCGGCGATCACATTTACCGCATGGATTATGCCGCCATGATTAAGTTCCATTGTGAAAATTTTGCGGACGCGACCATCGCGTGTATGAAAGTTCCGATCGCCGAGGCCCGTGAATTCGGTGTCATGGACGTCAACACCGACGGCAAGATCGTTGACTTTGTTGAGAAACCTAGCAATCCACCGTGTGTCCCCGGAGATCCTGATCACGCGTTGGCCTCGATGGGAATCTACGTCTTTTCAAGAACTTTGCTGTGCCGGATTCTGCGTGAAGACCATGAGAACCCCGAGTCTTCCCACGACTTCGGCAAAGACATTTTGCCAAAACTGATAAAGACGCACGAACTTTACGGATACGAGTTCGCTAGCGATGCGGGCCGCGTCAGAGGTGATGCGTACTGGCGCGATGTCGGCACCATCGACTCGTTCTTCGAAGCCCACATGGACTTGCTTAAACCAGATCCACCACTAGATCTTTATCAACGTGACTGGTCAGTTCGCACCACGGCGGAGCAAGGCGCCCCCGTGAGAACCATTCCCGGACCTTCAGGACAACGCTCCGAGATTCAGGATTCCATGATGGGCTCGGGAGTCGTCATTCAGGGCGCCAATGTTCAGCATTCAGTTCTCTCTCGTAGCGTCAAGGTTTCAGAATTTGCTTCGGTCGAGGATTGTGTCCTGTTTGATCATGTGAAAGTTGGTGAGGGCTGCAAGCTTCGCCGCTGTATTATTGACAAGCACGTCCGTGTTCCCGCCGGCGAAGTCATTGGGTATGACTTGGATGAAGACGCAAAACGTTTTTCGGTTTCGACCGACGGTATCGTTGTCGTCCCGAAGTCATACCGCTTTAGCGAAAGTCCATCCACTTCCAAGCCCCATTTGATTCAACAAGTCACGAACTAACAAGTCAAGTAGCAAGCAAGAGGATCCTTACCAAAATCCTATAACGCCGACTTAGAAACACCATGAACATCCCGCGAAACAACCTTGATCAAGACGATTTTGCAAACCCAAATCAAGCGGCAATTAAGCATCACTTGTTGTGCGCACTTGATGATGGCGGCCACACTTCGGAACTGACTGACGCAAACTATCTTTATCGCGCGGCGGCAGCCGTTGGAGACCAGTTGAGTAGCCCGTGGCGGGAAACAAGAAAGCAGTTTTCTGAAACACAAAATCGTCGGGTTCACTGTAACTCGCTTGGGTTTCTGCTGGGAGGCTCGCGCAACAACGCTGCCCAGAATATTGAGCTACAACCGCGGCTTCGACAGGCCATCGCCGCGATGGGTTTGCAGCTTGAAGAAATCGTCAATCATGAGCACGATGCGGGACTTGGAAACGGCGGGCTTGGACGATTGGCAGCTTGCTTTCTGGATTGCTGTGCCAATCTTGGCCTGCTGGTCAGAGACTATGGCATCCGTTACGAATATGGCAAGCTTAATTGCTTTCAGCTTAACAACACCCATCCGGCCACAGCAGTCCCCGAGCTGATGCGTTTGCTGATGGACAAACATGGTTTGCTGATTTCTACAAAATTTGGCCAGCAGCGGTTGGTTCTCAAGCGACCGAACGATTCAACAATACGCGGACGAGATCTGGAACGTTCAACCGATGGTCGAGCAGTCGACCAGAAAGTAGGCGGCCACCCACACAGCTGGCTCTGGGCTGTATTTGTTAACTCAAATATCAAATAAGTAATTTTTTGTGAGCGGCAGGGCGCTAGCCGCTGGCAAAACGCCCGACGAACCGGCGGCCAGCGCCTTGCCGCTCACAAAAATCAATCGCAACAACCAAATCTGACCCATGACAAATTCACGATCTGCAGGAATCCTGCTCCACATCACCAGTCTGCCCAGCCCGTTTGGCATTGGGGATATGGGAACATCTGCATACGAATTCGTCGATTTCCTTAGCACCGCGGGGCAAAGCACTTGGCAGGTGCTTCCCCTTTGCCCGGCCGCAGCGGGAAACTCTCCGTACAGCAGTTACTCTGCTTTCGCAGGGAACATGCTTTTGATCAGTCCGGAATTGCTCGGCAAGGCTGGTTGGATTTCAGAACCCAGCTACAAAGCTTGGACTCACGAGTACGAAAGTTCGGCAGTTGAAGATCTTAACGCAGTCAACTTCGACCAGGTTACCCAATTCAAACGCCAGCTACTACGGACGGCCTTTGATGAATCGCTGGACACACTCGATCGCTGCACAAAATTCACTCAGTTTTGCGATGATCATGCGTGGTGGTTGCACGACTTTGCCAGATTCGAAGCACTTAAAGAAATCACTGGCGAAAGCAATTGGACGAAGTGGCCGTTGGATTGTCGCGACCCGAAGAACTTCGAAGAGTCAAGCATCCCGCAGATCTCGAACGAGATTCGTTTCTCAAAGTTTAAACAGTTCCTTTTTGAATCCCAATGGCGGGAGTTGAAATCCTACGCCAACAGGAAAGGCATCTCCATTTGTGGCGACCTGCCGATCTTTGTAGCCTTCGAAAGCGCAGACGTCTGGGCCAATCAGCAGCAATTCCAATTGGACACCGCCGGCAATCCGCTGTTTGTTGCCGGCGTTCCTCCGGACTACTTCAGCGAGACCGGTCAGCACTGGGGAAATCCGTTGTACGACTGGTCTACGATGGAAGCAGATCAGTTCCGTTGGTGGACAGATCGCTTTCGCCGGACGCTCGAACAGTTTGACCTTTTTCGTGTAGATCACTTTCGCGGCTTTGACCAGTACTGGAGTATTCCCGCTGATGCTGAATCGGCAATTCATGGATCATGGAACGCCGGCCCCGGGCGCAAGCCATTTCGCGCCGCGGAAAAAGTACTGGGCCGCTTGCCGATTTGGGCAGAAGACCTTGGCGACATTGATCAAGGCGTCCATGACTTGCGCGACGAACTTGGTTTCCCACCCATGCGCGTTCTGCAGTTCGGTTACTCACAACGTCACGACAATTTCCATCGACATGATTCAATGCCAACGCACTGCGTCGCTTACACCGGCACGCATGACAACGACACGTTGATGGGTTGGTTTGACGCCCGCGGAAAATCCGACGAAGGCCACGGCGATGACGTGCTGGCAGAATTCTTGACTGGGGACACGTCGATTCACTTCCAAATCATTGGCCTGCTTTATCATTCGTCAGCCAACCACGCGATCGTGCCTCTGCAGGATGTTCTTGGGCTGGGCAACGAGGCCCGTATGAACGTGCCTGGGAAGGCCAACGGAAATTGGGCGTGGCGTGTGGAGCCAGGAGCTTTCACCGCAGAAATCGCCCAACAACTCCAAACGCTGGTCGAAGCAACCGGCCGCGTAGAACAAACTCAACCTGAACCCGTCGGATAATAATGTACGAACAACATGGAGCACATCTAGATCAACAGTCCGGCACAGCAGGAACAAGATTTGAAGTCTGGGCTCCCAATGCGACCGAAGTCTCGTTGCTGTGCGATCAAAACGGCTGGACGCATGGTAGCAATCCGTTCCTGCCCAGCGATCAAGGAATCTGGCGCGGATTCGTGGCTGGAATCGGAGTCGGCGATGCTTATAAGTTTGGCATCAAGACTGCCGATGGAAGAATGATTGAAAAAGCCGACCCTTTCGCGTTTTCTGCAGAGGTCCGTCCGAAAACAGCTTCCCTCGTCTGCGATCTCTCAACCTACGACTGGCAAGACGGTGACTGGATAGGCCAGCGGGCCCAAACCGATTGGGTTAAGCAACCGATTTCGATCTACGAAGTTCATCTCGCTTCCTGGCGACAGCCTTCCAAAGAACGTCAGGCATCTGGAGAAAAGTACCTGAGCTACCGCGAACTGGCCGAGCAACTGGCCCGCTACGTTCAAGAGATGGGTTACACGCATTTGCAACTGATGCCGACATGTGAATTTCCTTTCGACGGGTCGTGGGGCTACCAAACGACCGGATACTATGCTCCGACAAGTCGATTCGGTTCACCACAGGACTTCATGTTCTTTGTCGACCACCTTCATCAATGCGGAATCGGTGTGCTGCTTGATTGGGTGCCGGCTCACTTTCCCGCGGACGCTCACGGACTGGCTGAATTTGACGGAACCTGCTGTTATGAACACTCGGACCCCAAAGAAGGATTCCATCCGGATTGGAAGTCGAACATCTTCAACTACGGGCGACACGAAGTGAAAGACTTCTTAATAAACAGTGCCCGGTTCTGGTTCGAGAAATATCATGTCGACGGCATTCGCGTCGATGCGGTCGCTTCGATGCTTTACCGCGACTATTCGCGAAAACATGGTGAATGGATCCCAAACAAGTTTGGCGGCCGTGAAAATCTCGAAGCCGTTCAATTCCTGAAGGATTTTAACACGGCGGTACATGCGGAGTTCCCGGGTGTGCTGACGATTGCCGAAGAGTCAACGTCTTGGCCGAAGGTGACCGAGCCCGTTTATAACGGCGGGTTGGGTTTCAATCTGAAGTGGGATATGGGCTGGATGAACGACACATTGCACTACATGCGCACCGAGCCGATCCATCGCTCTCATCACCAAGGCCAACTTTCATTCCGGATGGTTTATGCGTTCAGTGAGAAATATGCTTTGCCGCTCTCGCACGACGAAGTCGTGCACGGCAAGCGGTCTCTGATTTGTCAGATGCCGGGCGATGATTGGCAGCGTTTCGCCAACTTACGATTGCTTTACGGCTATCAATACACGACTCCCGGCAAGCCTCTGCTATTCATGGGTGGCGAGTTTGGACAATGGGAAGAATGGAACTTCGAAAGCGAACTGGATTGGGAACTCAAAGGTCAAGAATTGCATGATGGGCTGCGTCGATTCGTTGGCGATCTCAACCGCGTCTACCGCGACGAGTCAGCGCTGCATCAGCTCGATTGCTTCTCCGAAGGCTTTGAATGGATTCAGTGCGATGACAACGAGAACAGCGTGTTTGCGTTCACGCGATTTGCAGAGGACCGAGCCAACCATGCGATCGTCATTCTGAATTTCACACCCGTACCACGATCCAACTATCGCATCGGAGTTCAAAGCACCAGCGATTACACAGAACTCATCAACAGCGATGCCAGTCTTTACGGAGGCAGTAATCTTGGCAATAGCGGCTCAGTCGCTGTCGAAGCGACACCGCAGCATGGTCACCCGCAAAGCGTTTCCATCGAGCTGCCTCCACTGGGAATGGTGGTTCTGAAATCGAAACCTTAAATCGCGCCAAAACAACAAACGAAATTAACCAGCTTCCAACCTTCTACCAAAAATTAAATTGAAATATGTCTGTACATGAACTTGCCGGAAAACCTGTTCCCGACGAACTTTTGGAAAACATTCCTCAGCTGATTTCAGCTTACTATACCGAGCATCCCGATCCTTCCAATGCGGAACATTCGGTAAGTTTTGGAACGTCAGGGCACCGAGGCACCTCTACCAATAACACATTCAACGACGATCATATCGCCGCCGTTTGTCAGGCGATCAGCAGTTACCGAAAGGAGAATGGTGTCACCGGCCCGTTGTTTATCGGCAAAGACACGCACGCCCTGTCGGAGCCCGCATTCCGAACGGCACTGGAAGTTTTCGCCGCCAATCAGGTAGAAGTGCGCTTCCAATCTGGTTTTGGTTACACGCCAACGCCCGTCATTTCGCATACGATTATTTCCTATAATCGCGGACGAACCGAAGGGTTGGCTGACGGAGTTGTGATTACTCCATCACACAATCCGCCTTGCGATGGTGGATTCAAATACAATGCCACCAATGGCGGGCCAGCCGACTCTCAAGCAACTTCTACGATTCAAAATCAAGCCAATGCCTTGTTAGACGCCGGAATCAACGACAGTTCAGTTGTTAAACGTGTTTCGTACGAACGATCTTTGCAAAGCGTTTGCGTGCAAAGCATTGATTTCGTAGCACCCTATGTTGACGATCTCGGATCGGTGATTGACATGCAAGCGATCGCTGACTCGGGCATCAAAATTGGTGTCGATCCATTGGGTGGATCAGGGGTCGGCTATTGGGAACCGATTGCTCAAAAATATGGACTTAATATGGAAGTCGTCAATAAGAAGGTTGACCCAACTTTTTCATTTATGTCAGTGGACAAAGACGGCAAAGTCAGGATGGACTGTTCTTCGCCGCACGCGATGGCCGGCTTGGTAAAGCTTAAAGATCACTTTGATATCGCATTTGGCAACGATCCGGATTTTGATCGACATGGGATCGTAACTCCCGCCGGGTTGATGAAGCCCAACCACTACCTCGCAGTTGCGATTTGGTATCTGTTCCAAAACCGCCCCCAGTGGAAGCAGAACACTTCGATCGGAAAAACGCTCGTTTCAAGCTCGATAATTGATCGAATTGCGGATCACTTGAATCTGCCGCTGTGCGAAGTTCCCGTGGGATTCAAATGGTTCTCTGCCGGTTTGTTTGACGGTACGATCGGGTTTGGCGGCGAAGAAAGCGCCGGAGCTTCCTTTTTGCGAAAAGATGGAACCGTTTGGACAACAGACAAGGACGGGATATTGCTCGCTTTGCTTGCCGCTGAGATCACCGCCAAGACCGGTTTCACACCGAGCGATCACTACGCAAAACTAGAAAGCCAATTTGGAGAATCGGCTTACGCTCGCATCGACGCGCCGGCGACCAATGCCGATAAACAGGCGCTGAGTTCACTTCAACCGACCAACGTAAGATCTACCGAACTCGCTGGAGAAACAATTGAATCGAAATTGACTCAGGCTCCCGGAAATAATGCTGCCATCGGCGGACTCAAAGTCGTCACGAAAAACGGCTGGTTCGCGGCCCGTCCGTCGGGCACCGAGGCGATCTATAAAATTTATGCCGAGAGCTTCATTGACCAATCGCACTTGGAACAAATCCAAGCAGAAGCAACTACAATTGTGGCAGATGCGATATCAAAGTAACTGTTCAAAACAATCCCCAAAACTTGCAAAAGTTCGATAGCCCTCGACCCAATTTTCGTATTCTCTGCCGCCAAACATGCCACTGCAACCCATCGAAATACCTGCTGAAATCAAACTGCTTGAGCACACACCAGCGGCCGCCGATTTGATTGATATTGCAAACGAGAGAATCGAAAGGTTCATGCTCTCATGCGAGGATGTCTCTGAGAATTTTGTTACCTGCGACTTCCACCTGTTGGATCAATCGCTAACTTGGATTAAGCAAAACAATTTGCTGACGGGCAATCGGTTCTGCGAATTCGGCAGCGGGTTTGGCGTAGCGGCCCTGCTGACCTCTCTACGCGGTATGGAGTCCGTCGGAATCGAAATCGAAGACAACTTAGTCGATCAGGCTACCGCGCTTGCTGATTCCCTCGGTTTGTCAGCCGAGTTCTATTGTGGCAGTTTTGTGCCTCGCGGCATCGCCGAGATACTCGAGCTTGGACGTGACATGGAACATGTCGAAACTGACGAGGGTGACGTGTACGAAGAGATCGGCTTGGGCATCGACGATTTTGATTTGTTCTTCGCGTTCCCTTGGCCTGGCGAACATCATTTTTTCGAAGCCGTATTTGAAGCGGGCGCTGCCGCCAACTCACTGCTGCTTAGCTACCGCGGCCGCGACGGAATGCATCTCCTTCGCAAGGAGTAAATCTTCCCAGCGGCGCACGTTGAATAGATCTCGATCCGAGCCCTCTACAAAGCTCATTACAGTACACGTGCGTACTGGCCTACTCCTACTACTCAACGCCGTGAAAAGATTTTCGTTTGAAAAACGAACGTCGTTAGCCGTTTTAGCGCTTTCCCCAATGGCACTTACTTTAAACGAGACTTGGAATAATCCCATCAGCCGCCACGCGATAGCGTCCGGTCCTAAGCGCGTGAGACCGGACGCTATCGCGTGGCGGCTGATGAAGTGCAACATGTGTGCTGATCGGTTATCCGTTGGTGAAGCTCCCGCCTGCGTTCAAGCTTGTCCCCACCAAGCGATCAAAATCCGTACAGTTAACTGTGAAGAAATCATCCAAAACAGTGAAACCGACGAACTCGTTCCGGGTGCACCGGACGTTCATCTCACTCTGCCGACCACGCGATACAACACTAACCGCGTCTTGCCCCGAAACCTACTGCCAGATGATTGCTATCTGACGAAATCGTTGCACGCACATTTTCCGTTGGTGTTTATGTTGACGCTAACGCAAATGGTGTTTGGGATTTTTGCGACGAACTTTTTCTTTAACCAGCTGAATACAACCATTGGCGCGAAAACGCTATTCCCCATCGACGCCTTCGGCTTTTTAGGTTTGGTTACCGGTCTATCGGTTGCCATTTTGCATCTGGGCCGCCCCTTAAAGGCCTATCGCGCGATGGCGGGTCCTTCGAACGTCCTGGTTGTCGCGAGAGATTCTTGGCTTCAACATATTTGCCGGCGCCGCATCAGGTTTGCTGATGATTGGATTGCTCAATGGACAATACATCAACAATTATCTGCCGGATTGGATGCAGTTATCTCAGCAATGGTCCAGCCGAATGCATGGGTTATCGGGATTGGCGACGACCGTTACCGGAGCACTTGCTGTTGCGACCAGCGCCATGTTGTACATCGTAACCAAACGCCCACTGTGGACCGGTTTTCGAACGAACAGTTTGTTTTTTTTGACAGCTGCGATTCTGGGAATTGCGACAACTATTGTGGGATTGGTGTTAACGTCCCAAAACAGTTCGGAGGCTGAATTTAGTATCCAGATAACGGAACTTACGATTGCACTCTCGAAAGTGCTGATGGTTTTCGTAATGGTCAAACTGGCCATCGAGACTTCCCTATTGGCTCATTCTCGATACGGGCATGGCGTGTCTCAAGGGGTGGGAGGCGTTGGCACCGTTGTCGGCACCAGATCGAGGAACGACGCCCCTGCTGCGAAACGAGAAAGGCAAATTGGTTCCTGTCGATTGGTCGACTGCAATGGAGCAGTTTACCGATCGCTTCAAAGCAATTCAAAAAGAACATGGTGCGGAATCGGTTGCATTCTTGGGTACCGGTCAAATGCCAACCGAAGAACTTGCGTTTTTGGGTGCGCTGACGAAATTCGGAATGGGAATCAAGCACGGCGACGCCAACACGCGGCAATGCATGGCCACCGCCGCGACCGCTTACAAACAGTCTTTTGGTTTTGACGCACCGCCTTATACGTATGACGATTTCGAGCAGTCCGATGTGATTGTTTTGGTGGGTTCGAATCTTTGTATCGCCCATCCGATCATGTGGCAGCGCGTGCTGGCCAACAAGAACAACCCCGAAATAGTCGTCGTCGATCCGCGTGCAACCGAAACCGCCGTTTCAGCGACTCAGCATTATGCAATCCAGCCAAAATCTGATTTGGCGATGTTCTACGGCATTGCAAACATCATCATCAACGAAGATTGGGTCGATCACGATTTCATTCGGCGTAGTGTTAATCATTACGAGGAATTCAAGCAGCACGTTGCTGATTTCACACCCGAGAAAGTGGCAGAAGCGACCGGTATCTCTGTCGAACGCTTACATTATCTCGCCCGCACCATCCAAAAAGGAAAACGAGTTTCCTTCTGGTGGACGATGGGAATCAATCAGAGCTACGAAGGCACCCGGGCAGCTCAGGCGATCATCAATCTGGCTTTGATCACCGGCAACATTGGTCGGCCGGGAACCGGAGCGAATTCGATCACCGGTCAGTGCAATGCGATGGGATCTCGTTTGTACAGCAACACGACGGGGCTGTTAGGCGGACATGATTTCGGCAAACCGCAAGACCGCCAGAAGGTCGCGGACGTGCTGGGGATTGATGCCGCCGTGATCCCGCATGAGGCAAGCGATTCCTACGACCAGATCCTCGACAAAGTTCTCAAGGGAGAGATTCGCGGCCTGTGGATTCTGGCGACCAACACGGCTCATTCTTGGATTAATCAAAACCTCTGCAGTGAGATTCTCGACCGCTTGGATTTCCTTGTGGTGCAGGACATGTACCCGACAACAGAGACCGCTGTCGTGGCTGACATGTATTTGCCAGCGGCAGGTTGGGGGGGAAAAGACAGGACCTTCATCAACAGCGAACGTCGACTTGGCGTTATCAAAAAAGTGGCGAGGGCTCCGGGGCAAGCTCTCTCTGATTTTTCAATTTTCCAGCTGGTCGCCCACTACTGGGGCTGCGGCGAAATGTTCAAGGATTGGACTGATCCAGAAGCCGTGCTAAAAATCCTTGGACAAATCAGCGCAGGACAGCCTTGTGACATCAGCGGCATCGACGGCTATCGGATGTTGGATGAAAGCGGCGGCATTCAGTGGCCACTTGGTGCTGGGCATGCGTTAAAAAATAACCAACGGCGTTTATTTGAAGACGGCAAGTTTTACCACCCAGACGGCAAAGCAAAATTATTGTTCGAAGCTCCGCGCGAGATGCCCGAACCGCCAACCGACGACTATCCGCTGATTTTGATGACCGGTCGCGGCACCGCATCACAATGGCACACCCAAACGCGCACCGATAAATCATCCGTGCTCAAGCGATTGTATCCCAAACACGCATATGTCGAAATCAATCCCAAAGATGCAAAGGAACTCGGTCTAAGCCCTCATCAGCAAGTATCAGTTTCTTCTCGGCGCGGGAAAATTTCAGCCCGTGTATCCATAACGCCAACGGTTCAAAGAGGCCAGGTATTCATCCCCATGCACTATCCGGAAGTCAACCAACTGACGCTGGCTCACTTTGATCCGTATTCGCGGCAACCCTCCTTCAAAAACTGCTCGGTCAACATTATTTCAGCAGAATAAACACATTCCGAGGGACATTTCTCCTTGGGTAATATCCTCGCTACGGCATTTTTAAAATATGACTAATATAGACGACAAAGAACCGACTGACTCTGCTGGCTTTTCAGAGAAGCAAAAGAACTACCTTCAAGGCTACGCGTTGGGCGCTGACGTGGCCCGCACAGTTCGTGGAGTGCCTGTTATCTCTGACAGTGGCCGCAACTCGGGTGAAGTTGTACAAGTTGGCCCCGCCGGTGCACAGCTGATTGGCCCCGATGTGATCCTTCACGAAGCGGTTTCCAAAACCGAAGCCGGCGGTGGCAAACTTTGTAACGAAGAAAAAGCAAAACGTGACAACAACCCGTTAGATATCTGGAAAGACATCGAGACGCGGAGCAAGCAAGGCGCTTTCCCCAAAGGCACCGATGTGTTTTTGATGAAAGCTCAAGGGCTGTTTTACGTCGCGCCGGCACAGGATTCGTTTATGTGTCGAATGAGAATACCGGGCGGTTACCTGAACAGCATGCAGCTGACCGGACTGGCCGACATGGGGAAAAATCTTGCTGGCGGCTATGTCGATGTGACGACGCGTAACAATTTGCAATTCCGAGAAATCAAACCGGAGAATGCTCACGATGTTTTGATCGGGTTGCGAAATCTGGGAATCGTCAACCAAGGTGCCGGTGGCGACAACGTTCGAAATGTCACGTCGGGTCCAACAAGTGGTTTTGATACCAAAGAAATCATAGAGACGCTTCCGCTCGCTCAGCAAATGCATTGGTACTTGATCAACCACCGTGATCTTTATGGTTTGCCACGGAAGTTTAACATTTCATTTGACGGGCGCGGCACAATCAGCCCGTTGTCAGACACAAACGATATCGGATTTTTCGCGGTCCAAGTTACTGACGACCTGGCCACCGAAGCAATGCCGACTGGCGTCTACTTTCAAGTGCGACTTGGCGGTATCACAGGACATCAAGACTTCGCGCGGTCGACCAGTGTTTTAGTCGCCCCCGACGATTGCTGCGAAATGGCTGGGGCAATTCTGAAGGTGTTCATAAAAAATGGCGATCGTACCGACCGAAAGAAAGCGCGACTTAAATACCTTCTAGATGATTGCGGATTTGATCGTTTCATGGGGGAAGTCGAAACAGAGTTTGGCAAAACACTGATCCGAATCGACGACGAAAAACTAGACTTTCCTGATCCTGAAAACCGGTTTGGGCATGTCGGATTCCATCCACAAAAACAAGCGGGCAAATCTTACGTCGGATTGATCTTGCCCGTTGGCCGAATTATGTCCGAACAAGTTCGTGGGATCGCTGACATTGCCAATCGTTTTGGAGATGGCACGATTCGGTTAACGGTATGGCAAAACCTTTTGATTCCGCATATCGACAACAAACAGATTGAAGAGGTCAAGTCTGCGATCGAAGCGATTGGTTGGTCTTGCGATTACTGTCAGCCTACTAGGAAAAGCGTACAGCTCCTGATGAATCGTTCGTTGATTTTGCCAGTCGCCACAGCGACCAGCAGTTGGTCGCCTTTTGCGCGGCTTGAATTTACCTATCCACCACGAGGAATGTTGATTAAGTCAAATTTTGCGAAGCAAAGATCAGCCGCAGGGCGATAGCCCCCGGTCCACCAATGGCAACCAAGGACCGGGGGCTATCGCCCAGCGGCTGATTAAATCGACAAGCTCACACCGCACCAAAAATTTTAACGTTGAGAAGTGAAACCATGAATAAAGTACTCGATACGCGCGAAGCCATTGCCGGAATCTCACTCATCCCCGAATCGGCTCCGTTTGATACTGAACAACGGGCGTGGCTAAACGGTTTCTTTGCAGGCATGACGGGCATCGAGGAAATGATGGCTCAGGGCGGCGGAGAATTCGACGCGGCAGTTGCTCAGCCAGAGATAGAGGAGGAAGAGGATTTTCCTTGGCATGACGATATGCTTTCCATCGACGAGCGTATGGAACTGGCTGCCGACAAACCTCAAGAACGTAAACTGATGGCCGCGATGGCTCAGTTGGACTGCGGGACCTGCGGTTATCTCTGCCAGACGTATGCCGAAGCGATTGCCACCGGCGAAGAAACTAACCTGACCTTATGTACGCCCGGCGGCAAGGAAACGGCCAAGATGGTCAAGAAATTGGTCAAGCTGGGCGGCGACGTCGCAGTCAAATCCACCACTAACGAATCCGCCGCCGAAGACGGTTACAGCCGCAAGAATCCGTTCACTGCCAAACTGATCAAGTCAGAGAAACTAACTGGAGACGCGTCCAACAAAGACGTGCGCCACGTCGAAATTGATCTTTCTGGATCGGATCTAACCTACGAGGTCGGAGACGCGCTGGGTTTAATCCCCACCAACTGCCCAGAGCTTGTCGACCAAATTCTGTCGTTTTGTCAATGCGATGACAAAGCTGCTGCGGCAGAACGATTGTTGGCATACGACCTCTCGACGGCAACCGAAGAGCTCTGCGAGTTAATTCAATCCAAAGCGACCCAACCCAATGACATCGAACGAGCAAGACAGTTGGCCGAAGAAGACGACCAGTTAGACGAACTGGACGTGTTGGATTTTTTACAATTATTCAGCGCATGCAAAATCACGGTAGATCAATTGATCAATACGCTGACCGAATTGAATCCGCGTTTGTATTCGATCGCCAGTTCATTAAAGGCCCATCCCGATCAGGTTCACTTAACCGTTGGCAAGGTAACCTACGAAAAAAACAACCGGACGTGGAAAGGTGTGGCGTCGACATTTCTGGCCGATCGCGTTGAAGAGGGATCGCCATTGAAGGTTTTCGTACAAGCATCACATGGATTCACGGTTCCGGCTGATGATAGTTCGCCGATGATCATGGTTGGCCCCGGCACCGGAATCGCGCCCTTTTTGTCATTTCTACAAGAACGTCAAGTCCGCAAGGCGGGTGGTAAGAACTGGTTGTTCTTTGGAGATCAAAAGTCAGCGACTGATTTCCTCTACGAAGATCAGTTGACCGCTTGGCGAGACGACGGCTTGCTGACTCGACTGGACACTGCGTTCAGCCGTGACCAAACGGATAAAATTTACGTTCAAGACCGCCTGCACGAAAACGGCGCTGAGTTATTTTCTTGGCTGGAGAATGGCGGAAGCTTCTTTGTTTGCGGCGACGCGAGTCGAATGGCCAAAGACGTCGACACGGCGCTTCACGAAATTTTGGAAAGCCAAGGGAAAATGTCCGCCAGCGACGCCAAGGCCTATGTCAAGGAACTAAAAGACACCGGTCGCTACAGCCGAGACGTGTATTAGATGGCGGCGGTGTAAGCTTGGGCAATGAACCGGACTAACTTCTCCGGATTCTACTTCTTCGGCTTCAAATTTCGAATGATGAGCACAACATCCGCCTCGTATCGCCACGGACGGAAATCCCAGAAGCCAAGCCCCTTCGCATCACACGGCTCTTCCTTTGTGAGTTCTCCGGTGAGGGTGTTGAACCATTGCTGGGTCGCGTCGGCGGTGTCAAACTTTTTCGCCAGCGGATTAGCTCCGATGTAGTGATTCTCTTTGGGAGTATACAGGGCCGCGATGCCGTCCTTATCGTTGGTAAGGTTGTAGCCGCTGGAGTTGAACTGAGCCATCGGTTTGCAGTTTTCAAATTTTATTAGGTCACACAGTTTTTGCATGTGTGTGAAATATTCGAAATGAGGTTTGATATAATCGTCAGGCTGCTGAAAGGGATTATGGATCAGCACGTTCCATGATGCACCTTGCCAATAGTAGGTCGTGTATCCACCGGCAAATAAACACATATAGTTTCTTCTTAAGCAGACTTCCGCGTTCACGTACGCTCCGGGAAACACAACGTAAGGCGACTCTTCATACCCGCCATGTTCAATGTTGAAGATCGGCTTTTTCGGAAACTCCTTGGCCGCGTCAGTCATGTGTTGATACAACGTATGCCTCCAGTTCTGCATGGAGATAAAGTCCACATGATCGGCATTGTTTCGGCAGAATCCATAATCATGGACTGACACCAAACGGTTGAACGAATCGAGGCGACGAGTTCGTTCAATGCGATGTAGAATGTATTCCTTTGTCGCGCGTTTGTGGTGAAGTGCTTCCTTGGACACATCCCAAATAATGTTCGGGAATGCTTGGTATCTTTTAATCACATAGTCATAGTACATATTGTCAGCAGGAGAATTCATCTCAGGCCACGCGACCAACTTGTTCCAGACGTAGATCATGAGGTGGCTCACGATTTCTTGGTCGTGCATCTCTGCGATGACTTTGTCAAAATGCTTGAAGAAGTCGACGTTGAGCGTGCTGAAATCCGGATCCGAATTGGACCCTAGGAATGGGAAGATATCTTCCCGGCCGCCGTACTCGTGATCCGGATGTAGGGCCAGCCGATCATCTTTAGGCCACTTCACATCGTAAGAGTAAACATTCATCACGATCTGATTGAAGCGATGTCGGTTCAACAGCGATAGCAAATGTTTAGTTTTCGGTAGTTCAGCCTGACCGTAGTCCAGCGCAAAGAGCCAGTCACATTCGAAGGCAAGATTGAAGTAATGAGTGCCATCTTCGTAGAAAAAACGGTTCGGAGTTTTGGCATTGAGAACGATACCACCGTGACGGGCTTTCCTCTCATTCTTTGTGACTTCGATGGTGCCAGACTTACCGTTGAGTTCGTCGATGTCCGAATCGAAAACAAATTTTTTTTCGCCCACGGTAGCACTCGAATAGCGAAACACCCACTCACTGTCACCGTTAAAAAATAATGGCACTCGCTGGGAGCCGCCAGCGTCGGTAACCAGCGCGTCAACGCGCCGGTCAAACGGTTTCTCGATCTGTTGTTCCACCCGGCAAGTCAGATCAACCACTTCCCACTGGGAACACTCAACCCTTTCGCCGTTTGAGATATGGACAACGTGGGTCTCCGCACCTAGGAAAGCTGACGGACACACCAAAGAAACGATAATTAGTAAAGCGTTCAAAGATTTGGTTATCGTCATAGCGTCCGTCTTTCGTTTGCAATAGTGCTGAGTCTTCACGGAGTTTTGTGCCAGATTTCGCAGTTAGGTTTAACGACAAGCCGGCTGGCGACTGTTTTCTGCGGGCTCCAACGCCGACGCCTGCCGACTAATCGCTAAACGAGTTAAATTGCATCTGACCATAAAAATTCCTGAAGAACCATATTACTAAGAACCATATTACTAAGAACCATATTACTAAGAACCATATTGCTAAGAACCACTCGGAATATAATTGGCGGATCATCGCCTTTCGCTCCGCGAAAGTGCGCACTTTCGCGGAGCGAAAGGCGACAATCCTAACGTCCAGGAACAGTCGGACGGCCGGATTCCACGATGTCCATATATTCTTTGAACAAGCGATTTACAGTCTCTTTGAACTCAGCGTTTTTAATCAAGTTGCGTTTCTCTCCAGGATCACCCCGCATATTGAAAAGCGCTTTTGGCTCAAATTTGGTGCGTTTAAAGTTACTTTGAATGATGATTTTCCACGGCATCTTTCGCAGCATCAGTTCCTGCTTCGCTCCCGCTTGGTTTAGAAAAAAGTCGCGCGGCTTGAACTCGCCTTTGCCTGTTAGTAGCGGCAATAAGTTGTGGGAGTCCTGAGCTTGCCCTTTTGGGATTTCCGTCCCGACCAGCGCGGCGAAGGTCGCAACCATATCCTGATTGACTGCTAATTGATCCGTCGTGCCCGGTTGAATGTGCCCCGGCCAGACGGCAAACGTTGGAACCCGGTGACCACCCTCCAACGGTGAATTTTTCTGGCCGTTCCATTGAGCGTTAGGGGCATAACTAATCAATTTGCGAGCCTTGGAATCAGCCAACCCTCCGTTGTCCGATGAAAAGACGATCAGAGTATTTTCAAACTGGCCGGACGTCTTGAGCGCGTCCACAATTCGTTTGACCTGCATGTCCAGGTCAGCCGTCATGTCGAGATGGTCAGTTACCGTACTGCCTTTAATCTTGCGTCCATCGAAGTGGTCGGGAGGGCAGTGAGGCAAATGGACCGTTGGGCTACAGTAGTACAGAAAGAACGCCGCTTCCTTTTCAGTTCCCGCGTTGATGAAGTCCGCGGCTTTGGCAGAGAGAATTTTCCCCAGCTCGCGCGCGTCCCAATTCGAATCTCCCGGGCCGGGCCCTTTGTCAGACACATCCTTGGGGTGTTGCGCGTTCTCTTTGTTGAAAAAAACCAACTTGGAATCATCAGCCAGTGGATACCACTGCTGATTTTCATACAACAAATACATGGGGCCCTGAACTCCGCAGGGGGTCGTGAAGTCATAGTCGAAACCACAATACTTGGGGCCGCCATCGATCCAGCGCGAGACATCTACTTTGCCGGTTAGATCGCCCGATTTGGGACCGCGATAGATGTTTTTGGTTCCGGGGACATAAAAATCGCCGCCCATATGCCACTTGCCGATGAAGCCCGTGTGGTATCCCGCATCGCGCACCACGGTACCTAAGGTTGCCTCGCCGGGTTTGAATGCCGACGGGGCGAAAGTACTCCAAACTCCCGGTGGAGCATACGAACGATAGTTGTTGTTCCCACTCATCACCGCATAGCGTGTCGGTGCGCACAATGCGGTCGCCGAATGACCATCGGTGAACCACAATCCCTGCGCCGCGAGTGCATCAATGTGAGGCGTCTCAACGTAGGGATCTTTTTTTAGAATATTTCGATTGTGAAAACTAACATCGCCAAACCCTACATCATCCGCGAGAATGAAAACGATGTTCGGCTTCGCATCGATCTCGGAATCACCTTCGTTGGCGGCGGCACTGGATGCTACAGCACTGATTACGAGAAATAACGAGAGGAAGTTTGTACAAAAGATTCGCAATTTCAATCGTATTCCTAAGCAGATAGAGGGCTGTTGATTGAGCAATGATCAGCCGCAGGGCGATAGCCCACGGTCATGGCACGGGGACCGGACGCTACCGCGTGGCGGCTGATAAAATTAACAAGCCCACATTTTGGGGATGGATCTTTCACCGACTATTTGCAGACTGGAGGCTGCAAATAATCGGTGAACCAATCCAATGGATTAGCTATGTCTGAGACTACGACAGCTCGAAACCCTCACGGCGTTTTCGAGATATCAGTGCGTTGGCCTGGTCGTCGCTGCCAAAGTTTTGAGCTTCGGCATCCCAATTAAGTTCCCGGCCCAACATGAGATTAATATTACACATGTGCAGCGAGTTCATTGAGTTCACGTGCGAGTCGACATCCGACATCGGCTCAGATCGATCTTCTAAGCACTCGAAGAAGTTCTGCATGTGCCCTTTGACTTTCTTGCCTTTATTAAGCGTTTTGAAAGCTTCGGCGAATTCGGCCTTTGTTTTTTCATCAACACGGTCAAAACACTCTCGGTAATTGTTCGTCCGTTTGCCATCCACCCTCTTTTGTTGCAAGTCGGCACCAAAGATATCCTTGATGACCGATCCCTGCAGTTTGCCTCGGTTGACAAACATACGCCCCTTATCTCCCTCAAACAAAATCCCGTTCCCGAACTTTGTCGTCCCTGATTCGTAAAAATTGTTTACCGTGATCTTCTTGTTGCCTTCAAACTCTAAATCGATGTTGAACTTAGTGGCGGCATTATAAGCGTTCGGTAAATCCGCTTCTCCGTCAAGAAACTGTGCCCAGTTAAAATCGTCTGGGATGATCGGCGGTAACTCACCCGTCCCCGAAACACGCTTGATGTTGGTTTTACCCAGTCCCAAAGCCCATTGGGCGATGTCAACGTGATGAGCGCCCCAGTCAGTCATCTTTCCACCTGAATACTCAAGGTACCAACGGAAAAAGCGTCTGCGCTCTTCTGAATAGTCGGCCTTAGCGGCGGGGCCTAACCACAGATCCCAGTCAAGTCCCTCAGGCACGGCCGATGTATCAAACGGGCCACCCGAGGGAGCGCCATCGATACCGCAATGGGCAACGACATTTTCGCCAAGTCTCCCGCTGCGTACGATGGCGACCGCGTACATAAAGAGATTCGAACTGCGTTGCATGGTACCAACCTGAAACACGCGTCCCGAATCCTTAACAGCTTTTTTTATCAAATCTCCCTCGGCAATGGTCAGAGTCAGCGGCTTCTCGCAGTATACGTCCGCACCGTGCTCCATCGCATGCAGGGCGATCGGAACGTGCCAATGGTCGGGCGTACCAATGGTAACGACATCCGGTTTTTCCTTCTCAAACATCTTGCGATAGTCTTGGTACATATTGAGCTTGCCATCGAACTCTGCATTGAATTCTTCGTTGTGCAAACTGTCGACATCACAAACGGCAATCATCTGCCCCAGCCTAGCGGCGTTCCTAGAAATCGCCCTGCCCTGATTGTATCTTCCGCGACTTCCGCCAATACCAATCGCAGCAATGGTCGGCTTGCTGTTCTTGTCTTCAGCGCGTGCACTGGAACTGGAGAAGATGTAAGGGATCGTCGCTGCGGCACCGGTCGCGGCAGTTGTCTTAAGAAATCCTCGTCGTGAGGGAGATGTTTGCGCTGTGCGTTTATCAGAAGTGGTCATGAGTTGGAGTCCAATTAGTTAGAGGGACATTATTGACAAAATTATAACCAATTCAAACAGAAGATGGGCTGGTTCTTGTCGACAAATTTGCACTGGCCGAATTACTGTTCATCCCAACATAAAAATTCAGCATCGCTATCAAAAATCTAAAGTAAGTGCCATTGGGTAGAACCTGTGCCCCGCAAGGGTCCTTGAGCCACTCGCCAGGCAAGTCCGCGTTGGTCAACGTCCATACCATTTTGCCATCGGCATCAAATTCAATGACTCTGTTGCCATTGGTACAAGTCACCCGCGTGTGCCCGTTGTCAGTTCGAATCGCAGTGAAGGGCCAATTGTCAATTTTGCGATTCTGATCACCTTCAACGGTCGTGTCCAACTTCTTGAGGACGGTCCCGTCTTTGTCGTAATGAACAACCGCGAAGTCCAATAAATTTGGGGCAAGGTACGTACCGTCGTCAAGCTTCTGTAATGACATAGGTGCCTTCGAGTGTCGGATGAGCGCCGTTGACTTCGGCTTGGGTGCCTTTATAGATTAACGACTTCTTCCCATCAGGCGTGATTTTGACAACCGCGCCACCGGGATACTAAGGCGATGAAACTGTGCGTCGTCTCCATCTGGGCAAAACTTGAGGTGCAAAATACTGAGAGAATTAGCGTTAAATACAAAGGGGCCTTATTCATAAGAGTCCATTTCAAACAGGTTGAAAACAAAACGACTACGCGATCACGTCCTTAATCATCCGCACAGGACGCGACATGAGGAAACAGGCTGCTAACAGGGAGCCCAGATTCACCGTACTGTTTGACCTTCCAGGGACTCGCCAGAACCTTGCCGTTGTTGAACTGAGCGGGTTCGACCTTGAACAGATCTTTGGGGTCTTTGCCGTTATATTTATCAAGCAGAGGCTTGGGATCAAACGTATCGATCTGGGAGGGACCGCCGTCCATATAAAGGAAGATCACGTTTTTCGCTTTTACTTCGTGGTGGGGACCATGTAGTGCTTTTCCGGCACCGGTCGCTGCCCCAACGACGTCCCCTCCGTAGGCCGGATCGAGTGCGTGAGCAAAAGCAGACCAGCGATCAACGTCGGTCTCGCCGTTGTCAGACTCCAAAGCAAACTCCAATGCAAACTCTAGCTCAGCTTCGCTGGGCTCTCTGGAGAACGCGGCGAGGTACATCCATTGAATTCTCTCTTGAGCGTCATCGCCATTTTTAATCGCCCGTTTTGCCCAAACGCGTGACTGCTCAGCGACGAACGGATCATTCATCAAAGTCAGCGACTGAGCGGGGACGTTAGAAACGTTTCGCCGCCCCATTGTGCTAAATGGCGTCGGCGTATCAAACGCTAACATGAACGGGGATAGAAAGTTTCGACGAATTGCGACATAAATAGATCGCCGCCCCTCGCCATCAAGCGGACCGCTTTTTTTGGGTTTGCCTCGCCCCTTCATGAATGAGGTCAGGTGAATGGGTACCGGATCATGCGTTTGATGCTACGACCATCGGACAGAAACTTCGTGGCCAAGTGATCAAGCAACTTTGGATGAGTTGGACGTTGGCCCAGCACTCCGAAGTCATCGGTCGTGGGAACAATTCCGCGTCCCATCAGGTAATGAAAAATGCGATTGACCATTACTCGGGTCGTCAGTGGATTGGCTGGGTCGTTGATCTGGGACGCCAATTCTAATCTTCCACTACCAGCATCGTTTTCCATGGGGGCATTGCCTGGGATGGCCGTCAGGAAATGGCGAGGCTCTACGTCACCCCGCTTTGACGAATTTCCTCGCATCAAAACACGCGCGTCCTCTCCAGTGCCATCCATCATCGCCATCGCGACACGCGAACGCTTGACGATGCGTGCAGCAATCTCATCACGCGACTTGGCCCAACTCACCGCCAGCTCATTCAATTCCTTACCGCATTCTTGTTCAACCGCCGTATTGAAGTCGGCCACGTCGGCGGATTCGCTCTCGGCCGCTTCACTCTCATCCGCATTTTCAGGAAGTGCCTTGACCCCTTTTCTAATTGGGTCCTCGGTTCCTTGAAAAACAAAAGCGACTTCTAATTGTTCATTTTCGGACGGCGTGAATTCCAAGTGAACACGATGGCCCTCATAACGCACCAAATTCATCTCAACAAAAGCTTCGTCCTTTTTGATCTTGCTCACCGTCTCCTTGTGCAACGGACCGGCAACAAGACGGTGCGAATCGACACACGCCACTACGCGCCTTTGACCACGCACCGCGCACGCAACGACCTCGTCGCTAACTTCGAACGTTGGGGTTCGCAATGTTCGCCCACTGCGCGGCAACTTCGATAGCTTGCCGCCATTTTTAACGTTTTCCTGATTTACAGACTCCAGTCCGTTCCAAGCCAGGTCGTTAACAGCATGGCCATAAAAGGCAAAGCGAATGGTTGGCGTTTCCTTCTCGATCTCCAGCATCGCGTTGCCAGCCTGATGCGGGGCACCAAAGATAAAGCCGTTTTGCATAAATTGTTTGGGCGGCATTTCATAAGACTCCCACCGAATGACGTCCATGAACAGACTGCCGTCGGAATCTCACGGGACGATCGACTCGCCGCTGTCACCGCCGTCGATCAGCGCGGCGCGGCTGTCAACTGACAATCCCGCTTGCAGTTTCTCTGAGCCGGCGCTATGACACTCGTAGCAGTGGGCGCTCAGCAATGGCCGAACTTCTTTCTCGAAGAATTCGAGTTGGTCTACAGAGAAGTTGGGCGTCTGTGCGTGAACAGTTCCCACTATGTGTCCTAAGATAACAATCAGCAGCCACAAAAGAATCGCAGCCAAAACCGGCTGACATCTAATTATTGGAAAAGTTTTAGTAAAAGTGCGAGTGCGAAGCACAGATAGAACCCTTGGGGACCCATAGCGACGTCAGCAACGAGGAGGCCACTTAGTGTATGATATTATGCTCCACCACTGTCAATTGTCGAGCATCTCTCTTAACCAACGTGCCAGTAGTTTATCAGAGCTAAAAGCTGGGGTTGGAAACATTGACCGTTTGGGCGCTAGCCCCGGTTTCCCATGCCGCAACCGTGGCTAACGCCTAAACGGCTGATTCTAAAATTTTAGTGCTGACCAACCACCAGAAACGTAACCAACATCACCAAGGTAACTAATGAAAGAACTTGAAGGCAAAGTGGCGTTGGTCACGGGAAGTTCCACAGGACTGGGGTTGGCCATCGCCATGGAGCTAGGAGCAAGAGGCGCTGCGGTCGCGCTGAACTATGCTCACCAAACCGACCGGGCCGAAAAAGCACTGGCGAAGTTTCACGGTTCAGGAGCCAAGGGAGAGATTTTCAGAGGCGATGCTACCGAATCCGATTCAGTGAATAAACTGGTCGCCGACATTAAAAAGAAGCTCGGCCCCGTCGACATTTTGATTCCCAACGCAACACTTGATCAGCCAGAAAAACCAATCGAAGACTACACGTGGCAAGATTATGAAGAGATGATCCGCTTCTTCATCAAGAGCCCATTCTTACTCGCACAAGCCGTCTTGCCGGAGATGAAGGATCGGCAGTGGGGACGAATCGTCAACATCGGCAGCGAAGTCGTGGCTCAGGCAGTGGCAGATTTCTGTTCGCCGCGCGCTTCCTTCGTCACCGGGCAGACGCTATGTGTTAACGGTGGACGCACTCTTTCTTAGTTTTCTTTCAGAGCACCCATGAAAAAAATTACTATTTACTTTGTTTTTAAGGCACTGGTTTTGGCGATGGCAACGACAGCATTTGGAAATGAACCGAGCATCACAAGCGGTCCATACGGGGAATTCGAGGGGCAACCTGTCACCTTGTTCACGCTGACCAACGAACATGGCATGATTGCCGAAATCATGGACTATGGCGGTATCGTTGTCCGCCTAAAAACACCCGACCGCCAAGGGAAGCTCGGCGACGTTGTTTTAGGTTACGACAATTTTTCAGGCTACCAAAACGACAAAGCATACTTGGGTGCCGTCGCAGGACGCTATGCAAATCGGATTGCCAAAGGCAAGTTTTCGATCGACGGTCAAACTTACCAATTGGCGACCAACAATGGGCCTAATCACCTACACGGTGGTGTTCGAGGATTCGACAAGCGATTGTGGAAATCTACCGCGGCGGTGAATAACGGGCAGCCACAGCTAAAACTCGAATATCTTTCGGTCGACGGTGAAGAAGGTTATCCGGGCAACCTACAAGTCACCATGACTTACACGTTGACTGAAGAAAACGGTTTGAAAATCGAGTACCGAGCAACGACCGGCAAACCAACGGTTTGCAATTTAACGCATCACGGTTACTGGAATCTAGGCGGCTCGGAATCGAAGAGTATTCTTGATCACCAATTGCAATTTCAATGCGATAAATTCACTCCCACCGATGACACGGCGATCCCCACCGGAGAATTGCGGGACGTAAAGGGAACTCCTTTTGATTTCACCACGCCCCGAAAAATCGGAGAACGAATTGAAGCCGACAGTCCGCAATTGAAGCTCGGCAGAGGTTACGACCACAACATGGTGATCAACGGTGAAGCAGGGGTCTTACGCCCAGTCGCGCGTGTCCACGAAGAGAAGTCCGGACGCGTCATGGAGATGCTTTCCACTGACGTTGGAGTCCAGTTTTACTCCGGAAACTTTTTAGACGGCACCGTGATCGGCCGAAACGGCCAACCGTTTGCTCACCGGAGTGCAATTTGTCTCGAGTGTCAGCGATTTCCGGATTCACCCAACCAAGCCGAATTCCCCTCGGCCATCCTACGCCCCGGGGAAGTCTACGAAAAAACAACCGTCTATCGGTTCGCAACCCAATAGGCCGATTGAGCCAACAGCACGGCACAAGACTGTGAGTGCTCGCAATAAAATTTGCCTCGCTCAAAAAGAAGAAGTAGCGCAACTTCACGTCGTTGATTGTCGCCTTTCGCTGAGAGGCTGTGAATTTATGAGCCGTTTTGCCAGGTTCGCCATAGAACCACAGCCTCGGAGCGAAAGGCGACACTCTTACAAATCAATCGACGAACTGCTGCTGTCGTCGTTTTGGTTGCGTAGCCGTTCCATCATAAAACTGATCGTTCGGCCATATTCACGAACCGCTGCAGGGAACTTCTTCGCCTTCACTGCGGCTTCGGCTTCACCCATTCGGCGCTTCATTTCGTCCCAATCTACGTCCCACTTCTGCTCAACAGCACCGGCCTGAAGTTTCTTCAAAACGCCAGACATCTGCGCTGCGAATTGTTCACCCGAAGCACAATTAACTCGAACGTAGGGACCGCGACCAAACTTACCTCCACTGTGTCCGGCGGAGGGCTCGAAACCGGTAAGGAAATGTTGGTAAACCAAAAATATCAAACTGCCGATCGCCGCAATTCCCGGAACGATGGCTGTAAAATAGTTTTGCGTCAGGCAAAAAAGCAAAACGAACAACAGCGACAACGCCAACACAACAATCGACACAATTTTTGGTGTTGAACTACCTGCCGAGTGTTTTTGCGTCACCGCCTGTTCGGGCCCCGCCATATTTGGCTGAATAACTTTTGCAATGACGACCGTGATGTTGTCTGGGCCGCCACGCAGATTGGAAAGATCGACCAACACACGCGCCGCTTCATCCGGGCTCATGATGGACAGAATCGACGCAATCTCGGAATCATTGATGACGGCCGTCAGACCATCGCTGCACATCAAAAACGTATCATTTGCCTTGACAGGAAACGGACCTTCGAGATCAACTTTACAATCAGGGTACGGGCCAAGGGATCGCGTAATCACGTTTTTGGGAATCTTCCCCGAATGCTCTTCTTCTTCGGTCAGTTGTCCAGCAGCCTTCATCTCCCAAACTAAACTGTGATCAAACGTCAGCTGGTCCAAGCGACTGCCACTCAGCCGATAAACGCGACTGTCTCCGATGTGGCCGACCACTGCGCCCTCTGGCAACAACAGCAGAGAACAGCAAGTCGTTCCCATGTTACGGAACTCTTCGTTTGCCATCCCGCGCCGATTAATCTCAGTGTTGGCACCCACCATCGCTTGTTGCAGACAGTGCCCGGCTGAACCTTCGTTGAATCGCGCATACAAATGAGGGATGTGATCGATCGCAAGTTTGCTGGCAAGCTCGCCAGCGGCATGAGCGCCCATCCCATCAGCAACGATGAACAGATGTCCCTTTTCTTGCCAGTGCTGATAGCTACTGGCCAGGGCAACCGACATGTTGTCCTGATTGGTCTGCCTGCGCATACCAACATCGCTGAGCGACGCGACCTGCAGGTAGGTTTTCCAATCGACGAGGCTTTCGCTCATGGACTTGATCTTAGCTTAGTAATTGACGGTTAACATTGGTTTGGAGCAAAACCATTATCAGTTTATCGTCTGACGATTGCAAACTTCCCAAGTGTAACAGGCGGGAAAGTCAAACCATGGTAATGGCCCGAATGATAACCACTTTAACCCGTAAAAGGTCCACCGAAAGCGATAAAAACTGCTCTATCGACGACTGGATTACATTTGTATTATCCACAATAAGGTCCCAATTTAGGTCGTGCTGCCAAATAAAAGAGCGGGCCGACAGGAACCGAAACCACGGCCATCGCCTGCAAAAACAGAATTAGCACCCTCTCCGCGTTTTAGTGCCAATTTATGAACCAAAGCAAAAACAACCTACTAACAGCCGGCCATATTTTGACCGTATTAACGATAGGTTTGCTTTGCCTATCGGGTTGTGTGCAGCGGCGATTGATCGTGAAGACTCAGCCCGAAGGTGCGTTCGTTTCCATTGATAAGCAACCTGTGGGTTACTCTCCCGTCTCTGTGCCCTTTACCTATCACGGCACGCGCGAATTTCAAGTCGAAAAAGACGGATACAAAACGATCACCGTTCAGGAACGTATCCGACCAAAGTGGTACAGCACGTTTCCGTTCAGCTTCGTCACTGAGAATTTTTGGCCGCGCGAAATCCGAGACCAACGCATCTTCGATTTCCAACTTCAACCCAAGACCATGACCGACGAAAACGGTCTGGTAGATCGCGCCAACGATCTGCGGATGAACGTCGAACGCGGCACTGTTGCAGCGCCGGTTAGATAACTGCGTCGGATTTCACTCCGAGAAATTACGTTATTTTTTGCGAAGCGTTATTCTACGGAGAGGCTGTAAATTTATGGCGAAGCTGGCAAAACTGATGAGCCGTTTGGGCACTAGTCCCGGTTTTTATGCTGCTCAGGCGATGGCCAACCGGGGCTAACGCCCAAACGGCACTTACTTTAGATTGATGCCACGCATCGACCCACCAACCGCCACGCGATAGCGTCCGGTCCTAAGCGCGTAAGACCGGACGCTATCGCGTGGCGGCTGATAAGATTATCCCACGTTTCGTCTAAAGTAAGTGCCATTGGGCTAACGCCCAAACGGCTCATAAATTCACAGCCTAGAAGTGAAATATGACTTTGAAAAACTTGCCACTTAACTACCGTTGTCGACTATCAACGATGATCGTCACTGGACCATCATTGGACAGTCTTACCTGCATGTCCGCACCAAAAACTCCGGTCTCGGTCGGTATTCCCATTTGCTTGGCCATCGCAACAAACTGCTGGTAGTAGTCATCGGCGACCGCTGGATCAGCCCCACCATTGAAGCTTGGGCGGCGTCCCTTCTTCACATCAGCCAGCAACGTGAATTGGCTGACCACCAACATCGAACCTCCTACGTCCGTCACTGACAAATTCATCTTCCCCTGCTCGTCAGCAAAAATTCTCAGACCGGTTGTCTTCTGCAGAACGTATTTCAGATCCGCTTGGGTATCGCCATTGGCAACCCCCAGCAAAACCAGCAATCCAGATTTGATTTCACCAACGGTCTCTTGATCGACGACGACGGCGGCGGAGGTGACTCGTTGTAGTACCGCTCGCATGGGAAATCTGACTCTCAATGGTGGGAATACAAATTCCAGGGCGATTAGCGTCGCTGCGATGGCTCGAATCACTACAGGAGCATTCTCATCGCAGGTCCGCCGCAGGTTCGCCTTGATTGGCGACTTTGTCCATGCCTTCGCTCAGTTTTTGAATCTGCTTGTTATAGACTTTCGTAATGTCAGTCGCTTCGAAATCGGTCGACTCCAAGGTGAACAATTCGTCAGGCAGAGTATTTTTAAACTCAAAGGGTGAAAACTCAATACGTACGATTTCCTTTGCCGCTGAAATTTCACCATCAGTGGAGAACTTAAAGAACGAAATCTGCTTTGGCACCGCCGCCTCACCTGCAGCGGCCTTAAATGTCAGCTCGATCGCATGGGGCAATTGCCGCGGCACATCCGCCCAAACAACTTTCCCTGGGCGATCAGCGTAAGGTTTGCTTGCGTGGATCAGGTGCAACAAAACTCCCGCTTTCCATATTCCGCGATATTTCGTTAGGCCAAGAGCGGATTCGGAGGGAAGTGATGAAATAACCTTTTGAAAATCAAACGATTCGGCATAGTGAGAAATCGCTTTGCCGATCCCGCCTCCCATGACCCACGTTGTCGGAAGCAAGCCACCTGGTACCTTGGAGCGATGATTGGTCAAACGAAACAGATCGATGAATTCGAGTTTCTGCTGTTGATGATCCGATTTCAGGAAATATACAAATCGACCATCGGACATTTGCAGCAACGTTTTCGCCACAGGGGAAACGCACTGGATTTCCATCCGCGATTTCCTGCCACGGGCGGTTTGAAAATACTTTCCTGTGGCAGCCATCGAAACGCCAAACAATTGGCTGTTAATCTTTGTGTGCGTGGCAAACGCGGGCAGCTCCCGGATTCCGTTGGCAACGCGTAAAATCGCATCGGTCACTTGTAAGTCATGCGCGGCGGCAACCTTCAGAAACTCACCCGGTGGAAACGCGCGCATCGCGGTGGCACCGACCTCGGATTGCTGCGCGTCGGTTTGCCGAACGTTGGTTTGCCGAACGTCGGTTTGCCGAACGTTTGTTCGCTGAATGTTGATCGCTTGATTGGCTGATGGCGAATCGCGCGTGATCGCCGGTTGGGTAACTGCTGAATCTACCGTAGGGGTTTCCCAACTGGTTTGTACGACGCTGCCATCAATGAAATTTGTCTGCCCCAGGCCTCCGCCGGAAGGCCCGCGATAATTTGCAACCAAATCCGCTTCGCTAGCAATTAGGTTTCCGTTGGAGTTTTGCTTCTCTGAATTCGAAGGAAATTGAAAACAGCACCACGCGCCCAACGCTAGCAAAATCACGGAGATAGGTAATTCCTTCTTCATGCGTAACTTATGCGGATTTTCCCAAAGATTCTTATTACAGGACGCCGAACTAGATACCAGACGGGCTTTTTAAAAAGTCGGTGACGTCCCTTATATGCGGCGTCATCTTAGAAATGACGAACAGGCAGGTCTACGTCAGTTTGGTTACGAACGAATTGTCACGCACACAGCTCTATATGAAAGGGCTTCGCGGATGCGACCTACTTCGGTCGACCGTGAAATTAAAAAGGGGAATTGGATGTACTCGCGAATCACAACAGGCCTGATGGTGATACTGGCACTCACCTCGACAGCCTCCGCACAGGCACCTCTGATGCGGACCGGAGTTCCTGCCGGTCATAATCTTCCTCCAGCCCAAATGCTTATGGAACCAGGTCCAGGCGTAGGTGGCCCTGGCCCCGGCGTTCTTTCTGCTTCTGCCGGTCGCGGTGGTGGAGCAGCGGATGCGAATATGGCAGCTTACGGGCCCTTTGGTGCCGTTCGTATGCAAAGCGTTCAAGTCCTATTCGATCGTCCTGAACATCTTCAGGTCAGCTGGGATGTGTCCGGCGTTGGGATGTACGACTCATCTCCGCTCATTGTTCCCGGTCGTCAAAACTTTGGCCAAGGCGGCATCTATCGCTTGAAAGTCTCTAACATTAAAGGGCGTCCGGGCGTCAGTCTTTACCCCACGCTGGAAATCGGCAGTGCTTCGCCTCGCACCAGTGCCTACTTGGCGCATGCTGCCATTCCAATTCAATTTACCGAAGAAGACTTCGACCAAGTCGCTGCCGCGAACTACGTGACCAAGGTCATCTACGTTCCCGATCCAGAATATCAAGAGTTGGCATTGGCTGGTGTTGATACGCTGGTTAGCACTCGTCTTGATCCAGGCGTTGATCCTATCACCGAAGCCGATCGTCGCGGAGCAATCCTTGCGATCCTGCGAATTGGTAACAAGGATCTAGAAATACCAGGTACTGATGCCGGTCTCGCTGCGGGTGCAATGCCGCCCGGTTATGGCGGTGGTTCAGGATCAGGCGGAACCAGTGACTACATTTCAGGTGTGACAGGTCCTCACTACGGCATGCCTAATGTTGGCACCAACATTGGTTTGCCTGGCCCTCCCCATATCCCACTTGGCGGACCTGCGGGACTGCGTCGCCACCAGATGTACAACCACACAGCGATGCAAATCCCTGGCCCAACAAGAAATGTTGATGTCTTGGTTAAGCAAAAGCCTGGTCTTAGCTACCCACGTCCAGCGGACCGAGTCTTAATCAAAGAGAATAACATTCGACCACCCCATGCGAACTGGCAACCACCAGCGGACATGGTTCACGGCCAACTTCCACCGAACTGCCCACCAGGGTTGCTGCGTCGGTAGTAAGTTCGCCATGCGAGCATTAAACAAATCAGCCGCGAACAGCACATGCTGTCGCGGCTATTTTTTGGCCCAGAAAATTCGGCCTTCCGGTTCCACACTTTTGATTCACACACTTTTGACACACGCGCTTTTGATTCCAAGCTTTTTCGAGCAAGTAACTATGAATATGAAATTGGCCGCCGCTGCGATGCTTGTCGCGCTGACCATAGGAATCACCATCAACACATCCACTGCAAACGCTCAGCTAAGCCGAGGGCATAAGCTGATCGATTCACGGATGGCGCCAGGTGTTGCCTCCCAGCGCACACTGATGGGCAATAAGAATCTACAGAACCATGTACAGCCCGTGCGGTTGCTAACGCCCGAAGGTAGTTCGGTGGGAATTTTTGCCAACGGAACGACCATCAGCGCGAGCAACTCCGCGGTCAGTGTTGGCGTCACAGCAGGTCTTCTCTACCGATTCAAAGTCGACTTCGTTGTCGATCATCAGCCACGCACCGTCTATCCTTCGATCGAATTGTTGGACCGACTCTATCCGCCCCAAGGACTGGAGACTCAGTTTCCGATCCCCGTCGTGTTGACCCAAGACGATCTTGAACAATCTTCCAGTGGCAAAATGGTCACCAAGGTCATCTACCTTGAATCAGCCGAAGGAGCCGTCGTTCGGCGCGCGTCCGATCGCGAACAACCCTACTTCGACGTCGATGGAGCTGAGGACCCGCTGCATGTGGCCAAAGGCTTTGGAAAGCCATTGGTGATCTTGAGAATCGGATCACGCATCCCAACCCAAGAAGAGCTTCATCAACCTTCAGCGTTTAACAGCTCCGTACCGGTCAATCTGCCGGATCCTATTGAAAGCATAAACTCACCAGCGAAAAGCGTATCACCAACAGCGGTTTCAACGCGGATGAGCGATCAAACAACGCGGATGAGCGATCAAACAACGCGGATGAGCGATCAAACAACGCGGTTTAGCGATCAAACCCCGCTGAGCGATCAACCTCAGCCACCTGCCGCCCGCCGTTGAAAACACTTAGCATACGTCCCTCCAACATCAATTCACTCCGCTTAAAAACGGCACCAAGAAAACACAACGCCAAGAAACTAACTGCCAACCGCCAGAACCATTTCCGGCAACCCAAAAGTCACAGGTCGAACATGAAACGTTTCAAACTAACTCGCGCGATCGCACCGCTGCTGGCGATCGGTTCATTCGTTCTACCGGCATCGGCGCAGACAGTCCCCATGTATTCCAATGGCTCGGCGATCAAAGAAACGATCGGTGACAACTACGCAACGCCGGCCACTTTCCACGCCAATCCAGAGTTGATTAGAAAAGCGGATCGCATGCTTTCGAATGTGCGGGCCAAACGCGCAAACCGCTTTAAGCTTAACGGCCTTAAACGAGTCGCATTTGGCCATCCCTCAGGCAACCAAGGGTTCGCTGACCGGGCAGCATTTACTGTCCAAGAAGGTCAGCTGAACAATGTCGCCGACGTCGGGGTATTTCCCGTTCCCCTGGGTCGACAAACGCGTCAAGACGATCCTCACTATCGCCACAATGCCGCCAATATGGAACGTAGCGACGAATATGTCTACGACGGCAGCGATCGCGAAAAACGGGTGCAAGTCGATGGCGATTGGAACGTCTACGGTATGGACAGCGAAGACACCTTCGGCCATTTCGATACGCTAGATGGAAAGCGATTGGTTTCTCCGAGTAACCGTGTCGCGATCTACGCACCACGATTTTCTGCCATTCGGCGCGTCGACAACCTGCACGAATCCGAACGCACAGCGTTAGTAACTCAGTTCAAGAAAAAAGAAGGATCCGTTCTTTCACGCAGTTCGGATTTCTCATCAACCACCAAACAGCATGTTGCCCTTGGCAGCAACGAACGATCACTGAAAGCCTACGGTGTCAGCGACAAAACTCGGGGCGTGGTATCGGACAACGTTCTGGCGCTAAGAAAAGCAAAGGATTCATTTCGTCCCTATGAGAATCTGGATCTAATGCGTTTAGGAAAGTACTCCAAATCCCAAACGGCGCGGCTCCAAGCAGGTATGTTGGCCGCGAGAAGCTGGGCTGACAATCTTGGCTTACAGGTCCACGCAGACAAGGTCCAACCCGTCGTCGTCAACGATGCGTTAACGTTGCAGCAGATAGTGGTCATTGAAACCGATGATGACAATGCAATTCTTCGTGTCGTGAAAGTCGCCTCCAAAGTCGCCGCCCGTCCTGGCGAGGAAGTTGAATTTACCATCCGATTTGATAACTTATCGCCACGTAAAGTCGGTAACGTGACGCTGGTGGATAACTTGACGACCCGACTGCGTTACGTGCCTGATTCGGCCGAATGTTCGCTCAAAGGTAAATTCATCAAACGTGATAACGATAGTGGATCTCTGATGCTGCGGTGGGAAATCGAAGAACCACTACCTGCCGGAAAAGGTGGCGTGATCCGGTTCAAGTGCTTGGTGAAGTAGCGTGAACCTCCTGCTTGCTTTAAATGATCCAACGGATCGTCTGCATCAGCCGCAGGGCAATAGCCCAATGGCACTTCCTTTAGACAAAACGCAGGATAATCTTATCACCCGCCACGCGATAGCGTCCGGTCCTACGCGCTAAAAACCGGACGCTATCGCGTGGCGGCTGATGCGCAGATGCGTTGCATCAATCTAAAGTAAGTGCCATTGGGCAATAGCCCCCGGTCCTTGGTTGCCCTTGGGCTTTCAACCCGATCACTATAACAATCACACACCGGAAACGGCCTAAGAGACCAACCTACAGCTGTTGGAGATTCAACCACTTGGCAAACGGTCACCAGCGACTACGATTTGTCAGGTTATGGCCAAGAAAAAATCGAAATCAGCGGCTTCCAAGCCCAAACCAGAGTCTTCCAAAGCAAAACCTTCCCAGAGCAAAACGGGGAAGCGTAAACCATCGAAGTCCGACAATCCCAACGTCCAACGGCTGCAGCGCGCGATGGCGTCTGCCGGAGTCGGCAGCCGACGTGACTGCGAAGAAATTATCTTGGCCGGCCGCGTCGAAGTTGACGGCCAAGTCATTACCAAACTGGGCACCAAGGTCGACATCACTACGCAAACGATCACCGTTGACGCCGTCGATGTCAGAGTTGAAACACTCCAGTATTTCATCCTCAACAAACCGCCCGGTGTCCTCTCCACCAGCAACGACCCATCGGGCCGGATGCGGGTGATCGATCTAATCAACACCCGCAACCGTGTTTACAATGTCGGGCGATTGGATAAATCCAGCGAAGGCCTGATCTTGGTCACTAACGATGGCGACTTGGCTAACATTCTGACTCATCCAAAATATGGCGTCGAGAAGAAATACCACGTCCAAGTTGTTGGTCACCCAAATCCAGACAGCCTCAAAGCGCTAACACAAGGCGTCTATCTAGCAGAAGGTCGCGCGAAAGCTTCTGCAGTGAAATATCTCAAGCGGGCCAAAGAAACCAGCTGGATTGAGATCACGTTGACCGAAGGTCGCAATCGCGAAATCCGCCGACTTTTGGCCAAGATCGGCCATAAAGTGCGAGTGCTTAAACGGGTATCCATCGGCAGCCTTCAATTGGGCGATCTACCCTCAGGGGCTCACCGCGAACTTACGCAGTACGAACTCAAAGCGCTAAAGCGCATTTCAACTAAACGAGTGACCCGCCCCAAGAAGATCAAACCAAGAGATTTGGCAGACGTCAAAGAAGAAGCCAAAGTGCCCTTCGGCAAACAATCCAAAGGTACGAAAAAGAAGTCATCCAAACGCGCCGTGGCGCCCAAACGGCCCAAGAGTTCCACCCGCGGCGATTCAGGCCGAGGTGCCGCTCGCGCGAAACCAACGGGGAAACCAGTCAAGAAGAAAAAACGCGGCAAAAAACGCCGAAAGTAGTTCACCCCAAATGAAAATTGACCAATAGCAAAGGACAAATTCCGTCCTGAGAGATTGCAACGTGGAATCAGATTTGTCATTGGGCATCGGTCATTTATCATTGGTTATTCGATAAATCAGCGAAAGACCTTACTTGGCCGAATCAAACGCACGTTCTTCGAAGCGATCGCTGTTCTTTTCAGCGTCGTTTTGCAACATGAACGTAGCACGGTCGATCTGATACAACCGTGTCCCCGTTGGCGTCGGATACTCCCCGGTCACGCAAGCTTGGCATAACCCTGACTGGTCAATTCCAATCGCTTTGGCCAACGATTCAATCGGCAAATACCGCAACGAATCGCAACCTAGCTTTCGCGCCATCTCATCTTGAATTTCATCGGTCAGCGATTCGCCCGGCGGGTAGAAGTTCGGAGCAAACAACTGCTTAATCGTCGACATGTCGATACCGTAGTAGCACGGCGCGACAATCGGTGGGCACGCCACACGCACGTGAATCTCCTTCGCACCGCCTTCGTCACGTAACCGCTGTAGCAGGGCCTTCATCGTTGTCGAACGGACGATCGAATCTTCCACCAGCACGACACGTTTGCCTTCTAAAACTTCACGCAGCGGCGTGTACTTAGTTTTCGCCTTCCTAGCGCGATCTTCCTGCGATGACTCGATGAACGTTCGACCGCTGTATCGATTGCGAATCAGTCCTTCGCGCGAGGGGATCTTCATGTGAAACGCCATCGAGTCGGCCGCCGCTTTACTGGTGTCCGGCACCGGCACGACGATCGTGTCCTCATCAACCTCTAAAAGATTCCACTGTGACTCCAAACGAGCCATCTCTTTGCCCAATTCGGTGCGCGTCAAATAAACGCCGCGATCGTCCAATGTACTGGCAACATTCGCAAAATAGATCCACTCGAAGAAACAATGAGCACTCTTGTTCTTTTGCTCTTCTTCGAGGAACGATTTGATCTCCATCTTCCCATCGACGATCGTGATCGCGTGGCCCGGAGCTAGAGATTTGATTGATTCGCGGCTGAAACCGATATTCAACAGCGCTACACTTTCGCTCGCCGCGGCAAACAGATTATCTTCGATGGTGTAACACATCGGTTTAATACCCAGCGGATCACGCGCGATCAACATATCTCCCTTGGCATTCATATAGGCCAGAGACCATGCCCCATCGATTCTACTGGCGACGCGCTTGATCAAATCGACCAACGAAACCGAGGCATCATTTGATAACTCCTTGGTCAACTCGTGCATCAGAACTTCGGTGTCGGACTGCCGAACCAAATGCAGGTCAGAACTATTGATCAATTCGTCGGCCAGCTCTTGGAAGTTCGCGATCTGGCCGTTGAACGCAAAGGAGAACCATTTCCGCATATCAAAATGATGGTTCTCGAACGGTTGAGCGTAACTACGGTCATCTTTTCCGCAGGTGGCATACCGCACGTGACCGATCGCGGCGTTGCCCAAATACCTTTGCATCAGCGATTCGGCCTTCGCGTTGTGCGAAAGTCGAAAGACCTCCTGAACGCTGCCCAATTCACGATAAGTATCAATCAGTTGGCCGTTGTCGGGATTGGCGTCAAATCGCGACACGCCGGCAGACAACTGGCCGCGATTCTGCATGTCCAGCAACATTCGGACAATCAGCCGCGAAGCGTTACGGGCGTCATCGCCGGGGCAAAAGGTGCTGACCTTTTCTGAAGGCAAATGATAAATTGCGGCCACGCCGCATTCGTGATGAAGTTCAGCCATCGAGTTTGAATCTCAAAAATCGTGATGTGGTCGATGCTGACCAACTGCTGGGCGTAGGAAAAAGCCGACTTTTCAAGCTTTGACCGAATTCTAGTTTCGACCAATTGGATCCACAACCGCTAACCCGGTTTTCACGATCCCGACCGCACGTTTTGACTCGCGAACGTGAACCGCTTGTGTTAAATTCGGCGATTCACTTCGCTTACAGGAACCGATAGCATGGCTAATTTTGACAAATGGATCGCCAATCGAACGCTGAATTTTGATTCTAGCGGGATCCGCAAGATGTTCGATATGGCTGCCAACCTCAAAGATCCGATTAACCTCTCGATCGGGCAACCTGATTTCGACGTCCCGCAGCCGGTCAAAGACGAATATATCCGAGCCATCAACGAGGGCAAGAACGGATACGCTTTGACGCAGGGCATCCCCATACTCCGAGAAAAACTGCAAGCGGAAGTTGATCAGAACTTGGGCCACGAGGATCGCGACGTTTTCGTATGTTCGGGTACCAGCGGCGGTCTCATGCTTTCGGTACTATCTTTGATTAATCCCGGTGACGAAGTCATTTACTTCGATCCGTTTTTTGTCATGTACCCCGCGATCATCGAACTCACCGGCGGCATCAGCGTCAAAGTCAGTGCCTATCCAGATTTCAAACTGGACATGCAGAAGTTAGAGGATGCGATCACCGACAAAACGAAGATGATCATTCTCAACAGCCCTTCCAATCCGACCGGCGTCTGTTTCTCCAACGAAGAAATAAAAGGCGTCGCCGAACTGGCCGCCAAGCACAACATCTGTTTGGTCTCCGACGAGATCTACAGCAAGTTCGTTTACGATGCTCCGTACGTTTCAGCCGCCACCTACAATCCGGACTGTATTGTGATCGACGGATTCTCCAAAACGTATGCCATGACCGGCCATCGCGTTGGCTACGTCCACGGCCCCAAGAAGATCATCGAAACGATGTTGAAGGTCCAACAATTCACCTTCGTTTGCTCGCCACATCCGGCTCAGTGGGCCGGCGCGGTGGCGCTCGATACGGACATCACACCGTACGTTGACCAGTATCGAATCAAACGGGAGCGTTTACTGGCTGGACTCGCAGACAAATACGAGATCGTGAAACCCGGCGGCGCGTTCTATGCGTTCCCAAAATTACCCGATGGCGTTTCGGGTGAAGCCTTTGTCAAAAAAGCGATTGAGAATAACCTGATGGTGATTCCGGGTAATATCTTCAGTGACCAAGATTCGCATTTTCGCATCTCCTACGCCGTCAGCGATGAGAAACTAGAGCAAGGAATCGACGTGCTCAATCGAATCGCGTAGCAGTTAGTATTCTTTGCCTTGGCGAACAAACGCGTCTTTGTGGAAGCAAGAGCCACAAAACTCTAGTAGCCGTAACCTGCCGATGGTGATCGTGCGTTGGGATTGCTCTGAGCATTCGTAACATCTGATAACGGCAGATCAAAACCTCTCGGTCGGCCTCCCATAATTGGAGGGCCCAGGGTGTTGCTTGGGTAAGGGTCGAACAGCACCGCACGGCTACGCTGCATACCTATCGTGCCAGGAGGACCGTTGAGTATCGGCAAATAACAACCCGATGCCGTGGCAATCAGGACTGCAACGACGCTCAGGTTCAGTAGTTTTTTTAGGGTTCCAAGGGCCATAGTTTGGCGACCATAGAAGGATCTCAATTGCCGAACAAGATCACTCTCAGTAAAAAATCCACGACCAATTCAGCTGTACGTCATTCTTGCCAGCAACTTAGAAAATGTCCCGAAATAAATTGGAGGCTTTCGGTAGTCGCCCCCCGCCTCAAGATGTTCGTTAAATACTTACGTCGCCACAAGCGGCCAGCTCGTTGGCTGGCACGACTCACAAGCTGGCCGCTTGTGGCTACGTTGATTTCAGGACAGATCCTTAAGGCACAAAAATTTCCAGCATTTCCACATCACCCGCGGGTGTCAGATCCAGCACGGGCAGACTCGCTGGAATTAACATCGTTTGGCCTACACCCAACGGCTGACCACTAGGATCACCTTGCACATTCAACTGGCCTGCGGTCACCGCAAGAATTCGAAATTTACCATCGCCGCCGATCGTCGTGGATTCAATAAACCGGTGCCGCCGCATCACAAACTTGTCACAGTTCACTAATTCTTCAACGTTGGCGCCCACTTCCTTCGCCACCGTTGGCTGAACAGGGCCGCGTGCGAAATCGGTCGCGGCGATACTCTGCTCAATGTGCAAGGGCCGAGATTTCCCGTCGTCCCCTACCCTGCCCCAATCGTAGACACGAAACGTCGTGTCGCTGGCCTGCTGAATCTCGGCGATCATCAACCCCTCACCGATCGCGTGCATCGTTCCCGCTGGAATGAAAACACAATCGCCAACCTTCGGTTCGAAACTGTGCATCACTTCCTCCGTTTTCCCATCGGCCACCGCAGCTTTAAATTCGGCGCGATCGACTCCCGCTTTGAGGCCTGCAAAAATTTGAGCGCCTGGTTCGGTCGCCAATACATACCAGGCTTCGGTCTTCCCAAGATCGGGAGGATCAAGCGTGGCTCCGAACGCATCGTTGGGGTGGACTTGGATCGACAACGCACGATCGGCATCCAAGAATTTCAGAAGCAATGGGAAACGGTTCTGCAAATATGCGGGAACATGATCCGAAGCCACTTGCCTGGCCACTTCGACACCCAACAGCGCGTCGCCATAGGATTGAATTAGTTGCCGCAACGACTGCCCGGCCAAATCGCCGAACTTCACGACGCTTTGATCGTCGCCGTGGTCGACGATCTCCCAACTTTCAGCGGCGGACTGGTCTCCGATAGGTTTTTGCAGTACCGATTTTAAGCGCTGACCGCCCCAGATGTATCGGCGAAATAAAGGTTCAAAACGAAGCGGATAAAGCATAGCGTGAAGACGGGTTTAGATTATTGTTGGTTTCCAACGGGCATGTTAGTATCGAAGCTCGGTCAGTGATTGAACAGACCGATCTGCAAGAAAAAGTCTCTGAATCTCAAGCCCACTGAATGAAAATCGCTGATTCAAACAAAGACCTGTTCGACGAATCTCGGATGTCGTTCGGCGAACACCTAGACGAACTTCGCAAAGCGCTTTTTAAATCGGCGGTAGGCGTCGCGATCGGCTGTGCGATTGGCCTATTTTTCGCACCCCAAGTCATCGCGCTGCTCAATCGCCCGTTGGTCAAAGCAATGGGCGACTATAAACTGGCTCACGCCTCGAAACGCCTGACTGAGAAAACGGGCTACGTCCCGATGGAACTTGTACCCTGGCTGGAGAAAGAGCGTTTTGTCCCACGCGAACTGCGGATCGACCCGGCTCAATTGTTGAACGCCCTGAAAACGGTCGTACCCGATCTTGGCACAACGATCAAGCTTGACCCGTACGGCTTTCAAGCCACCCACTTTGATGCCCAGCGGTTGCCGCGGCTATGCCAGCAATTGACCGATGAGGGCCAACGTACTCCGCAGCAAACAGCCCTTTGGAAGATCCTCCCATCACAACAGCAAACCACTCTTTCTGAGATTGCAAAAAAAACCGACGCAGGCGCCACTGAGGTTGAACGTGTCATGGCGATTTTCAATCAGGCCACACGTGATGAGAAACTCAGTCAAGACGCCGCGTTCGCAACTCTGCTGGCTCCGGCAGAAAAAGACTTAACTACCATGTTTCAAAAACCAAAAGTTAAACCGCTGGCTCAGATGAATTTAGCGTTGGCAGAGTCCGGAGATGCGAACTTAAGTCGCCGATTGAATCGAGCTTTGATTGCCAATTCATTTTCTGCGCACATGCCGCCACTGCGAATGAACTTGATTTCGATGGAGGTTTGGGAGAGCAATGCATTCGAACCGCTTTCGCTTAAACCGACCGACGGATTTTTCATCTGGCTCAAGGCCGGTTTAGTCACCGGTGCCTGCCTTTCCTTTCCGTGGGTATTCTTCTGCATCTGGACTTTCATCGCCGAAGGCCTTTATCCAGCCGAACAGAAATACGTTCATTATTTTTTGCCGATCAGCATCGGACTGTTTGTGGCGGGTGTTTTACTGGCTTACTTTTTCGTGTTCGAACCGGTGCTCAATTTCCTATTCAGCTTCAACGCTCAGATGGGAATCGCACCTGAGATGCGAATCAATGATTGGCTAAGCTTCGTTTTGATGCTGCCGCTTGGATTTGGCGTGGCGTTCCAGTTGCCGTTGGTAATGTTGTTCCTAAATCGAATCAACGTTTTCACTATCGATGCTTACCTGGCGAAATGGCGGATCGCCGTGATGTGCATTTTTGTGCTTTCGATGTTCCTGACGCCTGCCGACCCGATCAGCATGATGTTGCTGGCCGTGCCGCTGACGTTACTGTATTTCTTGGGCGTGGCGATGTGCCGCTACATGCCAGGCCACAACCCGAATCCGTTTGGGGAAGTGTAAGCGTGAGAGAAACCAACATCACCATGCCGATACCCCGTCAAGTTTAACGACTCGCCGGCAGGCGTTGGCGAGTCTCACCAAACATCCATCGTCTTATCATTGGACGGAACACGGTCGCCTGCCGGTTTGTCGTTAAACTGACGTGTCCGACGCAGGAAGTAAAAGCTCAATCTCGTATAGATCAATGTCCAAACGTAAACCTGAAATTCGGATGAAAAGCTATGGCATCTACACCCAGTGGGATTTCGACGCCAAAGAACTTCCACGAATTCAAGAGTTTACAACGAAGGTTGAAGCATTCGTCGACGTTGAGTTTGGCTTTGTTGTCAATATTAAAGGCGCGAAGAACAGCGAACTAGACTTCTGTATCGATCACCCGGGCATTGCCGACCTAGAGGGAAACACGCGGCTCCCCTTTGACGGAACCGTGTTTGTAAAAACCAACGACTGGGACTTTTATCTCGGAGACACAATCTGGCCGCCCATTGAGGATAAGCTTGGCACGTGGCATATGACGCTCGAACTTCAAGGCAAAGTCATTGCCGAGAAATCGTTCGAGCTTTGGCGTTGATCTAACAGCTTTGGCGTTGATCTAACGGAACCTTCTTCAGGATGATCCAACGAATCGACTTATTAGCCGCTGGGCGATAGCCCAATGGCACTTCCTTTAGACAAAACGCAGGATAATCTTATCAGCCGCCACGCGATAGCGTCCGGTCCTACGCGCTAAAAACCGGACGCTATCGCGTGGCGGCTGA
>Ga0115031_1000165_pt1 | contig 46343 bp, 42 predicted proteins | sample Maine_Asex4_meta_FD_87301 | JGI IMG/M metagenome (GOLD analysis project Ga0115031, IMG submission 87301) | Marine algal microbial communities from Maine, USA - Maine_Asex4_metaG | ecosystem: Host-associated > Algae > Red algae > Unclassified | place: Maine, USA | collected 2015-01-05
GTGCAGCGTGACGATTTACGAGACCCTCATTCGATTCGCTCGTACCCTCAATATTCATATCGTTCACCTATACACATCAACAACCTCATGGCGGATTAATCCAGTTCAAATTAGATCACAACTTGTTCTTCAGGTCGGCTACTAAGTAGAATTTAACGTGTGACGTTACTGGCAAATTTCTGAGATAAAACTCCCCTACGAATCTGCCGGCTTTGTCACCGTTTGCAATACCGGTGGGTGTTGATAAGTTTCAATCGCTCCAAAGGATTTCATCCGATTTTCGGACCAACTTCTGATAAATTAAAAAGCTGCGACGTTTCGCCAGAGAGCACGCTTTGAAGAATATTTGCATGCATACGGGAAGAAAAGGATGGCGACCGCCCAGCTGCCAATCTGGTCCATTAAAGATCAAGTAAGCTCATCGATGTTTATTGCTGCTGAAGAAACGTCCAGAAAACTTTCTTCCACAATCGGCAAGATCATTCTGGCTATCCTCTGTCATTAACAATTAGGGAAGTTCTATAATTTTGCCGATTATTTTAACCATGATGCAAGTACGATGATTGACGAGCTTTTGCCGATTTGCCGGCGTAGCCAGAGATTGCTTCTGACTATTTGGTACAGACGCAGGGTCCACAGTTTTTGAATAAAAGGAACCAAATTGATGCCACATATTCTTGCCATCGACGACGACAGGACAGTACTTAGGCTGGTTGAAAAGGCATTTGTTGACACCGACTTTCAAATCACGACCTGTGATGCAGCGGAAAAAGGCCTACCGTTGCTGGTCGATGGGAAGATCGACGTTTGCTTGCTTGATATCATGCTGCCGGAAATGAACGGTTTGGAGCTTGCGAAGAAAATTCGTTCGATCGATGCGAAATTGCCTATCATTTTCATCACGTCATTAGACGGCAGTGATACGGCGATCGAAGCCATGAAACTGGGGGCTTATGAGTTCATCACTAAACCTCTCGATATGCAACAAGTCCAAGACCTTACCGAAAAAGCTCTCGAAGCCCGTCGCATAATGCAGCGTCCGGTCACACTCGAACAATCCCCCGACGTCTTGGTTGATGAAGGCGATCAGCTTGTCGGCAAGAGTCCCAAAATGGTAGAAGTCTACAAGCAAATCGGGCGTGTCGCGGCTCAACAAGTGCCTGTCCTGATTCGCGGCGAGAGCGGAACCGGTAAAGAGCTAATCGCGCGAGCAATCTATCAACACAGTCACAGGCGCGACGAATGCTACCTTGCGGTGAATTGTGCTGCGCTGTCAGAGACTTTGCTTGAGAGCGAGTTGTTTGGTCACGAGAAAGGCGCTTTCACTGGCGCCGAACGTCGACACATCGGGAAGTTCGAACAGTGTAATGACGGGACAATCTTCCTTGACGAAATTGGTGACATGTCCCCGTTGCTACAGAGTAAGACGCTTCGTCTTTTACAGGAGCAGAAATTCGAACGCGTTGGTGGCTCAAAGACCATTTCAACAGAGACTCGCCTAATTTCGGCGACCAATCGTGATTTGGAACAGATGATTGAAGATAATGAGTTTCGACTGGACGTATATCATCGCATTAATACATTCGAAATTCACTTGCCTCCTCTGCGTGAACGGGGGGAAGACATCGACTTGCTGGTTAACCACTTTATCCACCAGCTTTCTAAAAAACTGGATCGGAAAGTCGAGGGCGTGTCTCCCGAAGCGATGCAAATCATTCGGGAGTATAGCTGGCCGGGGAATGTTCGAGAGTTGCAGAGCGTTATTCGCCGTTCCATGCTGATGGCGACGGGGCCAGTTATCGTTCCCGAGAATTTGTCCATTGAGTTCGACGGGAAAGTGGTAGCTGTACCAATTAACTCTGCCAACGGTGAGGAAACCACCGATCGCTCCCAGGATAATAGTACCCGCGGTATCGTAGCATTTGTGCAAGAACGCATCGATGCGGGTTCCAATGACATCTACGCGGAGTCGCTCGCGATGATGGAGTCGATTTTGATACGCAAGATTCTGTCTCAGACGTCTGGCAACCAATCAAAGGCAGCAGAGTTGCTTGGCATAACGCGCGGGAGTTTGCGGACCAAGATACGTTCACTAAATATTGTGATCGAACAAGTTGTCACCAGCGATTAGTTAGAATCGTCGCCTATTAGGATTCCTTCGCCTTCACCCGGCAACCACGACTCTTTGGCTTGCTTATGAAGGTCGTCGGTCTCACTGCGCATGTTGTCTTCAGCTCCTGACGCCGCTCGTTTCTTTCATTGCGGATTTTTAGTCTCAGCGTCCGCGTTCACAGCCTCTTGATCGCTGACAACGTTATCTTGCACCTCTTGAAAAATTGAGGTGTGAACAACGGTGAAAGCCAAAATGAGCGTAGCAAGAGTAAAACTGGATGCCTTAATAGTGATTCATTATGGGTGTCAAACTTATTATTTAACTTGGGTATCAATTGCACTTAACGCCCTATCATTTGCCAGCAAGTGCGGATTAGCACAAGAAATTATTTCTAAGCAATGATAATTCTAAGCAATGATAATTCTAAGCAATGATAAACATGGACTAACGACCTAGAAATGTTCCAATTGGCATTAACGGCTCTACATGATCGCACGTAATTTTGATGACAGCCAACAACGGAACGGCGACGATTGCGCCCCCGACACCCCAGACCCACCCGACGATCACAAAGAATAACATTAGCCAAACCGGGTGAAGGCTGACGCTTCGTCCAATGAGGACAGGAGTGATAAAATTGGCCTCCACCACGTTAGCAGACAAATAGATAACTGGTGCAACGGCGGCATAGCCAAGTGAATCAAACGAAATTACAGCGGCAAAAAATACGATGCCTGCACCAATGAAGGCCCCAACGAACGGCAAGAAGTTCAAAAGCATTGCGATAGTTCCCCACAGAACGGGGCTTGGCATTCCCATCACCCACAATCCCGTTCCGATCACGAATCCGAGTGCGATGTTTATCACGGTTGTGGTAAGCAAATATTGCGAGATACTCATCTCGATGGCTTGGGTCAGTTCAACAATGCGACGCTTATTCTTAAACGTCGGCATGATTTCAACCAGTTTTTCCAGTCCACGATCCCCAGATGCGAGCAAATAAAACAACAGAACCATCATCAGTGAGATACCTACCAGTGCATCACCGGTGGTGCTAAAAATTTTGCTTGAGATGCTAGGTTGACTTACGGAGACCGGCACTACTGCTTTTGTGTCCAAGCCAACTTCATTTCCAGTTGCCGAATTTATCATATCGACGGCAACGCCTTTACTTTCTTTTTCAGGCCGTCTTATATCGCCAGTGGAAAGGTTGTCGATTTCCTCCGACATTTCAATCAACCCCGCAATCGGATTTCGAAGTGATTCAAGTTTTGTTTTCAAGATTTCGATATTCTTGTCCTTGTCTGCCAACCAGGACTGAGCTGGTGCTGTCGTATATGAAAGGGCATAAGCAACCAAGCCAAATCCAACTCCCATCACTCCGAGTGTTCCCAAGACATTTGGGACGCGATATTGCTTGAGAAACTTCACGACTGGACTGAACAACAGGTTTAACAAAAACGCGCCTACGATCGGCAGCATCACTGGTTTAGCGAAGTAAAGCGTGTAGCTGATCGCCAGAATCGTTAGGATGATGATGCAAACTGAAGCCGTCGGCATCGCGACCTTCTTAGCGGCGGCGAGGCTTTCACAAACCTCCGGCTCACCGGTATCGTCTCCAAACAGTGGCGAGTCGATCCGGACAGAAAACTCTTGTAATGCCACCGAATCGTCAAGTGAATCTCGGTCAAACTCCTTTCCTATTTCGCGGCTGGTTACGTCAGAGTGCAGAGGTTTGACTCTCATTGTGTTTCTCGATCTCAAGGATTGAACGTTCACCAGGCGGAAGCTTCTGATGAAGCTGAAACCGCGATATTGACCGACCTCCATGATGAAGCAACTTCGGGGCCAAGCAACTACGGGGCCATCGAGTAGCTTGTGCGGTTATTATTAAGTCGCTTGCTGTCGCCGGTTTTTACCGGAGCACGAGATGTCAAATAGGCTAAAATCGAGAATAATTCGCGATCAATCTGATCCATGGAAAATTTTTGCATTGCGAGTGTATCAGGTTGACGAGCCATTAAACCAAAAACCATCATTGGTGGCTGGTCGATCACGCCGGTGGGTGTGGCACCACCAGCATTCACGGCGCGCAATTATAAATTCCGAACTCGTTGAGTGTGCTTCCAGCGGGATCCATCCATTTAACCCGTCGGAATATCCGGATTTCCTTCAGGAAATCGCGAAAAACAATCGTTTGATCTAGATCAAAATCGGTAAGTGCACTTCGATAAAGAAGCTATTTGGGCTTTGGCACGTTACGTGCAATCATTCACCCAGCAATTGAATTTTTCCGCCGTGTCGGAGAAAACCGCACGTAACTTCGAGCGACGTACTTTACCCAACTCATAACGGAATAAGAAAATGAACCAGCAAACACTTAATGGTCAATGGTCGGAAATCAAAGGCAAAATTTCTGAGAAATGGGGAGAACTGACCGACAATGATCTCAAGCAAGCTAATGCGAATGTTGAACAACTGATAGGAGTTATTCAAAGAAAAACGGGCGAGTCGCGAGAAGCAATCAATTCGTTCTTTGATTCGATAGCTGCCGAAGATGGAATGTTAAATATGGCTTCGGAGGCCGTGCGGGGATATGCGAATACGGCCGGCGAATCTGCGCAGGAGTTTGCGGGGCAAGCCATGCAACAGGCAAAGGATGGCTATGAGCAAACAGAACAACTCATCAAAGACCGACCAATGGAATCGTTGGCCGTTTGTTTCAGCGTCGGCATCATCACGGGGTTGGTCGGTGGTTTGCTGATGCGATCACGTTAGGCTTCTCTGCACATAAGTCCCGCGTCAAAATTTTACAAGGAATAAAGAGATGACTACGATCAATAAAACACGCACCACCACTGAACAACGACACCTGAATCAATCAAATTCGTCGTTGGCCAGCATGAAAAAATGCTCCGAAGATTGTGTTCGGGAAAAACCGTTGACAAGTGCTGTCGTTGGTATTGGAGCGGGTGCTGCAATTGGATTGGTTGTCTCTGTCTTGCTGACAAGTGGCGAACGGCGGAGAAAACAGAGTTTCATGGCGGAAATCAGCCAGCAAGTCGCCGGCCGGCTTGGTCACTATGTGCCGGATTCATTGTTCGTAAAACGCTAATTGAAACGCGGCTACTTATCCAACCGAATCTATCAAGGCTACGAAATCAATGGAAAAGACAGCTGACGAAATTCGTCACCGGATGTCGCGTGTTCGAAATGAAATCGATGAAGACGTTGTTGAGCTAGTTGAAAGCGCAAAGTCCCTTGTCGACTGGAAGGATTACGTGAGAAGTTATCCACTTTTGAGCGCCGGGCTAGCCTGTGCAGCGGGAGCGGTTTTAGTACCGTCAAAGAAACCTGAGAAGATCACCGCAGATGCTGCTGCAGTGGCCGGTCTTTTGAAGAACAAGGATCTGGTCGTCGCTCCCAACGCAAAGGTAAAGGAAAAAAATTCCATAGGCGGAACTCTCATCGCGACGGTGGCAGCGACTCTTGTGAGAGCAGCGGTAGGATACGCGGGCCAGAAAGCGAGTGCAGCGATGTCACAACAGCAAGGTCGGAAGATTTAACACAAACTCGAATGTGCTAAAGTGCCAAGAGCATTGAATGGCGGAAAGAAAAGTTTCGAAATTTTCGTAACGCGAAGGAAGCCGTTGGAAGATGCTTCCTCGATAAACTCAGAATTTAAAGTTTTGGAGTAAGATAATGTCAGACCGTATATTTGGAAACGGTAAAACTACGATGCCGGATCGGTCGCGTCAACAATTCAATGGTCAGCAGAATCCAGTCAATCAGCTTCGACTGGAACAAGATGCAGTGGGCATTTCTATTGCGGTGAAAGCGAAAGTCGAGAGTTGTATCAAAAGGTCACCGGCAACAAGTCTTCTCATTGCGGTTGCCGCTGGGCTGACAATTGGATGGCTGGTGAAACGATGATTAAATCCACTGAGAGCAAGGATCGAAAGCGCGGCGTAGCAGACGGTATTGGAGATGTCGTCAGTGATATCACAAGCCTGGCTGAACTTCAATTTGATCTATTCAAGCTAGATTGTTCTGAGAGCAAACGCAGAATGATCTTGCCGACGATTGTGATCGGAGTAGCAGTTTTGTTTACCGTCGGCATGGTCCCTGTCTTCTTGTTACTACTATCTTCAATTCTCTACGAAGCCGCAAATTTCTCCATATCGGCGTCTATCGCAATTTCACTCGGCATTGGTCTTGTAGCTGCCATGTCTGCGTTTTGGTTTGGGTTAAAAGGATTGCGAAAAGCATTAGCTTACTTCGAGCGATCATCGGAAGAACTAAAACGTAACGTTCAATGGTTGAAAAATTTAAAGCAACGTGGACGGCGGTCAAGGACAGAAATCAGTTTGCAGAATCGTGGCTCTCTCAACTGATTTGAAAAGCACAACTATTTATTTAATTTCAACAATTTTTTTAGAGGTATGAGAAGTGGATACTCAAACAAACAATTCCATGACAGCGAACTCAGACAGGATGCCCCAAAATGGTTCAACTAGGACCCAGAATGTTACAGAGCCAACAGTGTCGGACATTGCGACAGACATCGGTCAAACTTTAACTACGTACGCACGCAAGCGACCGGAGGTAGTCGCAATGTGGAGTTTTGGCGTAGGTTTTGTTTTAGCTTGGAAGTTGAAGCCTTGGTAAATCTGAGTTAGCGGTGCTCAAGGTTAACACATTTGTCAATCGTGGTCAGATGGCTAGTGAGTCAAACGTTGCTCGAGCTGAAAGCGCTTGACGCGCGTTATGACAAATTTAACCGAATTGATGGCAGCAGTGTTTTTTTGAGCGAAACCGGAAAGTATTCATTGACAAATGAGATTAACCACATGACACCAATGGTGATCTTCTCCGCCGTGTAAATATCGCGGCGGGTGAATTCTTGAAAATGCGATTGGAAGCTTCCCGAAAATTCGTTGGAAAGTAGTACTTCAGCGGTCTGAAATTGTGGTGCTAAATCCGAAGGATTACGCAAATCAGCCGCCGAGCGATAGCTCCCGTTTTCGTCTCCACAACTTACAACAGAACCGGACGCTATCGCGTGGCGGCTGATAAGTGCAACTTCAGGTAGCTGAATTGTTACGTTAGAACTTGAAAGGTGGTACCCCCAAGGGGATGTCCCATTAATTGTTAAAACTGTCGGTGGTCTCACTGGTAAAACGTATCGTAGCTTCTTTGTGTGAATGACTCAAACTGCCGGCCCCTGATTTCCTTCAGGAGCGCCAGCGACTGAAGGAAATCAGGGGCCGGCAAAATCTAGTAGTTGGCCGGTTCGTGTTCGATACGCGAGTCGAGGATATGATTTGGATACGGATATTGATGGTAGTAGTAGAAATTGGGATCGGCTTCTATTTTGTCCGAAAATCGCCACGCTATACAATCGCCTACTTTGTTCTAATCATGCTGATGTCCATTTACGGTTCCATGTTCCTCAACATGGGCACACGCATCTAAGATTGACATGCGAATCTCTATCGAGAAATTGAACTTCGAAATTACAAACCGTCACTCGTCCTCTTTGATCAACTCCGCGATCCTTTGTTTCAATAGTTTTTGTCCGCCAGCTTCCTTCCAATTCAGTTCGCCGAACCACCAGTATCTGATGCGTCCTCTTTTGTCGATAAGATACACCGCCGGCCACATTGAATTTCCCCAACTGTTCCAGGTCGCTTTGTTATTGTCTATCAATACCGGAAACTTCAAACCGGACTTCTTCACATTGTCGCGGACGTTGCTCGCCTCGGCCTCTGAACTTGTTTCGGGCGTGTGAACACCCAGGACCGTAAAATCTTGATTCTCAAACGTTTTTTCCCAACCCTTGTACCAAGGGTAATTTCTTACACAGTTGATTCAGCCATACGCGAAGAAATGCAACGCCACAACCTTGCCACGCAAATCTGACAATTCCAGACCTTCACAGTTGACCCACTCGTCGCTGTCAATCAGTTGAGGCGCTTTAAAAGCGACCTCCCCAAGTGAATTCGAATCAAACTCTTCGCCAATCAATTCCGAAAGTTTGAGTTTCTGGGACTGGTTTAGTGTTGCTAAGATTGTTTTCTGCTCCTCCTTGCGTGCGGCGACAATCACACGTTCTGATTCCGCCTGTCGCTCCGCACCTTGAAACTCGTTGGAGTAAACCTTTTTAACTTTTTGGTTGGCGGATTCGGTCGCCGCCGAAATCGCATCCTGTTGTTCTTTCGTCAATTTCATCACCTTTACAATATCCGGTAGAAGCACGAAGGAGATCCCCCTCAATCGAAACTTGATCTGACGCAAGCGCATCAGCTGATCCTTTGTGAAAAATTTGGCGATCGCTGCCCGAGTCGTCTCCATGACCTCGGTTGTTATTGCATTCGCTTCTTCCTTCGTTTTATTGGCACGCGACCCAAGCATTTTCGCATCCAAAGACTCATTGAGCTTGGTCAGCTGTTGAATTTGCGATTCGGTCAGCGCAAGATCATCCTGCACCGCCGGTTCGCGCAACAGAAACAGGATAGGATCCGGCATCGTATCGTAGCCCGTTACATTCTGAGCCATCGCATTGGAAGCAAAGAACAGCAACACAGAAATTAGAACCGCGAGGCGTTGCAACATGACTTAACCTTTTTGAAGTTGCACTTTCAGATTTGTTGATTCTCAAGTTTAGCAGAATCCAATACTCAGCGATGCCAGTTTTCTTGGCTACTGTATTACAAGTCACAATAGAGGATGGGGTTGTTAACTTTTCTGTGTTAGTTAATTTGTCGCGATCCTATCTTCATAAACAACACCCTTCGGTTGTCAAATTCAGTGTAAACGCATGGCTGATGAATGTCCCTGCGGCGCTCAATCAAAAGTGCATGGCGGAACCGCAATTGCTTATCCGCCAGGCATGTTAAGCTCAGTCTTGTTGTTCGTCGGCACGTGCTTTCTTGCGGGTGAATTCGGAGGGCAATTTCGCTGTTGCGAACAACCCACCCAAAGTGATCGTCGTTCTGAACGACGATCGGGGAGAGCGACCTTGGCATCCCGACGGACAATCAGACGGATTTATGGTCTTAGGACTGGCGGATTCCTAACAGAAACCTCCCATAGAATTTCGTCTCGATAAAAAAATTACCCAAAGTCGTGGGGGCTTGGTTAATTGATATTCACGAGTCTGGCCGTTACCGGATCACCCGCCGTTAATACTCTGAGATTGCCGAAAAACCTTTTGTGGCAAAGCGCGCGAATATCGAGATTTCGGGAAAAACTCATAAAAGGACAAACGACGGGAGTGGTCTTCGAAATCGAGTTGCCCACCGGACCAGCTGAACTTTTAACGTACCTGTTTAACGAAATGGGTAAAGTTGGCGGCTTCAATTTCACCGCAGTGGAAGCGTTAGAATGAACAAAACCTTAATAGTAATCTGCTCTGTTTTGCCGTCGTAAAATTCAGCATCTTTTTTTATTCGGTTTGATTGGCATCGTCCTCCAGCAACGGCGCAACTTTTGAGCTGACGGTTTTGCGATATCTGAGAACCCTCTTTACTGGGCTGGACACCGTCTTTTGAAAGCCAAGCCGGATCCTTCTCCAACAACTGATTGAAATCGACTAAAGGAACTTCGCAATGTTGAGCGACTTTCCTAGCGGTATCTCGGTAGATTTTTATCAATTGCTCAAGTCCTCCGTGGTCGTCAAGCAATTTTTGTTCGTGACGTGTGAAGTACGCTTTTGATTCGATCGACGGCAGCGTACACAAAACGACTTTGGCTTTTTGCATCCGGCAGGTGTTGATTATTTTTTCCAAGTTCGACTTGTACTCGTTCAGTTCAACATGCTTCTTGGGCGCATCGACACGAATATCGTTGATGCCAAAAAAGAGTACCACAACGTCAGGGTGATGCGCGAGAGCATCCTTCTTGACACGTCGCAAGCCTTCACGACTTGTATTACCCGCTACCCCCGCGTTGATAGCCTTGACGTGCAGCAGATTCCCAAGAAGATCCGGATAGTCTCGTTTGGTGATACTGTCGCCGGAGCAGACCACTTTTTGCGATTCGTCGTCCGCCTGTAATTGCTTTGCCGGCCCGGTCACGACGAAAGCCGTACAAAGCGACAAGGGAATTAGACTCAGTTTTGAGATCATCGCCGACGTTCCAAATACGTAAGTTCAATTTTGGTTTTACAAAATAGAGGAATAACGAATATGCAAGTCATCTTGGCCAGCGGCAAATCAGGATTCGTGGTGGAGTCTACTACCCTAACATCAATTCAGCACGCTACACTAGAAGCAACCTTTTTCCAACGTAGTTAAAATAAGGCAGAAGAAGATGCGAAATAATAAGCTGATTCTCTGGGCTGTGACCGCATCGCTGGCTGGTTTTCTGTTTGGATTCGACACCGTCGTGATCTCGGGCGCGGAACAAAATATTCAAGAGTTGTGGGGGCTAAATGATTGGATGCACGGGCTTGCCATCAGCATCGCATTATGGGGTACTGTCATCGGATCGCTCATTGGCGGATGGCCGACTGAGAAGTTCGGACGCAAGAAAACGTTGTTGTTTATCGGTATTCTCTATTTCGTTTCGGCTCTCGGTTCGGCTTACGCACCGGAGATCTACTCTTTTATGATCGCGCGGTTCGTCGGCGGGATTGGCGTGGGAATTTCCACCGTTGCCGCTCCGTTATACATTTCTGAAATTGCTCCGGCCAAGGATCGGGGAAAGCTGGCCGGCATGTTCCAGTTTAATATTGTGTTTGGCATTCTTATCGCTTTCCTTTCCAACTGGCTGGTGGCCGGCATAGGTGATGAAGCTTGGCGTTGGATGCTGGGCATAGAAGCGGTTCCTGCATTGATCTTTGCAGTGATGTGCTTCGGCCTGCCGGAAAGCCCGCGCTGGTTGATTACCAACGGTGGCGATCGCGAAGGCGCGATTTCTGTATTCGGCCGTATTATGCCCGATGCGTCGGACGAGCAGCTGAATTCTCTGGCCGACGAAGTTTCTGCGTCGGTTACCAAAGTGGGAAATACTGAAAAATTCTTTTCCAGCCGTCTGAAGAAGCCAATTAAGTTGGCGTTTTTAATCGCGTTCTTTAATCAGGTCTCGGGCATCAATGCGGTGCTTTATTTCGCGCCTCGTATCTTTGAGATGACTGGCTTGGGAGAGAACGCGGCGATGCTGCAGTCTGTGGGCATTGGGATCACCAATCTGATCTTTACGTTCGTGGGGTTGTGGTTGATCGACCGACTGGGTCGGCGGACGTTATTGGTGATTGGTTCCTTTGGGTACATTGGTTCGCTGGGCCTGTGTGCTTGGGCCTTCAATACGGAAAACTTTGCTTTTGTTCCAGCCTTTATTTTTGCCTTCATCGCGGCACATGCAGTTGGGCAAGGAGCGGTGATCTGGGTATTCATTTCCGAGATCTTTCCTAACCGTGACCGGGCGTCCGGACAGGCCTTTGGCTGTTTCACTCACTGGATCTGCGCGGCATTGTTGACCCTGTTTTTCCCGATAATGGTCGAAAGGTTTTCTCCTGAGATCGTGTTCGGCTTCTTCACTTTCATGATGGTTCTACAACTGATCTGGGTATTTCTGATGGTGCCCGAAACCAAGGGCGTACCGCTGGAAGAGCTTCAGAAGAAATTGGCGTCTTAATCCAAATTCGATGCGCTGCCACAAAAGGTTCGTTTGAAAAAAGCAACTTATTAGCTGTTTTGGCGATAGCCGAATGGCACTTACTTTAGACGAAACGTGGGATAATTTTATCAGCCGCCACGCGATAGCGTCCGGTCCTACGCGCTAAAAACCGGACGCTATCGAGTGGCGGCTGATGCGCAGATGGGTTGCATCAATCTAAAGTAAGTGCCATTGGGCGATAGCAACGTCCGTTGTCGCTGGTAAAAACGATGATTGTGTTATCGGAAAGTTTTTCGCGGTCGAGCGTCTCGAGAATTCGTCCGATATGCCAATCGGTCTTCATCATGAAATCACCACAAGCCCCTGCTTCACTTTTGCCGCGAAACTGCTCGATTGGGATCACCGGGTTGTGTGGTGAAGTGTAAGGGAGATACAAAAAGAGCGGATTGCCATCACGCGCATCGTTTGCCTTTCCTTCGATACACTCGATCGCTTTGTCAGTGAAACACGTTAAGCACTCTGAATCCACAAAGTCCGGCGCGATTTCAAGTCGCCCCTTCACCACGCCCAATTCATTGGTCTTTCCGGGCTTGGTCAGTTCCTTTTGGTAAGGCGGCACAATCCGGTAGTCAGAGATCGCAATCTTGTTCTTCTTCGTTGGGTGGTTCTGGTAGAAGGACAGATCCCGGGAACCGTGAGTCTCTGAAGTCGACGCCCTTGCTGTATGAAACTTCGGCCTTATCTCCCAGCAGCGCTTTGAATCCGGCCAGCGGCGTGATCACATTTGATTCACTGGGCCCGTACCGACTGATCATCGGTTTAATATCATTCGCAACCGGCCCGGGACCAGAATGGTACTGATCTTATCAGCCTCTAGCGGTATAAAATTCTCTTTGTTTTTCAACAGCAAGATTGATTTGAAAGACGCTTTGAGAGTTGCTGCCTCATGAGACTCTTGATGAATGATCTCAGGTGCTTCTTCTGGATCGACAAAAGGATCGTCAAATAGGCCCAGCACTTGTTCAATGCCCATCTCGCCGAGCAGAAGAGTTGCAAAGCCAGAGAAAAGTATTGTCAGGATGAAATATTTAGCGTTCATCGTATTAATTGGTTGTGAAATAAAAGATCTTTTGTTTGGCTTGATAATTTAATGAGCCGCTTGGGCGCTAGCCCCGGTTTTTTTGACCTTCTCTTCACTCGTTCCCCACTTTTTATTCGGTTCAGGTCCAAGGATAAGTTCCAGCTGTCCGCCTTGAACAAGATTTTTGTGAGACAACCAACAAGTCTCCAACGTCTGCCCGTTAAACGTCGCTGATTGGATGTAGACATTATTCGGATGTTGGTTCTGGATAAGAATAGCAAACTCTTTCCCGCTGTAGTACTTAGAACTTAGCTGGATTGTGACCTTGTCAAATGCCGGCGCTGTAATATCGTAGCGTGGATCCATCCTGGACCCTCCGTCAAATTGAAACAGCCCAATCGCCATCAGTGCGTTCAGCGCGCCCATCTGACCTTGGTCTTCATCGCCGTTGTAACCGCTGTAGGGATCGGTTCCGCCGAACGCCGCGTCCTGAACAGCCCGCACCCATTTTGGGCTGAGCCACGGGAATCCGATGCGGTTGAAATAGTGAGCGGCTTCCGTGCCATCCTGATTTGCATAATCAATCCACGCATTCCCGTGCGTTCGTCCTCGGAGATGGAATTTGTCTTTGGCGGTGGATTCAATTTGTTCATTCAATTTCTCAGCTGCGGCCGCGGGACCACCCAACAGTTTAGCCAGCCCCATCGAATTGTGAGGAACGTAAAAGTGGTCACAGCAGCGCTGGTTTGGCAGAAGCCCAGTTGTTCGAAATTTTCTTCTCGAGGCAAATGGTTTTCTAGCCAGCTTCCGTCTTCCTTGCGAACCCAGGCCGATTGTTTCTCCGGCCAAATCACATGCCGGTAATTGTTTGCGCACGAGATGAAATGCTGGTAGATGTCCTCTTTGCCCATCCCTCTTTGCCCATCCCTCTTTCCATCTGAGCAATGCACCAGTCGTGGTACGCGCTTTACAGTGTGAGGCTCGTGAATGCTTTTCAGTGGGCTCCGGAGACTGCGGTGCCCAACGAGATCTATCCTTTTTTTTGATACTCTCTATGGGCCGAGGTCGTCGGATTTTTAGTGTAGCCGCCATAGTATCGACCGCCTGTGGCTTCCGTGTTTTTAATAAGACCTTCCAGCGCCGTTTCACAATCAAAGTCCCGAATCCCTTCGGTGTAAGCTGAGCTAATGGCCGGCGCTGCGGTTTCACCGATTATGACGAACGTGTAATTGCCTCCAGAAGGGCCATGCGAAATCAACCCACCATTTTCATACAACTGAACCGATGTCTTACAGAAATCGCTGTAACGTTCGGGACACAATAGCGGCCAAAGAACATCGAGACTCCAATGGCTCCCCCACCACGCATCAAAATTGTGCATCGTGAAAGACGGCTTGCCGTCTTGCCCAAGCGGAATCTGTCTGACGACACGTTCTTTACCTGTCATGTCGCTGTAGGCCCCGTCGGCATCGCTGAAGATTCGGCGACCCAGCATCGAACGCCAAATGTCAGTCTAGAATTTCGTCTTCTGGTCGTTAGATCCACTTTCGACCTTAATTCTAGAAAGGTGGTTGTTCCAATCGTCCATCCGCAGATGATCCGTCATGTCGCCGGTAATCGGCATGACGGGAATCCCCGGAAGCTGCCAGGCATGAATGTGACTGAAGCAACGAACGTGCTTGTCGCCATAAAGATATCCCGATTTCCAAGACCCTTTGATTTGCGTGTCGGGACTCAGGTTCACCATTCCAAAAGGGCGCGTCGCGGAATTGAAATAGAACCACCGCGATTCGCGATTGTCAATCAGCGGATCTACGAACTGAGTTACGTCGTACGGTTGTTGAGCTGATGATAGGGCAGGGCAACTGACCAGCAATAACAAAAAAGAAATGCAAAATGTTTCATGTTTTCAATCGTGTGCAATTCGTACAGGAATTTAGATCAACTAATTATTCAAGACTTTGTTTCGTCAATTTTATTGAGTGCAAATGCATAGGCGCCTATCGACACGGCGCGGCTGGTTCCAAGAGTGCTGACGCCGATCCCAATACGCTGCATTGGATCGTACGAGATCTCGCGCTCAGTGCGGGGAACGGCAATCGTTTTGGTCGCGCCGGAAGCAAACAGTTTTCGATCTTCAGGCGACTCAAGATTAAAGACCTTTTGAACGATCCGATGCACCTCGCCGCCGTCGTCGTACTTGGCCAGCGTGCTGTGCATTTCATCGATCAAAGGTTCCATAAAAACGGCATGCGCTTGAGAGATGCCACCACCAATCACAATTAACCCGTCCAGCAACGTGCTCGCGTTAGCCAACGCGTCGCCGACGACTTCGCCAAGTTCTCCATAGGCGGCGATGGCCGCAGATTTCTCGGCCGATTTGGTTTCATCGTTGTCAATGTTGATTTTGCTTGCAATGTCCGCAATTTCCTTTGGCGAAGGAGCATCTTCGATCGCGATTCCCATCTGGCGAGCGTAGGTACCTCGAACCGCGCGAATGCTGGCACCTTCCTCTGCGAAGCATTCCGGCCGAACCCTATTTCTCAGCAACCATACTTCGCCGGAGTTTGAATTGTCGCCAAGTAGCAGATTGCCATTGTGAACGATGCCGCCGCCGAACCCCGTTCCCAACGTGACTCCGATCAACGTTCGATAACGTTTTGGGCTGCCGGCCTCCTCAAGAAGTTGGTTAACCTGCGGCAGCAACCCGGCGATCGCTTCGCCATAAGCAAACAGATTACCATCGTTGTTAATAAACGTTGGCAAACCAAACCTCTCTTGCAGATACGGACCCAGCGGAACCCCGCCGGTAAACGCTTGAAAATTTACGAGGTCGCCGATAATTCCTTTGGGATAATCCGCAGGGCCGGGGAAGGCAAAACTGATCGCCACCGGTTGTTGGTCAAGTTGATCCAGCACTTTGCGAAAACCGGATTCAATCACATCCAAGCAGTGATCAAGCACTTTCGTTTCGGCAGCCAATCGAACGGGCGTAACAATTTCTTGATTCGATTGAATTGCAGAAAACACAAAATTGGTACCACCCGCATCGAGCGTAAGCACGATTCGTTTATCGTTCTCTGCAATCATGCGGTCGCTGCCTGTTTCACTTTGTATCCGTAGAACCCATAAAACGCGATGTAGAGATAGCAGATGATCGGCACGGCAAACGCATGCTGAATGCCCAACACGTCAGCGGCGTAACCCATTAACAGTGGAACCAGTGCACCGCCAACGATCATCATCACCAGAAGCGATGAACCCTGCGAAGTGTATTGCTTCAGATCTTTAATGGCCAACGTGAAGATGTTGGACCACATAATCGAGTTGAATAAACCAGTTCCCAGTGCGGCCCAAAACGCTATGTTGCCATTGCCCAACGCTGCCACAGCCAGCAGCGCAATCAAGATTATCGAGAACACGCCCAAGGATAAGGCGGGTTTGCCTCTACCGAGCACGAAGGCGATGAAATTCAATCCGATCAGGAGCAGGAATGGCGCGATCTGGGCGGGTTTCATGAATTCGAACGACAATGCCCCATCATCCAAGCGAATCGCTGTGACGCAATAGACCACAAGAAAAACGGTGATTGCAGTGATCGCCATGTATAGACATTTTTTTGATTCACTAGCGATGTCGCTGAGAGAAATTGCTCCACACAGACGCCCGATCATCGCTCCGCCCCAGTAGTACGCTAGATAGATACTGGCCGTCGCTTCGGGCAGCCCCAACACTTCTGGGGCCATCATAAAATTAACCAAGTAGCTGCCAATCGCAACTTCGCCACCGACATACATAAAAATCGCGATCATGCCAAAACGAAGATGGGGATACTCGAGTGCTCCGAGTCCAGATTCAAGTTTCTCTTCATTGGTGAACTTGGGCAGTTGACTCATCCAGACAATGATGGCCAACAGCACAAACAATCCGCCATAGATCAAGTAAGGGATCTTGATTGAGTCAATGGTCACCTCGCCACCTTGAGCGAAGACTTTATAGAGCAGCAATCCGCCCGCGATCGGAGCGAGCGTCGTTCCCAGCGAGTTAACGCCCTGAGCCAGATTCAAACGACTGGACGCAGTTTCAGGTTTTCCCAAAATCGCTGCGTAGGGATTGGCGGCGATCTGTAACAACGTTACTCCCGTCGCCAGAAGGAAAAGCGCCCCTAAGAAATAGGTGTACGTTTGATACTCGGCCGCCGGATAGAACATCGCACAACCGGCTCCGCAAACCAGCAGCGCGATGATGACGCTTGTTTTATATCCGATACGATTGATCGGGTCACCGGTCGCCAAAGAAACGATGTAATACAACAACGACACGACGAAAAATGCACCGAAGAACGCAAACTGTACCAATCCCGCTTGGAAGAACGTCAGTTCGAAACTTTCCTTGAGATAAGGGATCAAGACGTCGTTCATTACCGTGATGAAGCCCCACAAGAAGAACAACATCGTGATCGTTATGAAGGGACGCCGATAATCGAGAGTCGTCGTATCCGCGTCGAGCGCAGACAATGAATTTCTGGTCTGAGTCGGTGATGAGTCCGGGTTCTCGTTTTCCATGCTTATCCTGTTTTCCTCTTTGGGCTGATCGTTTTCCTCGGCGGGACGGTGGTTGCTATATTATTTCTTCTTTGGTTCGACCACTAATCTCTGTCCGGATTTTAATAAAGCCGAACGCAGATCTTTCTGGTAGTCGACCGACTGGACGTCAATGGACTGGTCAATCGCAATCGCTGCGGCCGTAGCGGCGCTCTGACCCGAAATCATGAAGACCGGTTCCATGCGAATGGAGCCAAAAGCAATGTGAGTCGATGATAACGCAACGGGAACCAGCAGGTTGGTAGATTCTTTAGGTTTTGGCAAAATCGCGCAATAAGAAATCGGATAAGGTTGCCCAATTCTTACTCCCGCATCACCTTCGTTCTGAACAAAGCCTTCGGAAGTCACATACCGCTGAGTATGGTGAGAGTCCATCACGTACGACCCAAGTCCAATCGAATCTTGGACCTTAGTTTTGCTCAAACAGTCATTGTCGGTCATCACGTATTCCCCCAACATCCGACGTCCCTCCCGAATGTAAAGCTGGTGCGACCAGTTGCCGTTGTCAGTGAATTCATCTTTAGGTAGTCACCACTTCGACACGGGATCCCGTACCTCTAGGGGGACGCGCGGATCGTTCGCGATGAAGGACATATATCCTTTTAGATAGTAATTATGTTCTTTGATGATCTCCTTCCGCCGCTGGTATCTGGCTTCAGGATAGTCGTAGTTGAACCCAATATTGTCGGTGCTAAAGGGGCCATGATTGTTAGTGTCCGTTTTTCGATTGGGCGCCGGGTCGAACTTACCAAAGTGCTCGCGTTATCCACTTTCGAATAAACTTAGGAGCAATTCGTACTGCGATCGGTCGTAGTTTTCCGGCTTGGGAAAAGGCATTCGGTTCTCGAGCGCATCGGTCAGACACATTCGGAAGCAATATGCCTGAATCTTATCATCCCCAATTCCGTCTTGCTTCAACGGATCGGGACTAATACGAGATAGCAGTCCGCTGGTTGGATCGCCTTCGACTTTGTACGGGCTGATATCCGAAAAGAAATAGTGGGCGTGGTCGCGGCGATTCTTCTGAACTCCATTGGTCGTTTCGTTGTAGACCGAGTTGGATTCGCGTCCGACCGCAAAGCTCACCCCCGCAGCCGCCATCAGGTCGCCTTCATACGTCGCGTCAATGAAGACTTTCTCCTCGATTCGGTCCCCAGCAAGGGTACTAATCGCCACGATTTTGGTTCCATCTTTTTCCACTCCGTTTTCACGGTCCAGCCACGCATCTCTGAGAACCTCGATCCCGTTCTCAGAAATGTATTGGTCAAAGATTAGCTCAGCGACGTGGGGCTCGAAGATCCACATCGCCTTATCGCTCGCTTTACTTCGGCTCTGGCTTTTTGCAATCGCGCGAAATTCTTCCAGTGTCTGTTGCAGCCATGCTTGGGGCTGATCGTAATGTTGGCGAATTCGGCGGTAAAATTTCAGCGACAATCCGTCAACCGAAGACTGTTTGCCCCCGTCGGTTCAGCCAAGCCCACCGCTGGTCAATCCGCCCAGATATTTGTCGGGGCTAACGACAATAACCGATTTCCCAAGTTTTTTTGCCTCAACGGCCGCCATCACGGCGGAAGAGGTGCCGCCATAGATAACGATCTCAGCTGAGTAGTTCTCCGCCGCGATGCGATTGCAGCAAAATGCAAAGACAAATATGGTAATGAGAATTGAGAGAGGTGGGCGCTTCATAAGAACGAGTCCGTATAGAAATTTCACCTTAATCAAAGGCTCATTTCTAATGTCTTTTTTTTGCCGCCCGAGCATATAAGGTAATCCGAATCCAATTCCCTTCAATAGTTTGTTATGTTGGGCCATTTTAAGGCCAACCACCGAGGTGGTCGGTCTGGGGTCGTCTGAGTTCCGGTGAGGGCCGAACGTGTTCATGCTGTTTGCGAAGGTCGATTCAAAAGCATAACGACCCAGAGAAACAAGTTTACAACCAATAGAAGTAACACCAATAGAATCATGTGAAGAATAATGAACCCCTCCACATCAATAATCCAAAATCTATCAAAGGACGCATACCGGTCCCCATTGGTATCAGTTTCAAACCTGACCAATGGGTCGTCAAAGGTAACTTGCCCATCGGCATAGGTTGCACCGAGTGCATACCAAAACGCGATTGAAGCAGCCGCAAAGATAACTGCTGCGACGGTGGATGCAAAAGCGTAGGACTTCCGTGGTGAGCCACGTTTTGATGCCAAGAGGAGTCCCGACGTCGATGCGTTGTAAGGATTCGTGTTCAAGGCTATCTTCCTGTTTGTTAAGCCGACTGGTGGATGATTTTTCAACACCTGTAGGATGAAGTTTTACTCCATCTTTAAAGACGTTAACGAATTGGAACAACCAATTTTCCTTCGCTCGACTGAAGTAGACTGCGAGGTGTTGTTTTAGCGGTGAGGTGGTAACCTCCCATTGCGTGAAAATCCGTATGGCACGCGCCTTGACGCTAACATTGAAATAAACTTTGCCGTTCCCCTATCGCTGCACTGAGGTTTATTCAACATATGCGCTCACAGCAGGTTGAAGACCTGCTCCACGTGAGGCAGGTTTTTTACCTGTCATGCCCCTACTAAGTCTGGTCAGCCAAGCGTTGCTCGTATTGAGTAATCTTCTCTTGGTGACGCAGCGTCAGCGCGATGTGGTCGAGTCCTTCGAGGAAGCACTGGCGGCGATAGGCGTCGATTTCAAAGGAAGCCAAGAATCCGGCGTTGTCGGTGACCAAGTTATTCTGAAGGTCAACCGTCAATTCGTATCCCTCTTTTTCGGCTACGTTTTTGTGGATGGTCTCGACTTCGGACGTGGTCAATACAACAGGCAGGACACCGTTCTTTGAGCAGTTGTTGTAGAAAATGTCGGCGAACGATTCTGCAATCACACAACGGAATCCGTAATCATCGAGCGCCCAAACGGCGTGTTCTCGGCTGGACCCGTTGCCAAAGTTCTTCCGGGCGACCAGAACCGACGCGTTATTAAATCGGTCGCGGTTGAGTTCAAAGTCTTCGTTGACGGTTCCATCGGGGTGGAATCGCCAATCGAAGAAAAGAAACTGCCCAAATCCCGTCCGTTCAATGCGCTTCAAGAACTGTTTGGGGATTATCTGGTCAGTGTCAACGTTCGATCTGTCCATTGCCGCGACGACGCCGCTGTGTTTGATGAAGGCTTGCATAAGTTAAGGATTCGGTTGTGTAATTATTTGATTTTTTCTCTACAGGTACACCTAGGCTACTTAAACCTTGAAGTCCCAGTTGCGGATGTCAACGAAGTGACCGGCGACCGCTGCGGCGGCAGCCATTTCCGGCGACACCAAATGCGTCCGTCCACCTCGGCCTTGTCGGCCTTCGAAATTGCGATTGCTGGTCGAAGCACAACGTTGGCCAGGTTCCAGTTTGTCAGGGTTCATCGCCAAACACATGCTGCAGCCGGCTTCACGCCATTGAAAACCCGCCTCAACAAAAATCTTATCCAACCCCTCCTCTTCGGCTTGCCTCTTAACAACACCGCTGCCGGGGACCACCATTGCACTTACCGAAGACGAAACTCTGTGTCCCTTGATGACTTCCGCCGCGGCGCGAAGGTCTTCGATACGCGAGTTCGTACATGAACCGATGAAGACCCGATCAATCAAGACACTCTCCATCGGTTGACCCGGTTTAAGATCCATATATTCGATCGCCAGTTCAGCCGATTGTCGATCGGTAGGATCTTCAATGTCCGCCGGGACAGGAACGTTGGCGTTAACCGATGTGACTTGGCCTGGATTAGTGCCCCACGTGACTTGCGGGGCGATGTCGGCAGCATCAAAGATTTCAACGCGATCGTACTCCGCTCCAGGATCTGACGGAAGCTGTTTCCATCTTGCGACGGCCGCATCAAAGTCCGAGGGCGCGTTCTCGCGTCCTTGAAGGTAGTCAAAGGTTGCTTGGTCGGGCGCGATCATGCCTGCGCGAGCGCCCCCTTCGATCGACATATTACAGATCGTCATGCGTTGTTCCATCGTCAACGCTTCGATGGCCTGGCCAGTGTATTCGATGACGTAGCCGGTCCCACCCGCGGTCGTGATCTGTCCGATGAGGTAGAGGATGAGATCCTTAGACGTGACGCCCTTGGCCAGCGTATTGTTGAATCGCGCTTCCATTGTCTTGGGGCGTGTTTGCAAAAGCGTCTGCGTAGCCATGACGTGTTCGACTTCACTGGTGCCAATACCGAAGGCCAAGGCGCCGAATGCACCATGGGTTGAGGTATGCGAATCGCCACAAACGATCGTCATTCCGGGTTGAGTCAATCCGAGTTCGGGGCCGATCACATGGACGATCCCCTGATTGACATGATCCAAATCGTAAAGCTTCACATCGAATTCGCAGCAGTTGGTTCTCAGCGTTTGGATCTGCTGTTTAGAGATTGGGTCGACAATCGGCAGCGAACGGTCTGTGGTGGGGACGTTGTGATCCTGAGTGGCCACGGTCAATTCAGGGCGCCTCAGCCGTCGGCCGGCCAGCCGTAGCCCTTCGAACGCTTGGGGGCTGGTGACTTCGTGGACCAAATGCAAGTCGATGTACAGCATCGTTTGTTTTCCGGGTTCATCGTAAACGACGTGTTGGTCCCAAATTTTCTCGAACATCGTTCGGGGCTTGGCGGCGATCATTCTTCTTCCAAGGTGTTGTTGGTTGACGGGATGTTTCGGTGGTTCCGGCGCTGCGCGGTGGTTGGACACAAAACAATGGCTATCGGTTCATGATAAACCGTAATCGCGATTTTCGAAAGCGTTTTGATGGAAAGGCGAAGACCGCAATTTTACGATATTTAACGGCTATTGTAGGTCAAGGTAGCCGTCGATGGACCGACGGATAGTGTTATTTCATTGGTATTCGGCTATCGTTGCGCTTCAACTATCATCTGGCGACTTTCGTTTCTAACTGTTCCGCATAACCCCTCGAGTCGATGCCATGTATCTGTTTGCCGAAATTACCGAACAAGTTGCTGCTATACCGCAATTTCTCCAAGTCGTCATCTTGGCCATCGTGCAAGGCATCGCTGAATTTCTACCGATCAGCTCGTCAGGGCACCTTAACGTGTTTCAATCGTTGATGGGCAAGTTGTCGGAATCAGCGGAGCTGAACATCGTCCTGCACTTCGGTACTTTGCTGGCTATTATCGTTTTCTATTGGAAACGAATTTGGGCATTGCTCAGTTCGGATAAGCGCGTGATCCCCATGCTGATTTTGGGCACTGTACCGGCAGCAATCATCGGCATCTATTTGAAGAAGATGCACGAGCCGTTATTAGCCAACACGCTTTTGTCGGGACTGATGTTTCCAATCACGGGGATCATGTTGATCGTGTTGTCGAAGTTGAAAAAAGGCGACAAGGAATACGTCAACATGGACTTCAGGATGGTAATCCTGATCGGATTGGCTCAAGCGTTCGCGCTGCTGCCCGGTATTTCGCGCAGTGGTTCGACGATTGTGATGGGGTCATTCTTGGGGCTGAGCCGACAGTCGGCGGCTACGTTTTCGTTTCTGCTGGCAATTCCGGCGATTCTGGGAGCAACCGTTTTGGAGCTCAAGGACATCATCGAGGTAGGAAAGACGGAGACTCCGCTCACGCCGTTGCTGGTTGGCCTTGTCATCGCGTTTGCCGTCGGCTGGGTTTCACTCTCGATTTTGGTGAAGTGGTTGGAGGCCGGGAAATTACATTGGTTTGCCTACTACCTGATCCCTTTTGGGGTGGTCGTGGTAGTCTGGCAATTGATGGCATAATACGTGGGGTAGGTTTTTTAACTGCCATTTCGTGCGCACCGGCAGGTTGAAAACCTGCCCCACGTCGCGCAATGAACTTTGTATTTGGCAGCTGTTTAGTTCTCTTTGCTCTCTTGCTTTTTCTTGTAAGAACTTTTTAGATTTTCAATCTTTCGGCGATAGCGAGCGGTCAATTTTTCGCTGCTAGAGTTGATCGAGTCGTTCAATTCATCTAAAGCTTCGACCACTTCATCGGAATCAGCCGCTTTTCCATCGGCAATCATTTTATCGATTCGAGCTTCTTGCTTCTCGCGAATCATCAATTCTGCTTTCACGATCAACTTATCACGTCTGTCTTTGAGAATTTGGATTTGATCTTCGAGATACAGCTCCGATTTAAGGGACTTCAGTTTATCAGCTTCTTGCGCCTTAGCTTCTTCAGCCGCTTTGATTTTTGCCGCCTCAGCCTCGGCAGCAGCCTTCATTTCAGCTTCCTTAGCTTCAGCAGACTTTTTTGCCTCTGCAGCGGCTTTCAATTCAGCTTCTTTTTCTTCTTTGGCCGATTGTTCCTTCTTCCGCTCTGCTTCTCGTTCTGCCAGTTTTCGGTTTACCTCTGCCATCGCAGCGTCACGTTTATCACGCTCTGAATCTGCTTTTTCATCGGATGGTAAGATCTCGATTTTGGGCGTTACGCCCGTCGCAGGTTCGGGTGATGGGGCCGGTGTTGCAGCGATACCAGTTGCATCAGATGAGTCTTCGGAATCCGTCTCAGAATCTTCTTGTTGAAGATTTTTTGAATTTAGCTTCTCCAACGATTTCCGCACGATCGCTGTATCATCCGGATCACCAATAAGTGTGACCTGTCCGGTGTCTGGATCGACGATGATTCGCACTTCGCCCTGCAGACCTTCGCCACCTCCGGGTTGTCCGGGGCGAATGATCGTTTCTTGAGGTTTGGCTGCAAGCGTTTTAGAATCACTCTGTAGTTTGGCTAACGCAGCCTTTGCATCAGCGGCGGCTTTGTTGGCGGCAGTCGCCTCTTTTGTTGCCAGTTCTAACTTGCTTTGAAGATTGGCTGCCTTTTCCTTTGCCGAAGCGATTTTCTCCTCCATCTCCTTCTCTAAGGTTTCCAGCTTAGTTTGAGACGCTTTTAATTCCGAGCTCATCTCTTTGGTCGATTTTTGGGCGAGCTTCCTTGCTTCGGCAAGTGCTTTCTCCGCCTTTTCCGCGTCTTGAGTCGCTGACTTGAGATCCTTCTCGAGCCGTTTGACAACTTTTGCCGATTTGTCCTTCGTCTCATTGACCTTTGATTCAGCCCGTTTAAGTTGCGCCTTCAGCCCGCTGATCTGCTTTTTCAGTTTTAACGTTTCACCCTCAGATTCCTTCTTAAGCTTTGCGAACCCAGCGTCCGCGGTTGCCTTGGCGGTCATGAGAGCCGCTAACTTATCTGCCGCCAATTTGTCGGTTGGCTTAGATTGTTCCATCTTCTTTGTTGCGTCGGCTAACAGTTGCTTGGTCTCGGCCAACTCCATTTTTAGTTCGTTCTCTCTAGCATCGAATTTCTTCTGCGCTGAGGCTTGTGCCTTAGCTACTTTCGCTGAATTCTCTTTGGCTGCCTTCAGCCTGTGTTCAATACCAGCCAACATCTCACCCATGCCGGTTGCCGCCTCTTTGACAATTCGTTCGGCTTTCTGTTTTTCTGCTGTCAATTTTTCAATGGAACGATTGGCTTCGCTTAGGCGTTCCTTAAGCCTCTCGTGTTGTGTGTTGAGTTTGTCCAGTTGCGTTTCTAAGCGTTTTAGCTCCAAATTGTTTAAAGCGTCGACGGCAGTATTTCCCTCCGATGCATCTGAGTTTGTTTGCTGTTGGTTATCGCCATCAACAATAACACTTTTACCGAGCGCAATATCGGTGCCGGACATCGCGGTTGCATCTGCATTATCGGGTGCAGGTGGAAGGACTTCTTCGGTGGTAGCCATTTCGGAATCCAGATCAGGTTGGATGACTTCCCCAGCGGGAATTTCATTCTCCATCCCGTTGTTCTCAGCGACGTCAGCGTCGCCTTCAAAGGTGCCGGGAACTTCTATTGTTTCGCCATCCTCAACAACATTCGTTTGAGAAATAATCTTCTCGCCAAATTCTTGGGAAGGGAAAGTTCCCATCGGGAAGACAGTCTCGCCATCAAAAATGGGATCTTCAGAGATTATCGTTTCACCACCAACCTGCTCAGCCCCTTGTGGCATTGCCACGGTGCTGTTGCCTTGCAACCGCTGAAGGTTCGTGATCCGCTCTCCATTGGGACCCACGTAGTAAGCTGAACCGGGGACCTCTACCTCAGTCATCGCTGGAATTTCTACCGGCACGTAAGGAATGGACATTTCCTCGAAAGAGCCGCTGAATGGGTTTTCAAACTGATTGTTGAACTCTTGACCGTGGAGCTGTGGCGTGAAATTCAACGCGATTGTTCCGCAAGCGATAGCTTGGAGAATGACGTTTAGTTTTGTTTTCTTCATTTTAAAAACCGATTAGAAACAAATGGATTAGTGCTACTTGTTGAATGTTGGGCATGCATGGAGGATGAAAGCCGCGATTGAAATATGCGATAAGTCAGCATATAACTCGTGCACTTATATTACACAAAGGGGCATTAAATCACGATCGTTTTTGCTGTGAAAAGTATGATTCAAGTTTCCAAGCACGCTTCTTCTTGTGTATTTCGCGGATTCGCGTTCCGGTTATTCCGAATAGGTATACCGGTCACTTGAGAAATTAAAACATTTTGTGTTAGCCATTCCAAGTTTCCAGCCCTCAAGGATCTTTAATTTATGCCAAAAAGTGTCTTCATAATGCGGCACGCGAAAAGCTCTTGGGCCCAGTCGGGAATACCCGATCATGATCGTCCGCTCAATAAGCGTGGCATCGCTGATGCTCCGGCGATGGGGCGGATGTTGGTGGAGCATAAATTGGTTCCGCAGAAGCTGTACCATTCCTCGGCCAAACGAACCGTTTTGACGGCAGAACTGCTGTGTAAACAATTCGCTGGAGAGGCGACAATTGGAGGCGACATTTTCGACCGCAATTCTATCGAGTCGATGGAAGAGCTTTATCTCGCACCCTGGACAACTTACGTTGAACTGATGATGCATCTGGCCGAAGGGGAAAGCAGTGAGCAACTCAATTCGATTATGCTTTTGGGGCATAATCCCGGTCTCGAAACGTTGATCGAAAAATTGACAGGGCGCTACCAAACAATGCCAACGGCGACCGTCGTTTGGATAGAAATGGCCAGCGATGATTGGGGCGACAGTGAAAATCTTATGGTCAGCGGAGGGTTTCGGCTGATGGATATCTGGCGTCCTAAGGAACTGTAGGTCGTGCCCTCAGCAGGAGAAGCCAAAGAAGGCTGTGGCGGACGCGAGGGCTTTCGCTGATACACGGCTGTTTCCCAACGGTGTACGTTCAAAACTCTGTACGAGTTCCGCTACGGCGACCTACTGGGCATCGATATCGACGATGGCTTTGACGACGCCAGAGACACCCTCATTAAGGTCGGTATAGAAACTGAGATCGCATTCGTGTTTGCCAGGTTCTGCCTCGCCTGTGTAAAACACTTCGACCACATGAACTTTGCGAGCACCCTTCTTCTTCTGCTTGACTCGATAAGCCCGAGTGCGGCACTTAACGTCAGTGATGTTGAATTCACGTTCGGATTGCAGAACGATCGTTTTCTTAACCTCTTGGCCGGGTTTAATGTCAGCCAAAGTAATTACTTCGGGGCTGATCTTGATCGCCACGACCTTAGCATTGAAAGGGATTCTGATTTGGCGTCGCCCATTCTGCTCCTCAACGACGACGATCAATTCGCCATCAGAGGCTCCTGCAGGTACCGTTGGCTTGAGCTGCGTCCGCATTTCATAGCGAACCTGTTGATTGCTACGAACGGTCTCCCGCAGCGAGACTTTGATGTGAGGAAATGTGCTTTTAACATCAATCACCCGAAAGCTCGGATCGCCTTGCGTTTCTAACTTAACGACGCGTTCGGGAAGATTTCTCTCGGTGACTTGGCCAAAATTAATTTCTTTAGGCGACATGCTTAAACCAGAGGTTCTTACGATGTTGCCTCGTACCGTTAATTGTACCTCGCCAACATAGGGCCGCTCAAATTGGACGGTGACAGTGGCCTGCTTGAATCCGTCAAAGGCGTTGCTATTAAATATGGCGACGACCTCAGCCTTCTCCCACATCTTCAAAGTCTTTTTGGTCACAGAAACCGATGTACATCCGCAACTAGAAATCACATTGCGAATCTTAATGTCTTCTTTGAACTTGTTTTCAATGACAAAACGATGTTCGGGCCGTTGGCCTTTGGGAACATTACCGAAGTCATGCGAAAATTCGCTGAACATCGAACGGGCCCATTGCTGAGCATCACAAGACTTTGGGATACTCCAAAGCAAAGCAAAGGCAAAAGCAACTAGAAGTGTGTTTTTAATATGACGATTCATTACTAATCTAACAAAATCTGTTGAGGCCAATCTCATCGGGTGCCCGCAAGGACTTATAGTTTATGTCTTTTTGCTAACTGTGGCTAGATTGCAGTCGAACGATAATGCGCTGATCGTAGCCTTAAGATTAACCGGTCTGGGGAGATAGGTTGTTTTGGGCAAATTATCGATTGGGAAATTGCGTGTCTAACGCAGCAACTGGCCACTTCCATCTCAAGGGTATCGGCGCTGAGTGAAGTTAAACTTTTCAACTGAAGCAACGTTGCGGAAGATGTCGCAGAAAATCTCTTTAAGTTATTCGGGCTGGTGAGGGTGAGAAGGCCATCAAGAGTTTTCTAAATTGTGATCGCTAAAAATACAGTTGTGATTGGTCAGAATATAACACCCTTAATTACAGAATTTCGATTCATACCTATTGAAAGATTCTTGATCGGAGCCTGTCAAATTTGCGATAGCTACAAAGGGGGCGCGCCGGCGATCCGCGTAACTGTCCAATAGCATCAACCCTATATAACTATGCTGGCTGCTGGTTAACGAAAAAACGGTGCCCTGCAAAAAGCAGAGCACCGCAGTTAAACTTTTTCAACACCTGAATTGCCTGATAAGATCAATGTGATCTTAGTACAGAGCAATCACATCCACGCCGAAGTATCCTTGCTCGTAATCAAGAGCTGGAGACCAGTCGTAACGGTACTCTGGACGAATAATCAAGTTCTGTGAAGGCTTGATGTTCAGACCAAACGTTACGTCGTAGTAAGAGTGAGACCCTGATGCTGGAAGGTTGCCACCGTGTGGAGCGTATCCAGTAAGAGTATCGCCTTTCCACCACTCAGCACGAACACCAGCGGCCAACCTGTCGTTGATGTCGTACAAGAAGTACTGGTTGATACCAACGTTGTCTTCGCCAGTTTCCTGAACACGAAGAAGGTCGCTTTGCAAAACCCAGTTGAAGTTGTCAGTAACAGCCGTGTCAAAGACAAAACTGTGGCTGTATGCATCAGAACCACGAGCACCGAAGTCACCGATCGTTGTGATGTAAGTCATTGTTGTAGCGTCAGTCAGAGCAGTACTGATACCGCCCATGAAGTTGCTTCCATTTCCGAACTGATCGAAACCAGTATCCCAACCAGCGGTCCAACCTGCGTAGATTGTTGTGTCGTCGCTGACGTTGAAAGTACCAATGGCACCGGTGTGAGTGAACGGTTCTGAGTTGTACATCGTGATGGCGTGAGAGTAGAAGAAGTTGTCGGGAGCGGTTACAACCTCATAGCCAATTAGAGTGTAAAAGTGACCGATTTTAACCGACCAAGCATCGCCGGCGACTTCACCGTACAACTGAGGAATCGCCCAACCATAACCACCACCACGCTGGAAGCTGTCGGCAAGATCGAATCGTCCCGGGTTGTTGCCAAAGGCCTGTGTGTCATTGGCGTCGATACCGTACATACCATCAAAACGGAAACCAAATCCAAGCCGACCATCTTGTGCTTCGGCAACTTTTTCGACGAACAACCAACCTTGGTGAAGGTTGAAATCTTCGGGTTGGCTGTTGAATAGGTCGTTGCTTTCAGAGTGATATCCACCCTGGAACCAACCACCAACATTCAGGTTTTCAAAGTTGAACAATGACCATGGGCCATCGGGTTCTGCATCCGGCTCTACGGCGTCGTACGCATCACTGTAATCAGATGCATACCCGTCGTACGAATCAAAGTATTCTTGTGCGTGTGCATTACCACCCGCAAAAAGGGCGCCGGCTATGCCGAGAGCCAATTTCATTTTCAAAGTTAAGCGGCTCATTAGATCAATCTCCATACTAATTTATTTTGCCATCGCTCGAATTACCAAGGTGCTTCAGCAAACGCCCCAAGGCTTCTGAGCCGTGTGTTGCGGTTGATAGCATCCATCCATGGTTGTCTTATTCGACAATCAAGAGCATACGCCTTGTACGGAACCAATCTCTTTTCAAGGTGTTATACGAATCTTAACATGATATTTGAGAAGCTATATTGATCATCCGCGTTGCAACAATTCATCGCAAAGCACAACCCAATGAATGCATAGTTGTCTAACAAAGCCGAAAGACGACGATGCCTACCCAGCCCTCAAACCCTCTAGCACAAACCGCAAAGTTTGACTCCTGTGCCGATTAGCGGCAGCAAAAATCCGGGAGATTTGATCGAAGTGAGGCGGTCTCGATCGCAAACGATGGACCTATGGAATGTCCGCAAGACATTGTAGAGCTTCTCGAAATATTCTTTCAGAATCGTTGTAACTTCTTCTTATTCTTCTGGTGCGACGCCGATTGCCTCAGGTTTTTACGCGCTTTGGAGTAGCTTCAGCAATTGCTTCAGCGTGCGCGTGTTAGCAACATCGGTTGCCCGTAAACCACCGCGCCGAGCCTGTTTGATTCCGTACTTCATATTCACCAGCCCTAGGGTTCGGTGGGCGTCTGTGTTGATCACAATCGGAATCCCCTGTTCCTTCGCCGCCATTAAATACACTTCGTTCAGATCGAGCCTAACGGGATTTGCGTTCAGTTCCATCAGCGTCTTGTTCTCCTTCGCAGCAGCAAACACGGCCTCTAAATCAACATCATAGGGTTCGCGCTTATTCAGTAATCGCCCCGTCGGATGGGCCACCATACAAATATTCGGATTCTCGATCGCTCCAATAATGCGATCGGTAATTTGCGATCTGGGTTGGTTCTGCCCATAGTGAACACTGGCAATCACCCAGTCAGCCTGAGCCAACACTCCGTCTTGGATGTCCATTGGGCCGGATTCAAGAATATCACACTCGACTCCTTTGAGAATCACAAAATCATCGGTCGCGGCTGCATTGATCTCGTCAATCTGGGCCCACTGTTTCAACAAACGCTTTTCATCAAGCCCATTGGCCATCGCGACGCGCTTCGAATGATCAGTGATCGCGATGTACTTGAGCCCTAGTGCTCGCGCAGACTTCGCCATCGTTTCGATCGAATCCTTACCATCGGATTCGGTCGTATGCATGTGAAGATCCCCCTTAATATCCTTGAGGGTTATCAACTCGGGAAGATCATCCGATTGAGCCCATTCGAATTCCTTACGTGCCTCGCGTAGTTCGGGTTCGAAACACGGCAAACCCAACGTTTGGTAAACGTCGGTCTCTTCCTTTCCGGCGATCAGTTCATCCTCGTCGCCGCCGGTTCGATAGACGCCCCATTCGTTGATCTTCAAACCCTTGGCCTTGGCCAATCCTCTTACCTTCACGTTATGATCTTTAGACCCGGTGAAGTATTGTAGCGCTGCCCCAAACGATTCGTCCGGCACCACGCGTAAGTCGACTTGAAATTCATCTTCTAATCGCACCGACATTTTCGTTTCGCCACGCACAATTGTGGATGTGATTTCGCCATAATGCCCAAAGTGATCCATGACGGATTCCGATTCGGTGGACGTCACTAAAATATCCAAATCGCCGACGGTTTCTCTGCCGCGTCGGTAACTGCCGGCAAATTCAATTCGACCGACGTCCGCACATTGAATCATGTATTCTCGTAGTCGCTGAACGATCTTATCCGCAGTCGCCCACAAAATGCGCTGATTCGCGGCCACAGCAATTGCGATGCCGTCAAGGATCGACTGTTCGGTCTTTTTGCCAAAGCCTGAGAGTCCACTAACAATGCCTTCCTCGCAGGCGGCCTTTAATTGATCAAGATTCTGGATGTTGAGTTCGTTAAAAAGCGCGGCAGCTTTTTTCGGCCCAAGTTTCGGCACGTTCAACAGATCCAGCACCGAGCGTGGGACGGTCTCGAACAGTTCTTCGGTCTGCTGGAGCTTGCCCGTCTCGCAAAGTTCAATACACTTTTCAGCGACACCTTTACCGATGCCGTCAAGCTTGGTTAGGTCGTCGCCGTTGGCGATCATGGAAGCGATTGATGCCGTCAGGTCTTTAATTTGTCGCGCCCCATTTCGGTAGGCGCGTAGGCGAAACGCATTGGCTTTAGTGAACTCCAACAAGTCGGCCAATTGAGTTAAATTCTTGGCTATTTTTTCATTGTCCATGGGTACGATGATAGCCAAACCGTTTTACTGCCGAAACTCCCCAGAAGAAATGACCCGATATGCAGCCTGCGTCGCTGAATTTCTTTCGACTGACGATGTTTCTCGGTTCGTTTTTGCTGTTTTTAATCCAACCGATCATTGCGAAAATGATTCTTCCTTGGTTTGGTGGGTCGGCAGCGGTTTGGACAGCCTGCATGATGTTCTTTCAAGTCATGTTGGTGCTGGGTTACGCGTATTCCCATATTTTGGCTTCTTGGATTTCCTGCAAAACGGCCTTCGTCGTTCACGCCGTTGTTTTGGGATCCTGCTGTTTTTTTCTCCCAATCATTCCCGATTCTGCGCTGCGTCCGGCTTCTGGCGAGGGCTTGAATTGGGCGGTTGCTCTGACGCTGCTGTTGACGGTGGGGGGGCCGTACTTTGCTCTCGCGGCCAACAGCACGTTGCTTCAACTTTGGCACGAAGCACTGACTCGTGCGCCAGATGAAACCTCAACCAACCGCAGCACCACCTATCGACTCTACGCCGTGTCCAACTTGGGTTCGATGCTGGCTTTATTGCTGTACCCGTTTTTGATCGAGCCCTTTGCAAGGCTGTCGTCGCAGGCCTGGATTTGGTCAGCGGGGTTTCTGGTTTACGCTATTTTATGTCTATGGACGGGTTGGCCGACGGTTAGATTGGCTCGATGGCGATCAGACGTCGATACATCAAAAACACAATCGTTTCCTTGGAGCAACGTCGTTCTTTGGTTTCTGCTGGCTTTGATCGCATCGGTGATTCTTCTGGCGACCACAAACTTAATGTGTCAAGAAATCGCTTCGGCGCCCTTTCTATGGATCCTCCCGCTGGCGGCTTACTTGCTGTCGTTCATCATATGTTTTGAACAACCGCGTTTGTATCACCGCGCGATCATCGTTCCGTTGCTTTGTGTTGGCATCGTTTTGGGAATCGGAGTTGTGCAAGCCCATATTTACGTTTCGATTCTTCTTCAGATTTCCGTGCTAACGTCCGTGTGTTTCTTCGTCAGCATGGTTTGTCATGGCGAACTCGAACGGATCAAGCCGCCCCCGTCAAAACTTACTACATTTTATCTAACGATCGCGATTGGCGGTGCGGCCGGCGGAATTTTCACCGCCATCATCGCACCGATTGTTTTCGATCACTTTATTGAATTCCAGCTGGCGATAATTGGCTGTTTAGGGATAGTAACGCTTCAAATCTACCGGACATCGAGGCGAATGGCTTTGTATTCGGCGATCTTTGGCTGTGGATTGACAGCTGCCGTGACGATGTCCAGCTTGATGTTGCAAACCAGTTCTACGTTGGAGAAAAACGAAATCGTCACGCGTCACCGAAACGAGTATGGCATTGTGATGGTAACCCAAGACGAATACTATCGCCGTTTTGTCAGTGGTAACGTCGATCACGGCGGGCAGAATCGCGATCCTGATATCGCATTCAGACCCTCGGGGTACTACACCAAAAACAGCGGCGTTGGAATCGCGTTTCGAAGGATACGTGAATTCAAGGCAACTCAAGATAAAACACCAACAGCACCAACAGCACCAACAGCACCAACAGCACCAACAGCACCAAGCGCACCAAGCGCACCAAGCGCACCAAGCGCACCAAGCGCACCAAGCGCGAAAGCCTGCGTCGTCGGCATGGGGATCGGAGCGATGCTTGCGTGGTGTGAGCCCGAAGATCATTTTTCGTTTTACGAACTCAACCCGGAGGTAAAAAAAATCGCAAAAAGGCAATTCTCTTTTCTCCGCCAGTACCGGTCGCAATCGGACGTTTACATTGGTGATGGTCGCCTATTGCTGGAGCGACAGCTAGAAGAATCCGGCAGCAAACAATGGGACTTAATCTTCGTAGATGCCTTCTCCAGCGACGCTATTCCTCAACATCTGATCACATCGGAGTGCGTTGACCTTTATCTAGAGCACTTAGGTGCCGATGGGATGTTAGTTTTCCACATTACCAACCGATTTGTAGATTTGCGACCCGTCATCGCCGCCTTGGCTGCAGAAAAAGGCCTCGAAAGCTTCGTTCGTGAGAATAACAATTCGACCGAAGACCGAGGGACGTTGTGGGTCTGTTTGAGTCGCAACAAAGATCTGCTGTCGGCGCCTTGGATGAAGCCGTTAAAATCATCGTGGCCAGATGATATGCCGGCGATTTTGTGGACCGATGATTTTGCGCCGTTGGCCCTCGTTACCATTTGGAATACCAAAATCGACGTCCAGTCGCTTCGTGACTCGCAATCTAAAACGTCACCCAACGGCAATCAATCCAGCGAACCATCTGATGAGTAAACCTAAAGAGGAAAATAACGTCGGCCAGCGTCAAGTATCGATCAAACGTTACATGATAGATTCTGCGCAGCAAAAAATTGAAGCTAAAGCGATAAACGATGTTGTGGCCGTTGAAAGCCCGCTTGAGATACGCGTTGTTTTCAGCGACGGCGAGAAACGGAAGGACCGTAGTTTGTCAATCACAATGCGCACTCCCGGCGACGACGAGGCATTGGCGGCCGGTTTCCTGCTATCTGAAGGCATTATCACATCCTCCAAACAAGTCGATGGATTTGAAAGGTGTGGCCCCGTCGCGGATGGCGAAGAGACCAGTAATCAGCTTCGAGTTAACCTGGTGGAAGGATTCTGTGTAGACATTAGCCGCTTGCAGCGTCATTTTTACACAACGTCCAGTTGCGGCGTTTGCGGCAAGGCGTCACTAAAAGCTGTGCAAGCCCAAAACGTTCATGCAATCACAGGCGACGAAGTTACGGTTGATCCTCTGGAAATTTTGGCGATGCCAGACAGGCTACAGGAACAACAATCAATCTTCGGCAACACCGGTGGGCTTCACGCGGCGGGTTTGCTGACCGCAGACGGGAGATTGTTAATGCTGACCGAAGACGTCGGTCGCCATAATGCGGTCGATAAATTAATTGGACGATGCCTGATCGCCGGCCAGAGGGACCTACTAGGGCACAGTGTCATGACCGTTAGTGGTCGCGCCAGTTTTGAATTGGTTCAGAAAGCGATCGTTGGCCGCATTCCAATGATGGTTGCCGTAGGAGCCCCGTCAAGTCTTGCGATAGATTTAGCCGAACGATTTGGGCTGACTTTGATCGGATTCAATTCCGGACAGAAGTTCAACGTCTACACTCACCACCACCGCGTCAACGACGGTCAGCCATGACACATCAAAAACGAAACCTACCGTCCAAGATCTGCGTCCATTGCGGTCGATCGTTCTTTTGGCGGAAGAAATGGAAGCGCGATTGGGATCAAGTTAAATTCTGCAGTGAGCGTTGTCGTCGAAGTGGTGAGCCAAAAACGGTGCGTCCGCAACGTTAAGAACGCAGAACCTCAAAGCGATAGGTCGCGGTTGCTTAATTCAGACTGCGAAAGTCGTTGACGCCGGCGTCCGGCGCGTCATCGCGATCAACCACTTCGCCGTCAATGATGTTGGGATCGTCGGGGTGGTGTCTGGGTTGTTCTGCTGGCGGTGTGAAAACCTGGAAGTTGAAACTGCCTTTTATCTGATTTGCAAAAAAGCGTTTGTACTGGGTACGGCAAGCCGGAATCAATAGGCTAAAGCCTAAGACATCCGTTAATAAACCCGGCGTTAGCAGCAGGCCCGCCGCAAACATGATCATCGCGCCATCACCGATCAAATCCGCCGGCATCTGACGCTTGTTCAGTCGATCTTTGATCTGCCCCTTCACAAAGGTGCCTTGCTGCTTCGCCAACCATGCACCAATGATACCAGTCAGGACTACCAGCCCGATGGTTACAGGGATGCCCGTGAATTTCGAAATCTTCATCAACAGAAAGAGGTCCAGCAACGGAACAACGATAAATAGTATTAGCAATCGACCGAACAAATTTGCCTCTTAGGAAAACGATTTTAAAACAGGATTTCGAAGTAACGGATACGCTTGAGCGAGTTAATTTAATCAGCCGCAACGCGATAGCGTCCGGTTCCTTGGCATAACCGTGGGCTATCGCCCTACGGCTGATCGTTACTTCGCAATATTTGAACTAATCTACTGCCCTTCAGCTGCGGGTTTTGAACTTCGCCCAATTCTCAACGATTAAGGTAGGGTTAAAAACCTGCTCCACCTCAGTACCCTACTGCCCGAGTCGAAGTTTCATGTCAATGAAACGATTTCCACGCTGGACCGTCATTTCGACATCGTCATCACGGTCGATTCGCTGAAACTGTTTTAGAACATCTTTTACGCTGGCTGTCATCTGCCCGTTGACCTCGATGACCAAATCGTCTGGCTGCGCACCGCTTCGTTCAGCGACCGATCCTATAACGATGCGGTCGATATACGGCGGCGTCTTTTGAACGATGTCAGCGACCAACGAGAAACCGAGCAGCGACGTTGTGACAGGTTCGGTAGGTCGGTCAATAATATCGTCTCTACTGGAAATTTGACCGTCTCGGATTCGTTTGATCGCGTCGGTCAGTTTCTCCATTGGCAACGCGAAATTTAACCAAAACCCTGTTCTGCTGTCACGAAGTTCCTTCCCCAACATCGCCACCAATCGCCCCTGCCGATCGGTTAGCGCGCCTCCCGCGGCACCCGGATTATTCGTCATCGCGTCCAACAAATAAGCATCATCCTGGTACGGTGATTGGTAAGCTCCACGTCGCGCCGAAAGTTGAATCTTGGCCGATACAAATCCCTGCTGAACGCTCACCGGTTCATTACCGGTCGCGACTCCATACAAATTGCTGAAGGCCAAGATGCGATCGCCAACGCTGGCGGTGGTAGCAACGTCGAGATTGAAGTGTGGCGTGTCGGTCACGTCGATCTTCAACACGGCGATGTCCAGTCGAGGATCGAAGCCGATCAGTTCGGCCTCTCGTTTTAGTCCGTCGTTCAAGGTCAGCATTACGACGTCGCTGTCGAGCACGTAGCTCCAGGCGGTCAGGACATGGCCTTCATTGGAAATTAAAAATCCACTCTGGTAGGCTTCGAGTCCACGAAAGCCACCGCTGCCGACGATCTTAACGGTCTTGGGTAACGTCTGCGAAACGGTACGATTCAAAGCAGACGAACGCATTTGCGCAAAACAGTCGGAGGCCGCAGGTAGCAGCACCAAACCAATACACAAGAAGAGCGATTTCATCATTCTTCACTCTCCTCAATGCGTTTTTCCAAAAATTCGATTCGCTCGATAACGAGTGTTTTTTCAGGCGTTTCAAATCCTGCGTCAAACTGAATTTGACGCGGCACCAGAAGATCCCCATCGCGTTGATAGTCTAAAAACAATAGACGGCACGGGTCCGAGTTTATCTCAGGAAACATCTCAGCTTGTTGCAACAGCGCGTTGCTGCGGTTGAAGCGAAAATGAGTCTCAGTGACGCCGCGTGTTGCAATTAAAACGTCATTTGTTTCGTCGGTTGCTTGTTCTGCGGACATCCGCGCAGGTAGCCCGCCAAAGTAAAAGACATCGCCAAACTGCTGAGGTCCATGGACCAGCATCGCGCGCCATTGATGCAACGCTACTAGCAACCCACCGGACTGAGGCGGGAAAAGTTGTTGAGAAAAATCTTCCGTAGGGTCAAGCACAAAGGACGAATCGCCAATTTTTATACCTGACCTTTGATCGCCCAAAAGCAGCTGAAACGACACTTCATCCGCTGCCGCTTTATCACGGACGTGTCCAGTGATGCGCCAGCGACCGGGTTGCTGATCCCAAGTTCCACCGATCGCCGTGAATTGTTCCCAGATGCGGTTGCGATTGAGAAGATTGAAATAATAGTTGGTAAACCCCGTGCGTCTTATATACAAGTGATGGTAAGGATGCTGTTCCTCTTGTTCGACGACTTCGTCGGGAGCAGTTTCCTTTTCACTTTCTTCGGAGTCTTCAGGCTGCTGTTGCGGCACTGGCAACTGCGGCATGCCCGGAACTGCTGGCGGATCAAGAGGTGTGCCTTCCATGATCTCGGTGAGCCTGCCGGTGGCATGAACTCCCGTCAATCGAACAATCACCTCAAACTGTTCCCCGTCGCGCTCATAAACGATCTCCGGCGTGTAACCTTTGGGTAAGATGCCGAGAACGTTCTTAAACTGATTGACAGTTGAAATTTTGCGACCCGCGAAAGAAACAATGATATCGTCATACCGCAGGCCTCGACGAAACGCGTCAGACGTTGGTAGCACATCGCTTACCCGAACGATACCTTGATCATCGGATTCAACGGTTGCACCAAGCGTGGCATGATCCACCAATCGTCCACTTTTTAGGTGGTCGAGGAAATACATTATCTGATTGATGCTGATTGCGTAGCCAACGCCGACGTTGACGCGGCCTCGTTTTTCAAAGCTTCCACGCCCATTGATGCCGACCAAATCGCCATCGGCGTTGAACAATGCTCCGCCGGAATTTCCCGGATTGATCGCTGCGTCAGTTTGCAAACAATCAGCGTATTCCAATAATGTTCCCGCCGGATATTGATACCGATTCTTCCCTGAGATAATTCCCATCGAGACCGACGGTTGAAAGTTAGTGGCCAAAAGGAAAGGGTTTCCTATCGCGAAACACCAATCACCAATTTGGACGCCATCGCTGTCCGCAATGGTGGCGGTTGGGAAATCGTCTCGGCCGAGTAACTTCACCAGTGCAACGTCACCGGTGGGATCGATACCTACGATAACGCCATCGTACAGCACGCCGTCGGGCATGCTGCATTTCATGAATGCTCCACAGCCTTCGACGACATGATAATTGGTCAATGCGAAACCATCAGGCGAGATCACAACGCCGCTGCCACCCCCTTGTCCCTCGGGTCCAAAGATGCCGACGGTTGCTTGGATGGCCTTTTGAATCGCCTTCACCCGTAAGCCTTCGGCTTGTTTCAATGCGGGCGACAGGTCCAGCACGGTAGCCGTGTGGAGAACGCTTGGAGCACTATTGGTAGTCATTCGGGCCGTCGAGAGTTCGGCGGTGGATTCTTCGTCAGCGTATAAGCCATTAGCAATAGTGTTGAACACCGTCGCGCAGATCAACAAGGTCATGGCCCGCTGAAATATCATGCTAAGGATCCCTCGTTTGATTTTGAATAGCTGCATTTTCATCGGAAGTGACTCGATGCCAAGGCTTACGGCACTCGCCGCGGTGACGTCCATCGCTTTGATTCCGCGCCCACCCTAAGTGGACAGCGCCACTTTTGTGAGCGGCAACACGCTAGCCGCCGGTGAATGGAGGGTAAAACCGGCGGCTAGCGCCTTGCCGCTCACAGTTTCGTTACGGCGATATTAGACAGTGCTTTGATTCAAACGTAACGATGTCCAACTAATATAACTTGAAAGGCCTACTCAGGACCAGTCGTCTCAGATTGTCGTTAGCGTGCGACGACAGAAAGATCATGGTGTTTCGCTATTTCGTTGACCAACGTGTTCAATCCATCGGAATCTAGGAACCGTGTTCGCAACAAGTCGTAGGTCTTATTCGATCGCACGTTCATCCGAGTGACCACTGTATTCGATTGCAGATCCAGCAATGAAACTTCGAGGGGTTTAAGATCGAAAACATGCAGCGTGTTCGCCTCAATCGAATACTCGACAGAGAATTTGACGATACGATTAGCCGCAGTATCGTTCCAAACTAATAGAATGTGCATCTTGCAAGCCTCATTTTTGGCTACGGGACGACCAAGGAGGTAAATGGAAAAAGTAAAATCGTTCGCGTCATCATTGTTTGGATCCGAAATCACCAATCAATGTTGATTTTCACGCTAAAGACAGATATTTTACGAAGAAGATACTGGGATCAATTATGCTCCCGTTCAGATCATTTGGGGGGCCAAGATTTGCTTAACGAATCTTGACTCGTAACTTTTTCTAATGGTGATGGCAGTTAAATATTGGACACTGTGGGGCAGATTGACTCGCAGACACTTCAGCATTTGCTCTCTGGTGGTGTTTTCGGATTGAATTCGAACAGTTTGGGATTTAAACTCTCGAATTCGCGTAGGCGTGTTTGACGAGCCGTGAGTGAGACTCATGGCTGTTTTTTTTGACTTGGCATTTGATGCAAGGGCCCAAAACTGATGGCAGATATTTTCGACAAGTGCGATGAATTTTGGGTCCGAATCAAAAAATTAATGGGGGAGCATTTTGAGGACGGCGTAGATACTTTCTTCCGGGAGTTCCCAACGATTAACTGTTTGCCAGAGGTCACCCTCAACGGTAAGCAATATCTGCAAGTTGCCACCAATGATTATCTTGGGCTTGCGACGCATCCCGATGTCGTTTCCGCTGCCACCGAGATTTGCGAAGTCGCGGGGGTTGGGACTCCGCTGGGGGCGCGGCCTTTGACGGGCAACACTTCGATGCATTTAGAACTTGAAGCCAAGCTGGCCGCGTTCCGAAAGACCGAAGGGGCGCTCGTCTTCAACCTTGGCTTGGGTGCTATGACCGGCACGGTCTCCTGTATGGTCGGGCGAAAGGAACGGGTCTTCGTCGACGCATACGCGCATGGATGCATCTCCGACGGAGCGAAGCTTTGCAAAGGCGAGGCGACTTGGTTTGGTCACAATGATCTGGACGAACTTGAGCACTATCTGAAGGAGTGCCCCATCGATCAACCGAAAATGATCGCTGTTGATGGTGTGTATGGAATGACGGGCGACCTTGCCCCATTACCTGAACTGGTCGACCTGAAGAAGAAATACAATGCGCGTCTGTTCGTCGATGACGCACACGGCACGGGTGTCTTGGGTGACAACGGCCGAGGCACTCCTGAATTTTTCGGCGTCGAGGACGAGATTGATCTACATGGCGGCACCTTTGCAAAAAGCTTTGGAACCTTTGGGGGTTACCTCTGCGGCCCGCAAAAGGTCTTGGATTTTATAAAATTCGTATCGCCTGGTTTTGTGCTGACCAAAGCGCTTCCAGGATGCATAACCAACGCAACGATTAAATCGCTGGAGTTGATGCAGGCCATGCCCGAGCGGCGACATCAGTTGTGGGAAAATTTAAACGTACTGAGAAACGGATTGCGTGCGGCCGGTTTCAACATCGGCAATCCAGAAGGAGCCGTCACGTCGATTTTCACACGCGGTATGACAGCCCTGGCGGCGGTGAAATTGCTGGAACGCAAGCACGGCATCATCGTGAATAACGTCATGTATCCTGCGGTACCTTACGGAACCTCAATCATCAGAATCACCGCAAGCGCGTTGCATACGACCGAGCAGATGCAGACCTTGGTCGACGCGATCATCTCTGTCTCCAAAGAGATCCCGCTGCATGAGAGCAACGAAGTGGCGGCCCAAAAAGCTCAGTTTCCCGAAACGGCAACCACCAACGGGCAAGCCTGATGGTAGGTGGCGGCGGTGACGAGGCCAAAAAGATGACCGGTCGACTTCAAATCGAGGAAGTCGAAACTGCCAACCAATGGCGAACCTTTCATCAACTCAAGATCGACCTTTATAGAAACGATCTGGCTGCCGCTACGCCATTGAGGTCGATGGAGCGCGATAAACTTGACACCGATTCGGCGTTTTTCCAACACGCCCGGCGTACCGCTTGGATTTGCGTCGACGGTGACCGCTGTGTTGGACGGATCGTTGCAATCATTGACAGCCTGCACAATGAGTACCACAGTGACGCGTTAGGTTTTTTTGGTTTCTTTGAGTGCGTTGATGACGCCGAGGCAGCGAAACTGCTGGTCGACCAAGCCGCCGATTGGCTGCGTGAGAATGGATGCGATTCCATGCGAGGCCCGATGAGCCCTTCGATGAAGGGTGAGATGGGGGTGTTGATCGATGGGTTTGAGCATCCACCCACCATTATGATGTCACATTCATTGCCCTGGTATGACGCACTATTGCAGTCCTGCGGATTGAACAATGCAAAAGAATTTTATGCGTTTCGTTTCATTAGTGACGATCCGCAACACTCCGACAAGTTCGTGAAAATGGATGAGTTCGAGGCGCGTGTGAATGAACGATATCCTAATTTGCGGTTTGAACAAATTAGTCGAGAGAAATTTGCAGAAACCGTGCATGCGGTGAACACGCTGGGAAATGAAGTCCGCAAGGTGGGTTGGGGCTTTGTGCCTTCAACAACGACAGAGATCGACACGATGATTAAGAGCTTGGGTCCGATCATTCGCCACGAGGCGTTTCAGGTTGCCTACTATCAGGACGAGTTGGTCGGGTATGTGATATCGATTCCTGACATTAACTGGGCGCTGAGGCGGACGTTTGGCAAGTGGGACCTGCTGAGGAAGATCCAGCTTTTATTCTGGCTCAAACGCATCCCCAAATCACGTATCATTGCTCTTGGAGCCCATGAGCATTTTCGCGCTAAAGGCATCGCCATGTTACTGATCAAACGATTGGTCGATAGGCGATTGGTGTTCAAGGAGTGGGAGATGTCGTGGGTGTTAGAGGATAACGTTCGATCGCTGCGTGCTTTGGGACGCGCGGTCAATTTGGACCGCTACAAAACATGGCGACTGTACGAGAAACCGCTTTAGCATTGCCGCATTTTAGCCTTTCGCTCCACGAGAGTGCGTTCGCGCGCTAATGCGCTTGAGTGCTCTTTTGCGGCGCGAAAGGCTACTATGGCGGCGCGAAAGGCGACAATCCTTCACTATCGGGTTAACTCATGATAATTCACGTCGACATGGATGCTTTTTATGCATCAGTCGAAATACGCGACAACCCGACGCTTGCTGGAAAGCCTGTCGTGGTGGGGGGATCATCCACTGGACGCGGCGTCGTTGCTGCAGCTAGTTACGAAGCTCGAAAATACGGTGTCCACAGCGCTATGTCGTCGAAAGTTGCCCTGAGGAAATGTCCGAATCTGATCTTCGTTAAAGGTCGGATGGAACATTACGCAGCAATCTCCAGACAGATACGAGACATCTTTTTCAGTTTCACCTCCTTGGTCGAACCTCTTTCGCTTGACGAAGCGTTCCTTGACGTTAGCGGAAGCGAACGATTGTTTGGTGACGGTTTGACGATCGCCGCCGAAATTAAGAAACGTATTAGTCAGGAGACGCGGCTGGTCGCGTCCGCCGGAGTGGCTCCGAATAAGTACCTCGCAAAAATTGCCAGTGACTACGACAAACCCGATGGCCTCACGTTCGTTGATCCCGACAACATCCAGGGCTTTCTTGATCCGCTGCCAATCTCTAGAGTCTGGGGCATTGGCCCCGTCACAGAGAAAAAGTTCATTCGACTTGGCGTCAGCAATGTGGCTCAGCTTCGATCGTTGTCGCTCAAGGTTCTTCAGTCGGAATTGGGGATCAACGGTGACCACTTTTACAAATTGGCGCGCGGTATCGACACTCGAGCGGTTGTTCCCGATCGCGTCGCAAAATCGGTTTCTCATGAGAAGACGTTTCCTACAGACATTCTTGACCAAGAGATTCTCTTGGCGTGGCTGTTAGAATTAACCGATCAGGTCGGTCGGCGAATACGTCGCAACGATATCTTTGGGAGAACGGTCAAGCTGAAGTTTCGCTATGACGATTTTGAAACGCTGGTCAGGAGCAAATCCATCGCTCCCACCAACACGACGCAAACGCTTTTCGAAACGGCCGCAGAGTTGATGCAAGAAATCAATCGCAATCGGAAGCGCGGCGTCCGTTTGATTGGAGTCGGTGTCTCAAATCTGGCTCGTCAGGCTCCCGTTCAACTGTCGCTGTTCGATCAAGCGGAGAAAGACAAACAGTCGCGCGTCGACAATATCTCCGACGCCATTCGTGATAAATTTGGCGTCGCAAAACTGCACCGTGGCACAAATTTGCAACACGATATTCGCTTAAAGCCCGATCCGAGAATAGATAACGAAAATTAGATGGCCAATCATCAGCCTTGGTCGCTTATTCCGCGCTGCCAAACAGAACCAACCGTTGCTTGGCACGAATTTGTTCGGTCGTTTGCGGATTCTCCTGGCCAATCAAACGTGCATCGCTGTCGGGAAGATCGCGCATGTTCTCCTGATAAAAATTTTCGAAGTTCGCGCCACTGAGAAGCTGACGATTCCGGTTGCTGACGGGAGTGAGAAACTCAACGCGTGGAAACTCATCTGTGTTCAAACCCTGATCAGACGTGGCGGCCCAATCACCTGCATAGTGTTGAAACAGTCGAGACACCGAAGCGACATGCGGGTCGACGACGCGACGATTTTCGTTTACCAATTCCATTCGTTTTGAAAGCTTCTCCGCGTCCAGTTGGATCCCCGACCGGGAACCGACAAGCGCAAGCACAGGTTTGCGATTGCTTTGCTGTCCCCACCAAATGGTCGTATGCGGGAAAACTTTGGCAAACCCATTGGCAATCGATTCAAATTCGACCGCGCCCACTTGGTACAAAGGTAGCCATTGGCAGAACAAACCGTGATCGTTAAGACGCTTCAACGCAACTTCATAATGTTCGACCGTGTAAAGGTAACCTGATTCGCTTTCCCATGGCACGAAGAGGTCGGAGACAATAACATCGTAGCGTTTTTGAGTCGCCAACAAGTGATGCCGAGCGTCATCGACAAAAACCTTGGTCTTCGGATCGTCAACGATGTTGTTGTTGAATTTGGCCAACATGCGGACCGCTTCAACGACTTCGGGAATAAGTTCGACCGCTTCAATAGACTCGAGATTGGTGTGGGGGATGGCTCCACCGGCGGTGAGCCCCGTCCCCAGCCCCAAGAACAGAACACTGCGCGGGTTTGGGTGGAGAAATAGTGGGATGTGCGCCTGTCGAAATTCGCGTACGTTGTTGCCGGTGCGTCCGAAACGATAATGGAGGTTTTGCCGGATCTTGTGCGCCGACGATTCTTTCAGTTTGACAACGTCGATCCATCCGTAGGGCGATTCGAAGCGTTTGATAATCTCTTCACCCAATTTGACGCGTCCATATTCTGCATCGTTTGGACTCTGCAGTCCAAGAAATGCACCAATGGCAAACACCACGGTAAATGTCACCGAAAGTTTCCTTTGGTTTGATTTCAGCAATAAGAACACTGCACAGAGTAGAAAAACCGCAGCGACCAAAATGATGGATTGCCAGAGCCCAACATATACCAAGAGTAAATAACTCGCGGATAAAGCTCCCGTGGCGGCTCCAATCGTATTAAGAGATGTGAGCGTTCCAACCACCTTGCCGGCGGAACTGCTTACTCCCGCCATCGACCAGACTAACGGCAGCAACATTCCAAGACAAAAAATGGCAGGGCCAATCGACGCCGTTACTAAACCAAATGCGCCCAAGATGTACTGCCCAAAAGATGATCCGGAGGAAAAATACTTGAGCTGTGTATATTGAACGAACACGATGACGGCACCGAGCGTCATGATGGAGCCGATCGCTGTTGAAATTCCGGCCAGTCTCTGAGCAGAACAATAACGCTGCATAAAAGATGCAAAGGCTGCTCCGCCGGCTAGTAGCCCCAGGAAAACCGCAACGACGACGCCAAATGTGTAGGTGCTGTTATGAAAGACCAGCGCGAACATACGGGTGAAAAGGACTTGTAATGCCAGCGTCCCAAAACCGGAAATGAAAGAGAGAATCAGGACGAGTTTTGTTGGAATACTTTCGGTGGGGATAGAATCGAGCGCTTTCTGATCGTTGATTTGAATAACTTCTGATTGTGTGTTTGAATGAACTGACATACGAAGTGCAAGGATTCCGCAGAGAATCGAAACGGCCACACCAACGTAACTGCTGCCGCACACGCCGACGTTAATCATTAGAAAAAATGTGGTAAGGACGGTTCCCGCCAATGCACCGAACGTGTTGATTGCGTACGCGATCGTAATTCGGCTGGCCGTTTGAAGTTCGTCGCTCGTATCCGATAGAAATTCCGCCATCAGAGGCAGTGTCACGCCCATCGAAATTGTCGCCGGCAGCAACAGAAGGAAACTGAAGACGCTTCGCAGGAACGTTTGCCACGCCCAGTTTGGATCCGACAACAGCGGCGCGATAGCGGTTGACTCGGACAATTGTATTAACCACGGAACCGCGACCGCCCAAACGCCGATGACGAACTCCGCAATGGCGTATCCGATTAAGGGTTGTAGCCTTGTTGAGAGTTTTGCGCCGATCCAGTATCCGCATCCCATGCCGGCAAAATAGCTGGCCAGCACCGTCGACGCGGCTTGCACCGTGTGCCCAAATAGTAAACCAATCTGACGTGACCAAGAAATTTCGTAGATCAGTGCCGCCATGCCCGACAGAAAGAACACGCAATAAACCAACGCCATTTTTCTGGTAGTAAACTTCATGCGTGCGTCAAAAATACCTTCTGATAACTTGGGTCTTATTCAAGGGACGTCAATTGGACATGAGAAAGTGAAAAACGTATACTTCAAATCGTTTGCGAGAGTGACTTTAGGGTGGCTCCGTTGGCGGCAGACGGGTTGATGCAACGCATCTGCGCATCAGCGGCCAACGGAAAAGCGTCCGGTTTTTAGCGAGTAGGACCGGACGCTTTTCCGTTGTCGGCTGATAAAATTATCCCACGTTTCGTCTAAAGTAAATGCCATTGGGGAAAGCGCCGGGATAAACCGGTCAGGAGTAGCGAGATGAGAATATCGTACGAGTAAGGTTCAGCCAACCGCTCGGCCCGAAGCCCTACGCCGGTATTAGCAATATTACA
>Ga0115031_1000173_pt1 | contig 45336 bp, 44 predicted proteins | sample Maine_Asex4_meta_FD_87301 | JGI IMG/M metagenome (GOLD analysis project Ga0115031, IMG submission 87301) | Marine algal microbial communities from Maine, USA - Maine_Asex4_metaG | ecosystem: Host-associated > Algae > Red algae > Unclassified | place: Maine, USA | collected 2015-01-05
TGGCGCTGGTCATCGCCACCGCCTCGCCGGCCGCCAAGCCCTGGTTGCTGCTGGCGATCATGCTGCCGTTCTGGACCAACCTGCTGATCCGAACCTACGCGCTGCTGAACATTCTCGGCACCCGGGGGCGCCTCAACGAGGCGCTCGGCTGGGTGCACGGCCACCTGCACGGTGCGTTCGAGCTGGTCGGGCTGGGCCAGCTCGGCCTGCTGGAGGAGCGCTTCACGCCGTTCACGTTCCTGGGTACCGAGACCGGCGTGGTGATCGGCATCGTCTACGTCTCGCTGCCGTTCGCGATCCTGCCGCTGTACTCGGTCCTGGAACGGATGGACAAGTCTTTGCTGGAGGCGAGCCTGGATCTGGGGGCCGGCCAGCTGACCACCTTTCGCCGGGTGCTGCTGCCGCTGGCGCTGCCGGGGGTGGTGAGCGCCACCATCATCACCTTCATCCCGGCCCTGGGCCAGTTCCTGACCCCCGACCTGCTCGGGCGCGGCCAGGTGGACATGATCGCCAACGTGATCGAGCGCCAGTTCAAGGGCGCCAACGACTGGCCGTACGGCGCGGCGATCTCGATGGTCCTGCTCTACGCGACCTTCCTCCTGCTCGCGTTGCGCGCCTTCGGCGACGCCCGCCGCAGCGCGGCGCGCAACGCACGGTGAACCTTCTTCACCGCCGCGTTCGACCCGACGCGTTCGACTACAGCCGGCGCTGGTCGCTGCGCACCGTGTTCGCGTTCGGCTGCGTGTTCCTGTACGCCCCCATCGTGGTGCTGGTGGTGTTCTCGTTCAACGATTCGCGGCGCGGCGGCAACGTCATCTGGAAGGGCTTCACGACCAAGTACTACGCCAAGGCGTTCGGCAACGAGGAGCTGATGCTGGCGTTCGCCAACTCGCTGACCATAGCGCTGGTGTCCACCGTGTTCGCGGTGCTGCTGGGCACCCTCACCGCCGTGCTGCTGTGGCGCTTCCGATTCCCGTTCAAGCCGCTGGTCGAGGGGCTGGTCGCGTTGCCGATCGTGATCCCCGAGATCTGCCTGGGCGTGGCCCTGGCGATCTTCTTCACGCAGCTGGGCTGGATGGACACCGGCGGCCTGCCCTGGCCGCTGAACTTGTCCAACATCACCATCGCCCACATCACGTTCTGCTTCCCGTTCGCCGCCCTGGTGATCCGCACCCGGCTGCAGAGCTTCAACCTGGAGACCGAGGAGGCCGCGCGCGACCTGGGGGCCGGCGAGTGGCGCGTGTTCATGGATGTCCTGCTGCCGCACATGCGCCCCGGGCTGGTCACCGCCGCTCTCTTGTCGTTCACGCTGTCGCTGGACGATTTCGTGATCACCTTCTTCACCTCCGGGCCGAACACGGTGACCTTTCCGGTGAAGATCTACTCGATGGTGCGCTTCTCGGTCACCCCGGAAATCAACGCTGCCTCCACCGTGCTGATCGCCATCACGCTGGTGCTGACCTGGCTGGCGTTGCGCTATCAGAAGACGCTGAACACATGAACAAGCCGCCGCCCGGCGACGGGCCGCTCCTGTCGATCCGCAACGTCGGCAAGCGTTTCGGTTCGGTGGTCGCGCTGGAGGATGTGACCCTGGACATCGAGCCGGGCGAGATCTTCGCGCTGCTCGGACCGTCCGGCTGCGGCAAGTCCACGCTGCTGCGCATCATCGCGGGATTCGAGCCCCCCACCTCCGGCGAACTGCTGCTCGATGGTCACGATCTCGTGCGACTGGCACCGAACAAGCGGCCGATCAACATGGTGTTCCAATCCTACGCGGTGTTCCCACACATGTCGGTGGCGCGGAACGTCGGTTACGGGTTGCAGATGGAGCGGGTTCCCAAGAGCGAGATCGCGACACGCGTGGCCGAGGCGCTCGAGCAGGTGCAGCTCGGCGGACTGGGCGAGCGCATGCCCGAGCAGCTCTCCGGCGGCCAGCGCCAGCGCGTCGCACTCGCCCGGGCGCTGGTCAAGCGCCCGCGGCTGCTGCTGCTGGACGAACCGCTGTCGGCGCTCGATGCCAAGCTGCGCGACGCGATGCGGCTGGAGCTCGTCAATCTTCAGGGCGAGACCGGCGTCACCTTCGTGATCGTGACCCACGACCAGCACGAGGCCATGGCGCTGGCCGATCGCATCGCCGTGCTGGAAGGGGGGCGCCTGCGCCAGATCGGCTCGCCCCGCTCGCTGTATCACCAGCCGGTGGACGCCTTCGTGGCCGACTTCATCGGCACGCTGCACGCGTTCGACGTCACCCGGCTGGAACGCATCGACACCGCTTCGCTGCGCGTACAGGCCGAGGGTCTGGGCACGTTCACCCTGCCCGGACCCCTGCCGCCCGGAGCGCGGGAGGGCGAGCAGGCCACGGGTAGCTTCAAGGCGGGCATCCGCCCGGAACGTATCGGCGTGTCGCTGGAGCCCTCGTCGGGATTCGGGCCGGACCCCGGTCGCGTGGAGGTGGCGGGCACGATGGGCGACATCGCGTTCCAGGGTCAGCACTCGATCGTGGAGATTCGCCTGACCGGCGGTCGCTCGATCAGCGCGATCGTGCAGGGCGACGAGGCCGCCGCGCTCGCTGCGCACCCGATCGGGCAGCCGGTCCACGCGCACTGGGCGGTCGAGGATCTGGCCCTGCTGCCCGAGCGAGCCGCGTGAGTCGTGCACCGAAGGCTCCACGCTTCATCGATGCGCTGCTGGTGGACATGCAGGGGCGCACGCGGGTCAAGCGCCTGCCCGCGAACCAGCGCGACAAGCTGCTGCGCGGCGAGACCCGCATGCCGTTGTCCACGCTCTGCCAGGACATCTTCAGCGAGGACCTGCCGCACCTGACCGGGTCCGGGCTGATCGACGGCGACCCCGACGGGGCCTGCATCGCCGCACCCGCCACGCTGAGCGTGCAACCCTGGTACGACGCGGCCGAGCAGGTGATGATCTCGTTGCACGACGAGAGCGGGAATCCCGCACCGCTGGACCCGCGCGGCATCCTGCAGCGCCAGATCGCGGCCCTCGCCGATCTCGGCCTGCGCGCCACTGTGGCGGTGGAGCTGGAGTTCTACCTGTTCGACAGCTCGACGCGTACCAGCGGCGTGCCGGCCGTGCCCGGCCGGCTCGCCATCGCCGGCGAGCCCAACGCGCTGCAACTCTACGATGCACGCGTGATGGACCGGATCGAGCCGGTGCTCGACACCATCCATCGCTGGAGTGCCGAGCTCGGCATTCCGGCCGAGACCAGCATCGCCGAGTTCGGCCCCGGCCAGTTCGAGATCAACCTGCGCCACCGCGACGATGTGCTGCAGGCCGCCGACGAGGCGCAGCTGTTTCGCCGCATCGTCGACCGGGCGGCGTTCGACGCCGGGCTGCTGGCAAGCTTCATGGCCAAGCCCTACACCGAGCACGGCGGTTCCGGCCAGCACGTGCACCTGAGCCTGAGCGACGAGCGTGGGCGCAACGTGTTCGATGCCGGCCAGGCACCGGCGTGCGAAGCGCTCGGCCAGGCGCGGCTGGCCGCACCGCTGGCGCACGCGTTGGCAGGCCTCCTGGACACGATGCCGGAGGCGCAGCTGCTGTTCGCGCCGCACGGCAACTCCTACCGCCGGCTGCTGCCGGACAGCTTCGCACCGCATCGGGTCGACTGGGGTCTGGACCATCGCGCCGCCGCGATCCGGCTGCCGGTCACCGACGGGCGCGACGCTCGGCTGGAGCACCGTGTGGCCGGTGCCGATGCGAACAGCTACCTGGTGCTCGCCGCCCTGCTGGCAGGGGTGCGGCGCGGACTCGAGCGGGGCTGCGTACCCGGAGCGCCGCCGCTGCAGGTCGGGCAGGAATCCACGGCACTGCTGCTGACGCACGACTGGTTGCTGGCCAGCGAGCGCTTCCACTCATCGACCGCGATGCGCCGACTGCTCGGCGAGCGTGTCGTCGAGGTATTCGGCGCGGTCAAGCGGCACGAGGCGCTGGACGTGCTGCGACGGGTCGGCTCGGTCGACTGGCAGATCTGGCTGCCGCGCGTGTGAGCGTGATCGAGAGCACGGTCGATGGTCGTGGCCGTGCGCCCACCTGGTACGAGAGCACCCGTCCGGATGTACCGGCCCACGCGCGCTTCGAGGGCGAGCGGCACGTCGAGGTGGCCATCGTCGGCGGTGGCCACAGTGGCGTGGCCACCGCACTCGAGCTGGCCGAACGTGGTGTCCAGGTGGCTTTGCTGGAGGCCACGCGGCTGGGGGACGGTGCGACCGGGCGCAACGGAGGTCAGGTCACCGGCAGCCTGTCCGGGCTGCCGGCGATGCGTCGCCAGCTGAGCCGTGCCGTCGGCATCGAACAGTGCGATGCGATCATCGCCCGGCTGCGCTGGGGCGCGCAGACGTTGCTGCGCGAGCGCATCGCCCGCTACGACATCGATTGCGCGCTGGTCGACGGGCACCTGCACACCGCCTGGAACCCGGGCGATGCAGCGGAGCTGCAACAGGACGTGACCGATGCGCAGGCGGCGGGGCTCGATGCCGAGATCCGCTGGCTCAATCGGGCAGCGGTGCACGAGCGGCTGGACACGCCGCTCTACCACGGCGGTGCGCTGAACCGGCACAACCTGCACCTGAACAGCCTGACGCTGTGCCTGGGGGAGGTCGCCGCGGCGCAGTCGCTCGGGGTTGCAGTGTTCGAGAACAGCGCGGTGCTGTCGCTCGCCTGCCGCACACGCACGCGACCGGCGACGCTTCTCACGGCGCACGGACGCATGACCGCCGACACCGTCGTGCTGGCCGGCAACGCCTACCACCGGCTCTACCGCCACCACCTGGGTGGCCTGATGTTCCCGGCCGTGCTCGGCAACCTGGCGACCGAGCCGCTGGACGAGGGCACTCGCCATGCGCTGAATCCTGAAAACCTGGCGGTCTACGACAGTCGGCTGGTGCTCGACTATTACCGCTTCACCGAGGACGGGCGGCTGCTGTTCGGTGGCGGTACCAACTACTCGGGGCGAGACATCGCCGATCCGGCGGCCAGCCTGCGGCCACGGCTGGAGCGTACCTTTCCGCAGCTCGAAGGGGTCGGTATCGATTACGCCTGGACCGGGCTGGCCGGCATCGTGCCCAATCGTATTCCGTTGCTGGGTCGGGCCGATCCGGGTGTCGTGTACCTGCAGGGCTACTCGGGGCACGGCATCGCCACTTCCCACCTGCTGGCGCGGGCGCTGTCGCAGGCGCTGCACGATGACGATGCAACGCTGTTCGACACGTTGGCAGCGCTGGAGCATGCCCGGTTGCCCGGCGGCCAGGCCACGCTTGCTGCCGGCATGCTGCTCGCGCTGGGTTCGGACCGTTTGCGTTCGGTGCTGGGTGGGCTGAAGCGTGGCTGAGAGCGGCCGGGCGCCGGTTTTCCCTCGCGCTCGGTCACGGCACGCCGTTTTCCCGCCGGAGCACGCAGCTCGCCATGCCCGGCACCGTGTACGCGATGACACCGTACTCCGGCGAATAGAAGATGCCCTTCGCGATGAGATTGGCGCGTGCAGGGCCGAGCGATTGCGTACCCGGTTTCTCCAACCGCTCCGCGATGTCGCCGATCCGGGATGTCCCGGCACCGTCCCGGGCCATCGCCTTCAGGAACGCGCGCTCGACCCTCGTGGCGCGTTCCCACCGCGAGGAGTAGAACCCGTTGTCCAGTTGCCTCTGTCCGTCCGCGATACCGATGCGTGCGTCTTCGGCGGTGATCGTGTTCGGGCCCACGGCCGCATCCCGGATCGTCTTGCCGAATTGCTGCAGGAAGTACGGATAGCCACCCGATGCATCGAGCACCTCCTGTCCGGCATCCCGGTGCCAGAGCATGTGGTGCTGCGCCGCAGGTTCGCTGAGCGCAAGCAACGCATCATCGGGTGCAAGCCGATCGATCGTCCGGAGATCGAACAGACGCTCCGCATGCGACTCCGCCTCGGCGAGCCGTGTCGGCAGGTTGGGCAATCCGCCTCCGACCACGAACCACGGCAGGCCCATCTGGCCGGCGCGATGGCACGAGCGACAGATGGCCGAGCGTTGATCGACCGTCAGCTCCTGCATCTCGTCGATGAAGATGGCCACGCCGATGCCGGCCGATTTCGCGGCAGTGTCCACGGTCTCCGCCAGATCGACGAGATCGAATTGCAGGCTCCCGCTGTCGGCTCGCCCGGGAATCCGGTCGAAGCCGAGCTCGATGCCCTCGGCACCGACGGCCGCCTGGAAGGAACTGATCGATCCCAGGGCCACCGCCACCTGGTCGGTCGCCCTCTTCAGCCATGAGGTCTGCCGGCGAGCGGCGTTGGCGAGTTCGCTGGCAAGCGCGCTCGCGAGGTGATCGGATCGCGTGTGCCTGGCTTCGATCTGCAGGGTGAGCCAGCCCCGGTTCAACGCCACGCCGGCGAGTTCGGCCAGCAGCACCGTCTTGCCGACCCCCCGCAGTCCGCTGAAGACCAGGCTGCGGGAGATCAGACCGTAGCAGGCCGTATCCGATGCCAGCTCTTGTCGCACAGCCGATCCGCCCTCGTCGACGCAGTCCTGATCCGATCGGCGATTGGTCGGCGAACTCGACCCTTGTCCCACCCAATTTCTCGGTCTAGAGTCGCCTCCAGCAAGGTGATAAGTGTTCACAGCACCTGTGTCATGAGCCTTCGCTACGGATCAACCCGATCAGGAAGGAGACAACGCATGGTCAGCAGAAGACGGTTCACGGTCGCCATGGCCGTGGCGATGCCGCTCGCGGCGATGGTCGCGACACCCGCAAATGCACAGGATCTGCGCGAGATCACGTTCGTGCAGCCCAGCCCGTCCGCCATCAACTCGTTTCCGGTGTTCGTCGCGATCGGGGAGGGCTATTTCGCCGAGGAAGGGCTCGACGTCAGCGTGGAGGCGATCAACGGCTCCGGTGCCGTGCTTCAGGCGCTCTCGGCCGGCCAGGCTCACTTCGGGCGACCGGGCCCCGGTCCGGTGATCGGTGCACGCTCGCGTGGCGTGGACGCGGTGTTCATCTACAACGTCGCCGCGCGCAGCAACTTCGGTGTCGTGGTGCGGGAGGACTCCGGGATACAGGATCCGGAGGGACTGCGCGGCAAGGTGATCGGCACCGGTACCGCCGACGGGTCGGAGGTCGGGTTCGCGCGCAACGTCATGAGCGGGTCCGACATGGTCGAGGGCGATGACTTCACGTTCCTGACCGTCGGCGACGGGGGGCCGGCCACCGTCGCGTTCAACAGCGGGGAGATGGACGCCTACTCGGCCTCCACCGCGGATGCCGCCATTCTCAACCAGCGCGGGATGATGGTCCGGGACATCACGCCTCCGGAGTTCGCCCGGTTCTTCGGCAACGGCATCGCCACCATGGGCGACACGATACGCGACGATCGCGAGCTGGTGGAGAAGTTCGGCCGGGCGTTCACGCGCGGCCACGCCTTCGCGCTCGACGATGCGAACCGCGAGGCGGTGCTGTCGCACCTGAAGGACGGCAATCCGCAGGAAGGCGAGGACCCCGAGTTCCAGTCGGCGCTGTTCGACTCGGTGCGCTCGAAGACGATTCCTGTCGACATGTCCAACGGGATGGGCTACCAGCCGCCCGAGGTGTGGGGAGAGTGGCAGGCAAGCCTCATCGCCGGTGGCGATCTCGCCGAGCCGCTGGACGATCTGAGTGCCGCCTTCACGAACGAGTTCGTCGAAGGCTGGAACGAAGCGATCGACTAGAGGGGACCCCCGATGCACCTTGCAACGATTACCGTCAAGGGTGACCCCATCGCGGCGGTGCGCCTCGGTGACGGTTCCCTGCTGGAGATCGCCGGCGCGGCGGCGAAGCTGTCCGGGGCTCAGGGGGCGGCGCTGCGTTCCGGGTCGCTTCAGGCGGTGATCGAGGCGGGCCCCGGCGTGCTCGACGCCATTCGGGCCTGGGCATCGGAAGGCGAAGCGGGCAAGCACGCGGCATCGCGTCACGCGCCGGGTGAATGCGTGTTGCTGGCCCCGCTGCCGGTGCCCCGCAAGAACGTGTTCTGCGTCGGACGCAACTACGCCGAGCACATCGCCGAGGGGGACCGGGCGCAGAAGCAGAGCGTCGGCGCGACGCAGCATCCGGTGTTCTTCACCAAGCCACCGACCGCGGTGATCGGTCCCGGGGCGGACATCCCTCTGTTCCCCGCCGTCTCGGAGGCGATCGACTACGAGGTGGAACTCACCGTGGTGATCGGTCGTGCCGGTCGGAACATCGCGAAGGCCGATGCCTTCGATCATGTCTTCGGTTACACGATCCTCAACGACATCACCGCACGTGACATCCAGCGTCGCCACGGCGGTCAGTATTTCAAGGGCAAGGGTCTCGATGGCTCCTGCCCCATCGGACCCTGGATCGTGACGGCCGACGCGATCGGCGACCCCCATGCGCTCGCCATCGGCCTGTCCGTCAACGGCGAGCAGCGGCAGCACGGCAGCACGGCATCGATGATCTTCGACATTCCAACCCTGATCGCGTCGCTGTCCGAAGGCATGACGCTGGCGCCGGGAGACCTTCTCGCGACCGGTACCCCGTCGGGTGTGGGCTACGCGATGGAGCCGCCGCGGTTCCTGACGGACGGCGACGTGGTGAACTGCGAGATCGAGAACATCGGGCAACTGGAGAACACGGTGCGTCGCCAGCCGAACCACCGATGAGTACCGCGGTTGCATCGTCGGAAGGCGAGACGGCCGCTGGCGATATTGTCTACAGCCTCGCGAATGTCGGCAAGACCTACGCGCGCAACAAGGTCGTCGCGCTCGAGCAGGTCAGCCTGACGCTTGCGCGTGGCAGTTTCTCGTCGGTGATCGGATCGAGCGGGTGCGGCAAGTCCACGCTGCTCAAGATCATGGCGGGCCTGATACCGCCCAGCACGGGTCGGGTGGTCCTGCAGCAGCAGCCCGTCGTCGGTCCGCGTCGCGACATCGGCATGATGTTCCAGCAGGCGACGCTCTTCCCGTGGCGCACCACGGTGGAGAACATCGTGCTGCCGATCGAGATCCGCGACGGTCGGGCGGCCGCGGAGAAGGCGAAGGCGCGCGCCCACGGCCTGCTCGAGGTGGTCGGGCTCAAGGGGTTCGAGGACGTCTACCCGAACGAGCTCTCGGGCGGCATGGCGCAGCGGGCGTCGATCTGCCGGATGCTGATCACCGAGCCCGCCGTGCTGCTTCTCGACGAGCCGTTCAGCGCGCTCGACGAACTGTCGCGCGACATGATGAACATGGAGCTTCAGCGCATCTGCACGGAGCGGTTCGCAACCGCCTTCCTGGTGACGCACTCGATCCCCGAGGCGGTGATCCTGTCGGACGACATCTACGTGATGAAGCCGCGTCCGGGACGTCTGGCCGAGATCGTCACCGTCGAGCTGCCGCGTCCACGCACGCTCGACATGATCACCACGCCGGCATTCGGCGCGACCGTCGACTACATCCGGGGCCTGCTGGACAAGGGGGAAGACCTGTGAGCGATATCGACAAGACACGCCCGACCGATCCCGTCTCCGCCTCCGCGGCCACCATGACCGCCGTGGCCGCGGCGGTGCCCGATACCGGACCGGACACGGTGTGGGTCGAGCAGACCTCGTTCGTCGATCGTCTGCCGCGCGCGGTGTCGATGGCCCTCGTCTTCGTGGCATTCGTGGGCACCTGGCAGTTCGTCACCAGCTTCGGTCTCGTCTCGCCGATCATCCTGCCGACCCCGGGCGAGACCTTCCACGACATGATCTTCGTGGGCCGGAACCTGCTGAGCGGCGACTACATGCTGCCCGCCCTCTGGATCACGGTGAAAGAGGTTCTCTACGGGTTCGCACTGGCGATCACGATCGGATTCTCGCTCGGCGTGCTGGTCGGCGAGACCGCCTTCGGCGAGAAGGCGATCATGCCGTATCTCGTCGCCATCGACACGATGCCGAAGGTCGCGTTCGCGCCGTTGTTCGTGGCGTGGCTCGGGTTCGGCATCGAGTCGAAGGTGGCGCTCGCGGCCTTCATCGCCACCTTCCCGATCGTCGTGGGGACCGCGGCCGGGCTGCACGCCGCGGATGCCAACGCACGGATGCTGTTCAAGACGATGGGGGCAAGCAGGCTGCAGACCCTGATCAAGATGAAGCTGCCGACCGGGCTGCCGCAGATATTCACCGGACTGAAGATCGGCGCCGTGGGCGTGATGGCCGGCGCCATCACCGGCGAGTTCCTCGGCGGTGGCAAGGGATTCGGCGAGCTGATCCGGGTCGCCGCGTCGCAGTTGCAGACCCCGCGGGTGTTCTCCCTGATCCTCTACCTCAGCCTGCTCGGGCTGGCGCTCTACGCGCTGGTGACCGAGACGCAGCGCCGTGTCGTGTTCTGGCAGAGGGATACCGTGGGCGGCGGTCATGACTGAGCACGTCGCACCGGTCGCGGCCGAAGGCCTTCAGCACTTCGTCTCGCAGGCCCTGGCCTCGCAGGGCGTGCCGGGTGAGGATGCCGATCGTGTGGCGAGCTTGATGGTCGACGCCGATCTCCTCGGTCACGACACCCACGGGGTGTTCCGGCTGCGGCAATACCTGGCACGCCTCAGGGACGGGGGTTGTAATCCGGTGGCCCGCGTCCGTGTCGTGCACGATCGCGCGGCGACCGCCCTGATCGATGGCGACAACGGGCTCGGTCACCTGGCGATGAGCGCGGCCCGGGATATGGCCATCACCAAGGCCCGGGACGCCGGTATCGGCTGGGTGGGTGTCCGACGCGGCAACCACGCCGGACCGCTCGCCCTCTACGTCCGACCGCAGGCGGCGTGCGGGATGATCGGCATGGCAGCCGCTGTCGGCAGCGCGAATCACGTGCCGCCGTTCGGTGGAACGGATCTGCTGCTGGGCACCAACCCCGTCGCCATCTCGGCACCGAGCGGCGGGGCCGATCCGTTCGTGCTCGACATGGCGAGCACGGTGGCGGCGATGGGCCGGATCAAGGTACTGGCACAGCGGGGGGAGGCGATGCCCGAAGGCTGGATGGTCGGACGGGACGGTGCGCCGCTCACCGACCCGTCGCAGCGTTCGGACGGCTTCCTGCTGCCGATCGGTGGCCCCAAGGGATTCGGGCTGTCGGTCGCCCTGGGCTTGATGGCAGGCGTTCTCAACGGCGCCGCCTTCGGTTCGGACGTGATCGATTTCACCGCCGACACGAGCAGCGAGACCAACACCGGCCAGTTCGTCATGGCACTCGATATCGCCGCCTTCGGGGCGGCCGACACCTTTCCTGCGGCGGCGGCACACGCCTTCGACGAGATGCGGGACTCCGAGCCTCTACCGGGGCACGACCCCGTGCGGTTGCCTGGCGAGGGCAGGGGGGCTGCCGTTGCACGGCGCCGGGAACTCGGCCTGGAGTTGAGCCCCGCCCTGCGTCTCGATCTCGAGGCACTGGCCCGCGAATACGGCCTCGACGAGCCGTTCGAACAGGACCGTTCGTCGACACGATGATTCCATTCCCCAGGAGAGACAGGCAATGACCACCGGTCCTACCGCTTCCGGCACGAACGGCTACGTGCTGGCACCCCCCGAGCAAGCCACGTTGTCCGTCGCGGGCAGCACCGATCGCTTCCCGGTGCACCGCGTGTACTGCGTGGGCCGCAACTACGCCGCCCACGCGGTGGAAATGGGTCACGACCCCGACAAGGAGCCGCCGTTCTTCTTCCAGAAGAACCCGGACAACCTCATCGCCGATGCCACCGAGTTCCCGTATCCCAGGGCGAGTCAGGACGTTCACCACGAGATCGAACTTCTGGTCGCGCTACAGTCGGGTGGCGAGGACATCGCCGTGGAGAACGCGCTGGACTGCGTGTTCGGCTACGGCGTATCGCTGGACATGACCCGCAGGGATCTGCAGGGCGAGATGAAGAAGCTCGGTCGCCCCTGGGAGATCGGCAAGGCCTTCGAGATGTCCGCGCCAGCCGGCCCGATCAGGACGGTGGCCGATGTCGGGCACCCCGACGCCGGCGACATCTGGCTGAGGGTCAATGAAGAGGTGCGTCAGAGCGGCGACCTGAACCAGATGATCTGGAAGACGGCCGAGATGATCTCGATCCTGTCGATGCTCTTCACCCTGCGGCCCGGGGACGTGATACTGACGGGTACGCCATCGGGTGTCGGTCCGGTGCAGCGGGGCGACGCGATGCACGGGCACGTGGCGGGGGTCGGAGACCTGCGTCTGACGGTCACCTGAGAGAAGGGCGGCCACCGTTCCGCGGTGACTGCCGGAGAGCGACACGGGAGGGCAGGGGATGAATGCGGGAGATGGTGCACTCGTGCAACTGCGCGCCTACATCACCCAGGGCGACTTCGCCGTCGACGATCGGTTGCCGTCCGAGCGCAAGCTCTGCGAGACGCTCGGCGTGGCGCGCTCGGAATTGCGGCGAGCCTTCACGGTGCTCGAGACGGAAGGGGCGGTGTGGCGCCATGTCGGGCGCGGCACGTTCGTCGGCGACGGCCCGAAGCTCGGCGCCGACACGGCGATCGCGGCGATCGCCAAGCGAACGACGCCCCGCGAGGTCATGCACGCACGCCTTCTGCTGGAACCTCTCCTGTGCAGGGAGGCGGCCATGCACGCGACCGCCGAGCACGTCGAGACGTTGCACGCCACGGCGGCGAAATCGCGGCAGGCGAGAACCTGGCGCGAGTACGAGACGCTCGACAACGGCCTGCACCGCGCCATCGCCGAAGCCACCCAGAACACGCCGCTGATCGCGATGTTCGATCAGCTCAACGCGCTGCGCCGCACCGTCGTGTGGGGTCGGCTCAGGCAGCGCGCGAACCAGCCGCCACGCGATCACCACAGTTTCGTCGAGCACGACTCGATCGTCGAGGCCATCGAGCAGCGCGATGCCGACCGGGCCCAGACCGACATGCGGCGGCACCTGCAATCGGTCAGCGCAGGACTGTTTCCGATCGCCTGAGCACTATCCGTCGGAATGCACGCTCACCGTACCGAGCCCATCGATCCACCCGTGGACCCGCTCGCCGACACGAACGGGGTGCGGTCCGCTGAGCGCACCGGTGATGCAGACCTGACCCGGGCGCAAGCCACCGCAGTGCACCCCCACCGCGCGGGTGAAGGCTGCGAAGGTCGCGAAGACGTCGCCGCCCGGGACCGCTGCGGGTCCGGCATGGATCTCTCGTCCACCGATCTCGAGACGTAGCTCCCGAACATCGAGCCCGTCGTCCTTCACGGCGGGGAACCGCGTACCCGTGACGATCGCGCCGTTGTTCTGATTGTCGGCGAGCTGCCACGCCTCGTCCGCAGCGGTGCGGTCCACCAGGCGGGTGTCGACGATCTCGAGCGCGGGCAGCATCTCCACCACGGCGCGCAGCCGCGCGTCGAAATCGGCGTCACCGACCGCCGGTGGTGCGCCCGTCAGGCGGAACGCGATCTCCAGTTCCACCGCGCGCTGTTCCGTCATGCTCGGCGGCAGGGCGGCACCGTCGGCATGGACGTCCCGGGCGAACACCGGCGCGAACTTCGGTGTGGCGGTCGGTGCACGCCGGCCGCACTTGAAGGCCCCGACCGGCCCGAGCCTTGCGGCGACGCCCGACTGCACCCGGTAGGCGCCGTCGAGACCGTCGGGCACGGGCGTGTCGGTCATCACGCGCGCCGCACCGGGGCGGCGTGCCGCGACCAGCCGATCGACGATGTCCTCGATCGTGTCCATCATCGGGTCTCGTGCGGGGCCGTCGCCGCCTCCGCGGCGGCACCCGTGGCCATCAGCGCATCGATCGCCGCGGGGTCGTAGCCGATCTCGCCGAGCACCTCTCGCGTGTGTTCGCCCAGCAGCGGTGCCGCGCGTCGGAGCCCGGCCGGCGTGCCGTGAAAGGTGACCGGGCAGCCGAGCGTCGCCACGCGGCCGGCTGTCGGGTGCTCGACCTCGGTGATCATGCCGCGCGCGATCGCCTGCGGGTCCGCGTGCATCTGTCCGATGTCGAGGATGGGGCCGGCCGGAATGCCGGCAGCGTTGAGCCGCTCGACCCAGTCATCGGTGTCGCGTGCGAGCAGGACCTGCTCGAGTGCCCGGACCAGCTCCTCGCGATGCGCCATGCGATCGGCATTGGTGGCGAAGCGCCGGTCCTGCGACAGGGCGGGTGCGTCGAGCGCCGTCAGCAACCGCAGCCAGTTCGTCTGGTTCGCCGCACCGACGTTGATCCAGCCGTCGCGCGTCGCCAGCGACTGGTAGGGGGCGTTCAGCGGGTGCGCCGAGCCCATCGGCGCGGGCGATTCACCGGTGGCGAAGCGGATGGCCGACTGCCAGTAGGTCTGCGTGATGGCGGCCTCGAACAGCGAGGTGTCGACCCGCTGCCCCTCGCCGCCCGCGAGCCGGTGAGCCCAGGCGGCGCAGACGCCCATCGCGGCCAGGATGCCGGCGGTGATGTCCGATATCGGCGGGCCGAGCTTGACCGGCGAGCGTCCGGGGCCCTCGCCGGTGATCGACATGAGCCCCGACATGCCCTGGGCGATCAGGTCGAAGCCGCCGCGCTCCCGGTAGGGTCCGGTGCGCCCGAACCCCGAGATCTCGCAATGCACGAGACCGGGATTCACCTCGCGCAGCGTCTCGTGATCGAGCCCGAGTCGCTGCATCGTGTCGTGCCGGTAGTTCTCCACCACGACGTCGGCGCCCTCGAGCAGGCGCAGCAGGGCGTTGCGCCCCTCGTCATGCTTCAGGTCGAGTGCGATGCCGCGCTTGTTGCGGTTCATCATCATGAACGCGGCCGATTCGCCGGCGATGTCCGGCGGCACGAACCGGCGGCTGTCATCGCCACCGTTCACCTTCTCCACCTTGACGACATCGGCACCCATGTCGGCGAGCATCATGCCGCAGACCGGACCCGCCATGATGTGGGCGAGTTCGACGACGCGCAGGCCGACGAGCGGGCCGCTGCGCGGTGCCGGGTGTGCCGGCTGGTCAGGCGGGGAGGGCGCAGCGGTCGCGGTCACGCTCACGCCCCCCGGAATGCGGGCTTGCGCTTGGCGAGGAACGCCTCCATCCCTTCGCGAAAGTCCGCGCTGGTGTAGCACTGCACGATCAGGTCATCGCCGTCCACCTCGCTGGCACGCTCGCGCAGCCGTCTGAGCCCTTCCTTGGTGGCGGCCACGGTGAGGGGCGCGTGCGCAGCCATCGACCGGGCGAGCTCGCGAGCGCGGACCAGCGGATCGTCGCAGATCTCGGTGACGAGTCCGATCGCCAGCGCCTCCTCGCCGCGCACCAGCCTGGCGGTGAGGATGATCTCGCGCGTGCGTGCCTCGCCGAGCAGCGCGACGAGGCGTGCGAGGTTGTCGATCGACAGGCAGTTGCCCAGGGTGCGGGCGATCGGGAAGCCCCAGGCGAGATCGGCGGAGGCGATGCGCAGGTCGCAGCAGGCCGAGATGGCCGCGCCACCGCCGGTGCAGGCGCCGCGGATGGCGGCCAGCGTCGGTACCGGTACGCGTTCGAGCGCACCGAGCACGCGATCCATGCGTCGCTCGTAGGCGAGCGCATCGTCCGCCCCGTCGAAGTCCCGGAACTGCGCGATGTCGGTACCCGCCGCGAACGCCTTCTCCCCCGAGCCCGTCAGGACCAGCGCACGCGCATCGATGCGTCGCTCGCGCAGCTCGTCGCAGAGCTCGGCGAGGGCGGTGTACATGCCGAAGGTCAGCGCGTTGCGGGCCTCGGGTCGGTCGAAGGTCGCCACGACGATGCCGTCGTCGATATCGATGCGCAGGAGTTCGTCGGGCATGCTCGTGGTCTCCGTCGGCCTGATTCAGCGGCAATGAACTGGGCGGCAGTCAGCTCAGCGGTAGAAGTACTCGACCAGGAACATCGGGATCACCGGGACGTAGGTGCAGATCATCAGCACCGCGAGCAGCACCGCGACGAACCAGACGTTCACCTTGGACACCTCCCAGATGTTCGCCTTGGCGATCGAGCAGGCAGTGATGAGCACCGAGGCGACCGGCGGGGTCTGCTGACCGATCGCCAGGTTCAGCGTCACGATCAGGCCGAAATGCACCGGGTCGATGCCGGCCGCGTTCACCAGCGGGATGGCGATCGGCACGACCAGGATGATCGCGGCCACCGAATGCAGGAAGAAGCCGATCACCAGGAAGAAGATGTTCAGGATCATCAGGATGACGTAGCGGTTGTCGGTCATCGCCATCATCGAGGCGGCGATGTCCTGCGGCACCTGCGCACGCGTCAGGAAGCCGCCCATCAGCACCGAGGCTGCGACCAGCAGCATCACCACGGCGGTCTGGATGCCGCCCTCGATCATCGCGGTGCGCAGACGTTTCAGGTCCACTTCGCGGTACCAGATACCCAGCCCCAGCGAGACGACGACGGCAAGCCCCGCCGCCTCGGTCGCGGTCACGAACCCGCCGAAGATGCCGCCGAGGATGATGACCGGCAGCAGGAAGGTCGGCAGTGCGGCGATGAAGGTCCGCTTCAGGCGGGCGAGTTCGAACGCCTCCTCGGTTGGCAGGTTGTAGCGGCGCGCGAAGACGTAGGCGACGCTCATCAGCCCGATCGCGCCCAGCAGGCCCGGCACCACGCGCGCTTCTTCATCTGCGGAATCATCACCGAGCCCAGGGCCGCCACATCGGCGACGGCCGACCCCGAGATCTCGGCGAAGAACAGCGACACGCCGATGTTGACCATGCCCAGGCCGCCGCGCACGAAGCCGATGATGGAGGCGACGAAGTCGATCAGCCGATCGGTGATGCCGCCGGCATTCATGATCGCCCCGGCGAGCACGAACATCGGGATGGCGATCAGCGAGAACTTGGTCGATCCGCTGTACATGTCCAGCGCCACGGTGACCAGCGCGCCCGGGCCTTCGCTGGCGAGCAGGCCGAGCACCGCGGCGACGGCGAGCGCGACCGCGATCGGCACGTTGATGCAGATGAGCGCGACGAGGGCTGCGAAGATGCCGAGAATGATCACGAGCGAGAATCCTGCTGGCTGGCCGGGGCCGCGTTCGGTGCCGCGGGTCCGAGACGCGCCTCGGCGAGCCGTGTCTCGGCGGCGATCTCCGCCTCGATCTCCTCGTGCTCGGCCGACACGCCGCTGCGCACCATCGCCAGGTAGGCGGGCAGCGACAGCAGCTCGCAGACGATGAACAGCACCGCTCCGATCGGAATGACCGACTGGGTGAGCTGCACCGGCACCCAGGTGAGGCTGACCAGCGTGTCGCCCTGGAGCACCTGCAGCACCGTCCAGCCGGCCCAGGCGAGCAGCACGAAGAAGGCGAGGAAGACGATCTCGGCGATCCAGGCGGCGACCAGCCGGGGGCGCGGTGGCAGCGCGAGCAGCACGCCGTCGAAGCCGATCTGCTTGCGCCGCAGCACCGCCAGCGCGCCGCCGTAGTAGGTGATCCACGCCAGCAGGATGGAGGCGACCTCGTCGTACCAGGACAGCGATGCATCGAGCTTCCTGAAGACGACCGCGACGACCACGATGGTCGTCAGCAGCACCATCAGGAACAGCAGGAACCACTCCAGCAGCGTGCCGAGTACCCGTGCCAGGGCGTCCATCGCAGGCGGCTCTCCCGGAGGCTGCGTTCGTACCCGAGCTCAGTCGGCCAGTGCACGCACCCGCTCGACCAGCTCCGCGCCACCGTCGACGCTCTCTCCGAACTCGTCGTAGATCGGCGCCGACGCCGCGATGAACGCCTGCTTGTCGGCCTCGTTGACCTCCATGCCCCCCTCCTCGAGCGTGCCGAGCAGCTCCTGCTCCAGCTCGGCCGCCAGGCGGTAGACCTCTTCCTGCGACTCCTCGGCCGCTGCGACCAGATCGGCCTGGATGTCCTCGGACAGCTTCGCGAAGGCGCTCTCCGAGACCAGCACGTAGGCGGGCATGTAGACGTGGCCGGTGATCGACAGGTAGGTCTGGACCTCCTGGAACTTGGCGGATGCGATCTGTGCGTACGGGTTCTCCTGTCAGTCGATGACGCCGGTCTTGAGCGCGGTGAACACGTCCGAGAAGGACATCGGTGTCGGGTTGGCGCCGTACTGCTTGAACATCTTCACCCGCCACTCGCCCTTGGGCGTCCTGAGCTTCACGCCCTCGAGGTCCTCCGGTACGGTGATCGGTCGGGTGTTGTTGGTGATGTGCCGGAAGCCGTTCTCGAAGTAGGCCAGGATGCGGTAGCCCCTGTCGCGTGCGGCCGCATCGAACACGCTCTCGCCGAGCTCGTCGCGCACGCGTCGCATGTGATCGCGCGAGGTGATGATGTAGGGCATCTCGAACACCCCGAAGGTGTCCGCCACCGACGACATGACCTAGGAGGGCAGCGCGAAGTCGATCTGGCCGAGCTTGAGCTTCTGGAGCATCTCGCTGTCGTTGCCCAGCTGCGACGAGCCGAAGCCCTGCACCTCGGCACGGTCGCCGAGCCGGGCGTTGGCCTTGTCGATGAACACGTTGGCCGAGGCCTCGAACAGCGAACCGGGTTCGCCGACGTGCCCGAAACGCAGGATCTGCTCGGCCGCCGCGGCGGTGCCGATCGTGGTCACGCTCGCCGCCGCCATCGCGACGGCGAGGACCGTTGCACGCGTGGCGATGCGTGTCGCGGCGTGCATCGAGGTGGCGATCGTTCGCGGGTCGAGTCTCGTCATGTGTCGTGCACTCCTTTACTGGTTACGAACCTTCGGCGATCGATGGTGCCGTGCCGGCCGGCACCACGCGGTGCAACGCCTGTGCGCGGGAACGGTTCCGGGTGGCGCTTGCACGCATTGCATTCTGAATTCATTATTACGTGAGCATCGCTCCTTATGTAACAGTGATATGACTGAACAGCACAGGCCTGCGGATCAAGGGTTTCGCGAAGGACGACGAATCCGATGTCCGGACGCCCGCATGCGGAGAAGGCTGACCTCGCCATGACATCCCCTGCCCGAGACATCCGCGCCACGGAACTTTCGCGCCGCCTCGGTCACGAGCTGCGGGGCGAGGTCCGAATGGATGCCTTCGAACGGGGTCGCCACGCCACCGACGCGTCGATCTACCAGGTGATGCCGCTGGCCGTCGCGCGTCCGCGCGACGTCGACGATGTGCGCACCTGCCTCGCCGTCGCGCGGGAACTGGACGTGCCGGTCACCGGCCGTGGCGGTGGCACGTCGCAGTGCGGCCAGACCGTCAACCGCGGTCTGGTGATCGACTGCTCGCGCCATCTCGATGCGGTGCTCGAGCTCGATGTCGAGGGCCGGCGGTGCCGGGTCGAACCGGGCATCGTGCTGGAGGAGCTCAATCGCGTCCTGAAGCCGCACGGGCTGTGGTTCCCGGTGGACATCTCGACCGCCTCGCGGGCAACGCTCGGTGGCATGACGGCGAACAACTCCTGCGGCCAGCGCTCGTTGCGCTACGGCACGATGCGTCACAACGTCCATGCGATCGAGGCGATTCTCGCCGACGGCCGGAGTTGGCGTTTCGGTATCGAGTCCGCATCGCTCGACGACGCACCCGTCGCGGCGCGAGCCCTGTATGCCGATCTGCTGAGCCTCGGGCGTCGCGAGGCGGACGAGATCGCGGCACGCTTTCCCGACGTCCTGAGGCGTGTCGGTGGTTACAACCTGGATGTGCTGGTGCCACCGATCGATTCGCGCAGGTCATCATCGTCCCACGGCTTCGCCGTGCCGAGCGTGTCGCGGGACGCGGCGGGCAACGCGCGGCACAACTTCGCCCACCTGCTGGTCGGCTCCGAGGGCACGCTGGCCTTCTCGACCGGGATCGAACTCGCGCTCGCGCCCTTGCCGGTGGACAAGGTGCTCGGCGTCTGCCACTTCCCGACCTTCCGGCAGGCCATGGAGGCCACCGCCGATCTGGTGGCGCTGGGCCCGCATTCGGTCGAGCTGGTCGATGCGACGATGATCGAGCTGGCCCGCGACATTCCGCTCTACCGCAGCTCGGTCGAGGCCTTCGTGCGCGGTGCCCCCGCCGCGCTGCTGCTGGTCGAGTTCGAGCACGACACCCGCGAGGAGAACCTCGTGGCACTCGGGCGTCTGCACGCCTGCATGGGGGATCTCGGGTTCGACTGGCGCGGGCAGGGCGAGCGCCGGGGCGGGGTCGTCGATGCGCTGGACAAGCCGTTGCAGGGCGCGATCGCCGAGGTCAGGAAGGCGGGGCTCAACATCATGATGTCGATGAAGAGCGAGGCCAAGCCGGTGTCCTTCGTCGAGGACTGCGCGGTCGGGCTGGATGACCTGGCGGACTTCACCGCCGGGCTCACCGACATCTTTCACCGTCACGGTACCGAGGGCACCTGGTACGCGCACGCCTCGGTGGGCTGCCTGCACGTGCGGCCCGTGCTCGATCTCAAGCGTGGCAAGGATGCCACCGCCATGCGCCAGATCTCCGAGGAAGCCTTCGAGCTGGTCGCGAAGTACAAGGGTTCGCATTCGGGCGAGCACGGCGACGGCATCGCCCGCTCCGAGTTCCACGAGCGGATGTTCGGTACGCGCCTGGTACGCGCCTTCGCCGAGCTCAAGCGTCACTTCGATCCCGACGGTCTGATGAACCCGGGCCGGATCGTCGATCCGCCGCGCATGAACGAACGGACGCTGTTCCGCTACCCGCCCGGCTATTCGATGGCGGGTGCTCGCTCGCGGCTCGACTGGTCGGCCTGGCCGGGTGCCGCCGGCGGCCTGCAGGGGGCGGTCGAGATGTGCAACAACAACGGGGCGTGCCGCAAGCTCGCCGGCGGTGTCATGTGCCCTTCGTACCGGGTCACGCGCGAGGAGCGCGACTCGACGCGCGGGCGTGCCAACAGCCTGCGCCTGGCGCTGTCGGGCCAGCTCGGCACCGGTGCGCTCGTCTCGGACGAGATGCACGAGACGATGAAGCTGTGCGTTTCCTGCAAGGGGTGCAAGCGGGAGTGCCCGACCGGGGTCGACATGGCGAAGATGAAGGTCGAGGTGCTGGCCGCGCGTGCGGCCACCCATGGCCATTCCCTTCACGATCGCCTGGTCGCGCACCTGCCGCGCTATGCGCCCTTCGCCGCTCGCGTGTCGTGGCTTTCCAACCTGCGCGACACGCTGCCCGGGCTGGCACGGCTCGCCGAGCGTCCGACCGGCTTCGCCGCCGAGCGCCCGCTGCCACGCTGGCGGCGGGACGCCTTTCACGAACGCGACACCGTCGGCGGGGGCACGCGCGAGGCGGTGCTGTTCGCCGACACCTTCGACACCTGGTTCGAACCCGGAAATCTGCGCGCCGCACGCCGCGTGCTGGTCGCCGCGGGATATCGGGTGCACGTCGCGCACGCGCCCGGTGAGCGGAACCTGTGCTGCGGCCGGACCTACATCGCCACCGGCATGGTGGAACGGGCGCGAACCGAGGCGCGCCGCACGCTCGCCGCCCTGCTGCCCTGGGCGCGCCGGGGCATCCCCATCGTCGGCCTGGAGCCGAGTTGCCTGCTCACGCTGCGCGACGAGTTCCTGTCGTTGCTGCCGGGCGAGGGTGCCGAGACCGTCGCGGGCCACGCCGTGCTGCTCGAGGAGCTGCTGGCGCGCGACGCGCAAGCCGGCCTGCTCGACTGGACACTCGGCTCGCCCGCGAGACGTCTGCTGGTGCACGGCCACTGTCACCAGAAGGCCTTCGGGGCGATGGGCGCCCTGCAGCGGACCCTCGCGCTGTTGCCGGACACCGTCGTGGAGACGGTCGAGACGAGCTGCTGCGGCATGGCCGGCGCCTTCGGCTACGCACGCGACACGCGCGAGACATCGGTACGCATGGCCGAACTCGATCTCATGCCCGCGGTGCGCGCCGCCACCGACGACACGCTCGTCGTCGCGGACGGGACCTCGTGCCGCCACCAGATCGCGGATCTCGGCGGGCGCGAGGCGTTGCACGTGGTCCGCGTGCTCGACAGGGCACTCGACAGGGCTTGCGAGGTCGTACCCGGCAAGGCCTCCGACGAGGCCCCCGGCACGGTACGTCGCGCAGCGGACCGGGAGGCGCCGGTGTGAACGCCGGCGCGAACTCGCTCGACAAGGTCCGCTCGATCGCGCGCCCCTCGCTCCACGAGGAGCTGGTGGAAAGGCTGCAGGAGATGATCGTGGACGGCACGCTCGCGGCCGGCGAGAAGGTTCCGGAGCGTGCGCTGTGCGAGAAGCTGGGCGTTTCGCGCACGCCGATGCGCGAGGCGCTGAAGGTGCTCGCCGCCGAAGGCCTGCTGGTGCTCGAACCGAGCCGCGGTGCACGGGTACGGTCGCTGACGATGGCCGAGCTGGAAGAGGTGTTCCCGCTGATGGGGGCGTTCGAGGCCCTCGCGGGCGAGCTCGCCTGCCGCCACATCACGCCGGTGCAGTTGCGGCGCGTTCGCGAGCAGCACGCTCGCATGCTCGAGTGTTATGCCGTGCGTGATCTCGGCGGCTATTTTCACCATAACCAGCGTATCCACGAGCTCATTCTGGAGGCGTCGGGCAATGCCACGCTGGGCACGATGTACCGCTCGCTCGCCGTGCGCGTACGGCGAGCGCAATATCTGGCGAACATGGACGAGCGTCGCTGGAGCGAGGCCGTCGACGAGCACGAGCGAATGCTGGAAGCGCTCGACGCACGCGATGGCGAGCGGCTCGCCTCGATCCTGCGACAGCATCTGGCGAACAAGTTCGCCACGGTGCGTGCCTGGGTCGAGAGCCAGTCCGTCTGACCGTCCGAACGCGCCGTCGGCGTGACGCCACGAGAAGCACGACCCATGACCGTCCACCCGCTCGATGCCCGTCCCGAACACCTGTTCCAGGGCCACTTCGACGCCGCCACCGCGGCGGTCCTGCACATCGAGTCGGGTGACGAGATCGTGCTCACCTGCCTGCCCGCCGGCACCGTCGAGTCCCTGCCGCCGGACGGCGCGGGGGTACGCGACGATCACCGCATCGCGCTGGACGCGCTCGCCGCCACCAAGGGCACCGGCTCGCACATCATGACCGGACCGGTGCACGTGAACGGTGCCGTACCCGGTGATGTGCTGCAGGTGGACATCCTCGACATCGCGCCGATCCAGCGCTGGGGCTGGACCGGCGTGCTGCCGCTGCGCGGCGCCCTGCCGGACGAGTTCACCGACTACGAGCGGATGCACGTGGCCATCGACCTGGAAGCCGGCACCTGCACGATGCCCTGGGGCCTGGTGATGCCGCTGGACCCCTTCTTCGGCTGCCTGGCGGTGGCGCCGCCCGCCGCCTGGGGCCGGCTGAGCACCAACGAGCCGCGCGCCTTCGGCGGCAACCTCGACAACAAGGAGCTGCGCGCCGGCAGCACGCTCTACCTGCCGGTATTCGAGGCGGGAGCACTGTTCTCGGCCGGGGACGGTCACGGGCGCCAGGGGGATGGCGAGGTGTGCATCGCGGCCCTCGAGACGGCGCTGCGAGGACGCTTCCGCCTGACGGTCAGGAAGGACATGAACCTTGCCACGCCGTTCGCGGAAACCGCCGAGCACCTGATCTCGATGGGCTTTCACGAAAGCCTGGACGAGGCGATGCGCCGCGCGGTGCGCGAGATGGTGCGCCTGATCGTGGAGCGTACCGGGCTGACGCGCAACCGTGCCTACATGCTGGCGAGCCTGGCAGCGGACCTGCGCATCACCCAGGTCGTCGACGGCGAGAAGGGGGTGCACATGATGGTGCGGCGCGAGTGGCTGACGAGCGCCTGAGGGTCCTGCCCAGCATGCGCTCCAGCACGTTGCCGAGCAGCGTCGACACGTCGTTGTCGAAGCCGTCGCTCGGCAGGCTGCCGCAGAACGTGATCGAACCGACCGAGAATACAGCCCCTCCCCCCGGCATGTCGGCCCACAGCATGTCGGCGCGCAGCAGGGTGTCGGCCGGCTCGCCGGGCACGGTCGTCAGGTGGGTCAGCACCTCCTCGGGCACCAGCACGAAGCCTGTACCGTGGCCCTCGGACGAGGCCAGCACCGTGGCATCGGCCGGCGTGCCGAGCGCGACGTCCGCCCGGTCGAGCTCGAAGCCCGCGGCTCCACCGCCGCACAGGCCGTGGTCGCCGAAGGTGTCCGCATCGATGCCCTCGAACACCCAGTCGAACGAGGCATCGGTGGCGCGGCGCCGGTAGTGCGAGCCTTCGAAGCTGCCCTGGGCGGAGAAGCCGATCCCGACCAGTGCCTGGGGCGCGCGACCGTTCCTGCGCCATAGCCCGCCGTAGGCGCCATCGAAGCCTTGCCAGTACTCCCCGGGCTCGGCTGCCCACGCGCGGATGCCGTCCTCGGCACGGCGGATCTCGATCAGGTCCGGCTCGGTGGTGTGCAGCGCGATGCGCCAGTAGAAGCCGTTGCCGCCCAGGTAGAGCAGGTTGCCACCGGTGTCCCGGTAGCGTTGCAGACCGTCGAGCATGGTGGCGGTGTGGTACTCCGGGTGCGTGGTCGTGGCGACGGCGCGGTAATCCCGGAGACACGCACCGGCGCTGTCGTGCAGCTCCCGATCGGTCACCACGTCGAAGCCGATGCCCTTCGCGTCGAGCCAGGCGAACAGGTGGCTGTCGGCCTGGAAGTGGCGCACCGCCGAGCCCGCCTGCTCGCCGAAGGTGCGGTAGCCGGGCCGGAGGTTGAACAGCGGGCGGCGGTGCGAGGCGTGGCAGATGCCCGAGCCGTCGGCGTGATCGTTGTAGGTCGACAGGCCGTAGTCCCGGTGCTCGGCCGGGTTCACGTGCCACGCCCCGCGCGCCGCGGCGACCTCCGCCCACGACGGTTCCCAGTCGGGGCGGGCGTGATTGCCGTAGACGGTGTAGGTGAAGGTGGGTACGAGCACGCACAGATCGTGTGTGCGTCGCCCTTCGGGCGGACAGACGAACAGCGGCACGGCGTCCTCGGCCGCGGGTTCGTCGCCGTCGGTCCCGGCGCCTATCCGCATGACGTACACGCCGCTCGGCATGTCCGCGGGCAGCTCGAACGTGAAGTCGGTGTCCCAGCCGAAATCCACGATGGCATCGTGGTTGAAGTGGATGGCCGCGTAGTGCGTCGGTGCGTGGCGCCAGCACATCTCGGCGCCGTTCCAGAGCGCGCCGCGTACGGCCCGCACCGGTGCGTTCACCAGCCGTGCGTGGTGAGCGCCGGGTCCGACATCGGTCGCGATCATCGTCGGGATGCCGAGCGAGAAATCCCAGCGCGCGCGCAGCGTCACGGCGCTCTCGTCGTGCCCGGCATGCACGGCGGGCGACTCGATGCGACCATCGAAATGGTCGATGGCGACGCCGTCGACGATCCGCGCGGCGATGCTCGCAGGTGTCGCACCGGCGGATGCGTTCGCCACGGCGATGGTCGGCGACGCCTGCGTCGGTGCGTCCGGTGTCGACGAGCCTGCGCCGGATTCGACATCACCGACGGGGAACGCCTCGATGCGTGCCTCGCCCGTCACCGTATCGATGATCGCGCGAAGTCGCGTCCAGCGGCGCAGGGGAAGCACGCCGGCTTCGGCAGCACATACCGTGCCGAACATGATCGAGGGCCGACCGTCGCGGTTCACGGACAGCCGCGCCGCCCCGACGGCGAGCACGCACTGCTCGCCCGGACGCCGCAGCGTCGGGAACACCCGCGCCTCGAGCACGAGGGTGCGCTCGTGCGCCAGGTCGGGTCCGGCGTCCGCGATCGCGTACGAGCCCGGGTGGAACGGACGGTGCGTCGCGTCGAACCTGCGAGGCTCGAACCACCTGTCGGCGGAGCGTTCGATCAACCCCGGACCGCCGGGGTCCGCATCGGCGCAGATCGAGTGCCACAGCGTCGCGCGTACCGCGCGTCCGGCAACCGCCGATGACACCTTGTACTCGACGCGCTCGCCCGGACGCGCGGACAGCCGATCGGTGTACGCCGCCAAGGCAACCGGAGTAACCGGGGCAGTTTCGCCGAAACGGCTCGGCGGCGCACCGTCCGGAGGCGTGCTTGCACTGTCGTGTGGCATCAATCGAGGGATTTCCTGCTGTCGACTCGTGAAAGGTGCAGGACCGGGCGCACCGCTCCGGCGCGCAACGCTTGACGAATGGCCTCGGGCATGACTTGATTGAAGTCCGACAACGCCACCGATCCTCCGCACCGATGATGTCACGTCGCGACCGTTCCGGACCCCGCCCGTCGATTCGCGGGCCATTGCGCACTGGCCGGATCGCGCTGACCGCGACGGCCATCGTCGCCACCGTCGGTGCCGGCGTTTCACTCCAGGCACACGCGCAACCGTCCGGCGGCACCATGGTGCTGATCGCGCAGCCCGAGCCGCCCACGCTCGCGCCCTACCTCTCGACCTCGGGCCCCATCGGCCTGGTGGCGCCGAAGATCTACAACGGCCTGCTCGACTACGACCTGGACCTGAATCCCGTCGGCGAGCTGGCGAAGAGCTTCGAGGTCAGCGAGGACGGCCTGACCGTCACCTTCATGCTCGAGGAGGACGTGACCTGGCACGACGGCGAGCCGTTCACCTCCGAGGACGTGAGGTTCTCCGTCATGGAGGTGCTCAAGCAGTTCCACCCGCGCGGGCCGAACTCGTTCAAGGAGGTCAGCTCGATCGACACGCCCGATCCGCTGACCGCCGTGTTCAACCTGGAGCGCCCGGCGCCGTACATGATTCGCGCCCTGTCCGCCTACGAGTCGCCGATGGTGCCCAAGCACCTGCTCGAAGGCACCGACATCCGCGAGGCGGATCTGGCCAACAACCCCGTGGGCACCGGCCCGTTCACGTTCGTGGAGTGGAAGAAGGGGCAGTACATCCGCCTGGACAGGAACGAGAACTACTGGAAGGAGGGCTTCCCGCTGCTCGACCGGATCGTCGCCCGGGTCATTCCCGACGCCTCCACCCGCACCGCCGCGATGGAGAACGGCGAGGTGCACTACGGTGCCTTCGGCGCGATCCCGAACGTGGACGTGGTGCGGCTCGAGGGCAGCGAGGACGTCGGCGTGACGACCGACGGCTACGCCATGATCAACCCGATGGCGTTGCTTGAATTCTCCGTCACCGAAGCTCCGTTCGACGACGTCGCCCTCAGGAAGGCGATCTCGCTGGTCGTCGATCGGCAGTTCCTGATCGACAACATCTGGTTCGGATACGGCAAGCCCGCCACCAGCGCCCTGTCGTCGAACTACGAACCGATCGGGCTGTACGTCGCGACACCGGACGCCTATCCCGAGACGCCGAACGTCGAGGCCGCCGTCGCACTGCTCGATGACGCCGGCATCACCGCCGATGGCGACGGGGTCCGCGCCTCGGCCGTTCTCGACCTGATCCCCTACGGCGAGGACTGGCGCCGGGCGGGGGAGTACATGAAGCAGGCGCTGGGCGACATCGGCATCGAGCTGGAGCTGCGCTACGAGGACGTGCCCACCTGGCTCAAGCGGGTCTACACCGACTACGATTTCACCATCAACATGAACTACTTCTACCAGCTGCCGGATCCGGTCATCGGTGTGCACCGCCACTACGGCACGGATCAGATCCGTCAGGGCACCCCGTTCGTCAATGCCACGCGCTACAGCGACGCCGGGGTGGACGAGCTGCTGGAGAGCGGCGCCACCTCGGCGGACGCGACCGAGCGCGCCGGGATCTACCGCGAGCTGCAGGAGAAGCTGGCCGCTGACCTGCCGGTCGTCAACCTGTTCGAGATGGAGTTCCTGACCGTCTACAACCAGAAGCTCAAGGACCACACCGTCTCGGCCATGGGCGCCTACAGCTCCTTCGATCGGGCCTACCTGGAGGAGTAGGGGGCTCAGGGCCTGGGAGCGCGCCTCCGGTGAGTCTCGCCACGCGTCGCGCGCGCTACGTCCTGCGACGCCTGCTGCAGGCGGTGCCGGTGGTGCTGGCGATCGTGGTCGTCAATTTCTTCCTGCTGCAGCTCGCCGAAGGGGATGCGGTCGATGTGCTGGCCGGGGAGGCGGGCTCGGCCACGCCGGAGTACATGGCGCAGCTTCGAGAGAAGTTCGGGCTCGATCAGCCGCTGATCGTGCAGCTCGCCGTCTATGTCAAGAACATGCTGACGTTCGATCTGGGCTATTCGTTCCGCCACGACATGCCGGTCGCTCAGCTGGTGCTCGACAGGCTGCTGCCGACGCTGCTGCTGATGGTCTGCACCATCCTCATCGCCGTCGGCCTCGGCATCGTGCTGGGACTGCTGGCCGCCTCCGGGCTGAACACCTGGCGCGACAACCTGATCTCGGTGTTCGCGCTGGTCTCCTACGCCACGCCGCTGTTCTGGGTCGGGCTGATGATGATCGTGGTGTTCTCCCTGCGCCTGGGCTGGTTTCCGACCAGCGGCATGGAGAACTTCGCCGCCTTCCACGAGGGCTGGGACCGGGTGGTGGACATCGCCCACCACCTGGTCATGCCGGTCATCACGCTCTCGCTGTTCTACCTGGCGCTCTACACCCGGCTGATGCGCGCCTCGATGCTGGAGCAGGCCGGCATGGACTACGTGACCACCGCGCGTGCCAAGGGGCTGACCGAGCGTCGCATCGTGTTCGTGCATATCCTGAGAAACGCCATGCTGCCGGTGCTGACCATGGCCGGCGTGCAGGTGGGCGCCCTGATCGGCGGGTCGGTCATCGTCGAGTCGGTGTTCGCCTGGCCGGGGCTCGGCATGCTCGCCTTCGAGGCGCTGTTCGCGCGTGATCTGAACCTGCTGCTGGGCATCTTCCTGCTCTCCGCGCTGCTGGTGGTGGCGATCAACCTGGTGGTGGACCTGCTCTACTCCCTGCTCGATCCGCGCATCGAGGTGGGCTGAGCGGTGCGCTTCTGGACGCTGTTCGCACGCAACCGCTCGGCGGTGTTCGGTCTCGCCATCCTCGCGGCCGTCATCGCGCTCGCCGCCAGCGCGTCGCTGTTCTTCCCCGACGATCCGTTCCGGCTGGTCGGTCAGTCGATGTCGCCGCCCGGGGCGAACGGCTTCCTGCTCGGCAGCGACACGCTCGGACGCGACGTCGCCGCGGGCATCGCGCACGGCGCACGGGTCTCCCTGCTGATCGGCCTGCTCGCCACCACCGTCGCGGTCGCGTTCGGCGTGGTGCTCGGCGGCATCGCGGGCTACTTCGGCGGGTTCGTGGACGATCTCGTCATGCGCGTGACCGAGATGTTCCAGACCATCCCCTCGTTCCTGTTCGCGATCCTGCTGGTGGCGATCCTCAAGCCGTCGATCTCGAGCATCGTCATCGCGATTGCCGTGGTGTCCTGGCCCGCCGTGGCGCGGCTGGTGCGCGGCGAGTTCGCCTCGATGAGGAACCGCGAGTTCGTGCAGGCCTGCCACGTCGTCGGCATGGGGGATGCGCGCATCATGCTGCGCGAGATCCTGCCCAACTGCCTGTCGCCGATCATCGTCACCGCATCCCTGATGGTCGCCACCGCCATCCTGATCGAGAGCGGCCTGGCCTTTCTGGGGCTGGGCGATCCGAACGTGATGAGCTGGGGTTTCCAGATCGGTGCGGGCCGTACCGTGCTGCGTTCGGCCTGGTGGGTGTGCACCTTCCCCGGCATCGCGATCCTGCTGACCGTGCTGGCGATCAACCTCGTCGGCGAGGGGCTGAACGATGCGCTGAACCCGCGACTGCGGGGACGTACATGAGCGCCGTCGTGGTGGACGGCCCGATCGGTTCGGCACCGGCGGCCGACGTGCCCTTGCTGCACATAGAGGGGTTGGACGTGTGCCTGCCGTCCGGGGCGGACCGCAGCCTGGCGGTGGACGGGGCGAGTCTTGCGCTGTCGGCCAACGAGATCCTGTGCGTGGTCGGCGAGTCCGGCTCGGGCAAGTCGCTCACCGCGCGTGCCGTCATGGGACTGCTGCCCGGCCCGCTGGTGCGGGTCACCGGCGGTGCCATCCGTCTCGTCGGCGAGGACCTGGTGCAGGCCTCCGCCGCCCGCATGCGCGCGGTGCGCGGGGCCGAGATCTCGATGGTGTTCCAGGAGCCGATGACGGCGCTGAACCCCGTCATGCGCATCGGCGCGCAGATCGACGAGGTCATCCGCTTCCACGCATCCCTGTCCCGACGCGCGCGGCGCGAACGAGCGCGCGAGCTGGTCGCCGACGTCGGGCTGCCGGACCCCGAGCGGATCCTTTCCGCCTACCCGCACGAGCTGTCCGGCGGCCAGCGCCAGCGCGCGATGATCGCGATGGCGCTCGCCATGGAGCCGAAGGTGCTGATCGCCGACGAGCCGACCACCGCCCTCGACGTCACCACCCAGGCGCGCATCCTCGATCTGATCAAGGGGCTGCAGGCCTCCCACGACACCGGCGTGCTGTTCATCACCCACGATTTCGGGGTGGTGGACGACATCGCCGACCGCGTGGCGGTCATGCAGCACGGCAAGGTGGTGGAGATCGGCACGACCGCGAAGGTGCTCGGCGCGCCGGAACACCCGTACACGCGCGCGCTCATCGGTGCGGTGCCGAGCCTGGTGCCTCGCCCGCGGCGCACGATCTCAAGCGAGTCCCTGCTGGTCGGCCGCGGGCTGGTCAAGGTCTACGGCGGCGGCCGCGGGCTGTTCGGCCGGCGCGGATCGGCCGGCACGCGTGCGCTCGACGGGGTGGACTTCGAGTTGCACCGCGGCGAGACGCTGGGCGTGGTGGGCGAGTCGGGCTCGGGCAAGTCCACGCTCGCGCGCGCCGTGGTGCGCCTGATCGAACCCGATGCCGGCGCGCTGCACTACCGTGGCACCGACCTGCTCGCGCTCGATCGGGCCGGCATGCGCGCGCACCGCGCCGGACTGCAGATGGTGTTCCAGGATCCCTACGGATCGCTGAACCCGCGCAGCCGGGTCGGGCGCATCATCGCCGATGGCCCCGTCACGCTCGGCACGCCCCGGCCGGAGGCCGAGCGCCGGGCGCGGGCGATGCTCGAACTGGTCGGGCTCGAGGCGCGGGCGTTCGAACGCTTTCCGCACGAGTTCTCGGGGGGGCAGCGCCAGCGCATCGGCATCGCCCGGGCGCTCGCGCTCGAGCCCGAGATACTGGTCGCCGACGAACCGGTGTCGGCGCTCGACGTGTCGGTGCAGGCGCAGGTGCTCGAGCTGTTCGCCCGCATCCGCGAAGAGCTCGGGCTGTCGATGATCTTCATCACCCACGATCTGCGCGTGGCCGCCCAGGTGTGCGACCGGATCGCCGTGATGCGGCTGGGCAAGGTGGTCGAATGCGGGCCGACCGCGGAACTGTTCGAGCGCGCCTCGCACGAGTACACGCGCGAGTTGCTGGCGGCGGTGCCTGGGCGTTCGTGGGGGATGGCGGGCGATGCGGTCGCGTCGACCCGGGATCAATCGCGTTCGGCCAGGCACTCCAGGCCGCCCATCTCGAACTCCCGGCAGATCCACGGGCGCCGGTCGTAGACGGTGCAGAGCATGGTCGAGCGGTCCAGGGCCGCGCACCACCCGTCCTCCAGGCGAGCCATGGTCATGCCGCCCCACCGGTCGACCTGGACCAGCGCTTCCGGAATGCCGGTGTCGGTGATGAGCAGCACCTCCAGGCGGCAGCAGTTCGCCCGGCAGGTCGAGCAGGTCACGCCTTCGTCGCTGGCGTCCGTGATCCGGATCATCGATACGGGTGCTCGATGCTCAGAACGTCAGCGCACGGTCCGGCCAGCGCTCGAGCACCTCGCCCAGCGCCCGGAAGTGCCGCTCGGCCATCGGCTCCAGATCACGGGCGAACTGCGCGGCGGTGCTGTCGATCACCGCGTCCGACAGGTGCGCGAGCGGCACGCCGGTCTGCATCGCCAGCAGCTGCTGGCGGCAGGCGCGCTCGAGGTAGTAGAGATCATCGAACGCGAGCGCCACGCTCGGGCCGCCCACCACGACACCGTGGCTGGCGAGGAAGGTGACATCGACCTCGGGGCATTCGGCCGCGCGCCGTGCCAGCCGTTCGCCTTCGTCCGCATCCTGCGCCAGGCCGGCGAACGCGGGCTCGTACGCCAGCCGGGTGTGGAAGCGGCAGGCGGTCTGGTGCGCCATGGCGAGCGTGCCGTGTCCGGCCTCGAGCATCGTCAGCGCGGTCGCCCACGGCATGTGGGTGTGCAGGATGGCGAGGTGGCGCGGATTGGCGCGGTGCCCGGCGACATGGATGAAGCGCGCGGTGTCCTCGACCTCGCCGGCACCGGCGAGCACCCGGCCGTCGCCATCGATCATCAGCAGCGACGCTGCCTCGAGCATGGACCAGTGCACGCCGTAGGGATTGATCAGGTAGCGCTCGGCCTCGCCCGGCACGCGCACCGAGAAGTGGTTGCAGATCCCCTCGTGGAAACCGAAACGCTCGGCCAGCCGGAACGCGAGGGCGAGATCGTGGCGCAACCGCGCTTCGGCGGTGGCATCGGAGACGGTGTCTCGGGGCATCGATCGGCACTGCGGACCAGGGATCGAGCAGGGTAGCGCGCGACGGCCACCCGTGTCGTCCGCAAGCCGGACGCCGTGCGGGGCACGGGGTCGATACCTCGGCGCGCAGGGAGGGCCGTCTTCGTTTACGCTCCGGCAGGACACACTTCAAGGGACTGACCCATGCCGTTCATCGTCCGCTGCGCCGCAGCTACCGTGCTCTTCCTGAGCCTGGCCGCCTGCTCGTCGGTGTCCTCGTCCGTACCGAACGCCAATTCCGGGGCCAGCTACGAGGGCAGGGTGCTGGTGACGCCGACCGAGCTGCCCGAGGGCATCCGTCACACCGTCCTCGGCACCGTGAAAGCCAATGCGCGTGCCGGTTACGGCAGCGTCGAGAGGCTCTATCCGCTGCTGGCGGACGAGGCTCGACTGCTCGGCGCCAACGCGGTCGTCGGGGTGAAGGGCGGCAGGAGGGTCAGCATGTTCTCCTGGTCGGCCCCCTTCGTCGACGGCACCGCGGTCCGCATCGATGACGATACGGCCCTGACGGCACTGCCGGGCGAGAGTCACTGAACGGGGCAGCTCTCCCGAGGAGAAGCATCCGGCCCGTGATGCCGTCGACGGATCGGACCGTCGACGGCACGTAGGCCCGCGCAGCGCCCGGGCCGGACGCTGGCATGATTACGCGACGGTTGGACTTACGTATCAGTCCAGACGTCATGCTCTACTCTCGGGCGGGCAATGCGTGGCGTGAGGGGATCACGCCATCGATATCCCGTCGGCATGTTGCCGGGATACTGCCTGTGCGCCATGCGGACTCCTCACGACCCGTCGGCTCTCTTCCGGGAAACCGCATGACCACGGCGTACGACATCCCCAAGATAGACTCCGACTTTCGTCCCCAGGTGGCGCACTGGATAGCGTTCGGCTCCTGCCTGCTCGTGAGCCCGTTCGCCGTGGTCCATTTCTTGGAACAGCGCCCGGTGATGGGTGTCATCTCGCTCTGCGTGATCGGCATGCTCGCGTTCAACGCCTGGTACCTGCGCCGCGAACCATCGCGTCAACGGCTCGCACCTCGGCTGGTGATCGCCGCGTGCGGCATCACGGTCGATCTCTATCTGCTGATGACGCAAGGCACCAGCGGGCTCCTGTGGGGCTACCCGACCGTGCTGTGGCTCTACAGCACCTTGCCCGAGCGCTCGGCTCGAGCCGCGAACCTGATCCTGCTCGCGATTTCCCTGCCGCTGATATCGATGGTCACCGCAGACGATGTGGGACCGCGCGCGATGGCGACGCTGGTCGGGGTGAGCGTGTTCAGCTGCGTGCTCGTGCACGTGATCTCGCGCCAGCAGGAAGGGCTGCAGCGCCAGCTCAGGCACGATCCGCTGACGGGACTGCTGAACCGTCACACGCTTGACGATGTCATCCGGCAGGCGCTTGCCCGCACCTCGCGCGACGGCGTGCCGATGGCGTTGCTCGCGATCGATCTGGATCATTTCAAGCGCGTCAACGACGACTTCGGTCACGCGGCGGGCGACAAGGTGCTGCGAGGTCTGGGCGCGTTGCTGCGCGAGCGGCTGCGTGCGAGCGACGTCGCCTTCCGGCTCGGTGGCGAGGAGTTCCTCGTGCTCCTGCACGACACCCCCGTGTCGCGTGCACGGCAGGTCGCGGAGAGCCTGCTCACCGAGATTCGCAAGGCCTCCCTGCTCGATGCCCGCCCGGTCACCGCGAGCATCGGTCTTGCGCCGCTGGACGGCGAGCAGGACGTGGATGCCTGGATCGCGCATGCCGACGAGGCCCTCTACCGGGCAAAGGGCAACGGGCGCGACCGGGTCGCGGTTCGCGATGAAGCGATCGAGACGGTGACGCGTGCCGTGCCGAACCGCGTGCAGCGTCGTTCCGCGCAGGCCTGAGGTTGCCTGGACGGGCGGGCGCCCTTCGGCGTTCGAATCGATGCGGGCACGGATCGTGGTGTTCCCGTGACCTGCCCCTCGTCCCGATCGCGTTCCCCATGCCCGATACGTCTGCCAGGTCCGGATCCCGCCGCGCGCCCGGTCGCGGCGAGCTGGCGATGCTGACGCTGCGCCTGCACGCTCGAGCGATCGCCTGGATCGCCGGCCTGGCGACGATCACGCTGACGCTTGCCGCGATCGGCATCCTGCAGAGCGTCACGGTCGGCGAACCGGTGATGCGTGCCGGCACGATCATCGGAGTTCCATCCAGTCAGTCGATCCACGTGCGGGTGCGACTCGATGGCGGGAACACGGTTCTGGTGCCGCGGGAACAGCGGCACGGCCGGCTCGCCGAAGGGGATCCGGTGACGGTGCACGAGACCGGCAATGCGCTGTCCGGCATCGGATACCGGCTGGCGAACGTCGACGCGCCGTAGGCGCCGGGTCCGGGCCGCTTCAATCTCCGATCAGTATCAGCTTCCCGCTCGCGGGATCCCGATAGACCTGCCCCACCGACGCGTACCCCGCACCCCCGCCGGCCTCGGTGTCCGGCAACCGCGGGAGTTCGTCCCTGCGTTCGATGGTACGCACGGCATCGCGTCGAAAATGCTCGTCCACCCGATCGCTCATCCCGATCAGGACGCGGGCGGGAACCATCGTGGACGTGCCGTCCAGCCAGTCGATGCACGCGCGGGTGCGCCTGGACGGCGAGTGGGTCGGGGTTCACGAGCTGTTGCGACTCGACGATCTGGGCATCCAGCCGCCCGTGCTCGGCTCGTTCCAGCTGCGCACCGAGGCCGAACGGCAGTATCGCGAGAACGTGCTCGCGCGGCATCGCGAGATGAGAGCCGAACGTCTCGCATCGTTCCGCGCCGAGGTGGCGTCGCTCGCGACGGGGTGAGGGCGGTGCGGGTCCCGATTCAGATCGCCTCCGCCCCCGTGCCCCTGCCGATCCGCCACTGCACCTGCCCGATGTTCCGGTAGCGCTGCGGGCCGCAGGTGCTGACGATGATCTGCAGGCCGCGCTCGCCGGCGTGGTGGCGGCGTCTTCGTCCTCAGTGCGCAGGTACTCGGCGAATTCTTCGTCACCGTCACCCGAAAGCTTGCAGAGCCGTTATCGGTCGAGCGCTCGCGTCTGTCCTACCGGGATGCGCTGATCGTCGAGACGAGCCGAGCGGCCGGTTGCGAGATCCTGCTGACCGAGGACCTGCAGGACGGCCAGTCCATCGATGGCGTGCGCGTCCGCGATCCGTTCGGTGGAGCCGGCACGGCGTAGCGTGCAGGGGCGCACGGGCCGTGCCACCCACATGGCCCCTCGACATCGGCGAAGCAATGCACCGGTGCGATCATGAGCGCTCCTCCGATCGATCGCACCGTTGCCTCCCATGACCAAGACACCCGACATCACCGACCGCCGTGGGCCCGCCACGGTCGAGATCCTGAAGCTGCGCATCGAGCTGGAGGATATCCGGCCGGTCGTATCGCGTACCGTGCTGATCCGCGCCTCCTCGTCGCTTGCTACCTTGCACAAGCTCGTTCAGTGCGCGATGGGCTGGGAGGACTGCCACTTGCACGAGTTCGTCCACGATGGGCAGCGCTACGGGCCGACATGGATGCAGGACCTCCATTCGATGGGCGACCCGCCGCTCAGCGAGCGCAAGCAGCTGGGCACGCTGTTCCGGGACGGCAGCACGACGCTGCGCTACGCCTACGACTTCGGGGACGGCTGGCAGCACCTCATCACGCTGCTCGAACGCCTGCCGCCCGATATCCGGATGCGCAAGCCGCGTTGCGTCGCTGGCGAGAACGCCTGCCCGCCCGAGGATGTCGGCGGACCGCCCGGATACATGCACTTCCTGGAAGCCGTGCTCGATGCGTCGCACGAGGACCATGAGGAGATGGTCGAGTGGCACGGGCCGGGATTCGATCCGGGGTGTTTCGACCTGGCGCGGGTTGAAGCCGAGATTACGCGGTATCTGTAGGGTGGAGTCAGGTTCCGTCCCCCACCCACCCGCCGAAGGCCAGGAAAGCGTCTGGGACTACCCCCGCCCGGCGATCGCCGAACCGACCAGCCGCCTGATCGAGGTGGTCTTCGCCGGCACGCTGATCGCGAGCACGCGCCGCGCGGTGCGCACGCTGGAGACCAGCCACCCGCCCTGCTACTACCTGCCGCGCGAGGACGTTCGCATCGAGTGCCTGGTGGAGCGCGCCGCCGCCGGCACGGTGTGCGAGTGGAAGGGGGTCGCGCGCTACTTCGATGTCGTGGTGGGTGAGCGGTGTGCCGAGGCGGCGGCGTGGAGCTACCCCTCGCCCTCGGCAACGTTCCGCGTGCTCAGGGACCACATCGCCTTCTACCCGCGGATGATGGAGGCGTGCCGGGTGGACGGCGAGATCGCACGGGCGCAGGAGGGCGCGTTCTACGGAGGCTGGATCACCGATGACCTGGCCGGTCCGTTCAAGGGGCCGGAGGGCACGCGCGGCTGGTAACGCGACGGGCAACGGCGTGCCGCCGTGCCGCTATGCTGCCCCTCCCGCACCGACCGCCGAGAACGCCTTGCCCGCCAGCTCCCACCGATGACCGTCCGGGAACGTGGGCGAGCGTCGCGGCTCGCACGCCTCGGCTCGCGCCTGCGCGCCCTGTGCGCTTTGTGCGCATCACGCGCCTCGTCCACCGTGTTCGTCATCGTCTGCGGCATCGCCACGGGTCTCGTGACAGGACTCGCGGCAGGCCCCGCTGACGCGCAACCCGACACGCCGGCCGAGGATCTCGCCCCGCTCGCCGCAGCGCCATCCGTGACCATCCAACCGCCCGACCTCGAGATGCTGCGGGCGCAGATCGAACGCGTCGAGGCCGACGGCACGATCGACGAGGCGGTGCGCGAGGCGTTGCTCGCCGAGCTGCGCGCCACGCGAGCGCTGCTCGAGCGTGCCGAGGCGCACCGCTCGCGCATCGCCTCGCTCGCGCGCGAGGCGGCCGAACGCGAGAGCATTCTCGCCGCCCTGTCGGCCGAGCTGTCAGCCCCGGTGACCGACAAGCGCCGGCCCGACGAGAGCGAGACGATCGCCGTGCTCGCCGGCGATGCGGCCGAGATCGAGGATGCGCTGGTCACCGCCATCGCCACCCTGCTCGCCGCGCGGCGCGAGCAGACACGCCTGAGCGGCCGCGCGCCCCGGATCGGCGAGGAGATCGCGCAGGCGCTGCAGCGCGGCGAGAACGCGGCCCGCGCGCCACCACCGGCGGAGACGGGCGATGCCGCCCTGCGCACGCTGCTGGGGGAGAGTCGCGAGCTGATGCAGCGGCTGCGCTGGCGCGAGAGCGTGGCGACGGTGGTGGCGTTGCGCAGCGAACTGGCGACGCTGCCGGCGCAGCGAACGATCGCCGCGGCGCGCGCCTCGCTGGCGGCCGATCGGGTGACCCGGCTGACGCGGGTGCTCGAGCAGCATCAGTCGGCGCTCGGTGCCGCGCGGGTCGGCGCGACGGCTGCGGACCTGGTCGTGGCAACCGAGGCGGCGACCGGGGCAGCGACCGACGCCACGGCCGGAACCGACACCGACACCGCCGCCGATACCGGCACCGCCGTGGACCCGCAGCTCACCGTCGCGCTGGCCCAGCGCCGGCTGGAACTGGCGCGCGAGGAGTGGCAGATGGCACGTCGCCTCGTCCGCACCCGCACCGATCTGGTCGATCTGTACGGGCTGCGCAACCTCATCGACGGCGTGAGCGATGCCGGACTCGCCCCGGACGACCTGGCGGGGCTGCTGCGCGGTCTGGACGAGCGCCTGCCGGACACGGACAGCCTGCTCGCCGAGCGCGAGGAGGCGAGCCGGGTGCGAAGCGCGCTGCAGGTGGAGCGCTTCGGCTGGGACGAACGGCTGGAGCGGCGCGACACCGGTGGCACGCTCGGGGTGGTGAACTCGCTGTCCGGCGGCCGCGACACGCTGCTCGGTGGCCCGCCGGGCAGCGTGGTGGGCGATGCGGAGACGATCGTCGGTACGCCGGGTTCGCGCGCCGATGGCACCCGGCTGCTGATCGCGCTGATCGAGGATGCCAACCGCCTGTCGGACCTGCTGACCGAACGGGAGATCGCGCTGCAGGAGAGCCTCGTGCGGGCAGCGAACATCGAGACATTCCTGTCGCGCAGCCTGCTCGGGCTGCGTACCGACGAGTCCGCCGGCATCGCCTGGCTGGCCAGGCTGCCCGAGGGCGTGGCGCGGTTGACGGATGCCTCCGCCTGGCACGGCGTCGGAGCGGCGCTGCTGGGCAGCACCGGACGCTTTCCGCTGCGGGCACTGGTCTTCGCGGCGATCGTGGCCGTCCTGCTGTTCGCCCGGCCCGGGTTGCGACGGCGTCTGGGCGAGCTCGCCAGCCGGGTCGGTCACGTCGGCCGCGACGGCCACTGGGTCACGCCGACCGCGCTGCTGCTCAGCCTGCCGCGCGCGCTGCCGTTGCCGCTGGTGCTCTGGTTCGCCAGCCTGCAGCTGGGCCTGCCCGGCGAGCGCGGCGAGCTGGCTCCGGCGCTCGGGGTGGCGCTGGGCGAGATCGCACCGGTGCTGTTCGTGATCCTGCTGGTGCGCGTGTTCGCCCGCCCCGACGGACTGCTGCACGCCCACTTCGGCTGGAGCCGGGAGGCGGCCGGCAAGCTGCGCCGCCACCTGCTGTGGCTCGGCTGGACGGTACTCAGCGCCGGCCTGCTGCTGGTGCTGGCGGAGGATGCCGGGCAGGGCGAGCTGCGCTACGGCATCGGCGTGCCGGCGCTGCTCGCCGTCTCCATCGCGCTCGCGCTGTTCATCCACGCCTGCTTCCACGCCTCGCGCGGCGTCGCCTCGCTGATCCGCCCCGACACGCCGACCTCGCGGGTGATGGTGGCGCTCTACCCGCTGCTGCTGCTCGCACCGCTGCTCATCGGCCTGCTGCCGCTGGTGGGCTACTTCGACACCGCGATCGAGCTGCAACTGCGCCTGGTCGCCTCGCTGTCGCTGCTCGTCGCGGTCGTCGTCGTGCATGGGCTCGCGCGGCGCGTCTATCTGGTGGCGCACCGCCGGTTGTCACTGCAGCGGGTGCGCCGGCTGCGCGCCCGGCGCGAGCGCGAGCGGGTGACGGGTACCGTCCAGCCGGCCACCGGTCAGGCGTCGCCGTCCTCGTTGTCCGCGCTGGAGGAGAACGAACAGGTCGCGATGGATCTGGAGCGGGTCGAGCGCCAGACGCGCCGCATCCTGACCGATGTGGCGATCCTGCTGCTGCTGCTCGGCCTGTGGCTGGTGTGGCGCACGCTGCTGCCCGCGTTCGACACCCCGCAAGCCTCCACCCTGGGACAGATCGCCTCGTCCGCCGGCACGGCGGGCGGGGTGAACGGGGCCGCGGCCGCGCTGGCACCGGACGGGCTCTCGCTACGAGGGGTCATTCTTGCGTTGTTTCTGATCACGGTCGGGCTGATCGCCTCGCGCAACATCCGCGGCATCCTGGAGCTTGCCGTGTTCGAGCGCCTGAGGCTCGACGCCGGTGCCCGCTACGCGATCGTGGCGATCACCGGCTACGTGCTGGTGGGCGCCAGCCTGGTCGCCGGTCTGTCGCAGCTGGGCGTCGACTGGTCGAAGCTGCAGTGGATCGTGGCGGCCCTGGGCGTCGGACTCGGCTTCGGCCTGCAGGAGATCGTCGCCAACTTCGTCTCCGGCCTGATCATCCTGTTCGAGCGCCCGATACGCGTCGGCGACGTGGTGACGATCGGCAACCTCACCGGCACCGTCAGCAACATCCGCATCCGTGCCACCACGGTCACCGACTTCGACAACCTGGAGGTCATGCTGCCGAACAAGACGATCATCACCGAGAACGTCACCAACTGGACGCTGAGCGATTCCGTCACGCGCATCATCCTGTCGGTCAGCGTCGCCTACGGCTCGGACGTGGAGCGGGTGCGATCCCTGCTCGAGGGCGCGATCATCGCCACCGACGATATCCTCGACGACCCGGAGTGGACCGTCTTCTTCATGCGCCACGCCGAGAACGCGATGGTCTTCGAGCTGCGCGTGTTCGTGCCGGCACCCGAATACCGCCTGCCGGTCACCCATGCGCTCAACACCCGCTGCACCGCGGCGCTGCGTGCCGCCGGCATCGAGATTCCGCATCCGCAGCGCAGCGTGACGATTCGCCGCCAGGGGGGCTCGGGCGGGCAGGGCGACTCGAATGCCCCGATCTTCACCGACGCAACCGCACGGTCCTGACGCGTGCAGCGTTCCTTGCGCGTGTCCAGTCGATCGGGCGTGGCGGGGGCGATCGAAGAGCGCTCAGCGAACCGTCACGATGTCTGTCAGCAGGGGCCTCAGACCGTTCCACGATGGTCAACGCAAACGCCTGTCGATGCCCTGTGACCTTGCATTCTCGCAGGGGTGGAAATCCACTGCCGCAACGAGCTGCTGTCCCGCCCGTGCACCCTCAGCCGGTAACGGCCTCGATGAACCCGTCCAGGTCGTCCCACGGAATCATGTGGCCCGCCCCCTCGACCGTGATGACCTCCATGCCGGGTGCCAGCGAGCGCATGTCGGCCACGTCCTCGTCCTGAACCACCGGCGCGCCTCCGGCGACCACCAGCCGGATCGGCACATCGATGTGCGGCAGATCGGCGTGGATGTCGTCGCCGTGAAAGCCGTCGTAGGCGGTCCGTATCGCCTTCAGGTGACAGGTGTGCAGCCACTCGGCCCGAAGCAGGAGCTGCTCGTCGGTCATCGTCGGGCAGAATGTGCGCATCCCCTCGATGCCGCAGCCCCGTTGCGCGAGCCGTATGGATTCCTCGAACCAGGACCACGGGACCGGGTAGGCGCGCCGGCCCGGTCCGCTGACGGGCGGGTCCACCAGGATCAATCGCGAGAGGGCGGATGGGGATGTGCGCGCTGCCCGGATGGCCGACCGGGCCCCCATGGAATGGCCCAGCACGGTCACCGGTTGCTCCGATATCGTGGAGGCGACCGCGACGATGTCCCGCGCCATGGCGTCCAGCGAGTAGTCCAGGTCGCCCGCCTGGCTCAGGCCCCGACCGCGCACGTCCAGCACGTGCACGTCGAAGTGATCGCTCAGGCGCTCGGCCACGAAGCTCCAGGTGATCGCCGCCGAGGTGATGCCGGGCACCACCAGCAGTGCCGGGCCACGGCCTGCGTGGTGGATCAGATGGTGTCGGATGCCGTTGGCATGCAGGTGGTATCCCGAGCTCATGAAGGTGGCATCTCGTCGAGGGCACCGTGCAGTACGGTATCCACATCCGCTGCCCGACCGGTCATCGCCGCCAGCAGCAGTGCCGCGGAGACGGCACCCGGATCGACATGACCGATCGAACGTTCGCCCAGGCGTGCCGCACGTCCAAGCCGGGCCTGCAGTGCAGCGGTGGCACGCGCGCCGTCGGCGGCGGCGCTCGATGCGGCGTCGAGCACCGAGGCGGGGGATGCGTCATCGGTCGATGCGGCCGACAACGCGGCAACGGCCGCCGGTAGCCAGGCATCGAGCATCGTCTTGTCACCCGGTTCCGCCTTGCCGCGCGTGAAGATGCCTTCGCGCATGGCATCGATCAGGGCGGCGGTCGCCGCGGCGTCGAGCGTGTCGCGGCCCTTGAGCGCTGCCGAGGCGCGCAGGAAGGCGGTCGCGTAGAGCGGCCCCGCCGAGGCGCCGGTCGCGTTCAGGAACGCCCTGGCGGCCGCCGCCAGCCGTGTGGACGGCACCGCATCGGGCGCCAGCTCGCGTTGCGCGTCGCGCACCGCACGAAAGCCGGCCTCCATCGTGATGCCGTGATCGGCATCGCCGATCGCACCGTCGAGCTCGCACAGCCGGTCGCGCGCCGATTCGAGGGTGGTGTGAATCCGCTCGAGCATCGCTGAAAGTGCCGGGCCATCGAAGGTGGCCGGGAGGGTGATGTCGTTCACGACGGGTTCATCCGATCCTCAGCGCCTGCGTATCGCAGGGGTGCTCTATCAGCGCGGTGAGTTCGTCATCCAGGCGGTGCAGCGTGATCGAGGCGCCGGCCATCTCCAGGGACGTGCAGTACGGGCCCACGTGCGTCGAATGCACCGTGATACCGGCCTGGGCGAGGCGTGCGTGGGTACGCCGTGCCATCACGTACAGCTCCATGTCCGGCGTCGCACCGAGGGAATTGACCAGCACCGCGACCCGTTCGCCGCGCGCCGCGTCGAGTGACTCCAGCAGCCGGTCCATCATCGCATCGACCACCGCATCGGCCCGCTCGAGCGGGCCGCGTCGCACGCCCGGTTCGCCGTGGATGCCCATGCCGATCTCCATCTCGTCCTCGCCGAGCTGGAAGTTCGGCCGGCGCGTGTGCGGCAGCGAGCAGGGGCCGAGCGCGACGCCGATGGTGACGGTCGCAGCGTTCGCCTTGCGCGCGACCCGCTCGACGCCGTCCAGGTCCAGGCCACGGTCGGCGGCGGCACCGGCCGCCTTGAACACATGGAAATTGCCGGCCACCCCGCGCCGTTCGGCGGCTCGCTCGGGAGGTGCCGAGGCGATGTCGTCGGTGGTGAGCACGGTGCGCACCTCGATGTCCTCCAGGGCCGCGAACTCGGCGGCCATGTCGAAGTTCATGACGTCGCCGGCGTAGTTGCCGTACAGGTACAGCACGCCCGCGCCGCGCGCGACGTGGCGCGTGCACGCGAGCACCGGATCCGGCGGAGGGGAGGCGAACACGTTGCCGATCGCCACCGCGTCCGCCAGCCCGCGTCCGACGAAGCCCATGAAGGTCGGTTCATGCCCCGAGCCACCGCCGATCACGATGCCGACCTTGCCCTCGCGCGCGCCGTGGGCCGCGGCCAGGGCGCGCGGGTGCTCCTCCAGCCGCCGCAGGTAGCCCGGGTGGGCGGCGATCGCACCGTCGATCATCTCGTCGACGATGTCGTCAGCGGCGTTGAGCAGCTTCTTGGTCGGCATGGGGGCGGGTGTCCGTGTCGGTGTCGGTGTCGGTGCGCAGGGTCTGGCGGGTGCTGGTCCAGGCGGCATCGAGGTGCGTCGCCATCGCGGCGCACGCCCGTCCGGCATCGCGTGCGCGCAACGCCGCCAGGATGTTCTCGTGGTGTACGAGCGTGGCTTCCGCCTCGCCGGGCAGCGCCAGCATGCGGTGACGGCAGCGATCGACGTGTGCCTTCTCGCGCTCGATGGTGCGCCACAGCCGCTCCCGGCCGCTGACGCTGGCGATGGCGTGATGGAACTCGTCGTCCGCCTCGATCGCATCGCCGAAGCGACCCTCCTCGATGCAGCGGCGCTGACGTGCCAGGGCATCGCCCAGGGCCCGGTCGTGGGATGCGCTCATGAGCGGTGCGGCCTGGGCGGCGCTCTCGATCTCCAGCGTGCGTCGAATCAGGCGGCTTTCCTCGATCAGGGCGGGGTCGAGCGGTGCGACGCGCGTGGACGACTGCGCGACGACGTTGACGAGATGCTCGTCGACCAGCTTGCGCACCGCCTCGCGCACCGGCGTGCGCGACACGCCGAGCTCGGCAGCGATGCGGCGCTCGTCGATCGGTTCGTCCGGCAGGAACGTGCCGCGCACGATGGCACGGCGCAGCAGCACGTATATCTGCGGGCCGAGCGGGCGTGCCCGATCCGGCCGGTTCGACCACGGCGCGCCTCGTTGCTCGTTCCGGGTCCAGCCCTGCGCTGTCGTTCCGTCGATGCGCGTCGCGCATTTCACCATGCTCGCCCCCGTCCGGACCGTTCCGGATCCCGTTCCCGCTGCGGCTCGCCGCAAGTTTCTGCCACGTGGCCCTTTACAGCCCCATCTGTTCTCTGGTTTCATGACTGTTATACCAGTTCAGGTGATCCGGACCCGATGACAAACGGAACCGCGCAGGATCAGGCGTTGCAGAACGGGGGCTCCCCGAAGCTGCACAACGCGATGTGGCCGGGTCTGGTCGGCAAGGGACCGGACAGCGAACCGCCGATCTCGTTGGAGCGCATGCTCGAGCTGACCGCGAAGGCCCGGGTCGGCGAACGTCGCTTCGACGGCGTGGACCTGTTCATGGCCGAGCCGCACACCCCGTCCGGCGCCTCGCGCGATGAACTGGAACGTCTGGCCGACAAGCTCGGCGAGCTGGACCTGGTGGTCGGGTCCTGCGTGGCGCCGGTGTGGGAGCCGGTCGGTGGAGGCTCCGCGATGGGCTCCGGCGAGGAGCGGCGGAAGTTCCTGGCCCGGGTGCGCGAGTCCTGCGAGGCGATGGCGACGCTGCGCGAACTCGGCGTGCGCTCCTACGGCGTGATCAGGATCGATTCGGCAGCCGGCGTCGCCGACTGGGCGCAGGATCCGGCCGGCAACACCCGGCGCATCGCCGAGACCTGGCGGCAGGCGGCCGACATCGCCGAGGGTTTCGGCGAGCGCCTGGCGGCCGAGGGCGAGATCTGCTGGGGCGGCATGCATTCCTGGCGGCACATGCTCGACCTGCTCGAGGAGACCGGGCGGCCCGACACGGTCGGCTTCCAGGCCGACATGGCGCACACGCTGCTGTACACGCTCAGCCCGAACGCGCCGGAGCATGCGCTGGTCGACAGCGCTGCCGCGCTTGACGATGCCGCAGCGCTCGACGAGGCCTACGGCAAGGTGGCCGACGCGCTGCGGCCCTGGACGATCGATTTCCACGTCGCGCAGAACGACGCCACCATCAAGGGGTCCGGCTCGCACGACAAGACCGGCAAGCACTGCACCGCCGACGATGCGGACGGCAAGCTCGACATCGCCCGTCACGCCGGGCTGTGGCTGCGCGGGGACGACGGCGAGCCGACCGGCGCGGTGCGGCACATCTGCTGGGACGGCTGCATGTTCCCGAACGCCACGTTGGAGGATCAGGCCACCTGGGACAACATCCTGGCCGCCATGGTGGCCGTGCAGGAGGCGCACGGCCGCGCCGGAGGGTCCGCCTGATGGGCGCCCGCGATGACGCTCCGCTGCGCATCGGCCAGATCGGCTGCGGCTTCATGGGCCGCACGCACGCCAATGCCTGGCGCCAGGCGTCGACCTTCTTCGAACCCGGATGCCAGCCGGTGCTGCAGGCGGTGTGCGCGCGGCGTGACGGGGCGGCCGAGGCGTTCGCCGCCACCTGGGGCTTCGCCTCCCACGAGACCGACTGGCGCGCACTGATCGCGCGCGACGACATCGACGCGATCGACA
>Ga0115031_1000177_pt1 | contig 44528 bp, 40 predicted proteins | sample Maine_Asex4_meta_FD_87301 | JGI IMG/M metagenome (GOLD analysis project Ga0115031, IMG submission 87301) | Marine algal microbial communities from Maine, USA - Maine_Asex4_metaG | ecosystem: Host-associated > Algae > Red algae > Unclassified | place: Maine, USA | collected 2015-01-05
CAGCAGTCTTTCCCGCTGGCAATGGTCTTTCCCATCGTCATCCCCCACTTCTGTTGCCAGGCTGTGGTGGAGTGGCCCCGTGCGACATTTCTGCTCACTATGACTCTTCACTATCTGAAATTAATCAGGCGGCGAGAGCGAACTGCTCATCGGCAATTCTGTTGTTTTCCCCGTTTTACGAGTCTGAGAAACTCGGGTCGCAAACCCGAACAGCGTTACTGACGTCGAATCCAGTCAGCCCCATGTGTCGGTTGCCATTGTGATGGCGGTGTTCCTATGTGCAGACGAGCCTACCGGCGATGCTGGCTCAGTTGCCGTACTTGGCGGCGCGGTTGAACGCAGTTTCCATCTCGCGATCGTGATCGCGTTCGGCGAGGTTCTGACGCTTGTCGCCCTTGGTCCGCCCCTTGGCCAGGCCGAGTTCCATCTTCGCTCGACCTTCCTTCCAGTACAGGCGCAACGGCACGATGGTGAGGCCGCCCTGTGCGGTCCGGGCGTCGAGCTTGTCGATCTCGGCGCGGTTGAGCAGCAGCTTGCGTTCCCGGTCCGGCTCGTGGGCGCCGAAACCGATGGCATTCGTGTACGGAGGGATGTGGACGCCGTCGATCCACATCTCGCCGCGCCGCACCCGGGCGTACCCCTCGGCGATCTGAGCGTTGCCCTCACGCAGTGACTTGACCTCGCTGCCGGTCAAGACCATGCCGGCTTCGTAGGTGTCGAGAATGTCGTAGTCGCGGTAGGCGCGCTTGTAGGAGGCGATCAGCGTGAGGCCGTCGTCCTTCTTCGACCCCTTCTTGGTCTTCTTGCCCTTCTTCGCCATGGTCGTCACGAGGGTATCGACACGACTGCGTGCACAGCGGCACGGTTGTGAGCACTTATGCTGCCGGCATGCCCGTGGGAGAGATGATCGGAGGGGAGCGCATCTTGATCGTTCGCCAATACTGCGAGTACGCCGCCAAGTGATCGAGATCTCCCGCGAGGCTCATGCCCGGATGATCAGCCACGCCCTCGATGAATACCCGCTGGAGATGTGTGGGTTGCTCGTCGGGCCGACTCCGGACCGGGCGCCCGAGTTCCACCCGACGATCAACGACGCTGCGTCGGCTCGGGTGTACACGGTCAACCCGAAGGAGTTCATGCACGTCGAGATGGCTGCCGAAGATCGGGGCTTCGATGTCAATGGGGTCGTGCACAGCCACACGCACTCCGAGCCGTACCCCAGCCCGACCGACGTTGCGGCAGCGGTCGATCCGAACTGGCACTATGTGATCATCAGCCTCAAACGCGAGCTGCCAGAAGTACGCAGCTATCGCATGGTCGATGGCGAGATCGCCGAAGAGCAGGTGTCGATCATCTGAATCGTCGACTCGCTCGGTGGCGAGTGCATGTCAGAGAGTGAGCGCGAGTGGACTACGTTCGTCGGATGGCGCACGCTCCTGGCTGGTATCCGGATGGCTCTGAGACGAACATCCTGCGGTGGTGGGATGGCAACCAATGGACCGAGCACACCGCCCCCGGGCCCGATTCGGCGCAGCCGACCGCGGCACAGCCAGCGGTTGCAGAGCCAGCAGTTGCACAGCCAGCGGTTGCACCCGCCGCTCAGCCGACGACACCGATCGCTCCCCCGCAGATGTCCGGCGAGTCTCAGGGTGCCGGGGCTGCGACCGCCATGCCGGCACCGGGCACTGCGCCGACGCCCGAGCCCGACAAGAAACCGGTGTGGAAGCAGTGGTGGGCGATTGCTGCAGCTGCGGTGGCCGCCATTGCTGTGATCGGTGCCTTCGTGGTCGGTTCTGGAGGTGACGATGATGCTGACAGCGAAGTCGTCCAGTCCGCTCCGCAAGAGGACGGCGAAGCCGACGCGAACGTCGATACGGATACGGATACGGATACGGACGACGCACAACCTGATTCCGGAGCAGACGGCGAAACAAATGCTGACAGCGCACCGGATGACGAGTCCGACGCAGTCGAAGGAACGGACGACGAGTCGGGACCCGACGCCGGAGACGATGGTGGCACAGAGATTGATGATGGCCAGGCAGACGCAGGCGAGGCAGACGGTTCGATTGATCGCCCGTTCGTCTTCGACGCAGTGGTGCCGGTCCAGTGGGATTCGTTCGGCGACGGAGACGGCGCTGTCTGGAACACGAGTGTCTCGACGCCGCGCGACATCACGATTGACGTTGCTGCATTCGACGAGTTCAACGAACCTCCTCCCGAAGGTGTGGCCTTTCTTGGTTTCGACGTTTCGATGACACTCATCGAATCTCAGAACGAACCGCTCAACACTGGTTTTACCGTCACCTGGGAAGTGCTCGGCGGAAGCACGGCGTCCGTGTATGACGAAACGACGATCGACACCGAGAACTTCGGTTGCGGTCTGACGCCGGAACAGTTCGATCCGTTCGTCGAAGTGTTCGCCGGCGGCACCGTCGCTGGGACCGTGTGCATCCCGGTGCCCGTCGAAGATGTCGACGATCCGGGCACGCAGATCTCCATGACGCTCGTCGGCAGCGATCGGATCGTGTACTCGAGTGCGGGCACAGAGGGTCCGTCGGCACTCGACGTGCCGCAACCGGCGGTGACTCCTGCTGACGGCGACGGCCCCGCCGACGGGTCCCGATCGACGCCGTTCCCATTCGACACGCCGACCGACGTCGAGTTCAACTCGTTCGGCGACACCGACGGTTCGGTCTGGTCGACGACCGTGGGGATTCCGCGCGACATCGGAGCCGAGGTCGCTGCGGAGAGCCAGTTCAACGAGCCACCCCCCGACGGCGTCACGTTCCTCGGGTTCGAAGTGACCATGACGTTGGTCAGCGGCGACGTCGAGCCGTTGTCGCCTGGATTCAGTTTCGACTGGCAGGTTCTGGGCGGCAACACGGCGACGGCGTACGGGCCGGTGACATTGGTCTTCGGCTGCCGCCTGGTTCCCAACGAGTTCGACGACTTTGCCGAAGTGCTCGTGGGGGGCACCTTGACCGGAACGGTGTGTGTGCCGGTACCGACGGCCGACCTCGACGATGCTGGCACGAGCGTGGCGATGAACTTCATCGGCGAAAGTCGAATCGTCTTCCACAACTGAGTTCGCTGCAGGACTCACGCACGGTCGCCAGGTCGGCAACGCTGCACGTTACGATTCCTGACAAGCCCGATCGGATTTGTCGGAATGCCCGCGCTGATCCGGCGGTTGGACAAGGAGATGAATGACATGACAATGGCCAGCAGCGCACCCCCGATGCCGAACATGCTGCACGACGGCGTGCTCGCGATGATCGGCAACACGCCGATGGTCGACGTCTCCAACCTGTCGCCCAATCCGGACGTTCGGATCCTGGCGAAGATGGAAATGCAGAACCCGTTCGGTTCGGTCAAGGATCGCATCGCCAAGAGCATGATCGACGCAGCCGAGGCCGACGGGCGGCTTGCCCCGGGCCAGACCATCCTCGAGCCGTCATCGGGCAACACCGGCATTGCGCTCGCGGCGATTGCCCGGATCAAGGGCTACCCGATCAAGATCATGATGCCGGACAGTGTGTCGATAGAACGCCGCCAGATGCTCGAGATCTTCGGCGCCGAAATCATCCTCACACCGGGTGGCGAAGGCTCCAACGGCGCCGTTGCCCGAGCGACTGCGCTTGCCGCCGAGCATCCCGATTGGTATTTCCCGTATCAATACGCCAACGACGCCAACCCCCGCGCTCACTTCGAAGGCACCGGTCCGGAGATCGTGCGCGACGCTCCTGACATCACCCACTTCGTGGCCGGCCTCGGCACGAGTGGCACGTTGATGGGCACCGGCACTTACCTGAAGCAGTACGACCCGACGATTGAGATCGTTGCGGTCGAACCGCCCCTCGGCGAACGCGTCGAAGGCCTGCGCAACATCGGTGAGGGCTACATCCCGCCCGTCTTCGAGAACTGGAACGGGTACGACCTGCTCGACCGCAAGCGTGTGGTCAGGCCGCGCGAGTCGATCGAGTGGACGCGCCGTCTGGTTCAGGAGTGCGGTGTGTTCGCCGGTATCTCGGCAGGGGCCGCCATGGCGGGGGCTGCCAAGGTGGCCTCGGAAATCATCTCGGGAACCATTGTGTTCATCGTGTGCGACGGCGGATGGAAATACCTGTCGACCGGTGCGTACACCGATGATCTCGACGTTGCCGAAGCCAACGCCGAGAAGATCATCTACTTCTGATCACGCAGCTGGCGATTGAGTACGCTCGCTCGTCGTGGACCGACCGATTGGGATGTTCGATTCGGGCTTCGGTGGATTGACCGTCGCCCGCGCTGCGATCGACCTCTTGCCGAGCGAAGACCTGGTGTACATCGGCGACACCGGCCGCTACCCGTATGGCTCCAAACCGCTGACCGACGTGCAGTCGTTCTCCCGTGAACTCGCGCACAGCCTCGTCGACGACTACGGAGCCAAGGCAATCGTCGTCGCGTGCAACACGGCGACCGCTGCAGGCCTCGACGAGCTGCGCGCTGAACTCGATGTTCCGATCATCGACGTCATCGAGCCCGGTGTCAAAGCCCTCGTGACGACCACGACCACCGGACGCGTCGGCGTCATCGGCACCGTCGGCACGGTCTCGTCGGGGGCCTACGTTCGAGCAGTCGCACAGACCGGAGCACCGGTCACGCTGACGAGCGCCGCCTGCCCAGGTTTCGTCGAATTCGTCGAACGAGGCCAGACCACCGGCGACGAAGTGACGGTGCTCGCAGAGCGTCTCCTCGCACCGATCCGCGAGGCCGACATCGACGCACTGCTGCTGGGGTGTACCCACTACCCATTCCTCGCCCGCACGATCAGCGACGTCATGGGGCTCGGGGTGACATTGGTCAGTTCAGCCGACGAAACAGCCTTTGCCGTCCAGCGCCGGCTGGCCGACCTCGGTGTGCTGCGCAGGGGTCATTGCCGGGTGGGCACGCACCGCTTTGCGTCGAGCGGCGACATCGACGAGTTCCGCGACCTCGGGCGCCAACTCCTCGGTCCCGAACTCGACCGGACAGAACGGTGGCCACCCAGCGCCTCCGGTGCGGCGGGGTCAGCCGGTCACGTTGTGCCTGGCACAACGTGAACGGTACTACGTTGCGGGCCATGACCACTGCTGCAAACGATCAATCGAATGCGCGGCCCGACGGCCGCGCCGCCGACGAACTCCGTGCCTTTTCCTTCCAACGTGACTTCACCGAGATGGCCGACGGGTCAGTCCTCGTGTCGTTCGGCGACACTCGGGTGCTGTGCACGGCCAGCATCGACGAAGATGTGCCCCGATGGATGAAGGGATCTGGCAAGGGATGGGTCACCGCCGAGTACTCGATGCTCCCGGGCGCCTCACCCGAACGGATCAACCGTGAAGCGGCCAAGGGCAAGCAGAGCGGCCGGACCGTCGAGATCCAACGCCTGATCGGCCGCTCACTGCGCGCCGCGTGCGACATGGAAGCACTGGGGGAGCGTCAAGTCATCGTCGACTGCGACGTGCTCCAGGCCGACGGTGGCACACGAACTGCGAGCATCTGCGGCGGGTTCGTTGCACTGCACGACGCACTCGAGCGAGTCGTGCAACGCGGTGGTCTGGCAAAGAACCCGCTGCACTCGTTCTGTTCGGCGATCAGCGTTGGCATCGTCGGCGGCAACCCGGTCCTCGACCTGCCGTACGTCGAGGACTCGATTGCCGAAGTCGACATGAATGTCGTCATGCTCCGTCCCGTCGGCGGCGGCGACGCCAGCTTTGTCGAAGTACAGGGCACTGCCGAAGGCATGACGTTCTCGCGTTCGCAACTCGATTCGTTGCTCGGCCTGGCTGAGGGCGGTCTGGTCACGATCACCGACGCCCAGGCCGCAATAGCCGCCGACGCACCGTCGGCGCGCACCGAGCGTTGATCGGAGCGAACCGACATGTTGCAACTCGTCTGCGCGTCCGCCAATCCGGACAAAGTCGCCGAAATCCAGGATCTCCTGGCCGCCGTCGTCGACCTGCAGCCACGGCCTGCCGACGTCCCCGATGTCGTCGAAGACGCCGACACACTGCTCGGTAACGCCCGACTCAAGGCGGCAGCGATCGTTGCTGCGACCGGCGTCGCCGCTGTTGCCGACGACACCGGGCTGTTCGTCGACGCGCTCGGCGGCGAGCCGGGCGTGTACACGGCGCGCTACGCCGGTGAGGGCTGCAGCTATGCAGACAATCGAGACAAGATGTTGCGTGAACTCCTCGGTATCGACGACCGCAGCGCCCGGTTCGTCACCGTTGCGATGATCGTCTGGCCAGATGGCACCGAACTCGCAGTCGAAGGGGTCTGCCCGGGCTCGATCTCGGTGGCCGAGCGCGGTGATGTCGGCTTCGGATACGACGCCATCTTCACCCCGGACGAGGGCGACGGTGCGACGTTCGCCGAGATGCCCGCTGCGGCCAAGCATGCAATCTCGCATCGCGGCCGAGCGTTCGCCGCGCTCCTCAGCCAGCTGGAGCAACGCTGACGACCAACCCGCGGTGATCGCTGCCCGGCAGGGTGAAATCCTCGATTGCTGTGGAGACGAGCCCGTTGCCGGTCAGCGCGTGGTCGAGTCGCACGAACGCCGGAATGAACTCATCGGTGGGCCACGATGTCGAGAATCCGCGGCCGTGGGCTTCGTGGGCCGACACGAACCCGCGACCGAGCACATCGCGAAAAGCAGGATGCCAACGCGAGGCGTTGAAGTCGCCGATGATGAGCGTCGGTTCGCTCGCTGCGCTGCCGACGTCGCCGAACGTGGTGAGGTCGTTGATCCATCCTGAGAAGTCGAAGATCGGCGTGGGCGGGTGTACCCCGATCAGGCGCAGCGGCCCGTCGGGCGAGGTCATCGTCACGTCGAGGGCGCTGTTGATCGTGTCCAGTTGCTCGCCGGCAACCACCGGGTGCCGGCTCCACACGGCAATGCCGCCGGCGTAGGGACGGACGTTCTCGATCTTGTGCGGGTACATGTCTGCGAGGCGGTGTGCGTTCAGCGCAGTCTGGAGATCGACGGTGAGTTCACTGAAGACGATTGCGTCAGCATTCTGTTCCACCAGTCTGTCAGCGGCCTGGTCGACGACCGGGTTGCTGTACAGCAGGTTCACCGCTGCGACGGTGACGCCGGTGGCAGCGGGGTCGGGTTCGGGCTGGTCAGGTGTGAACACCATGGGTGAGGCAAGAACCAGGCCGCTGACGCCGATCGTGGCTGCAGTGACGGCGAGTCGGTCGGCGTGAGCCCAGCAGGCGACCCCGGCGAGCGGGACGAGTCCGAGGAGCACATACGGCGTGAGCGCCTGAAGTGCTGCGACCTGCCTCGACCCGTTCGCACCGAACGCCTGGGTGAGCATCAACATCCCGGCAGCCGCCGCCAGAAGCCAGCCGGCGAGTACGCATGCCCGCCGCAGGCCGCCAGATTCCACGGCTGCACGATACGTCGCCGCCGGACGTGTCTGGAGTCAGTATCGTGATGGTGCGCCGACGTAGCCCAATTGGCAGAGGCACAGGCTTTAGGTGCCTGTCAGTGCGGGTTCGAGTCCCGCCGTCGGCACTACACCCTGATCCAGGCGCAGACGAGTTGCGTGACCTTGACGTCGGTTTTCTCCAGACCCACGTCGAGGGTGGTGATCTCTTTCGCGAGCTCCATCCACTTCGCATCGATCTCGGTGACCTCGTCTTCGAGTTCCATCTCGAGATCCTCGACCTGCTCGACCAGGCGCTCCATCTTGTTCTCAGCAGTTTCGAGGCGGCCAGCCGACGCATTTGTCGTGCCGCGACGCCGAGCTGCGGTGCCGGCTTTGCCGAGCAGCCCGCCGAGCAGGCCGCCCTTGCTCTTGCGGCCACCGAGCAACCCGCCGAGTACTGATCCGGCGGTCGACAGCAGTTCGCTCTTGCGCTTGTCCTTGGTCTGGTCCTCGAGTTCGTCGATCCGGTCCTCGGCCGCCTCGATCTTGTCGCGCAGCGACTTTGCTTTCACCTCGTACTTGTCGCGGAGCTTTGCAATCTCGGCGTCGGCCTGGTCGTCGGCGATCTTCAGACAGCGCGTTTCGAACGCATCGGGGTCTTCGCCGGGCCGGCCGTACAACTTGAGGCCGGTGTTGGCCGGCAGCTCGAGCGACAACGTGCGTGTCAACTGATCTTTGATCTCGCGTTCCACCTCATTCCAGTACGTCTTGTTCGCAATCTTGGCGTCGGTCAATCGGTAGACGGCACCGTCCGGAGCGTTGGTCTGCAAGTCGCGATCGTCGTAGTCAACTTGGACGATCTGAGAGGCATCGATCTGTTCACGAAGCGGGAAGAGCACAGCTTCGTACTCGTCGTCGTGGACGAGGTCGGCCTTGGTCTCGTCGTAGCGCAGCGCGACTCGGGCGACCACAGCGGCTTCGAGTCGGGTCCCGCGGGTGTCGCCACCGACCTCTTCGAGCCAGGGTGCGGCGACGTCGACGTAGCGCACCGGTGTGCCGTCGCCGACGTCGGGCATGATCGCACTTTCGTCGCCAGCCAGTTCGGGCGCTGGGGCGGCCGCTGCGATCGTCGGCGCAGCCTGTGGGGGAGCGGCAACTCCGGCGGCGGCTCCTGCTGCTGAGACGGGATCAGGAGTCGCGGCGCTGTCGTTGCGCGCCGGGCCCATCATCGTCTCGATCTGGTCACGGGTCATCGGTCCGCGGAGATACGACATCGCCCATCGAGTCGTGAAGACTTCGGGAGTGTCCTTGCCCGCCCGACGGAGCATGAACTCGCGTTTGCCGAGCCCAGAGATCGTGTCACCGATCGCCTTGATGTCGACGCCGCCCGCAGCAGACGACATTCCATCGAGGAGCCGAGCCTTGTCACGGTCGGTCTGTAGTCGGCCGATCATCCACGTGCCCGCGTTCGAGATCGCCTTGTAGTCGATGTCGACCGGGTTCTGTGTCGACAGCACGACGCCGACACCAAAGGCGCGCGCCTGCTTCATCAGCAGCATGATTGGCTTCTTCGTCGGCGGATTGGCCGTGGGTGGCAGGTAGCCGGCGACTTCGTCCATGTAGAGCATCGCCCGGAGGTCGGTCGTGCCGCTCTGGGCGCGCATCCACGTGACCAGCTTCGATAGCACGAGCGACGTCACGAACTGCCGCTCGGTGTCAGACAGGTGAGCGGTGGTGATGATTGCACAGCGCGGCTTGCCGTCAGGCGTGAACATCATCGACTGGATGTCGAGCGGTGCGCCGGCACCCCACGCAGCGAACGCGGGCGAGGCGAGCAGGCCGTTCAGCTTCATGGCCAGCGCCATACGATCCTTTGCGGGGAAGAACTGGTCGATCTCGAACACGCCGAGCTTGCGGATCGGAGGCGTCGCGACTTGGCCGACCAAGGCCATCAGGTCGATGTCCTTGCCTGACTGCCACGAGTGGTTGATCAGATTCGACAGCAGAATGTGCTCCCTGCTGGAAAGTGGGTCGGCGTCGATGTCGACGAGGCCGAGCAGCCCGGTCACGTAGCCCTCGATCTCGTCACCGACGACTTCGGCGTCACTGAGGTCGGCCGGCACCCGGAGCGAGCCGACGATGTTCAGTGCCACGCCCGACTGCGAGCCGGGTGTGTAGATCGTGAAGTCGGTATTGGCGCGAAGCTCGCCGATGTCGGAGCCATCGAGATCCCAGCCGCCCAGACCCTTGCCCCAGAGTTCCGCCTGGCTGTCAGCGAACTCGTCGGGTGTCTGGCCGGCGTTCTTTGCCTGCGCATCATCGATCCAGGGGCGAAAGTCGGTCGCCGCAAGATTCGGAAAGGTCAGACACAGATTGGTGAGGTCGCCCTTCGGATCGATCGCGATCACGGGAAGGCCCGCCCCGAGCGCCTCTTCGATCACGATCACTCCGAGCCCGGTCTTGCCCGAACCGGTCATGCCGACGATCACGCCGTGGGTGGTCAGCTTGTCGGTTGCGACGGAGAGGTGGCTCGTCGCGTCGTCGGTGATGCGCTCGTGTGTTGCGGGATCGATCGTGCCGCCGAGGAAGAGGTCTGCCATGAGCGACACCGTAGTTCCGTCGGTCGAGTCCGCCTGTCTCGCGAAGGATGTCAGACTGAAGCCATGGCGTTCTCCGGTTTCCCGCTCGAAGCGATCCAGTTCTACGAAGAGCTCGGCGCGGACAACTCCAGGGTGTTCTGGGCGGACAACAAGCAACGGTTCGAGCAACTGGTCAAAGCACCGATGACCGAGTTGACCGAGGCGCTCGACGACTTCGGCCCGTTCAAGATGTTCCGCCCGCACAACGATCTGCGGTTCTCCAAGAACAAGCCGCCCTACAAGACGCATCAGGGAGCGTTCGGCGAACTCGAGGGCGGCAGCGGCTACTACATGCAGTTCTCGGCGGCCGGTTTGATGGTCGGCGCTGGCTACTACTTCATGGCCAAGGACCAGCTCGAGCGTTTCCGTGCTGCTGTCGTGGCCGAAGACACCGGTGAGGAAATCGAAGCGCTGGTCGCCGATGCGACGCAGCGTCGTTACACAGTCGCTGCAATCGACGAACTGAAGACAGCACCACGGGGCTACGACCGCGAGCATCCGCGAATCGAACTCCTCCGGCGCAAAGGGCTACTCCTCTCGAAGGAGTTCGGGTCGCCGAAGTGGTTGCACACCAAGCAGGCAGAGAAGAGAGTTCGTGAGTGCTGGGACGGAGCACGAGATGTATGCGACTGGCTCGACGCCCACGTAGGGCCCAGCACCGAACCACCCGGCGATCGGCCGTTCTGACCGGCTCGAACCATCAGCGTGCGCAAGCCGAGGACGGCCACGATGCGCGATGCGGATCGAGTTTCCGGAGATGAGTCTGGCGGCCCGCTCCGAGACTTGACAGAATGTTAAGCGTGACAAGCATCGCCGTCGATCCAGTAACCGCATCAGCGCTCGAGAACCAGTTCGGTCTCGCTGACCGGGTCGTCGACGAAGCCGCACTCTCGAACAGCATCCAGCGTTTCCGTGAGCAGGGCATCACTCTCCCGACGTTCGCTCAACTCGCTGACCCCTCGACGTTCGACCACGCCGAAAAAGTTGGAGATGCCGACCCACAGGGGCCCGACGCACGCAACCTGTGGCGCTGTCACTGGTACAACGACCTCGAAGGCAACCGGGTCGATGTGCCCGAGCATGTCGTGCTCCCGTCGACGTTGACTGGCGTCGACGCCCCGATCATCGTGGTGTTCGGTGACCGTTTCCCGATGATCACCGCGCACAAGGTGTTGGCGGCGTACTCGTGCTTCGCTCCACGTGTCGTGACCGGCCAGTTCGATCCGACGGTGCACCGCGCTGTCTGGCCGTCCACCGGAAACTACGCCCGCGGCGGCATTGCCATCTCCAAGATCATGGCGAGTCGCGGCGTCGCAATCCTGCCCGAGGGGATGAGTCAGGAGCGCTTCGACTGGCTCGACCAGTGGTGCGCGAATCCGGAAGAGGACGTCATCAAGACCTTCGGTACCGAATCGAATGTCAAGGAGATCTACGACGCGTGCAACGAGTTGGCGAAGGATCCGGGCAACTTCATCCTCAACCAGTTCTCCGAGTTCGGCAACCATCTCGGCCACTACAACGTCACCGGCAGAGCGTTCCAGCACGTCTTCGAAACCGTCCGCGACGAGTACGGCCTCGTTGGCCGCGAACTCGAGCTTGCAGCATTCACCTCGGCAACGGGTTCAGCTGGAACGATCGCTGCCGGCGACCGCCTCAAAGAGGAATTCGGTACCAAGATCGTGGCCGTCGAGGCACTCGAGTGTCCGACGATGCTGGAGAACGGCTACGGCGAGCACAACATCCAGGGCATCGGTGACAAGCACATCCCGCTGATTCACAACATCGCGAACACCGACCTCGTGGTCGCAGTGTCCGACAAGGCGACCGACGAGCTCGACCTGACCTTCAACACCGACGCTGGGCGCGCGTACCTCGCACAGTCCGTGGGCGTGTCGCAGAGTCTCGTCGACAAGCTCGAGCACTTCGGGTTCTCCGCCATTGCGAACGTCCTTGCAGCAATCAAAACGGCCAAGATGCTGAATCTGGGGGAGGACCAGGCAGTCCTCACTGTCGCCACAGATGGCGCAGCGCTGTATCCGAGTGAGCGGGCCAAGTTGCTCGAGAAGCGGTACGGGAACGAGTTCACCACCACCGATGCGGCAGCTGCGGTTGGCGAGCACCTCGTGGGAGCGTCGACCGACAACATGATCGACTGCACCGACATGGATCGCCGCCGCCTCTTCAACTTGGGCTACTTCACCTGGGTCGAGCAGCAGGGGACGCCGTTCGAACTCTTCGAGGCACGCCGCTCACAGGATTTTTGGCGTGGTCTGCGCCGCTATACCGCGATCTGGGACGGCATGATCGACGACTTCAATGCTCGCGTCGCGGCGGGCTGACGAGATCGACAGAATGCCGACACCGATGTCTGGCGGGCCGAACTCGATGTCGGTCACCGGATGGCGCTGCGCCACCTGTGGCAACGAAGTACCCATCTCGGTGACCGGGGCCTTCCGCTGTCCCAACGCGGCAACGCTCGACCCCCGCCACGTGCTCCAAATCGTCGCCAGCAGCAACGTCGCGGCATCTGACGAAATTCGACACCAGCCTGCGACGTGGGGGCAACAGACGTTCATCGATCATGACAACGATCTGGCGTGGGCGGCACACGCCCACGCGCACGGCATGACCCGAGAGGCACGTGATGCCTTGGTGCGCGACCTCGACGCAGCGATTGCTGCAGTCGGCGGAGTCGGCTTCGCTGCGACACCGTTTGCCCGGTCCGAGGTGTTGTCCGAGGAATTCGGGATGATCGCCGACGGCGGTGTCTGGGTCAAAGACGAAACCGGCGGTGTCGGCGGCAGCCAGAAGGCTCGGTTCCTGTTCTCGACCCTGCTGCACCTTCGCGCTGCCGAGGACCTCGGACTCCTCACCGCCCGCCCCCCGCTCGCTATTGCATCCTGCGGCAACGCCGCCCTCGCTGCAGCCACGCTCGCCAAAGCGGCCGATTGGCCGATTGACGTCTACGTGCCGACGTGGATGAGCGACGGCTTCGGGGATCGACTCGATGAGTTGGGTGCGCGCGTGCATCGCTGCGAACGTCGACCCGGCGATCCGGCGGGCGATCCGGCAATGCTCCGGTTCCGCCAGGCGGTCGCTGCTGGTGCGGTGCCATTCACGGTGCAGGGGCCCGAGAACGGACTGTGCCTCGATGGCGGACGAACCCTCGGTTGGGAGATCTGTGAACAAGCCCGAGCCAGTGGGGCCGGACCGTTCGATCGACTCTTCGTGCAGGTCGGTGGTGGCGCATTCGCCGCAGCGGTTGGCGACGCGGCCAACACGGCCTGTGGCCCGATTCCGTTGCACGCTGTCCAGACAGAGGGGTGCGCCCCTTTCGAGCGAGCGTGGCAACGCGCGGTCGGCATTGCGAACCCTGCGGTGCACTGGGCGGAGATGATGACGGTCTGGGAGGACCCAGAGTCGCTCGCCGACGGCATCCTCGACGACGAGACATACGACTGGGTGGGAGTGCTCGACGCAGTACGCGCCAGCGGTGGTCGTCCCGTCATCGCGCCGGAACCAATGGTGATCGAAGCGCACGGTCTCGCACACCGAGCAGGCTTCGATGCGAGCCCGACCGGTTCGGCAGGACTCGCCGGAGCCCTCGCGATTCGGTCCGACATCGGTGCTGACGAACGAATCGTCGTGATCATGAGCGGCGTGACGCGCTGACCTCGCACGTTGCGCCGGCGAGGTGAGTCTCGCCCCAATTCTTACGGTTCCGGAGCCGCCAGACATCACAACGTCGGTGCCGCTAGGGTTTCGATCACGTCTGATCAACTGATTTCCAGGTGGGCCCGAGTCGGTGCCATCGGTGTACTCGGCGTGGCCTCGATCGGCCTCGTCGATCTGTTCGGCGCGCCCACCGGTGCCCAATCCGCCGACGTCGTGGCTGAACTCGTTTCAGCCGGGTCGGGTGGCACCCCGCTCGGTGGCGCCAATGTGCACCCGTCGGTGTCGAACGACGGGGCGACGATCGTGTTCACCAATGTCGCAGCCGGTACCGATGGCGGCTCCGACAACTACGACCTGGTCGTGAGAAACCGCACCGAACCGGTCAGCTCGTTGCCGATCGCAGTCGGCAGCGACAGCCTGATCCAGGCCGCGATCAGCGGCGACGGGTGCACGGTGGCCTATTCGGTTGTCGTCCCGATGCTCGTCGTCGTCGACCCAGAACCTGATCCCGACCCGGATCCTCCAGACCCCGATCCTGATCCTGATCCTGATCCTGATCCCGACCCGGATCCCGATCCCGATCCGGACCCAGACCCCGATCCGGACCCAGACCCCGATCCGGACCCAGACCCCGATCCAGACCCAGACCCCGATCCAGACCCGGATCCGGACCCTGATCCCGACCCTGATCCCGATCCAGACCCGGACCCGGACCCAGACCCAGACCCGAATGGTTTCGCAGCGGCCCAGACAGCAATCGATGTCATCGAACTTCGCATCGTAGATCTGTGCGGAGCTCAGGGAATCGACCCGACGACGGTGGTGCTGGACCGCATCGAGGGAGCATTCGGCGAGGTGACGCCACTCGCTGCGCCAGCATTGTCCGACGATGGCAGCGTCATTGCCTTCCCCGCCGACACCGCCGTGCTGGTCTACTCCGAGGGTTCGACTCCCGAGGTCCCGTCCGTCATCGAAGTCGCGCCGCCAGACGCCGGACAGTTGGTCGGTGACCAGCTCGACATCACCGCCGATGGCGGAACCGTCGTCTTCGAAGCCGGGCTGCTTGCCGCCGGTTCGATCGACTCCAGCGTCCATCTCGCCACGGTCGGCACGCCGGCCCCAGCAGACGAAGCTCCGGTCGTGACCGGGGAACTGTTCGCCCCGAGCGACGCCGGGTCGTCCTGGCCGAGTATCTCCGCTGACGGCTCGCTGGTGGCCTACCAGTCCGATCAGCAGTTGCCGATCGATGACATCCCGGACGAAGGCGACTACGTCGTCATCGCCGAGCGTGACGGCTCGACGGTCACCCATCGTCTGCTCACCGACCTCGCGGTCCGCCCGAGCCTGTCGCCCGATGGCTCATCCATCGCGTACGACATCTTCGGCTCGATCCAGGTGCGACGGTCCGAGTCGGCAGTGCCCTTTGAAGAGTTCAGCGAACGAATCGTGAACCCGAAGATCGACGTCGAGTTCGAAGAGGGCGCTGGCGTCTCCGTCACGGGAGCAGTGCTTTCAGCCGACGGTGCCACGGTGGTCTTCGATCAGCCCGCATCGGTCGCTCTGCGCTCTCCCGTCCTTCCCGGAGCGCACGTGTGGGCCCAAGAAACCGAACCATTGTTCGCGCCGCCGCCGACTTCTTCCACGATCGACAACACCACGACCACCACGATCGCTGTGACGCAACCAACGGTCGCAACCACACCGAACACGACGCGCAGCACGACGCGCAACACGACTCGAACCACCACTCGGCGCACGACCCCGAGAACCACTTCCAGGGTGACCACGAGCACAACGTCCACGATTCCGCCGGTCACTCGGCCCGTCGCCTTCGTTCCCGCAGCATTCGAGTTCGCGCCGACCATCATCGACGCAGGTCGACGCACGGCCACGATCGACCTGAGCAATCCGACGTCGAGTTCGATCACCGTGTCGAGCATCGAGGTCGATACTGCAGGCGGAGCGGACTTCACCATCGATGGTTCGGCATGCACCACCATCGCCGCCGGGGCCACGTGCACCATCACCGTCGTGTTCGCGCCGACAGCCACCGGGGAACGAACTGCGAGCGTCGTGGCAACGATGTCCGACGGGATCACGGCAACCGTTGCGCTCCGCGGCGTGGGCGCTGCAGAGCCTGTGATCGAAGTCGTTCCCGGGGTGGCCTCGAACGGTCAAGTCGTTGCAGTGGTCGGCTCGGGCTTCCCGGCTGGAGCGACGATCGAACTGAGCTGGCATGAAGGGCTCCTCACCGAGAGCCTCTTGATCAATGATGTGGGCGGTTTCACCGAGACCCTGGTGGTGCTGCCGAACACTCCGAGTGGCCCAGTCGACGTCACGGTTGCCGGGCAGACGGACATGTTCGGCGACATCGCCACGACCATGTTGGTCTCTGATGCCTCGACCCGAGGGAACACTGCGGTATTGAGCGGCGGCGTCTCCGGAGCATCGCTCGGCCGCTGAGTCACCGTCAGCCGGCTTGGTCGACGAAGCCGATCACGGTTGCGCCGACTGTGCAGGACTCGTCGTTCGGACCGGCTGCCGCGCATTCGAGGACGAGCTCGACCGTGGCCGACTCATCGAAGCGGAACGGTGCCACGAAGTGGAGATCGAGGTCACGGAAGTTGGCCAACTCCGACTCGAGGAGGACCTCGCCATCGCGCAACAACATGACCCTCCCGGTCGCGCCGGCGGGGTTCTGGAACACGACGTCGGTGATCGACAGCACGCGGTCCGAGCCCACGGTGAACGACTCGTTCGCCGAGCCACCGGGAGCGGCTTCGACGTTGAGGCGCTGATCGACTGGCACGCCCAGCGGGAGCTGTCGGGCACGTTCGCCCGCAGCCTCGAGTTCTGCGATCTTTTCGTCGAAGGCACCTTGTTGCTCTTCCAACGCTGCGGCTGCACGATCGTCTGCGATCGAATCGACGGCAGGTTTGAGGAGAGCGAACCAGGCAAGTGTGCCGACGGCGAGTGCGCCGATCATGCCTGCAGCGGCAGGCAGGAACCACGGGCGGACACGAGGACCCTGTTCGAAGACACCTTCGAGTTGCAGTGTCTCGTTGTCGCTGCCAGCGACGTCGACGGTGAACGGATGTTCTTGCGGATCGCCGTTCCAGAAGCGAACTTTGGGATGCACCCGCAGTTCGACCTTGGCACTGGTGCCGGGGTCGACGTTGAGGAGCGGGGCAGCGAGTTCGATGTCGACGAGGTCGTCGTGCGGGTGGGCGCCGATCTCGACCATCATCGGGGTGTTACCGGTGTTGTCGACCACGACCTGGTGCTTGCCGCTGCCACCCGACGACGAGCGTGCTGGAAGCAGCGTGACCGAATACGCGACGGCGGACTCGACAGCAATCGTGGCCTCGGCAGTGATCTTCGTGTCGGCCCCGCTCGAGATCTCGATGCCCGACGTGTGCCGGCCTGACAACATCGTGCTCGACACGTCGACGATCACTGGGACCTCGAAGGATTCGCCGGGGTCGAGGTAGATGGTCTCGGACTCCAGAACGGTCTGTGCCGCAAGGTCGCCGAGCGCCTTCAATTTGACGACGGCCTCGGCATCAGCATCGTTGTGCAAGTGAAGCGTCAGGGCCGCGGCGGAGCCGGGCGACGACGAGATGGTGGAGGGTTGAAAGGTGGCGGTCACCGTCATGGCCCGCAGGGTAGTTCGTTCACCGTGAGACCGTCGTGCGCCGATAGCCTGATCTCATGTCGGACTTCTCCCCAGCCCACGCGACGAACCCCGGACCCCTCGCCCTCGAAGGCGGCTTCGACCCGCGCTCAGCGGTGTTCGACCGGTTGCTCAAGAACCGCGTGGTCATGTTGGGATCCGACGTCAACGACGACATCGCCAACCAGATTTGCGCTCAACTGCTCTACCTCGAGGGCGAAGATCAGGGCGCGGACATCTGGCTGTACGTCAACAGTCCGGGTGGCTCGGTCACCGCAGGCATGGCGATCTACGACACGATGCAGTTCGTCGGGTGCGACGTCGCCACGGTGTGCCTCGGACTCGCCGCCTCGATGGGGCAGTTCCTCCTCACGGCAGGCGCAGCCGGCAAGCGCTACGTGCTGCCGAACGCCAGGGTCATGATGCACCAGCCCCTCGCTGGGCTGCGCGGCCAGGCATCTGACATCCAGATCCAGGCAGAGCAGCTTCGCTACACCAAGCAGCGGATGGCTGAGTTGATTGCGTTCCACTCCGGCAAGGATCTCGAGCAGATTCAAGCGGACTCGGAGCGTGACCGCTGGTTCACGGCCGAGGAGGCCAAGGACTACGGCCTGTGCGACAGCGTGATCCTGCGTCGCGGCGAAATTCTCAGCTGATCATCAGCCGTCGACCGGATCGACGTCAGTCGCCCTGTGCGACGATCGTGAAGACCGGCCCGATGTCGACAGCACAGTTGGCTTCGAGCCACCGATCCACGGCGGCAGCGGATTTCTCGGTCGAAAAGATCGACGCGAGCGCGATCTGCTCCGACTCCGGATCGCCCGGAACCACGGTGCTGGCGGTCTCGTAGGCCGTCACCAGCTGGTCCCAGTCGGGTTCGATCGCGAGTGGTGCGAGTTCGCCGATGTCGCGGTAGAGGTCGAGCAGCGGTTCGATGTCACCACTGAACTGCAGGTCCGGCTGTGTCAGTCGGTCGGTGTTGAGTTGCACTTCGCCACAGAATCGCTCGGCGTTCCCAGCGTCGTCGTCAGCACATGCCCCGAGGCTCGCCGCAGTGGCTGCAACGAGGAAAGCACAGGCGGGTAGGCGGTGAAGCATCGGCTGCATTGTTGCACGGCGGTCGGCCGAAACAATGGCGTCGGCGAATGGTGAGGGACCACTGGCCTCTCGCAACTCCGTGACAGCGCTCGGGTACATTGGAAATGTCGATCAGCTGCAACCCGTGATCGGCCGGTCGTGGGGCCGGATCTGCCCCTCCTTGTGTCCAGTGCGGTTCGCCGCGTCACCAAGGAGGCGCCATGTTCGCTTCGATTCCATCAGCCGTCGTCGTCGGAGCCCAGGGGTATCCGGTTCGAGTCGAAGCCCATGTTGGGCCGGGCCTCCCCGGGTTCTCGATCGGCGGACGGCCCGACGACGCGGTCCGTGAGGCGCGCGACCGGACGCGAGCAGCGATCCTGAGCTCGCAGTTGCCGTACCCGAAGATCAAGATCACGGTCAACCTGGCACCTTCGGACCTTCGAAAGTCGGGTGCGGGCCTGGACCTGGCCATTGCTGTGGGAATCCTCGCTGCCAGCGAGGAGATTCCGCTCGAAGCAACCAACGGGCTGGCGTTCATCGGCGAACTCGGACTCGACGGTTCGGTTCGGGCGGTACCGGGCGTCGCTCCCATGGTCGGTGCGCTCGGCGATGTCGACGTCGTCGTGCCGATCGGTAGCGCGCTCGAAGCCGAGGTCGCGGCTCTGGGGCGTGTCCGGTTGATCGCAACGCTTGGCGAACTCGTCGCCGTGCTGAATGGTCTCATCCCGTGGCCCGAACACGAAGTCGTGCCGCCGCCGGCCGATCCACCGCCCACCGCAGATCTGGCCGATGTGCAAGGCCAACCGATGGCTCGACATGCACTGGAGATCGCCGCAGCCGGCGGGCACCACGTCCTCATGGTCGGTCCGCCAGGGTCCGGCAAGACCATGCTCGCGGCGCGTTTGCCGACCCTGCTCCCGCCACTCGACCGAGGCCAGGCGCTGGAGGCCACGATGGTGAGTTCGGCCGCCGGCATGGCGCTGCCGCCAGGAGGTCTCATCACCAGGGCTCCGTTCAGAGCACCGCACCACACCGCGTCGAGCGCAGCGCTCATCGGTGGCGGCTCGGGCACGGCGCGGCCCGGTGAGGTGTCGTTGGCTCACGGCGGGACTCTGTTCCTCGACGAGATCGCCGAGTTTTCTCCCAAAGTGCTCGATGGCCTGCGTCAACCTCTGGAGGACCGTCACATCACGGTGTCGCGTTCTGGGGTCCACGTCGTGCTCCCCGCGGACTTCCTCCTGATCGCTGCGATGAACCCCTGTCCGTGCGGCGGCGGGGCGCCGGGGGAGTGCCTCTGCAACGCCGAGCAACTGCACCGTTACGTCCGGCGGCTGTCGGGTCCGCTGCTCGATCGCTTCGATCTGCGTGTCAACGTGCACCGCCCGGGCGTCGATGAATTGCTTTCACATCAGCCGGCGGAGGCGTCGGCCGCAGTCGCTGATCGGGTCGCCGCTGCTCGACTTCTGGCTCTGGAACGTCAGGGGTGCCTCAACCGGGAGCTGTCGGGAGCGCAGCTCGACGAGTTCGCTCAGTTGGGCGATTCAGGCCGGGCCGTCCTGCGCCACGAACTCGAACATGGCCGCTTGAGCGCCCGTGGTTACTACCGGATCAGGCGGGTGGCCCGAACAATCGGCGATCTGAACCGGTGCGGTCGGGTGGTCGACACCGACGCGGTGCACCTCGCCCTCGGCTTGCGATCAGCCTTCACGAAGGCATTGCCGATGGGGCGGGCGGCATGAACCCCAGCAGTGCAACCGCGCCGCATTCCATCGACGAGTCGGTCGACGGCGGGCACCTTGCCGCCCTTGCAGGTTTCGACCACATGACACCGAGTCGGCTGAGGCACCTGCTGCGCGGACGCACGGCGCAGGAGGCGTACGCCATGGCGGCCGGTGAACATCGGCCGTCGCCGGCCCTCGAGGCGGTCTTCTCCCGACGGAGCGATCTGCGGGGCCGGTGGCGCGTCGAGGCGACTCGTCGGCTTCCCGAGCAGTGTTGGGCCGACACGGTTGCTGCCGGCGTCCGAGTGATCACACCGGACCACGCTGCGTTCCCACCTCAGCTGGCTGCTGACCCGGCGTGCCCCGCCGTGCTGTTCACGCGCGGCGACCTTGCGTCCCTCGACGCTCGGCGAGTAGGGATCATCGGCACGCGAAGCGCAACGCAGGCCGGCCGATCGACAGCAGCCAAGCTGAGCGCCGAGTTGGCCGAGGCGGGGGTCGTCGTGTTGTCTGGCCTGGCGCGCGGCATCGATGCATCGGCACACCGAGGGGCGTTGAGCTGCCCGACTGCAACTCCGGTCGCGGTGGTCGGGAACGGGCTGGACACGCCGTACCCGAAACAGAACTCGGACCTCTGGGTTGCGTTGGGCGAACGCGGATTGTTGCTGTCCGAGTGGCCGGTCGGAACCAAGCCGGATCCGTTCCGCTTCCCGTTGCGCAACAGGATCCTCGCAGCGCTCACCGAGGTGTTGGTCGTGGTGGAGAGCCGCGAGCGCGGCGGCAGCCTCATCACGGCTCGCGAAGCAATCAGCCGATCGGTCGAAGTGATGGCCGTGCCCGGCTCCGTGCACAGTCGGGCCTCGGTCGGTACCAACAAGTTGCTCGCCGACGGAGCGCTCACGGCCAACGACACCGCCGACGTGCTGATGGCGCTCGGACTCGACCACCGTCGGGCGGGTCGCGCCCGGTTCGACGTGCGCGATCCACTCGGTGGCATCGATGTCGACGTCTACGAGTCGTGCCGGAATCAACCGCGAACGATCGAGGCCATCATGCTCCTGACCGGGGCCGGGATCGCCGAGACCGCAATGCAGTTGGCACGGCTCGAACACACAGGTTGGCTGGCCGAGACGGGCGGCTGGTTCGAAGCGGTCGACGTCTGGGGCTCGCTCGCATGAGCCCTGTCGCCCGACGCCGACAGCAGATGGGCGGCCCATCACGCCCGATGTCGACCGATGACCGTACGCTCGACCTGTGGACCTTTGGCGTATCGACGACTTCGCCGGTGGACTCACCTCGTTGTCGGACAACACCGTCACGGCCTACGTCTCAGATCTCCGTCTCTTCGAGGCATGGTGCGCACGGAGTGAGGTCGATCGTCCTGCCCAGGTCAAGCGCACGACGATCAGGCGCTACCTCGCACACCTCACCACCCGCCAGTTCGCTCGTCGCACCATCGCCCGCAAGATCGCAGCGGTCCGGCGCTACTTCAGGTGGGCCGTCGCCAACGACCTGGCAGAAGTCGACCCGACCAGCGGTGTGTCGGTGCCTGCCGGGAACGGCCGTCTTCCACGAGTGCTCGATGGTCGCGAAGTATCAGGGCTCCTGGATGCGCCCGTTGTCGCCGAGGAGCCGGAATGGCGGCGATGCCGTGACGATGCTGTGCTCGAGGTGCTGTACGGGTCGGGCCTGCGAGTTGCGGAACTGTGCGGCCTCGACGTCTCGTCGTTGGCACTTGCTGTCGGCGCGGCGACGGTGTGGGGCAAGGGTGGCAAGGAACGCCGAGTCCCGCTCAGTGAGCCAGCAGTGCGTGCTGTTCGTCGGTGGCTCGAGGTGCGGCCCGACGTCGTCACCCCCGACCAGGGTGATGCGCTGTTCGGCAACGAGGTCGGCAAGCGCCTTGCTCCGCGCGACGTACGTCGGATCATCGATCGTCGGTCGCCCACGCCGACGCACCCCCACGCACTGCGCCACAGTTTCGCAACGCATCTGCTCGACGGAGGTGCCGATCTTCGCGCCGTACAGGAACTACTCGGTCATGCCGATGTGGCGACGACCCAGCGTTACACCCACGTCAGTCGAGAGCGACTCTCGGCTGCCTATCGCGAGGCTCACCCCCGAGCATGAGCATCGTTCCCGAAGACGGGGACCTTCAGATGCAGTGGACGCGTTGGCACAACCGGCGCAACGCTGCGGCGCGCGACCATCTGATCGTCCACTACTCGCCATTGGTCAAGTTCGTTGCCGGCCGAGTCGGTGCCGGCCTCCCGTCGAGCGTCGACTCCGGCGACCTGATCAGTTCCGGTGTCTTCGGTCTGATCGATGCCATCGAGCGCTTCGACCTCGAGCAGGGGGTCCAATTCGAGACCTTTGCGGTACCGCGCATTCGCGGGGCGATCTATGACGGCCTACGCCAACTCGACTGGGTTCCCCGATCGGTGCGGAGTCGGGCGCGCAACGTGGAGAAGTCCTTCTCCGAGCTCGAGCACGAACTGGGCCGCGCCCCCAGCGACGATGAGTTGGCCGAGCATCTTCGAATCGCCCCCACTGAACTCTCCAAGTGGCTTTCGGCCATCGCCAGCACGACCATCGGCCCGCTCGACCGAGCGATCGCTGCAGGTGCCGAACCAATGGCGCCTGACAATGCGGTGTCGGGTTCGCCTTCGGCCGTGGTCGAAGATCGCGAGCTCAGTCATCTGATGCGTGAGCAGATCAAGAAGCTTCCTGATCGTGAGAAGCTGGTCCTGTCTCTCTATTACGATGAAGGGCTCACCCTTTCCGAAATCGGTGAGGTCTTGGGTGTCACCGAGAGCCGGGTTAGTCAGATTCACACCAAGTCGGTTCTGCACCTGCGGGCTCGTCTCGGATCCGCCGGTCTGAACTGACCTGCTTCGTTGTCGGCGGCTCGCCCGTACATCGGCCGACCCAGTCGGCCCATCGACGCCTCCGGCGTCCATCACTGCTGTTCCACTCCACCCGGAGGACCCCTGATGCGACGACGATTCCGAGCTGCCCTGACCGCGATACTGATCTTGAGTATTGCGTCGGCCTCTTCACCTGCGAACGCGGCGCCGTGCTGGCGCCCGCCAGTGAGTGGGCAGATCACCGACCACTTCCGGGCGCCCTCCTGCCCGTACTGCGCAGGAAACCGAGGTATGGAGTACCGAACTTCCCGAAGCGCTGCGGTCCGCGCGGTCGAGGGTGGGGTGGTGACCTTCAGTGGGAGTGTGGCGGGTACGTCGTACGTGGTCGTCGACCACCGCAACGGGTGGAAGCTCACCTACGGGCGATTGACCGGCACGAACGTCGAGCGCGGCCAGGGTGTCGCCAGGGGAGCGAGGCTGGGGACAACTGGCCCTGACTTCTACTTCGGGCTCCGAGTCGGTGGCCAGTACCGAGACCCCGAACCGTTCCTGGGTCGCCAGATCGGACGTCCTCGCCTCGTTCCCGTCGATGGGTCCGCTCGTCGTGCCGTTCCTTCACCGGTGTGGGCCTGTCGGCCCTGACGCCGGTAGCATCAGACCCGTCGTTCCATCCGGAACGGCACTCACTCATTGTTCCGTCGGTCAATCAGCGGTCGCCCCTGGGCGCCGGCCGACGGAAAGAACCGCACAAGGAGCACACCATGGCTGTCATCAGCATGCGTCAGATGTTGGAATCCGGAGCTCACTTCGGTCACCAGACCCGTCGTTGGAACCCGAAGATGAAGCGTTTCATCTTCGGTGAGCGCGCCGGCATCTACATCATCGACCTGGAGCAGACGCTCGGTCGTGTCGAGACTGCCTACGGATACGTCCGTGACCTCGTCGCCGGAGGCGGCAACATCTTGTTCGTCGGCACCAAGAAGCAGGCACAAGACCCCATCAAGAGCTACGCCGACAAATGCGGTATGCCCTACGTCAACGAGCGTTGGCTGGGCGGGATGCTCACCAACTTCGAGACAATGAGCAAGCGCGTCAACAAGATGCTCGAGTACGAGCGCATGCAGGCCTCGGGCGAGTTCGACGTCATGATCAAGAAAGAAGCACTCCTCCTCGACCGCGAGCTCACCAAGCTGCAACGCAACCTCGGCGGTCTGCGCAGCTTGAAGAAGGCGCCCGACGCAATTTTCGTGCTCGACACGAACAAAGAGCACATCGCCGTCACCGAAGCTCGCAAGCTCGGCATCCCGGTCGTGGCCGTGGTCGACACCAACGTGAACCCGGAACTGATCACCTACCCGATCCCGGGCAACGATGATGCCATCCGCTCGAACAGCCTGTTCGCTCGCGTCATCGCCGACGCTGTCGCCGAAGGTCGGTTCATTGCCCAGAAGCGCAACCCGGCGCCGACTCCGGTCGCCGAGAAGACCCCTGAAGAGGTCGCAGCGTTCGAAACCGCACAGGTCGAAGCACGCAACGCCGCCGCAGCCCAGCAGGCTGGCCGCGATGCCAAGCTGGCGGCCGCCAAGGATCAGTCGGCTGCCGCGTCCGATGCCGGCCCGACTCCCGAGTCGGTTCCCGCCGAGTCGACCGGCCCCGCCGCCAACACCGAGGCCCCCGCTGCCGACCCGGCTCCCGAGGCCCCTGTGGCTGCTGGCGCCGAGGCGACACCAGCCGATGCCCCCGAGACCGCTGGCGTGCCGGCACAATCCGGTGTCAAGACCGCTGACGACGCAACCCCCGCCGCAGCCGACGCCGCCGAAACGGAGAGCTGAAGAACATGGCATTCACCGCACAAGACGTCAAGGCGCTGCGCGTCGCATCCGGCGCCGGCATGATGGACTGCAAGAAGGCGTTGCAGGAGAATGACGGCGACATGGAGGCCTCTGCGAAGTGGCTCCGCGAGAAGGGTCTGGCCGCAAGCGCCAAGCGCGAGGATCGCGACGCCACCCAGGGTGTCGTCAGCATGGCCATCACCGGCAACGTCGGCGCCATCGTCGAACTGAAGTGTGAGACCGACTTCAGCGCCGGTTCAGATTCCTTCAAGGCCGAAGCCGACGCACTCGTTGCGCTCGTCGCCGACAAGGGCGTCGATGCAATCTCCGAACGTCAGAGCGAACTCGAAGAGCTCAAGGTGACGCTGAAGGAGAACATCAGCATCGGCCAGGTTGCCCGCATCGAAGCCGCCGAGGGCAACATTCTCGACAGCTATCAGCACATCCAGGGTGGGCGCGGCGTCAACGGCGTGCTCGTCGAAATCGCCGATGGCACCCAGGAACTCGCTCACGACCTGGCCGTGCACGTCGCGTTCGCTCGCCCGAAGTATCTCAGCCGCGATGACATCCCCGCCGATGTCCTGGCAGCCGAGCGCGAGACGCTCACCACGATCACCCGCAACGAGGGCAAGCCCGAAGCGGCACTCGACAAGATCGTCGAAGGCCGAATCGGTGGTTTCTTCAAAGACGTCGCGTTGCTCGACCAGCCGTATGCGAAGGACGACAAGCAATCCGTCAGCCAGTTCATCGGCAAGGCCAGCATCATTGCCTTCGCCCAAGTCGAAATCGGCTGACGACCTCCGGTCTTGCAATCAGACCGAATGTCGAGCGGCCCTGTTGAACATTTATTGAGCAGCCCTGTCGGACGTGGAGTACCTTCGGCGGGGCTGTTTCGCGCCCCAATCCATTCTCACGGAGACATCACCATGACTGAACGAGCACAACGACCGACTTTCAAGCGCATCGTGTTCAAGCCTTCGGGTGAAGCACTCGCCGGCGACTCGGGCAAGGGCCTCGACGGGGCGACACTCGAGGCGACGGCCAAGGAGATCATCGATCTCCGCCAGAACCTGGGTGTCGATGTCGCCGTCGTCGTCGGAGGTGGCAACTTCTGGCGTGGACGTGAAGGGTCCATGTCAGGCATGGACGCCACGCAGTCCGATCACATCGGCATGCTCGGCACCGTGATGAACGCACTCGCCCTGCAAGATGCCCTCGAACGCCAGGGCCAAGAGACGCGAGTCCAATCAGCGATCGAGATGCCGCGAATCGCCGAGGCCTACATTCGTCGTCGTGCGGTTCGCCACCTGGAGAAAGGGCGCGTCGTGATTTTTGCCGCTGGCACCGGTAATCCGTTCTTCACGACGGACACCGCGGCCGCCCTGCGCGCTGCCGAGATCGAGGCGGAAGTGCTGATCAAGGGAACGCACTCAGGCGTCGACGGCGTGTACAGCGCTGACCCGCGGACCGACCCAACCGCTGAGAAGTACGAGCAGGTCAGCTACATCGAAGTGATGACCAAGGACCTCAAGGTCATGGACTCGACTGCCATTGCTTTCTGCCGAGACAACGACATTCCGATCGTCGTGTTCGACATGTCGACGGCGGGGTCGTTGCGCAGCATCGTGCAGGGTGGGTCCGAAGGCACCCTCATCAGTGACTGAACTCGACACCGTGTCAGCACCGCTCTCGACATCGCCGTGTCGAAGAACGCCTGCATGGCCCTTCTGTGCGGTCTGTCTTGGGTACGATGTTCCTCGTGATCGATGACACCATCCTCGAGGCCATGGACAAGATGGACAAGGCCGTCGAGCACACCCAGTCGCAGTTCGCCACGGTGCGTACCGGTCGAGCCAATCCAGCGCTCGTCGAGCGCATCACCGTCGAGTATTACGGGGCGCCCGTGCCGATCCAGCAGTTGGCGTCGATCTCGGTTCCCGAGGCTCGCCAACTCTTGATCAAGCCGCACGACAAGTCGTCGCTCGAGGCCATCGAGAAGGCCATCCGGGAGAGCGACCTCGGCGTCAATCCGAACAACGACGGCATCGCAATCCGACTCTCGCTGCCGCAGCTCACCGAGGAACGTCGGCGGGAGTACGTGAAGGTTGCGAAGAACATGGCTGAAGACGGACGCATCGTGTTACGCAACGTCCGTCGTGATGCACGCAAGGCCATGGAAGCCGAGGAAAAGGGCGGCGATGTGTCCGAAGACGACATTGATCGGGCAGAGAAGGAACTCGACAAGATCACCAGTGGGCACGTCGACAGCATCGACGCAGCGCTCAGCCGCAAGGAAAATGAACTCCTCGAAATCTGAGGGCCGGGGGACTACGACGATGACTGACGACATTTGGCGACCAGAAGACAACGACTCCGGGCGACGACGCCCGGGGCGACTCGAAGCAGCGATGGATGCCTTTGACGACTCCGAGTTCGGCGGACCGCTGTTCGGGGACACCGCAGAGAACGATGTCGCAACGAACACAGCAGCCGCTGGCGAAACTGCGCGGGAATCCGACGGCTTCGGCTCGGCAGCACCAGCCACCAGCGAGCCGGCCGAGACCGCCGCACCAACTGCTGCAGCAACTGCAGCTGGAGCTGTGTCAGTTCCTGACTCCACGGCTGATTCCGCCGCCAACGATTGGCCGGAATCGCCGTCCGGCGGCGCTGGCCGTCTGCAGCTCGACGAGGACGGCTCCGGGGCGATGCGCCACTGGACCGAGGACGCCACCGGCGAAGTGCCGGTCATCGAGCCCGCAGCAGCCCAACCAGACCCGACCGACGACGTCGATGTGTGGTCGACGTTCACCTCCGATGCTCCGGTCTGGAAGGAAGGCGACTCGGTCGACAAGCCGTCGGGAGCTGTCCCGACGTCGCCGGTCGACCCGACCGGCGAGATCGCGTGGGAAGACGCGCCCGTCGAACCTGTCTTGGCAACCGTCGACGTCGGTGCCGAGAGCGCCGCCGATCCGGCGGAATTGACAACCGACGCGCACGACGTCGTGGTGCCCGCACCGCGTGAGCCCGCTCGTATCACCATTGGAACCGATCCGTCCGGCATGCCCCGCCGCCCGGAACCTCAGCGTCGCGGCGGAGGCCCCTCGCAGCGTCCGGCGAGCCAAGGCGGTCCACTCCCCGGCTCCAAGCGGAACCTCCCGGTGGCTGTCGCCTCCGGTCTCGTTCTTGCGGCGGTGTTCATCGGAGCAACGATGTGGCGTCCGGTCGGGGCACTGATCTTCGTCACGCTGATCTTGGCGCTCGCCGCGGTCGAGTACTTTTCCAAGGTCACTGAGAAGGGCTATCGGCCTGCCGTGGCAGCAGGCGTCGGTGCATGCGTTGCGCTGCCGCTCGTGGCCTACTGGGTCGGTGAGCGGGGCGTCCCGCTCGTCCTCGCGTTGGCCTTCCTCGCTGGTGCCCTCGGGTTCATCGGTTCCGATTCGATCGAAGTCGGGCCGATGCCGAACATGGCGATCACCACGCTCGGCGTCGTCTGGATCGGTGTGTTGGGCTCGTTCGCTGCGCTGATCATCCGGTACTCGAACTTCTTCGGTGACAACATCGGCACGGACACACTCGTGCTGCTCGCTGTCGGAGTCGTCGCCAACGACGTCGGCGCGTACTTCGTGGGAAGTGCCTTCGGTCGGACACCGCTACGCGCCTGGATCAGCCCGAACAAGTCGGTCGAGGGGTTCCTCGGCGGCACGATCCTCACGCTCGTCGTGATGATCTTGGTCGGGATGCAGAAGGTGAGCGACACGTGGTCGGATACGACGCACCTGCTGATGCTTGGCATCGTCATCTCGATCTTTGCGCCGATCGGCGACCTCACCGAGTCCATGTTCAAGCGGAACCTGGACGTCAAGGACTTCGGCTCGATGGTCAAGGGCCACGGGGGCGTGCTCGACCGCTTCGACGGCTTCCTGTTCGCGCTGCCAGCGGTCTACTACTTGATGATCGTCATCGAGCCATGGACCGCATTCAGCTCCTGAGTCACTGCGCATGACGTCCGGGCCGGTCCGTGTCGCCATTGCCGGCTCGACCGGTTCCATCGGGACGCAGACTCTCGATGTGATCGCGGCCGAAAACGCGCGGCAGCCCGGCTCGTACGTCGTCACTGCGTTGAGCGTGGGAAGTTCCACCGACGCCGTGATCGCCCAAGCTGCAGCATTCGATGTCGGCTTGATCGTCGTTGCCGACGACGTTGCACGTGCGGATGTTGCGAAGCGTTCGGCGGCTGTGGTCGACGCCGATCCGATGGCACTGATCGACGGCGCCGACGTCGTGGTCAACGGTGTCGTCGGCTTCGCTGGTCTGGAAGTCACCGTCGGAACGCTGCGCGCCGGCAAGCGCCTGGCGCTGGCCAACAAAGAGAGCCTCATCGCCGCTGGGCCGGTGGTCCAGCCGCTGCGTGAGACGCCGGGTGCCGAACTCGTGCCGGTCGACAGCGAGCACTGTGCGCTGCACCAGTGCCTCCGTTCCTCGTTCGACGCCGACCGGGAGGTGTTGCGTCTGCTGCTGACGGCAAGCGGTGGCCCGTTCCGCGGTCGGTCAGCGGCCGACCTCGCTGCCGTGACCGTCGACGAGGCACTGGCGCATCCCACCTGGTCGATGGGGCCGAAGATCACCATCGATTCGAGCACGCTCATGAACAAGGGCCTCGAGGTCATCGAGGCTCACGAGTTGTACGGCACGCCGTACGACCAGATCGAGGTGGTCGTCCATCCCCAATCGGTGGTGCATTCGATGGTCGAATTCACCGATGGGTCAACGATTGCACAGCTGAGTATGCCGACGATGAAACTGCCGATTGGCTATGCCCTCGGCTACCCGAACCGCATCGCCACACCGTTTGGACGCATCGACTGGGCCACGATCGGCTCGCTCGACTTTGAGCCGCCGGATCTCGACACGTTCCGCTGTCTTGGTCTCGCCTTCGAGGCTGGTCGTGTCGGTGGTACCGCTCCGGCATGGCTGAGCGCCGCCAACGAGGTCGCCGTCGAGTCTTTCCTGTCCGGAAACTTGCGATGGAATGGCATTGCTGACGTGTGCGTTGATGTCTTGGAGCGCCATGATGGAGCAATCCCCCACAGCATCGACGACGTGATCGCTGCCGATCAAGCAGCTCGACGGATCGCCGAAGAGGTATTACAACGATGACTGATCAACTCACACCCCCGAAACACGACGACAAGTCGGGCCATTCGAAGTTCAAGAGCGAGATGATGGCCGGTGGCGCCGTCACCGAGAACCTGAACGACGACGAACTCGTCGGTGGCTGGAAGGGTGCGCTCTCGATGCTCGCCATCGTGGCACTGTTCGCCTGGCTCGGCTTTGCGAACTTCTGGATCTTCGTCTTCGTCGTCGGCGTGGTCTTCTCGGTCTTCCTCCACGAACTCGGTCATTACCTCACGGCGAAGTGGACCGGCATGAAGGTCACCCAATTCTTCTTGTTCTTCGGCCCGCGCCTGTGGAGCTTCCGTCGTGGCGAAACCGAGTACGGCATCAGGGCGCTTCCGCTCGGTGCGTTCGTGCGCATCATCGGCATGAATCGGATGGACGACGTCGAGCCGGGCGACGAAGGCCGCACCTACCGACAGAAGAGCTTCCCGCGGCGCCTGCTCGTGATCTCTGCCGGGTCGCTCATGCACATGATCATCGCGATCGTTCTGCTGTTCGGTGTCTACAGCATTGCCGGCGAAGACGAAGTCCTCGACGGCGCTCGTGTCAGCGAACTCTCCTTGAACGGGCCTGCATCGGAGGCCGGTGTGCTGCCAGGTGATGTCGTGGTTGCTGTCGATGGCGTGCTCATCGCCGGGCCCGCAGAACTCGGCGAGCAGATCCGAACCAATGAACCGCAGGATCGGGTCATTCTCGGTATTTTACGTGATGACGTGCTCATCGACGTGCCGCTCGGGCTCGGAGCCAACCCAGACGGCGGTGCGCTCGCAGGTATCAGCAGCGGCTCGGTCTTCAACACCATCGATCACTCGGTCCCTGCTGCTGCCGGCAATGCCGTCACCGACATCTTCCCGTTCGCCTGGGAGTCGACCAAGGGCGTCGTCAAGGTGCTCAACCCGGTCAACATCTTCAATCACGTCACGGGCAGCACCGACGATCTCACCAGTCGGCCGACCACGCTGTACGGCGTCGCGCAGATCTCCGACGACGTCGGCGAATCATCGGGCTGGGCGGGCATGATCCTGCTGCTTGCTGTGCTCAACGTCTTCGTGGGCGTCTTCAACATGTTCCCGTTGCTCCCGCTCGACGGCGGTCACGCCGCCATCGCTGCCTACGAACGAGTTCGTGAGGCACTTCGCGGGGGCAAGCAGCGGTACTTCGCTGACGTCGAACGGCTGATGCCGTTCGCACTGGGTGTGGTCACGGTGCTGGCCATGTTGATGTTCGCGGGCTTGTACCTGGACATCACCAAACCGATTTAGTTCATCGCTTCGCCGGAGCGCTCCAAGCCGGACTTCGTCCGACGGGAGCGCAGCGACCTAGGAGCGCTCGGCGAAGCCAGTGATGGCGGCGTATCGTGGACTCATGCAGGTGACCAGTTCTGTTCCTCGGAAGGTGACTCGGCAGATCAGCGTCGGCGATGTCAAAGTCGGGGGCGATGCGCCGATCACGATCCAGTCGATGACGATCACCAAGACGGCTGATGTCGAAGGCACGCTGCAGCAGATCTACGCCTTGGCCGCGGCCGGTGCCGACATCGTGCGGTGCACGTGCAACGAGATCGAAGCTGCCGAGGGATTGGCGCAGATCGTGCCGCGGTCGCCCGTGCCGATCATCGCCGACATCCACCATCAGTACAAGATGGCAATGGCGGCGATGGAAGCCGGCGTCGACGGCCTGCGGTTGAACCCGGGCAATATTCGCAAGCCCGAACACATCAAGGCAGTCGCTTCGGAGGCCAAGGATCGCCAGATCCCGATCCGGATCGGTGTCAACGCCGGCTCGCTCGACCCAAAGCTCTATGAGAAGTACGGCGGAGCGACAGCGGAGGCAATGGTCGAGTCCGCCCAGACCGAGATGGCGTACTTCGACGAGGTCGGGTTCGATCTGATCAAGATCTCGGTCAAGGCATCGAGCGTGCCATTGATGGTCGACGCCTACCGGGCACTCAGTGAAGTGACCGACTATCCGCTACACCTCGGCGTCACCGAGGCGGGCCCGCCCCCTGCCGGTCTCCTCAAGGCCACTGCAGGCATCGCCACGTTGCTGCTCGAGGGCATCGGCGACACGATCCGTTATTCACTCACTGCCGATCCGGTCGAAGAGGCCAAAGCCGGACGCCAGCTGCTCGAGGCCCTCGGGCTGCGGGAACGCAAGAACATCGACCTCATAGCCTGCCCGTCGTGTGGCCGCGCTGAAGTCGACGTGATCAAGGTGGCCAACGAGGCCATGGAGGCCTTCGGCGATCGCAAGCTTCCGCTGCAGGTCGCCGTGATGGGCTGCGTGGTCAACGGGCCGGGTGAGGCGCGTGACGCTGACATCGGTATCGCTGCGGGTAACAAGCGTGGCCACCTCTTCATCAAGGGCCAGAATGTCGCCGTCGTGCCCGAAGACGAGATGGTCAATCAGCTCGTCGAATGGGCCGAGTTCATCAACGAGCACGGCATCGACGCTGCCCTCGATCGTGCCGACTTGAAGAAAGCGGCACGCGAGGCCGAAAAGGATCGCGCCAAGCTCCTCGAAGAGCAAGGCGACGACGCCAACAACGCCAACGAGAAGATCGTCGAAATCCGCAAAAAGTAGAGCGCGTCAACTGATCGGAGCGGTCCGTATCGCTGTCTGATGCATTGTTGTCCCGACGTCGATCACCTGTGGGCGGGGTGTTCGTCGGCTCGAGCTACAGAGGCGTGACGACGTAGGTGTTGCTGTCGGCGTAGACCTGCGTGCCGGGTGACAGGTACAGGGTCGTGCCGTCGAGGGCGATCGCGAGTTCGTGGCCAGCCGAACGGTGGCTGTCGCCGGGGGAGAGGTGGACGAGTTGCACACCGGCTTCGGGGAGCGGGTAGCAGCCGTTGTCGACACCCATGATCGGGTCGCGAAGTGGAGCCGGGTCGACGACTTCGATCAGCAGGTCGAGATCGACTTCCTTGGCAGTGAGCCCGCCGCGCACGACGTTGTCGCTGGCATTCATCAACTCGATGCCGGACCCCCGCAGATAGGAGTGCAGGTTGCCCGCCGTGAGATGAAGCGCCTGGCCCGGCTCGAGAACAACGTGATTGAGCAGCAGCGTGGCAGCGACGCTCGGATCATCGAACCCGTAGGTGCGGCCGAGTCGATGTGCCCACATCGCCTGCGCGTCGGTCGCAGTCGCCAGTGCTTCGATCGTGGGCCCGGAAGTGAACTCGCGTCGGAGGAGGTGAGCGAGGGAGTCCTCGCCGTGGTCCTGCACGAAGTCGGCGAACTCGTCGGCACCGATGCGGCGGAGGTAGTCGATGGTCGATCCATAGGGCCGAAAGCCGCAGAACGCTTCGAATTCCGTGAGCGCAACGAGCAACTCGGGTTTGGCCTGATCGTCGGCGAAGAGGCCGCGAGCGAATCCGTCGATCGCCTGTTCCGCAGACGGGTGGGCCTGCAAAGACAACGGCTCAGCAGCAGACAAGATCTTGAGCAGATAGGGCAGTGGCCCCGTGAGGTCGACGAGCGGGGTGCCATCGTCGAGCGCTGATGGCCCGTTCGGGTGTGTCCCCAACCAGAGTTCCGCCCAGGGCTTGCCTCGACCGGGCAGGCCGAGCAGCTTGGGGATGAACGTCGGATCACCCCAGGCGTAGTGCTGGACGATGCCTTCGATGACGCGCGCTGGCATTGCTCAGGTCACAGCCCGAGTTCAGCGGCGCGTGCCATGACACCATCGCGTTCGGCGCCGATGGTCGTCGTGTCACCGTGGCCGGTGTGGACAATCGTGGGGTCGGGAAGTTCGAGCAGCACATCGCGCAATGTCGCAAGGATGGTCGGCTCGTCGGAGTAGACACGGCCCGTGGCCCCGGGCCCGCCACAGAACAACGTGTCGCCGCTGATCACGGCTCCGGTGTCGACGTCGTGAAAGCAGCAGCAACCCGGTGAGTGGCCAGGGGTGTGCAGGATGCCGAGCTCGTGGCCGCCGGCGGTGATCGTTCGACCGGGCTCCAGGGGCCCATCGAAGTCGTGGTCAGGGTGGACGACATCCCACAGGAACCGGTCGAACTCGTGGAGCAGGATCGGGGCGTCGACAGCGTCGCGCAGCGCCACTGCGGCGTTGATGTGGTCGTTGTGGCCGTGGGTCAGGACGATGCCCTTCACTTTGCGGCCGTTCACGGCGTCCACAATCGGTTGGTGATCGTGTGCAGCGTCGAAGATCAACACCTCCTTGTCGTCGCCGACGAGCCAGATGTTGTTCTCCACCTCCCACTCGCCGCCACCCAGGGCGAAGATTCCTTCGGTCGTGACCAGTTCGATGCTCATTGCGCCACCCTCACAACACCACGACGGAACGGAGCACGTCGCCGCGCTCCATCTTGTGGAACGCCTCTTCGACGTCTCCGAGGCCGATCGTCTCGGACACGAAGCCACCCAAGTCGAGACGACCCTGCAGATACAGGTCGATCAGCATTGGGAAGTCACGCTCGGGCAGGCAGTCGCCGTACCACGACGATTTGAGTGACCCGCCACGACCGAAGATCTCGATGAACGGCAACTCGACGGTCATCTCTGGGTTGGGTACCCCGACGAGGACGACGGTGCCGGCAAGATCTCGCGCCTCGAAACACTGCTTGTAGACCTCGGGATGGCCGATCGCCTCGATGCACACGTCGGCGCCGTTGCCGTCGGTGACCGACCGGATGAACTCGACCGGGTCGGTGTTCTTCGAGTTGCAGACGTGAGTGGCGCCGAACTGCTGCGCCCACTCGAGCTTGCGGTCGTCGATGTCGACAGCGATGATCGTCGAGGCGCCAGCCAGTTTGGAGCCGACGATCGCAGCGTCACCGACACCACCGCAGCCGAACACGGCGACGCTCTGGCCGCGACTGACCTCGCCAGTGTTGATTGCGGCACCGATACCCGCCATCACGCCACAACCGAGCAGACCCGCAACGGTGGCCGGTGCCTCCGGGTCGACCTTCGTGCACTGACCGGAATGAACGAGGGTCTTGTCGCAGAAGGCGCCGATTCCGAGTGCCGGAGAGAGTTCCGTGCCGTCGGTGAGCATCATCTTCTGTTCGGCGTTGTGGGTGTCGAAGCAGTACTGCGCTTCACCGCGTTTGCACGCTCGACACTTGCCGCACACGGCGCGCCAGTTGAGGATCACGTAGTCGCCCGGAACGACGTTCGTGACGCCTTCGCCAACCGACTCGACCACGCCGGCAGCCTCGTGGCCGAGCAGGAACGGGAACTCGTCGTTGATGCCACCCTCGCGATAGTGCAGGTCGGTGTGGCAGACGCCGCATGCTTGGATGGCGACCACGGCTTCGCCCGGCCCGGGGTCGGGAATCACGATGGTTTCGAGTGAGACGGGTTCACCCTTGGCTGTGGCGACGATGCCGCGAACTTCCTGACTCATGGCGCAGACGGTAGCGCAGGACGACGCTGGGCCCGGCCCGAGGCAGTCCGAATTGTCATCTAACCTGCGGTGATGCGGTCCATCTGCTCTCAACCGTCTGGGCCGACCGCACTGCTCGCAGCGATCGTCGCGGCCGTGCTGGCCGGCTGCGGCTCGGACTCGAGCGGCGGCGGCGATCTCGGCGATGGCGGCGGTCGCCCGGGCGAAGCAGTCAGCAACACCGAAGGCGTCGTCCTGTCGGTGCTCCCCGATCTGTCCAACGAGCCCCTGGACGTCGTCTTCGCAGCAGTCCCCGACCTCCTCGTCACCGACGATGGTCGGGTCATCTACGCGCCACCGGAGAGGTACGCAGCCCGTGGCGAACTCGTCGCCGATGTGTGGGTCCAGGCGATCAGCCCGGAAGGTGTCGAACAGGTTCGTGACGCGATCGCTGCCGGCGATCCGCTCGATGACATCGCAGATCTGACCACGTTGGTGGGTCCGGCGCTGGGCGGTGTCGAGCGTTATCTCCCCGATGCATTCCGCTTCGCTGCGATCGAGATCGGTCCGGTCGCCGAGTTTCACGACGCTGACACACCACTCGTCGAGTGGCCGGACACCGCGTCGGTGGCACTCGCTGACGTCGATGGGTGTGTCCGTCTCCCGGAACTCGAAGTCGGCGAGGCCTTCGCCACAGCAGCGGAGAACAGCGCCTTCGTCGAAGACGGTGTTATCTACGGCGTGGTGGCGGCACCGGTATGGCCCGGAGCCCCGTGCACGTTCCCTGATTGAGCTGCGGATCGAAGGCGGTCAGAAGAGCCGGAGTTCGTCGGGCTTCATGCCACGGAGGTCGTCGTAGTCGACCTCTACCCAGGTGAACCCGCGCGATTCAGCGAGGACTTTTGCCTGCGGCTTGACGACCTGGGCAACGAAGACACCGCGGATCTCGCCGAGCGACGAGTCGAGCTTGAGGCGCTCGATGTACCGGGTCAACTGCTCGACACCGTCGATGTCGCCGCGGCGCTTGACCTCGACTGCGACCACGGTGTCAGCCTCGTCGCGGCAGACCAGATCGATTGGCCCGATCGCAGTCGGGTACTCCCGCCGGACGAGGGTGAGCCCGACCTCGATTGCTGCCGGGCTGACAGCGAGCAACTCCTGGAGGTGCGCTTCGACTCCGTCCTTCTGCAGGCCGGGGTCGGTGCCGAGTTCGTGGGCGGTGTCGCTCATTACCTCGTGGAGCGTGATGGTCAACGTCTCCTTCTTCGGATTGGTGACAATCCACCGATGGCCGCCGTCGCCCGGTGAGTCATCACCACCGAGCTCCTCCACGACCGTGTTCGGCGCATTCATCCAGTTGAGCGGCTTGTACGCACCGCCATCGGCGTGAATCGCCACGCAGCCGTCGGCCTTGACCATGATGAGCCGGTTCGCTTCGGGCAGGTGGGCCGCTAGCTTGCCGGCGTAGTCGACGGAACAACGAGCTATGACCAGACGCACGGCAGAGGAACCTAGCTGGTGTGGGCGGCTAGCGGCTCGACTCGACGTGGTCCTGCATGCGCCGCTGGATCAGGGCGCGACGTTCTTGCAGTTCCTTGTAGGTCAAGGAGTTGACACTCGAGTCGAGTCCGACGCTCTTCTTGACGCCATCGAGGTTGAATTCCACAGCGTTCGGGTCGACGCCCAGTTCGCGGCCGAGGCGTTCGCCGTGCTTTTGGGCGAACAGCATCGAGATGTTGGCGACTTCGGCAAGGAGATCGAGGTCCGGGGCAAGCCGTGCGATTGCTCCGTCGAGGAACACCAGATTCTTGACGTACAGCATGAGTTCTTTGGGCAGCTTTGCGCCGTAACCGAGCAACGCTTTGACGATGCGCTGTACCTCGGTGATCATCTCCTCACCGGACAGCGTGGTCGGGTCGACGGTCACCTCGTCGAGACGGAGGTCGGTGATGACGGCATCGAGGTCGGTGTCCATCGGCAGTGCGCCGAGATCGCGAAGGGCTGCCATCTGTCCCTTCACGTCGTTTGTCGTCGCTCCGAGCATCAACCGCAGGAATGCGTTGCGTCGATTGCCGGACAGGCGCCCGACGATGCCGTAGTCGAGCAGTGCCGTGCGGCCGTCCTCAAGAACGAAGAGGTTGCCGCCGTGGAGGTCGCCGTGGAAGATGCCCTCGACGACAGCGCCTTCCATGAAGGCGACCATTGCTGTCCGCACGACGTCCTCGGTGTCGATGCCAGCGTCTTGCATGCCAACGACATCGTCGAAGTTGAAGCCGTACACGCGCTCCATGACGAGCACCCGCCGGGTCACCAGTTCCGGGTGTGGGCGCGGAACGACATAGCGATCCTGGCCGAGGTCGCGCAACATCGACGCGACGTCGAGCATGTTGGCGGCTTCCATCCGGAAGTCGAGTTCCTCGACGACGGTCTCGGCGAACACCTCGACGAGCGATGGCGGGTTCGCGAGCGCGGCGACGGGGATTCGGCCGACGAGGTGGGGTGCGAGCCATGCCATCACTCGCAGGTCCTTGCGCACGAACTGTGACACAGCAGGGCGCTGCACCTTGACCACGACGTGTTCCCCGGTGATCAGCGTCGCAGCGTGCACCTGGGCGATCGAGGCTGCGGCCAACGGCGTTTCCTCGAAGGACGAGAACACGTCTTGGAGTCGAGCGCCGAGGTCTTCTTCGACAGTGCGTCGGACGACCTCGAACGGCTCGGCAGTCACCTGATCGCGGCACTTCTTGAACTCCTCGACCAGTTCGCTGGGGAACAGGCCCTCGCCGGAGGAGATGATCTGGCCGAGCTTGATGTACGTCGGTCCGAGGTATTCAGCGGCCTCACGCAGGCGCCGCGAGATCACGGCGCGGCTGGCTTCAGGAGTGTCGTACGCTCCACGCCTTTTGCGTATCAGCCAAGGCAGCACAGCGCGCCCGAGGCGACCCGACACGGTGACGACGCGCGCCCCCGGCGGGAGCTTCGCCGGCTTGACGAGGTGCGGCACCTCGGCCTGAGCAGCCGCCCGCAGAGTCCTGGCGAGACCGGACCACCGGACCTCGGAGCGGCGGAGCTCCCACGGACCGTGTTCGGTGAATGCAGCCCATGAACGGTCGCCCGTCTGGGTGGGAGCGGAGTCGGTTGACGTCGACATTCATCAATGATGCCGGAACAAGCGCCGATCGGCTGTGCGGAGACACAGGGAATACTGAGCCAAGCGGCACGCCGGTCTGCGCTGCTCGCGCGCTGATTGCAGCACCCGGTAGCCCAGCTGCCAACATCGGTGCATGGCCGCACGCCCTTTCAACGTCCTCGGAATCCAGCAGATCGCCATTGGGGGCTTGGATAAGTCCGTCCTCTCGAACCTGTGGACCGATCTCCTTGGCGTCGCCAAGGTCGGCGATTACGTCAGTGACTCGGAGAATGTCGACGAAGACATCTTGCAGCTCGGCGCAGGTCCGCACGCCGTCGAGATCGATCTGATGCAACCCCTCGACCCCGAAGTGTCGCCCAAGGTGCACGTACCGACGCTCAACCATGTCGGCCTGTGGATCGACGATCTCGCAGCAGCTGTCGACTGGCTCACCGAACAGGGGATGCGGTTCACGCCCGGTGGCATCCGTCAGGGCGCGTCGGGGCACGATGTGTGCTTCGTGCATCCCAAGGGCAACGAGGCCACACCGCGATCAGGTGAAGGCGTCCTGATCGAACTGGTGCAGGCGCCACCGGACATCGTCGAGGCGCTGTCGGTCTGATGGGCGGCGCAGCTGCCGGCCCGCTGGCTGGCATCAAAGTCGTCGAGCTGGGGGTTTGGGTCGCCGGCCCGGCAGCTGCGGGGATCATGGCCGACTGGGGAGCCGACGTCGTCAAGATCGAGCCTTCCACCGGTGATCCGCAACGGTCGGTCTTCGGCGCCGTCGGCGTGAACAGCGAACTCCCCGTCCCGCCGTTCGAGGTCGACAATCGAGGCAAGCGATCCGTCGTGCTCGATCTCCGCACCGACGAGCACGTGAGCGTGCTCCACGACCTGCTGGCCGATGCCGATGTCCTCGTCACGAACATGCGTCAGGCCGCCCTCGGGCGTCTGGGCTTCGGCCACGCTGAGGTCTGTGCCCGCCACCCGCATCTCGTGTACGGGGCGATCACCGGCTACGGAATGCAGGGCGCTGACGCTGACCGAGCTGGCTACGACACGGGAGCGTTCTGGGCTCGATCGGGTTTCGCTCACACGATGGTGCCGCCCGGCGAGATGCCGCCAGGCCTCAGGTCCGGCGCTGGCGACCACACCACCGGGATGACATTGGCGGCTGGCGTGATGGCCAAGCTGGTCGAGCGGTCCACCACAGGCGTCGGTGGTCTCGTGAGTACGAGCCTGTTGCGCACCGGCATGTATTCCATTGCCTGGGACATGGGCATCCAGCTTCGGTTCGGCCGCCGCCAGGGCACTCGATCGCGTGAGCAGAATCCGTCGCCGCTCGTGAACGTCTATCCGACTTCCGAAGGGCGTGCCATCTGGCTGATCTGCCTCGAGGCCGACCGGCATTGGCCGAAGGTGCTGACAGCGATCGAGCGACCCGACCTCGCCGATGAGGAGCGATACCTGAGCGCCCGCAGTCGGATGGAGAACTGCGAGCCGCTGATTGCAGAGCTCGATGCGGTGTTCGCGACTCGGACACTCGTAGAGTGGGGCGCCATCTTCGACGCGAACGACGTGTGGTGGGCGCCTGTCCAATCGATCGAGGACGTGATTGCTGACCCACAGGCGCAGCCGGGCTTCGTCGACATGTCGCCACGTGACGGCGAGGAGCCGTACCGGGCGGTCAGGACGCCGGTCGACTTCGACGGTTTTGACATGCCTGCGGGCCCGGTGCCGCGTCTCGGCGAGCACACCGACCAGGTGCTTGAGGAATTCGAACAACGCGATCGTTGACAGGAGTAGCGAGGAGGAGCACAATGCGAAGCATCCTTCGCGTTTGGGGCCTGCATCAGCAGGGTGACGCGTCGGAGCGATCAAAGGGGATCTTCATGTCGTCACACCGCTCCGTGATGCGCAAGGCTATGCTCGGCGCAGCGCTCGCTGCCGCCGTCAGCCTTCCGGCCGTCACCGTGTCCGCCCGACCGGCTCCAGAGCCTGCTGCCGAGCGAGCCGTTCCCGGCCCCGTGTTGCAGCCGGTCGAACCGGCGCCCGCTCCCGTTGTGCAGCTGCCGACCGCCGCTGTGGCGATGGGTGACAGCTTCATCAGTGGTGAAGGCGCCGGCGCCTACCAAGCCGTGGTCGACGTCAACGGTGTGGCACAGAGCTTTCCTGGCTGGTCAGCAGCGAACAGCAATGCCTTCTTCTGCCACCGCTCGGCGAACGCCTCGATCGAAGTCGCGGCGCTGCCCGGCATCTCGACCCGGTTCAACCTCGCCTGCTCCGGTGGCCAGCCCCACGACATGGTCGGGCGGTCGATCGACCGTGCGAGCGGCCGCACCGTCGACGCTCAGATCGACCAGCTGCGCACCGTGGCACTGACTCACGACATCGACCTGGTTCTGATCGGCCTCGGTTCGAACAACTCGAGCTTCACGTTCGGCAACGCGGCCGCTGAGTGCGCAGGGCGATTCATCGCTGACGCCTACATCGGCTGGTGGGAGTTCTGGGTGCCGTTGATCAACTGGATCACTGGCCAGACCGTCAGCCAGGACGCATGCACCGCCGACGATCTCGCTACTGGGAGCGAACTCGCCGCAGGCCAGGGCGAGACACTCGACGCAGCGCGCCAGATCCTGCTTGCACTCGACGAGATCGACGCCGACGGCGAACACCGTGTCGTGTTCCAGGACTACACGAACCCGCTCCCGCTCGACTACGACAACAAGTTCTACAAGGAGCGCCGTCGCACCGACACCCGTGACAAGTTCCGTCATCTCGCGCGTGAGCGTTACGCGGGCGGCTGCCCTGCACACCGAGCGAGCCTCGGCCCGGCGCACAGCTTCTCCCAAGGGCTCGGCAACCTTGTTTCGGGTGTTCACACCTCGCTGTCAGCGGAGTTCCCGAGCGATGACCTCGTCTACCTGAACGTCCAGCGCGCTTTCGATGGGGCGCGATTGTGTGAGAATTCGAACAGCCCGAGTGGCGTGCTCGCCACGCCGCTGCGCCTGCAGGACAAGTCGGGCAATGCACCGACCGGCGTGGCGCTGACCAACATCAACGGCACCAACAAGTTCGACATCGCCCGCATCCAAGGCGTGTGTGAAGACTGGTTCCAGACCTGCCAGGAGTCGTGGCACCCGAACGCCGGCGGCCATGCCGTGCTTGGCCAGTGCCTGAGTGGTGCCTGGACGGGCTCGGACACCACGGTCGATTGCGTTCGCAATCCGAGCAGCGGATCGATTTCGACGAGTTGACCAGCTTGGCGGACGGCACAGGTAGGCCGGCGGCGGAGGGGTCAGCGCGCGCTTCGCCGCGCCAGCAACGATCCCGTGACACGGTGGCAAGCATTCTCGCAGCGGCCGACATCGAGATCACCGATCGCGGCTCGGCGGGCGCGACCACCACGGCAATCGCCGAGCGCGCCGGCGTCTCGGTCGGTGCGCTCTACCGGTTCTTCCCCGACAAGCATGCAATCGGCGATGCTCTTGCCGAGCGCTACCGGGCGGCTGCGATCGAGCGGTTCGCTCCGATCCTCGTCGACACTCAGACCCTCGACCACGTTCCGGCGATGATCCGATCCGTTGTCCACGTCGCTGCCGAACTGCAGCTCGACCATCGGGGCTACTACCGGCTCACCCAGGAGGTACGGCCCGACGTGCCCGGGTCGCCCGGCCAGGCGGTGCGCAAGGCAATGGTCGACGCATTCGACGAACGCCTGGTCGAGCTCGGTGCCGTGGCATCTCCCGAGCGCCGTCGGACCGCACTCGAGCTGGTCATCGAAACCGTGCGACACACGCTGGTCGTGTGCCCGACCGAAGGAGCGGCCCGGGCCGCCATGCTGGCTGAGCTCGAACTGATGGTCGTGACCTACGCGGTCAGCCGACTTGGTCTCACCCAGCCGGCCAGCTCAACATGACGTGGGCAGCGGTGGGAGCTGACCCAGCTCGTAGTCGAAGATCTCGGTGACGGTGAACGGCGGGCCAGATGCTGGCTGCACCTCGACGGAGATCGGGTAGCTCCCGATCGGGAGGTCCGGCGGGGCGATCCATTTGATGGAGAATTCGTTCTGGGTGAAGAAGTCCGGCTCCGAGTCGAGAACGATCGACCAGCCACTCGGAGCAGTGGCTTGGATCGTGAACGGGCCAGCGTCGCCGATCACCGTGTAGAAACAGCCGCCAGAGGGTTGGCCCGGAGCGACGTAGCTCTCGAAGTTGCCTGGGATCTCGGTGTCTGTCGAGTACTCCCAGGTGGCGCAGCCTTCGAACGCACGCACAGCTGCCGTGACCGAAGTGTCGATGGTCCCGACACTGTCGACGACCAGGGCGGTGCCCGAGGTCGACCACACACAGACCTGCTGACCAGCCTGCCGCGTAACGACGCTCTGATGTGCGAGCACATCGCCTGCCTGGAAGTTCATCGTCGACGTGTCGGTCGGTGCCGGGTCGCTGATGTTCACGATCTCGGCGTGAGACGTCCGATCGGCCTGCTCGGAGAGGTATCCGATGGCGACTGCAGATCCCGCAAGATGGCGCGATTCGTGCTCATTGCGGGAGTCGTATCGGCTGCCGCCACGGGATGTTGTCGCCGTGAGGGCGAAGGGGACCGAAGGGTCGAGTTCGTCGGACGCGAAGTCATGGGAGTGGAGGTGGTCGACAACGATGTTGACTTCGACCGACGACCAGATGCACGCCTTGCCTGGAGTAATCACGAAGTTCGCAACCGTCTCGGATGCGGCGACGGTCTCTTGACGTTCGACCTCGCCGAACGCGGGCTCGATGTCGTTGGGGTTGATCCCCACGGCGCCAGTATCGAGCGCGCGAGCTCAGACATGCGCGCCACAGATCGCAACGCGTTCATCTGTGGGGACGTGTTCACCGCCGACCTTCAGCCGGCTTCATTCGATCTGGTGGCTGCAAGTGCAGTGCTCCACCACATCGATGCACGAGCGGGACTCCGTCGGATGAGGCAGCTTGTTCGGCCCGGAGGCGTGGTCGCTGTGGTCGGGTTCGGTCGGCCCGACGGTGTGAGGGACCGCCTACTGGAGGTCGCGGGAGTCGCGACGAAGCGGATGCACGTCGCTCGTCGCGAGTACTGGGAGCACAATGCGCCTATCTCCTGGCCGCCGCCGTTCCCGACCGGCGAGACGGGTGCTCGGTCGTGAGGAGCTTCCCGGCGCGGCGATCGAGACGGCCACGACCTGAGCCACCGATCCAACGCTGGCGATCGGCGCATATCAGCGACCACCGGCGCAGAATCTGACCGCACAGATCGGCACTTCTTCCGAAGCGGGAGGCGATCAGAATGTCGCTGAGGAAACTGCTCGGCCCTGAGTCACCACGCTGTGATTGGATCTCCTCATGACGACAGAGCGAGTGCATCCTCTCAAAGCACAGGCCGGGGACTCCGTAGCGGTTGTCTCGCCGTCCTTTGCTGCACCCGAGATCTTTCCGGCGATCCATGAACAGGCAATTCGCCGCCTCACCGAGATCACCGGACTGATTCCCGTCGAGTACCCGACGACGCGACGAACCTCGACCCCCAAGGAACGCGCCCAAGACCTCAACGACGCTTTCGCCGACCCCTCGATTCGCGCTGTCCTCGCCGTCATTGGTGGCGAGGACCAGATCACGGTCATCCCGCACCTCAACCCCGCACTGATCGTGGCCGATCCCAAACCATTCCTCGGCTACAGCGACAACACCAACATTTTGAACTGGCTTTGGGGCCACGGGGTCAACGGTTTCTACGGCGGATCCACCCAAGTCCACCTCGGACCAGGACCCGCCGTCGATCCATGCCACGAGGCGTCGCTCCGAGCCGCGCTTCTCACCGGCGAACGACTAGAGATCACAGAGCCAGGTATCTCCGAAGACCTCGGCAAATCTTGGGACGATCCAGCGGCGCTCACCGAGTCCGGTGATCGCTCTATGACCGAACCGTGGACATGGGCTGGGCCGCAACGGTCGGTGACCGGGCCAACATG
>Ga0115031_1000186_pt1 | contig 43418 bp, 45 predicted proteins | sample Maine_Asex4_meta_FD_87301 | JGI IMG/M metagenome (GOLD analysis project Ga0115031, IMG submission 87301) | Marine algal microbial communities from Maine, USA - Maine_Asex4_metaG | ecosystem: Host-associated > Algae > Red algae > Unclassified | place: Maine, USA | collected 2015-01-05
AGGAGCTGATAGCGCGGGTCGGTGTAGCGCGCCTCGGTGAGCGCCTTGAATCGTGCGTAGTTCGGGTTGATCGAGGGATCCTCGGCAAGCGGGAGTTCGTTGTCGATGTACTGGTCGAAGGTCACCTGATCGACTCGCGGTGCAGTCATCGCCAAGTGGATCAACTGGAACAGGGTCTCCAGGTCACTCGATGCCGCTGAGCCGACGAACCCTTCGGTGAACGGTTCGATCGTTGCGTCGAGCGACACCTCCTTGTCGGCGAGGAACGCCTCGATCGCGACCGGGTCGAAGTCTCCGACGCCACTGTTCTCGACGACGTTCGCAGCGACCTCTGCGGCGGCGACTTCAGCGTCGTCGAGCACCGCTGTGCCGCCGGGACTGCGGGCCTCGAAGAGCGTGACGCCCTCGGTGATCGGCGTGGTGTTCAGCACCACTCGGACCCCGTTGGGAAATGTCAGCAGTATGGGTGCGAGGAAGCTGACCGTGAAGCCGTCGGCGAGCTGTTCGGAGGTGGTCTCCTCGATTGGCTCGGGCGGGGTCAGCAGCGAATCGCCGATTGCTGCGTCTTCGGTGCGAGCCTCGACGTCACCCGTCGAAGCGCTTTCGGCTTGCGCCACGAAGACATCCTCGGCCGGCACGTCAGCGATCTCGTCGGCCGGCGCCGTGACGAAGATGTGTGCGCCAGCAGCCTCGTAGCGAGTCACGAACATGTAGGCCAGGGTCTCCGGGGTGGCCCGGTCGAGGACTTCGGTGACGTAGTCGAACCAGCGTTGCGCCCTCGGCAGCGACTCACCTTCGAGCACGTGCCGGACGTACTCGTCGGCGAAGGAGGCGTCCTGACGCGAATTGCGACCGTCGTAGTCGACTTGGGCGGACGAACGCCGGGCGGCGACAGCGCGATCGACCTCGGACTGGGTGAAGCCGAAGCGGCGGACGCGTTCGTACTCGTCGATGATTGCCTGGGTCGATGCTTCGAGGTCGTCGCCGTCCGCGGTGACGAAGATCTCGGGGGCATCGAGCAGCCGGACGAAGCCGCTGCTGTCGACCGATGCGTCATCGAATGGCGCGTCGCCACGCAATGCGTCGTTCGAGAGGCGGGTGCCGATGATGTCGAATGCGAGAGCGTCATAGATGTCGCGCTGCACGACTTCGGCACGCGTGCCGGACAGGTCGCGAGCGAGCGGGAGCGTGACGAACGCGAATCCCTCCGAGACGTCGGGGTCAGCAGAGACCAGCGCACGGGATTCGGTGGCCGGATCGACGAGGAGGTCGCTTCGTTCCGGCGAGTCACCACGGGAAACGGCAGGGCCGAACCGTTCCACGATCTGACGTTCCATGTCAGCGACGTCGATGTCGCCCACGACGACGACCGCAGCGTTGTCCGGTCGGTACCAGTCGTCGTAGTACGCGCGCAGCGGGTCCGCAGTCGTCGAGCTGATCTCGTCAGCGGTACCGATCGGCTTGCGATCCTCGTACGGCGACCCGTCGAGGAAGAACTGTTGGATCTCGTCGAAGACTCGGCCGTTGGCACTCTGCGCCGAGCCGCGCCACTCATCGAGCACCACTCCGCGCTCGGCTTCGACCTGGCCGGGGTCGATCGATGCCGCTGAAAGCCACTGCTGCAGCACGTCGAGCCCCGTACTGACGACCGAGGGATCAGCAGTCGGCATGGTGAGTTGATAGACGGTTTCGTCGTAGCTCGTGTACGCGTTGATGTCGGCTCCGAAGCTCGCTCCGAAACTGCGGAGTACGGCGATCAGTTCGTTCTCGGGGAACTGTTCGGTGCCGTTGAAGAGCATGTGTTCGAGGAAGTGGGCGCCCCCGCCTTGGTCGGGGCCCTGGAACGCTGCACCGGCATCGATGCTGAGTCGCATCTCGACGCGCGAGCCGGGGTTGTCGTTCTGACGGATGAAGTAGCGCAGCCCGTTGTCGAGGGTGCCGATGGTGATGGCCGGGTCGAAGTCGACCAGGCTCGGCAGCCCGTCGAAGTCGGGAGCGACGATCTCCGTCGTCGGCGCGGCCTCGGCGGGGACAGCAGGGTCGGCCGGATCGTCTGGGTCCGTCGTGTCGGTCGGGTCGGTCGTGTCGGTCGGCGCATCAGATGCGGGGACGGTGTCTGCCGGGTCGCTCGCTGGCGGCTCGGGCAACGAGCCGGTGCTGCCGGTGGTGTCGGTGGTGTCACTGCTTGCCGTCGAGTTGCTCGACTCCTCGGAGACTCCCGATGACGACGTACACGCAGCGACAGCGAGGCACGTCGCGAGGCCGAGTCCTGCAAGGCGCCGTCGCATTCCGGGGCTGCGAATCGGCTGCGACCCATGGCGGAGCGAGCGGGGCTGGGCGCCGGACATCTCGCCGAGGCTACGGGCGCGGACCGAGTCCGACATCAATGGCTGGATGATCGAGCGAACAGCTCTGCGATTCGTGGGCGCCAGTCGATTGCTTCGGTCGAGCCACCGGCAGCTTGCACCGCAGCGCGCTCCGTCGCGAGCGTGTCGGCGATTGCGGCGACCTCGTCGTCCAGGATCTCGGCGAGTCGGTCACGCAGGTGGCCGGCAAGCGCAGGGCTCGCTCCGTCGGTGCTGATCGCCCCGGTCACCCGCCCGGTACGCGTGATCGCCGGCAGGATGAATTCACAGTCGACCGGCTGGTCAGCAGCGTTGGTCCAGATGCCTTCCGAGCGGGCAGCCGTGGCAATCGTCGTGTCGGTTTCGACGTCTCCGGTTGCAGTGATGACAAGACGCACACCGCTCAGGTGCTCTGCGGCAAACGACTGCTCGATGACCTCGCCTCCGGACGCTTCGATCAGCGCCCGGTCGACGTGTGAACTGACCTCGGATGCGACCAGGCGGACGACGGCGCCGGCGGCCAGTAGCCCCTCTGCTTTGCGCCACCCGATACGTCCGCCACCGACCACGAGGACCGCGACGGAGTGCAGGTCGAGGAAGACCGGATACGAGAATCGGCTGGTCGATGACTCCATCACCCCAGCTTACGCACCGAATTCCGGCTAATCCTGATAAAGCCGATCATTTTGGTCGGGAATTGATTGACTGCTTGCATGCCCGCCGCCCCGATCAGGCTCATCGACACCGCTCCCACCGAATCCTCAGACTCCCTCGCGGACGCGATCGCAACGATGCGTTGGGCTGATCAGACATTCGGTTCCGGGTTCTGCGTGACGGCGAGTTTCGGCGATGCGACTTTGGCCCACGTTGCACACACCGCAGTTCCTGGCATCCAGATCACCCTGCTCGACACCGGGTACCTGTTCGCCGAGACCGAGTGGTTTGCCGACCACCTGGTCGATCGGTTCGCCATGTCGCTGCGAGTCATCCGACCGCACGCCGACCTCGATCGAGACGTCTGGGCCACCAACACCGACGCCTGCTGCGCAGCACGCAAGGTCGAACCGCTGCAGCGAGCCCTGCGCGGCGCCACCGCGTGGGCAACCGGCGTCCGCCGAGCGGACTCGGAGCAGCGCAGTGCGACGCGTCTCGTCCACCACGACCTCTTCAGGTCGGTGATCAAGGTGAACCCGCTGGCCGCATGGACAGACGCCGACGTACAGGCCTACGCCATCGACAACGACCTTCCCGAGCATCCGCTCGTCGAGCGCGGCTACGGCTCAATCGGGTGCTGGCCGTGCACTCGGCCTGCGACTGACCGTTCTGGCCGATGGGCGACGAGCGACAAGACCGAATGCGGCCTCCACCTCTGAAGTCACGCAGCGATACCCGAACATCCGCCGCCTTTCCCGATTCAACAGGACCACGAACCATGACCAGCACCGAGACCAGCAGCACCGACATCAGCAGCACCGACATCAGCAGCACCGACATCAGCAACACCGACATCAGCAACACGGTGTCCGAGATCAGCGCCGCCGAGCAGATCAAGATCGACAGCGGCTATCTCGCCGGCACGATCGGCGACGAGCTCGCCAACGACGAGTCGAACTTCGACAGTGACGCCGAGACGCTGCTCAAGTTCCATGGCATCTACCAGCAGGACGATCGCGACATCCGCCGCGCCAGAGCCCGGCAGAAGTTGCCGCTCGACTACTCCTGCATGGTCCGGGCCTCGGTACCCGGCGGCGTGATCACCGCCGAACAGTGGCTGGCTCTCGACCGCGTGGCATCACTCGCTGACCACAAGCTGCGGCTCACCACACGCCAGGGCGTGCAGTACCACGTCGTCCACAAGGGTGAGTTGCAACAGTTGGTGGCGGGCGTCAACGCCTCACTCCTCACGACACTCGGCGCGTGCGGCGACGTCGTTCGTAATGTGATGGCCTGCCCCCTCCCCCACCCAGAGCGCGAGGCAGTGATCGCTCCGGTCGTCGACGAGATGGTGCGTCGGTTCCGCCCCCAGACCGAGTCGTACTGGGAACTGTGGGTCGACGGCGAGAAGGCCGTGACCAAGGAGACTCGGTCGGCGCCTACGTCGAGTGATGGCCCCCTCGACCCGATCGACGAGGTCGAGCCGATCTACGGCCAGGCCTACCTGCCTCGCAAGTTCAAGATCGGCATCGCCTGGCCCGGCGACAACTGCGTCGACATCTACACCCACGACGTCGGCATCGTCCCCACACTCTCCGAGCCGGACGGCCTGTCCGGTGAGGTGACCGGATTCGTGATCCTCGCCGGTGGTGGCATGGGCATGTCGCATGCGCGGCCCGATGACACCTACCCCGTTCTGGCCCGCCCGATCGGGTGGGTTCCAGCAGTCGGGGCAGGCGACGTGTCCGGGTTGGGTGACGTCGTCGAGGCCATCGTCACGACACAGCGCGATTACGGCAACCGCGACGATCGGGCTCGAGCCCGCCTCAAATACCTCCTCGAGGCAGAGGGTGTCCACTGGTTGCGTTCGCAGATCACCGAACGGACCGATCGACCGTTGGCCGCACCGGTCGAGCTTCCCGACTGGGAGGTCCATGCCCACCACGGCTGGGACCACGGCCGGCACCAGCACCAGCACCAGAACCAGCACCAGCGCCAGAGCGGAGCGTCGCCATCATCCACGCTCGGCCTTCCCGTGCCGTCCGGCAAGGTTGCCGGAGGTCTGCGGTATGCACTTCGTCGGCTCATCTCCGATGGCGCCGTTCGGGCGCTTCGCGTGACGCCGCGCCAAGACCTGCTGCTGGTCGGTGTCACCGATCGCGATGCCGTCGAGAACACACTTCGCTCGAATGGCGTACCGCTCGCCGGCGATCAGAGTGCCACGCGCAACCTGGCGATCGCTTGCCCCGCTCTGCCGACCTGCTCCAAGGCGCTCGGTGAGGCCGAACGAGTCCTGCCCGATGTCGTCGACCGTCTCGAAAAGGTGCTTGCCGACACCGGCAACACGGGCCTCCCGCTCCGGCTGAACATGACCGGCTGCCCCAACGGGTGCTCACGGCCCTACGCAGCAGAACTGGGCATCGTCGGAAGATCGAAGCGCGGGTACGACATCTTCGTCGGTGGTTCGCCGGCCGGCGATCGTCTCGCCCGACGCCTCCGCACCGACGTCCCGCTGACCGAGATCCCGGACCTGCTCCGTCCGCTGCTCGAGCGGTTCAGTCGGGAGGTCCGCGCCGACGAATCCACGAGCTTCGGCGACTGGGCTGTGCGATCGGACTGGGACTCGCTGCTGGCGCTCCTGCCCGCCGTCACGACCCGCCGACGCAGCCAGTCCGACGCGAGTGACAAGGCGACGTCATGACCGTCTCCCTCGTCGGCGCCGGACCCGGCGACCCCGACCTCCTCACCATGAAGGCCGCACGGCTCCTCGCCCAGGCTGATGTCGTCGTCCACGATGCGCTCGTCGGCGAAGGCGTGCTTGCGCTGATCCCTGCCAGCGCGGAACGCATCGATGTCGGCAAGCGCCCCGGCCGGTCGACTCCCCAAGAGATGATCTCGGCGCTGCTGGTCGAGCTCGGTCGGCAGGACAAGCGCGTCGTGCGGTTGAAGGGCGGTGATCCATTCGTCTTCGGGCGTGGTGGCGAGGAAGCCCTCGCCCTCCTGGAGGCAGGCATCGAGGTCGAGGTCATTCCGGGCATCACCTCGTCGATCGCTGCTCCTGGAGCGGCGGGAGTGCCGGTGACCCATCGCGGCGTCGCGGCAGCGTTCACGGTGGTGACCGGTCACCGCCGGACTGGCGAAGCCGACGTCGACTGGCGAGCACTCGCTCGGGTCGGCGGCACCATCGTGATCTTGATGGGTGTGTCGCACCGTCGCTCCATCGCTGCTGAACTGACGGCTGGCGGTCTCGCTACCGGGACCCCCGTGATGGCGGTTCGCAGCGCCACCACTGCCGACGAGGTGGTCGTGCGGTGCCGGCTCGACGAACTCGGAGACGTCGCTCTCGACTCTCCCGCCACCATCGTGGTCGGTGCCGTTGCGGCGTTCGACCTCACCGGCGCGTCGGCCCGGCCTGCAATGCCGATCGCTGGCTGAGCACCCGCCACGTTGTCTGTCAGCTCGGCGCGAAGTCGATCTCGGCGGTCGGCAAGGTAGAGCCTGAACGTCCGGGCGACTTCGAGAAATTCCAATACATGTTCGTGTAGGCAATGGCCTGCTCGGGCGAGACCGGCGAGCCCCACGGGCGCATGTCATCGGTGGTGTGCGCATCGCCGACGAGCGTTGCGTCGTAGCCGCGCACGAGCGCGCCGTGCAGGGTCGAGCGAATGCACGCATCGGTCTGCGCTCCAGTCACGACGACGCGTCCGACACCTCGTTCGGCAAGCAGTGCCTCGAGATCGGTTTCTTCGAAGGAGTCGCCGCACGCCTTGTGGACGACCGGCTCGTCATCCAGCCGGGTTAGCGCATCGATGTACTCCCAACCCTCGCTGTCTGCGACCAGGTCGTCGTCGGCGTGCTGCACCCAGATGATCGCCACGGAAGCCGACCGGGCGTGGTCGACGAGCGTGTTGATGTTCGCTACCACGTTGTCGAGGTCGTGCGCGTCGCCGACCACGGCGCGCTGCATGTCGATCACGAGCAACGCTGTGTTCGGGCGGCCAGCCAGCGCGGTCATGTTGCTCGCCCCGAGTCGTCGGTGGCGATGATGCGTTCGACACTGTCTCCGACCGACACGTTGCCGGGCACGGCGATCAAGGCCCCGATCGACAGCAGCGAGTTGCGCTCGGCGTTGATCTGCTTGAGGAGGGCGATGTCGCGTTCCACGCCCGGCTGGGGTCGTGTGATCATCACGCAACGGTCGATCTGTTTGAACACCGCGAGTTCGGCACCCGTCGCTCCGCCGATGCGGACGTGATCGCCGACGAAGTCGTCCTCGCCTTCGCCGTCGACGACGATGTTCGTGCGGAACCGACGGACGTCCCAATCGCCGAGCGTCGTGCTCGACACCAACGACACCCTGCTCCACTTCGAGTCGTGCCAGGCCCCGTCGGGACCGGTCCACGACACCCAGTCCGCGTCGTTCTCGAAGTCGAGGGGAACCTCGTACGTACCGCCTTCATCGCCCGCCCGTCGCAGCTCGACGTCCTGGCCGAGCCATCGGGACAGCGCGGCGCTCGCGTCACCCTCACCGACCTCGCCGATCTCCGGCAAGTCGAGCACGAGGTCGTCACCGTCGAGGCACGCCGAGGCGTAGAGCAGCTCAGGTGATCGGCGGGCGGTCAACACCGTGCCGGTGGCCACGTCGAACACACCCCAGCCTCGGTCGCCTACGAGACCCAGCTCGCCGATGTGCGCGGTGTCGAGCGACTCGCCGCCCATCGACTTCACCGGGAACCGCCAGAGCTGCGTGACCTGCATGCGCCCAACGTAGGCGACCAGGCTGTCCCCTTCTGCCCAGGGACGAATGGGACAGCGACGAACGGGCCAGCGACGAACGGGCCAGGACGGATGGGCCGGACACGTGCGACGATCGGCGGCGGCGCTGATGTCACCTGGCCGCGGCGAGGCGGATAACCTGTGAGACATGGACAACCCCACCGCCACTGACGCTGCGCCGGCCATTGCCGACACCGACTCCGTCGAGTTGGTCGAAGAAGAGTTGCTCGTCGAGGAGATCTCCATCGACGGCATGTGCGGCGTCTACTGACTCCGGGCAGCAGACCCCGGACATCGATGCTGATCGCCGAACCGAGACCGAGATGACTGCAACGCTGCGCAACGAACGGCTCGCCCTGCACCCTCAGGTGGCGTTGCGTCCCGAGCCATTCGGCGCGCTCGCCTACCACTACGGCAACCGCAAGCTGATCTTCCTGAAACACCCTGACGTGGTGCGCGTCGTCGAGTCACTCGACGGCACCGCAACGGTCGCGGAGACCCTGACCGCCTGCCAAATCGACGAGGCCCGCTGGCCGTCGTTCGAGCAGGCACTCGCCAACCTGCAGACATCGGAGATGCTCACATGAGCCAGAACTCAACCCGACCACAACTCGTCGAACAACTCAAGGGCGGCCTCGATGCGCCCATCTGCCTCACGTGGGAATTGACCTATGCGTGCAACCTCGAGTGCGTGCACTGCCTGTCGTCATCAGGCCGACGCGACCCGCGCGAGCTGACCACGGCCGAGGCCAAGGGTGTGCTCGACGAGCTGCACGATCTGCAGGTCTTCTACATCAACATCGGTGGCGGCGAGCCGATGATCCGCCGCGATTTCTTCGAGCTCCTCGAATACTCCATCGGCCGTGGCATCGGCGTGAAGTTCTCGACCAACGGTGCGTTCATCGACCAGGCAAAGGCCGAGCGCCTCACAGCGATGGACTACCTGGACATCCAGATCAGCCTCGACGGCACCGATGCGGTCACCAACGACGCTGTGCGCGGCGAAGGATCCTACGACACGGCCATCCAGGCCATGGAACACCTCCGCACGGCGGGCTTCGGCGAGTTCAAGATCTCGGTCGTCGTCACCCGGTACAACGTCGATCAGCTCGACGAGTTCAAGGCGTTGGCCGACGAGTACGGCGCCCAGCTCCGCATCACGCGGCTGCGGCCCTCCGGTCGCGGCGCCGACAGTTGGCATGACCTCCACCCGACTCAGGCGCAGCAGCGACAGATCTACGATTGGCTGGTCCTGAACGGCGAGAACGTCCTCACCGGCGATTCGTTCTTCCACCTCAACGCGCTCGGCGAACAGCCACTGCCGGGCCTCAACATGTGCGGCGCCGGTCGCGTCGTCTGCCTGATCGACCCGATCGGCGACGTGTACGCCTGCCCGTTCGTGATCCACGACGAGTTCAAGGCCGGCTCGGTCCGCGACCAGGGCGGTTTCAGCAAGGTCTGGAAGCAGAGCGATCTGTTCACCGAGTTGCGCGAGCCGCAGTCCGCTGGTGCCTGCGGCTCCTGTGGAGAGTTCGACGCCTGCCAAGGCGGTTGCATGGCCGCCAAGTTCTTCGTCGGCATCCCGCTCGACGGCCCCGACCCCGAATGCGTCAAGGGCCACGGCGAAACAGCGATGCTCGCTGCGTCATCGATCCAGGCCCCCAAGCCCATGATGGATCATTCCAAGCCGTCACGCGTCCCGGTCACCATCGGCCGCCGCTGAAGCACTCCTGTCACCGCACTCATGTCACGGCACTCATGTCACCGCACTCATGTCACGGCACTCATGTCACGGTGCGTCGAGTGCGAGGCCTCGGTCGTAGTCCTGTTCGAGGGCTGTGCGTAGGCCGTCCGCATCGATGCCGAACTGAGTGCCTGCGATTCCTGCCAGGTCGGGTGCGGCTGCGTGCCCCACCCACGATTCTGGATTCCAGACCTCTGCGCGGCGGAATGCTTTGGCACAATGCCCGTACAACTCAGCGATCTCGACGACGATTGCGGATTTGGGGCGGCGGAGCTCGACCGTGAACCGATCGAGGACCGCGGCGTCTGTCGTGAGCTTGGCCCGGCCGTTGATTCGAACGGTCTCGTCCTTGCCCGGCATCACCAGCAACAGGCCGACGTACGGGTGCGCCACGATGTTCTCGAGCGTGTCGAGACGGTTGTTCCCGTTCAGGTCGGGGATGGCGATGTGTCGATCGTCGAGGCGCTGCAGGAACCCAGGCGGCCCACCACGGGGCGACGCATCCATCGAATCACCGCCGTTCGACGTGGAGACGACGAGAAACGGGCAGCGGTCGATGAACGCTGCGGTCGACTCGTCGATGGTGTCGAACACCTTATTGGCGGCGATCTCGCCCGGCTCGCGGTAGTGCTCTCGGAGTCCGGCCAGGTCGGTGATGCAGTCGTTCAGCTCCATCGAGTCAGCTTCTCACGCGATGGGGCCACGAGGACGACCTGGTGCCCGGCTCCGAGTCATCCAGGGCTCCAAGTCGTCTGTCAGGGCGCGATGACCGGAGGTGCCGCGGCAGTGGTGACGAAGGTGACGTCTTGCACGGCGCGCGTCATGGCGACGTACAGCAGGCGTGCGCCGCGTGGTGTCGGTTCGTCGCCACCCTCGTGCAGGATGTCGTGCGGGTTGACGACGATGACGCCGTCGAACTCGAGCCCTTTGACCGCTTCGGCCTCGAACAGCGGGATCTGATCCCGATCGAGATCGTGAACGTGATCGGCTGCGACCAGGTCCACCGCTTCGAGTTGCATGGCGATCGACTCGTGCCACGCCGCCGGCGCGACGATGCCGGTCAGCTTGTGGTGCACTTTCATCACGGCAACTGCCTGCGCGACCTCGGCTGCGAGTGCGTCGTCGACGACATGGAGCCAGGCAGGTGGTGCGCCGGCGATCCGGACGCTTCGACTCTCCGTGGTATCGACGCCGGTCAGCGGCAGGAGCCGGTTGGCGACACTCAGTATCGGCTCAGGAACGCGGTAGCCGATGGTGAGGTCGGCGACGATGCCGTTCGATCCAGCTGGGCCGAGATGGGCGAAGACCTCGCTCCATCGTTCCTGGCCCGCTGGTGTGGTCGACTGGGCGACGTCGCCGACGAGCGTCATCGACATCGACGGGCTGCGCCTGCCGACGACACGGAGCGCGACCGCTGAATGGTCTTGCGCCTCGTCGACGATGACGTGCCCATAGCTGAACGGTGAGCCGTTGAGCAACGAGTTGGCCTCGTCGACGAGCAGCTGATCGGCGCTGGTCCAGATTCGCTTCTTGCCTCTGGGGCCAGGCAACAGTTGATCGACCAACTTCGCCGGCTTCTGCGTCGGCCACGCCTTGTTGATCGCGGTCTTCAACGGGCCGGCGCTCGCCCAAGCGCTGTCGTCGCTGGTGCGCTGGAGCAGCGCCCGCTTGGCGAGCGCGGTGACCCGGACGCGTCGTTCGTTGATCGGGCTGATGCCGCCCTTGGCGATCTCCAACCACTCCGCGAACTCATCGACGGTGACAACGTGGTTGCGTGCCCCGATCGGAACGACGAGGTCGTCGGCGGGAGCCATGATGGCGCCGAGCGCTGCTGCTTCGAGGTCGTCGAGCCGCTCGGCGGAGCCCTTCCAGCGAGCTGCATCGACGTCGTCGACTCCAGTGATGTCGACGCGTGGGATGCACAGATCGCCGATGGTCGACTGGCGGACAGTGCGCTCGCCGAGCGACGGCAGCACGTTGCCGATGTAGTCGAGGAAGGCTCGGTTGGGGCCGACGACCAGGACTCCGTCACGCGCCAGCCGAGCACGATGTTCGAACAGCAGGAATGCGGCACGGTGGAGCGCAACGGCGGTCTTGCCGGTGCCCGGCCCACCCTGCACGATCAGCACCTGGTCGATGTCGGAGCGGATCACGACGTCCTGCTCACCCTGGATCGTGGCGACGATCTCACGCATCTCGCCGCTGCGCTCGGCGCCGATCTCGGCGAGCACCGGGTCAGGAATACCACTGGCCACAGCAGCATCGGGGTCGTCGAGTTGCTCGTCGAGGTAGGCAATCAATTCGCCGTCGTCGAGTGTGAAACGGCGGCGGAAGTCGACGCCGAGGCGATCGATCGCAGTGGCGCGGTAGAAGGGCGCCGCGATCGGTGCGCGCCAGTCGATGACCACCGGGTCGTGACTGTCGTCTTCGATGTGGCGACGACCGATGTACCACTGCACCTTCGGTGCCTCGGAGTCGAGGCCCTCTGTGCTGTCGATGCGCCCGAAGAAGTTCCCGGCGCCGGGACTGGCGAGGTCTTCGAGGGCGTCAGCCACGGTGACTTCGATGTAGTCCTTGGTGACCTCATCGGCGGCGCCCGCCGGATCGACCGCCGAGAGGCGCTCGATCATCCGGTCTCGCGACTGGCGGGCGAAGGTCAGGTGAGCGCGCTCTGCGTCGAGATCGGGAAAGAGTTCGGCGTCCACAGGGCGTCCGACGCTACCTGCGTTGGACACCCCCGCCGCAGCCGCTCCGGCCGAACCGGCCGAACCGGGCCGAACCGAGCCGGAGCTGAAAGATCTTGGCTGATCGGAGTCGCGTGGACGGATGACGACGTGCGATGATTCCCCAACTGTGTTGGCGGCGCTGCTCATCCTCGTGTCGTATGCGCTGGGCACATTTCCGAGCGCGAACATCATCGCTCGGGCCAACGGCATCGACATCGCCACCTTCGGGTCAGGCAACCCGGGCGCTTCCAATGTCACTCGTGCGCTCGGCTGGAAGAAGGGCATCTGGGTCTACATCCTCGACGCACTGAAGGCCGGGCTCGCCACCGGGCTGGGTTTGGGTCTCGGCTTCGATTGGGCCGGCACCGGTCGTCCGCTCGCCTACGTGTGTGCGATCGCCGCAACGCTCGGGCACATGTTTCCCGTGTTCCGACGCTTCAAAGGCGGCAAGGGCGTCGCCTGCGGTTCGGGCGTCGTGATCGTGTTGCAGCCGTTGCTCGGTGTCATCGTCGCCGTCGTCTGGTGGACGATCAGCAAGATCACCGGCAAGGCGGCGGTCGGCTCCATCGTCACCGTTGGCACCGTGCCCGTCGGCCTCGCCCTGCTGGGCAGACCCGCCTGGGAGTTCGCTGCGATGGCTGCGCTCTGCGGGTTGATCCTGGTCAAGCACTGGCGGAACTTCGGCCGACTGTTCCGCCGCGAGGAACCCTCACTCCGCAAGCGCTGACCCCCGTCGAAAAAGGAACCCGAGGTTCAGGTCGGCGTGCCGCCGGGCGCGAAGAGCGCTGGCCAGCCCCCGGTGTGGATGAACACGACGTCGCCGGGCTTCTCACCACCCACGCCGGCGAACCGACCTTCCCCGGCGAGGCCGAGCGCGCCGGACAGTCCCTTGCCCGAATACGTCCGGTCGAGCAACCAACCCCCGTTGGACGCAGCCCAGCGGACAGCGTCATCGCCTGCTTCGGTCGGCACTGCGTAGTCGTCACCGATCCAGCGCGTGTCGACTTCGATGTCAGCGGGGTCGACACGTACGTCGGGCAACTGCATCAGGTCGAGTGTCGCGTTGGCGAGGTCCGCGATGTCGGGCAGGCCCACATTGACGCCCTTGGCCACGCCGATCGCCACGATCTCGGGCACCGACTGGCCGGCTGCGCGAAGGGCGGCTCGACCGGCCAGAAGACCGGCATGGGTGCCCCCACTCGATGACGTGAACACCACCGTGGACGGCGTGACCAACTGGTCGGTGCACTGGTCGATCAACTCGACGAAGCCGGCGGCGTAGCCCAACGCGCCGACCGCCGTGCTGCCACCAATGGGAATCGAGTAGGGCGCGAGGCCCTCGTCAGCGAGTTGATTGGTCAAAGCCTCCCGTGCGATCTCGAGTTCACCCCAGTGGCTCTCGGCGGCACCGGTGAAGTGGAGTTGCGCTCCGAAGAGCGTCGACAACAGTTGGTTGCCGGTCGCCTCGTCGGGCTCGTCGCCGGAGAGGACGAGGTGGACCTCCATGCCCAGGCGGGCACCCGCGGCTGCAGTCATTCGACAGTGGTTGGACTGTCCTGCACCGACGGCGACGAGAGCCTTGGCACCAAGGCGCACCGCGTCACCACAGAGGAATTCCAGCTTGCGGGCCTTGTTGCCGCCACCCCCGAGACCGGTCAGGTCGTCGCGCTTGACCCACAACCGTGCGCCTCCACCGATGATCGGACCCGGTTCGAGCGTGGTGGGGATGGTGGCGAGCTGCGCTCGCTCGAGGTGCTCGAACATGGCGTGCATGCTAGGCACACATGTCGTGACGTCCGACCGAAACTCCGACCGAAACTCTGATCCCGCCGATGGCCGGAACTCTGATCCCGCCAGTGACCGGAGCACCGACCGAGCCGCTGGGCGAACCTCGGATCAACAGACCGATTGGAACCCACTGCTGCGCGACGAGTTCGCCAAGCCCTACTGGGCCGAACTCCAGGCCTTCATCGCGGCAGAACGGCGCGAACACTCGGTGTATCCGCCACACGACGAGACCTTCGCCGCTCTCCATCTGACGTCGTACGCCGACACCAGGGTGATGATCCTGGGCCAGGATCCGTACCACGGCGCAGGCCAAGCGCATGGTCTCGCGTTCTCCGTGCGCCGGGGGGTCCGCATTCCGCCCTCTCTGCAGAACATGTACAAGGAACTCCACGAAGATGTCGGCGTGCCGATCCCGGACCACGGCAACCTCGAACGGTGGGCGCGCCAGGGTGTGCTGCTCCTCAACACCACACTGACCGTGCGCGCCGGCCAGGCCGCCTCGCACCAGAAGCACGGTTGGGAGGAGTTCACCGACCAGATGATCCGCACAGTCGCCGACAAAGCCGACCCTGTCGTCTTCGTGCTCTGGGGCAACGCAGCGCGCCGCAAGGCCGAGTTCATCGACACCGCCCGACACACGATCATCGAGTCACCACACCCGTCGCCGTTCAGCGCCCGCAACGGTTTCTTCGGGAGCAAGCCGTTCAGCCGCTCCAACGATGCACTCCGTGCCGCCGGTCGAGAACCCATCGACTGGCGAGTCGACTCCGACCGCGTCACCCAGCAGTGAATCAAGCAGCGCGACCCCGCCGTGACGATGCGGTTGATTCACCGGTTCCTCAGGCAGACTGACCGACATGGCGTGGCAGACCAGCGATCGAGTGATGAAGTTCCGCAAGGCGAACAAGTTCGTCGACATCGCGGTGGAGACCCTGCACGGCTGGAGCCGGCACATATCGGGCCGGAACGCATCCGTGTTGGCTTTCTTCACGTTCCTGTCGATCTTTCCGCTCATGCTGGCTGCGACGACGATTCTCGGTTTCGTTCTCGACGGCAACCAGGACCTCCAAGACAAGATCGTCGACGGCGCCGCCGACGAGATCCCGATTCTCGGTCAGAAGTTGAAGGACGACCCACGATCCTTGAATGGGTCGGTCATCGGGCTGATCTTCGGACTCGCCGCAGCGCTGTTCGCCTCGACCAAGGCATTCGTCGGTTTGCAAGGCGCCCTCGACGACACCTGGGAAGTCGACGTCGAGGACCGGGCCGGTTTCGTGCCACAGCGGGGCAAGGCCTTCGTCGGAATCCTGATTCTCGGCGGCGCCCAGATCGGCAACATTGCGCTCGCCTCGATCGCCAGTGCGCTCGGCCTTCCGGCCATCAGCCAGGTGCTCATCTTTCTCGGCACCGTGGTCATCAACATCGTGGCCATCGCCTCGATGTACCGGTTCCTCACATCAGCAAGCCCGACATGGAGCGACGTCTGGCCCGGCGGCATCATGGCCGGCATCATCTTCAGCATCCTCCAACGCTTGGGCCCCGACATCGTCAAACGCTCGACCGAGGGCGTCGACGAGACCTACCAGACGTTCTTCGTCGTGATCGGGCTCGTCACCTGGCTCGGATTCATCTCCATTGCACTCCTGATGGCCGCTGAGCTGAACGCGGCGCTCGTCCGGCTCCGCAGCCGGGGCGAGGACGGGTTGCAATTCCCGAACCAGGGTGCGGACTTCGATCTTCCCGTTCGCGCCTGAACCGGAAACGTCAGGCGCCGACCACGAGATAGCCGTCGATCTCGGTGAGCAGAGCTGACGACGGGGGTTCTGGAAGTGCGTGACCGAGGTCGCGTGAGCGGACTTCGCCGATCCACTTGCTGTGCTGGTACTCGTGGTTGATGACTGCGAGCAGCAGACCCACGGCGATGTGGCCGAGCTGCCGGGGCGCACCGACGTCACCGCTGGCGATGTTGCCGATCCGGAAGCGCAGACGCTCCACTGCGGTGGCGCGGTACGAACGGAGTGCGTCGAGACCCGGCAGGTCTCCCCGGTCGGGCTCTGCGGTCGCGCCGTCCATCAGACGATCCAGGCGATCGTCGATCGGAGGTTCGGCTGCGGTGAGGTTGCGGACCATGTAGTGCGACACGGCAGCCTAGTGGCCCAGATGCCAGCCGATCGCGCTCGAATCTGGCGACGGCCGCCAGTGCACTTCGTCGGCGGTCAGGTCGACCCACAACTGATCGGTGTGAGCGAGTGCGCGATCATGCTCGACGAGCAGGTCGGCGATCTCGAATCGGGGTGACGTCATGCGGGCGCTCCGGTGGGGTGCTGGGGTTTCGGGGGTGAGCTCTCTTTTGCCTCGATGACTGGGGACAACACCTGCGGGCGGAAAATCAGTCCGCGAGCCGAGTCGCAATCGCCGAGGCGCTCTCGAGCGTCCGGTGTACCGGGCATTTGTCAGCAATGGCGAGCAACTTCTGCTTGTCTTCATCGGTCAGGTCATCGCCATCGATGGTGATCACGCGTTCGAAGCGGTCGATCATCGTTGCCCGACCCGACGCGATCTCGGCGAACACGTTGTCGTTCTCGGCGCACTCCGCGCAATCGTCGGCATGCACCTTGCCGTGGCTGACCTCGACCGTGACCCGGTCCAGCGGAAGCTTCTTGCGGTCGGCGTACATCCGCAACGTCATGGATGTGCACGTGCCGAGTGCGGCGCCGAGGAAGTCGTACGGAGCGGGCCCGGCGTCGAAGCCACCGACCGACGTCGGCTCGTCCGCAAGGAGGCGGTGCTGGCCGACGACGACGTGATTGAGGAACGGACCCTGTGCAGTCTCGGCGACGACGACCGGCGCCGATGCGGCTGGCGCGGCGAGTGCTCCACTCTGGTCGTCCACATAGCGCGACGCGAACCCGGCGATCATGGTGGCGGCGAACGCCGCGTCCGCTGGGTCCGTGAGTAGGTGGTCGGCACCGTCGAGCGAGATGAAGCTCTTCGGGTGCTTGGCCGCACCGAAGATGTCGCTGGCGTTGTCGATGCCGACGGTGGCATCAGTCGGCGAGTGCAGCACCAAGAACGCCTTCTTCGAAGCCGACACGCGCTCGACGACCACCTGGTTGCGGAGATCGTCGAGAAACTGTCGACGGATGGTGAAGGTGCGGCCTGCGAGCTGCACATCCGCCTCGCCCGAATCGGCGATCTCGTCCACAGCGTCGGCGAACACGCCCGTGACGTGTTCGGGATCCGACGGCGCACCGATGGTGGCAACGGCACGAACCTCGTCGATCTCGTCGGCCACGGCCAGGACCGCAGCGCCCCCGAGGGAGTGCCCGATCAGCAGTTGGGGTGCCTGGTGGGTCGACCGCATCCACTCGGCGGCAGCGAGTATGTCATCGGTGTTCGATGTGAAGTTGGTGTTGGCGAACTCGCCATCGCTCTTGCCGAGGCCCGTGAAGTCGAAGCGGAGCACCCCGTACCCAGAATCGGTGAGCGCAGTGGCGATCCGGGAAGCAGCTTTCACGTCCTTGCTGCACGTGAAGCAGTGGGCAAACAACGCGAAGGCGACGGGCGGACCAGCGGGCATGTCGAGCCGAGCAGCGAGATCGTCGCCCTGCGAACCCGGGAAAGTGATGCGTTCGATACGTGCGCTCATCGCACGACGGTACTCCTCGGAGCGATGCTGGCAATTCTCGCGCGCCGAACCGAACGATCAGCGCTCGCCGTCGATTGCCGTCAGCGCTTGCCGTGGCTTGAAACCGGGCTACCATCTCGACGAATGGCCGTGAGGACTGACGCATGAGCGCTGCGCTTCTCGCTGCTGGCGAGTCGACGATTGGCCCGACCCTGGCCGTGATCATCGGCACCGGCATGGCTGCGCAATGGCTTGCGTGGCGCACCCAGGTCCCATCGATCATCGCCCTGTTGCTTGCCGGCCTCGTACTGGGCCCGGTCACCGGCGTGATCGACCCCGACGAACTGCTCGGCGGAACCCTGTTCCCGCTCGTGTCGCTCTCGGTCGCCGTCATTCTCTTCGAGGGTGGCCTCGATCTGCCGCCACGTGAGCTCCGCAACACCGGAACCGTCGTTCGTCGCCTCATCACGATCGGCGCAGTGGTCAGCTTTCTCATCGGCTGGTACGCATCGCGTGAGATCTTCGGGATCTCGAATCAGGCCGCCATCGTGCTGGGCGCAGTCCTCGTGGTCACCGGGCCCACCGTGGTCGGTCCCCTCCTGCGATTCGTTCGTCCGGCCGGCACGACCGGACCGATCCTGCGTGCCGAAGGTGTCCTGATCGACCCGATTGGTGCAACCGCCGCATTGCTCGCCTTCGAGATCGTCCTGCTCGACGACGCCAACGAGGCGATCACCAAAGTGGCGGGAATCCTCCTGCTCACCATTGTCGCCGGCGCGGGCGTCGGGCTGCTTGCTGCCTACCTACTCGACGAGGCGCTCCGACGATTCCTCATTCCTGACCAATTGATCGTGCCGGTCACGTTCGCTGTCGTCATCGCCACGTTCGTCGCCGCCAACGAGATCCAGGAGGAGTCGGGCCTGGTGACCGTCACGGTGCTCGGGATGTACCTGGCTCGGCGCGAAACGTCGACCGTCCGCCATGTCCTCGAGTTCAGCGAGAGTCTGCGCACACTGTTGATCTCCGCGCTGTTCATCCTGCTCGCCGCGCGCATCCAAGCCGATCAGCTACGCGAAGTCCTGCTCCCCGCGCTCGGCTTCCTCGCCGTGCTCGTGTTCGTCGCCCGCCCGCTGAGCGTGCTGGTGTCGACCATTCGAACGTCGTTGAGCTGGCGCGAGCGTGTCTTCCTGTCGATGATGGCACCACGCGGGATCGTGGCCGCTGCAGTGTCGGCCATCTTTGCCATCCGAATGGAGGAACAGCTCATCGAGGACGCCGATCAGATCGTGCCGATCGTTTTCCTCGTGATCATCGGAACGATTGTCGTCTACGGCTTCTTCTCGGGCCCGGTGGCGCGGCTCCTCGGACTCGCCGACGCACAGGCCGACGGCGTGCTGATCGCCGGCGCCCACGCATCAGCCCGCGGTGTCGCATTGCAGTTGAAGCAACACGGCATCAAGACGCTGCTGGTCGACACCGATCCGTACAACGTGACCCGATCGATCTCCAACGGCTTGCAGGCCAGGCGGCTCAGTGTGCTCGCCGAGAATGCAGCGCACGACCTCGACTTGCGCGGGATCGGACGCATGCTCGCGTTCACCTCCAACGACGAGGTGAACGCGTTGGCGACGGCGCGCTTCGCTCGGGTGTTCGGTCGGCGCGAGGTCTTCCAGCTCGCGCCGAGCAAACGGCGTTCCGGTGAGCAGGCGGTCCCCAGCGAGTATCTCGGCCGTCAAGTCGGCCTCGACGGGCTCACCTATGCCACGGTCGACGAACGTCAGCGTCAGGGTTGGAAAGTCCGCACGTCACCGGTCGGCGACGTGCTCGAGTCAGCGGTCGGCGACGAATTGTTCGTGCCGATGATCCGCATCGTCGACGAACAGGTCGCCTTCCTCTGCCGCAACGACGCACTGCCCGAAGAAGGCGCTGTCATCGGCATCGCCGCACCCTCGTTCCAGCGCGAACTCGACAACGCTGAACGCGACGCCGCTGCAGCCGAAGCTCCCGCTGCCACCGCCGATCAGCCCGCCGACACCGCAACCACCAACACCTGATCCGTCACTCGCCTCGGCAACTGTCGCTGTCGGGAATGGTCGCGTCAGGAAATGTCGCTGTCGGGGTGGAAGGCGATCCAGGCGAACCAGAACGTGTCGATGTGAATGCGCTGCTCGAGCTGACGGCCGAGCAGTTCCCCGTCGATCGCCTTGCCGAAGATGTTCCATGTCGAGCGGGTCTCGACGTCGGTGATCACACCGTTGTCAGCGGCGAATGTCAACACCTGGTCGTCGACTACCGGATTGAAGACCCCGGTGGCACCCACGTCGACGCCGTCGGAAACCGAACCGGCGTCGAGTGCCGAGGCACTTCCCGGCACCCAGAACGCCACCACCGGTTCGCCATCGAGTTCACCGGTGAGCGTCCCGGCTGTGCGCAACTCGAGGAGTGGGAACGCGACCGCACCACCATCAACAGCAACGCCCACCACGCGCGTCATTGCGGTGTATCGCCCGTCGACATCACCTTCGAACAGGAACGGGTCGGCATCGACATCGTCGTAGCCCGGGTACGGGTTGACCCCATAGTTTCGGTCCGCGCCCGTGCGGCGTGACAGCACGAGGCCGTCGGGATGCGCCTCGCGCCAGTCATCGAAGCCCACGATCGTTGCCGGGTAGTCGACGAGTTCGGCGTCACCGAGGTGTCCGTAGAGAGGGCGTCCGGCGAAGTGACTCCACAGCGTCTCGGTCTGCCGGTCGAACATGACAAGACTCGAATTGAAGAGCAGACCCGATACACCGAACTCGAGCACACGATCCTCGACGCGGCGATCGATCACGGTCGCAGAGTTGCACAGCGGGCAGTACTGCACGGCTACGGGTACACCACCGACGGTGTCGTTGACGATCTCGTGCCACACCATGATGTCGAGCGGATAGGCACGCGCATCACCATCGATCTCGAGCGCGAGTACCGGTGCGGTGGAGGCGAGGTGATCGACGCTCTCGGCAGTCTGGAAGACAGGCGCATCGATCGACGGGATGCCGTCCGGTGGTGGACCACCAGAGCGAAGTTTCGACAGATCGGTGGTCGGTGCGGGAAGTTCTGCGAGCGGATCGCCGAAGGTCTCGATCCCCGACGGCACGTCCTCGTCCGGCCCCGGCTCCACTTGGTCCGTTTCCACGATGTCCTCATCGCTCGGATGACCAGCGCCCAGATCGCTGACATCGGCAGCAGTGGAAACAAGTGGTGCCGTCGCTGACGCGGGCTGCTCATCGCCCGAGCCCGTTGCGCAGGCGGTCAACGTCAACCCTGCTGCGGCGACACCCGCCAGACTTCGACGGAGACGTTGCGCGGTGGAACGGGTCACTGGCTGCATGCCCCAACTCAACGTCGCTCCTCAGCTGATCCTTCCGGGCGACGGAGAACGGTTTGCGAAACACGCCTCATCGCTCTGACCTGTCGGCGCGCACCAGCACCGCAGATCGAAGACGAGCGAACGACACCATGTCCTTCGGCACACCGTCAACCCGCTCGCACCGTGCTGATCTTTCGGGATCAACTCGTCCCTGGCGGCTGCTTCGACAACACTCAGATCGCGGACGGCGAACGGCCGAAGCGTCACCGTGCCGTCGGTCGTCGTGAACGGTTCGAGCGGCGATCCGAAAGCGAAGTCTGGTGCCATGTCAGCATGATCTCACCGCCAGGGCCAACCCGCCGACCTCGTTTCGACTCGTCCAGCCCGGCCGGTCGAAGCCGGTTTCGAACCGAGCGTGTGCCAATGTCTCGAACGTGGCACACGCGGCGGGGCACCACCAGAATCCGATCATGCACCTGTTCGTGTACGGCACGCTGCGACCCGGCGACGTCCGGTGGCACTTCCTCGAACCGTTCGTCGTCGACGGAGGTTGGGACGACACCGTTGCCGGCTCAGTCTTCGACACCGGACTGGGCTACCCGGCCGCAGTGTTCGACCGAACCGATGGCGAGTCGGGTGACGTGGGGGCTGTCGCAAGATCAGGCTCCGTCGGCACGATCCACGGGCGAACCTACGCGCTGCTCGAGTCGTCACGACAGCGGTGCCTCGACGTCCTCGACGATGTCGAAGGAGTCGTCGACGGCGAGTACCGGCGCGTCGCGATCACGACCGGCACAGGCGCTCGGGCATGGGCCTACTCCTACGGGTCGGGTCTCGACCTCACGTTGATTGAGTCGGGCGACTGGCTCTGCCGCTGAGTATCGCCAGTCACCTCCAGCGGCGACTCAGTCGTCGGTCGGACGGTCCCACGGCGAACTGGGCGAACCGGTCGAACTGGGCGAACCGGTCGAACGCCCGCCAGGCGTTGCGGGTTCGGCAAGCAGTTCGAGTTCGATCCACTCCGACGTGTCGAGTTCCACATTGTGTGGCTGCACCGGCCCGCGACTCGTGGAGCGCTCGGTCCGCCATTGACGGACCCGTGCGCCAAGCGTTGGCGCCTTCACCGCAGCCTGCTCCTGCGCCATTGCGAGGTCGTAGCGGACTCGAGCCGCCGTCGCCCGGTTGTACAACCGAAGAATCATGAGCAGCGCCACGTCCATCGCCGAGATGTGACCGTGGCAGGTCAGCACACGGCCCACCTCGACGATGCGTTCAGCAGATGCCGCGCTGCCGTACTCGGCGAGCTTGTCGCCGGCGAGCCAGTGCGTCGCAGCAGCGTGATCACCGAGCAGACCTGCAGCTGCGACGACGACGGTCCCTGTGGAACTCGCCGCCACCCACTGACAACCTGGCTCGACCTGGCGCAACCAATCGAGCAGGCGGTCGTCGTGCGCCGTGCGATCGACTCCGAGGCCGCCCGGAACCAAGACCACATCCGGAGCCGGTGTCTCATCGAAGGTCGCCTCGACCTGCAGGCGGCCGCCGACGCCCACGACTTCGCCGTGCTCGGCACCGACGCCGACGAGCACGGCATCGCCGAGACCCGACGTTCGGAGCTGCCGAAATGCGAGGGCGAACGCCTCGCACTCGTTGATCGACACTCCGGGAAAGAGCACGAGTGCAATCTGCACGGCTGCAGTCTCGCACACCAAGTTCCGTAGTCTCAGCGCCATGACCCCTCGCGCAACGACCCTCAGCGCAACGAGCAACGCACGAACTCGTCTGTCCACCACCGGCGTCTGGTACTTCACCGACGCGATGACGAGTGGCCAGGCCGCCGACGTGGCAGGTCGCATCGAGTCTCTCGGGTACTCGACGCTGTGGATGCCCGACACCGTTGGCCGCGACCCGTTCGCCCACATCGCGTGGCTGGCATCGCAGACCACCGATCTGCAGTTCGCGACCGGCATCGCGAACATCTTCCATCGCCACCCCGGCCCGATGAAGCAGGCGGCGAACACCTTGGCCGAGCAGACCGGCGGCCGGTTCGTGCTCGGGCTCGGTGTCAGCCACGGCCCGCTCGTTGCCGGGTTGCGCGGACTCGACTACTCCAAGCCGCTCACCAAGATGCGTGAGTACCTCGCTGCAATGGACACTCAGCCATACCAGGGCGTCGCCCCAGAGGATGAGCCGCTCGTGTTGCTCGCTGCGCTGGGTCCGAAGATGCTCGAATTGTCGGCGTCGGCGGCTGACGGCGCTCACCCATATTGGACGACGCCCGAGCACACGGCGACGGCTCGCGAAACCATCGGTGCCGACGCCATGCTCTGCGTCGAGCCAAAGGTGATCCTCAGCACCGACGCCGACACCGCCCGTGCCGCCGGGAACAAACAGATCGACCGGTATGCCGCGCTGCCGAACTACCGGAACAACTGGAAGCGACTCGGATTCACCGAAGACGAAATCGAACAGCGCGACCACCGTTTCGTCGACTCCGTTGTTGTCTGGGGCGACGAGGATCGTGTTCGCGCCGGCGTGCGAGCCCACTACGACGCCGGGGCCGATCATGTGTGCGTGCAGCCGGTCAACCCCGACGGCAGCCTCGACATCGACTGGAACGTGCTCGAACTGCTCGCCCCGGAGACCTGAACGCGTTGCTGTCTGCGTGCATCTGGATGCACCCTGCGCGAGCAATCTGATGTGCACCAGCCGACGACCTCTCGATCATGGGTTCGCGGGGTTAACGTCGCCGCTTGATGACTGCTTCGACGGCCAGCTTCGGAACCACCCGTGACGGGCTGACCCAACGTCGGCGGCATTGGGCCGCTGACGATCCGCAAGCGGCAATCCTGCTCGTTCATGGCATCGGCGAGCATTCCGGACGCTACGAACATGTCGGCGATGCGCTGTCCGATGCAGGCTTCGACGTTCTGGCGTTCGATCAACGTGGCTTCGGCGAGACCGGTGGGCGGCGGGCATTCGTGACCGAGTTCTCCGAGTACACCGACGACGTCGCCGATCTGCTCACCGAACGGCGCGAACTGGGCGTTCCGGTGGTGCTGATGGGCCACTCCCTCGGCGGACTGATCGCAGCTACGCACCTCGTGGGTGACGGACCGCAACCAGACTTTGCCGTACTCAGCGCGCCGGCGCTGAGCGCACCGATCCCGCTGTGGCAGCGCGTTGCTGCACCGGTCCTGAGCCGGATCCTCCCCGAGTTCCACGTGAAGTCCGACTTCGACGGCTCGATCTTGTCTCGCGATCCCGAAGTCCAAGACGCCTACGACAACGATCCGCTTCGAGTCAACGGCACCACCGCGTCGCTCGGCCGCCAAATCATGGTGACCATGGAGTCGACCGCGGCCGACATCGACAGGATCACCCTGCCGACCTATGTGTTGCACGGCGCCGACGACGCCCTCGTGCTGCCCGCAGCTTCGGAACCCCTCGGCGACATGGCAAACGTGACACGCAAGGTCTGGCCGGGGCTCCGCCACGAGTGCATGAACGAGCCCGAGTGGCCCGAGGTGGTCGCCGCGATCATCGACTGGCTGAGCACGCAATTGGCGTGAGGGCAACACCGAGCGGTTTTGGTTCTGTGTCAGGGAACAAACCCGTCAGGTCGAGTCCGTTCAGATTGCTCGTCGGGCAAGAACCAGGCCGAAGTCCTGCGCGTCATCGAGGAAGACCCTGCCCTCGACGAAGCCGATGTCTGTCAGGTCGGCAATCAGTACCTGCGCATCGAACTTGGTACTGATCTCGATCCGGATTTCTTCGCCCGCTTCCAACGCCAGGTCGAGGTCGAGGGCTTCGATGCGGGCGCGTTCAGGTTCGCACGCTCTCAACCGCATGTCGATGCGACCCTCGCGACCGTCCCAGAACGGGATGTAATCGAAGTTCCCGACATCGATGTTGCCGTCGAGTTCGCGGTTGATCACGGTCAGCGCGTTGCGAATGAAGGCGTCGGTCACGCCTTGGCTGTCGTCGTACGCAGCGATCATCCGATCGACTGGCTTCAGAAGGTCGACACCGAGGTGTAGCCAGTCACCGGCGTCGAGCACATCGGCGAGAGCGCCGAGGAATGCCGTGCGTTCCTCGCGGTAGAAGTTGCCGATCGTCCCTCCGAGCAGCGCGACGAGGCGGGTGCCGCCGGACGGCAGCCGGTGCAGGTGACGGTTGAAGTCACCGACCACCGGTGTCACGTCGAGGTCGGGATATCTGGTGCCGAGCATGCTGGCGGCGTCGAGCAGCGTTGCTTCGCTGACATCGAGCGGCGCGAACCGTTCGATCTGGCCGTGTGCAACAAAGGCGTCGAGCAGTGTCCGGGTCTTGTCGCTCGTCCCCGAGCCGAGTTCGATGACCGTCGTGGCACCCGTGAGTTCGGCGATCATCGTCGTGTTGCTGGCGAGGATTTCGCGCTCGGCTTCGGTCTGGTAGTACTCGGGCAGGCGGGTGATCTGGTCGAACAGTTCGCTCCCGCGGTCGTCGTAGAGCCAGCGCGGCGGCACGGTTCGAGGACGCATGTTCAATGATCGACGCAGCTCGCTCGCAGCGTCGTCGAGCGGCGCGAGCGATTCTGTCCTGACCTCGGTCTGGCCGATGTCGTCGGTCTGATCGTCGTGATTCATGAAGTCCTCTGAGATCCGTCGGTGGCGAGGCGCACACCCGACGCCTGCCACCGGGCATGAGGGTGGAAGAAGTTTCGATACGTGGCCCGAGTGTGGCCAGGAGGGGTCAGCACGCTGCCGCCACGCAGCACTTGCTGACCGGACATGAACTTGCCGTTGTACTCACCAATCGCACCGGCCGCCGGTGAGAAGCCGGGGTACGGTTCGTAGGCCGACGAGGTCCACTCCCAGCAGTCGCCGAACATCTGGCGGAGTTCACCCGTCGGCCGGCCCGCTGACGCCGGATGGAACGAGAAGTCGGGGCGCTGCTCGTCGAGCACGTTCGCCACCGGTGGCGTCGCCGCTCCGTTCTCTGATTCTGATTCGGATTCGGATTCGGATTCGGTCCTGGCCGCACGTCGGGCTCCGAGCTCGGTGGCTGCATGCTCCCACTCGAACTCGGTGGGCAAGCGAGCCCCCGCCCAGGTCGCGTAGGCATCAGCTTCATAGTGCGACACGTGAACGACTGGTTCGTGCGGATCGACGGAGCGGAGGCCCGTGAGTGTGTGGATCCACCATCTGTCGGTGTCGTCGGGGTCAGGGCGCCAGTACTCAGGGCAGGTCCAGCCCTCGTCGAGCGCGCGGTACCAGCCGTCTGACTTCCACAATTCGGGCCGTTCGTACCCGCCGTCGGCAATGAACGCGAGCCAGTCACCGGCTGTCACGAGCCGGTCGGCAAGTGCGAAGTCGTACAAGCGCACCTCATGCGCCGGCCCTTCGCTGTCGAAGGAGAACCCGGCGCGATGGGGACTCCGAGAGCAATGATGGTCGACTCCGATGTCGACGATCCCGCCCGTCACGTCGACCCAGTCGGCCGGGCCGGGGTCGGTCGCCGGGGCAACCGCCTGGTCGCTGTAGGCCGGGCCGACGGCGGGGTTCTTCGACAGCACGTGCTTGATGTCCATCAGCAGCAGCTCTTGGTGTTGCTCTTCGTGGTGGGTTCCGAGCATCACGACGTCCTCGACGTCGATCGTGGTGCCCGCCCTGAGCAGCTCGATCATCTCCGTGTCGACGTGTGCTCGATAGTCGGCGACCTCGCTCATCGACGGCCTCGTTACCAAGCCACGGTGCGGACGCGGGTGTCGTGCGCCGACGGCGTCGTAGTAGCTGTTGTACAAGAAGGGTACTCGGGGCGGTCCCATACACGATCGCTGGTCCCGTCGGCACACAGCACGAACTCGGCGAAGAACCAGGTCGTATGCGCCCGATGCCACTTGGTCGGACTCGTGTCAGGCATCGACTGCACCATCTGATCCTCGGCCGACAGTGGCGCGGCGAGGCGCTCAGTGCGGGCACGAACCTCGGCGAACCGGGCTCCGAGGTTCTCGTCCACGACATCCATCAGTCAAGACAACCACGGACGTACTCCGAATAATCCGCGGATCGGCCACACACCCATCGGCGCACTACCGTCGCCACATGGACATCGGCCTCTACATCTTTCCCACCGACCAGACGATCAACCCGGTTGAACTCGCCCGCGAAGCCGAGGCGCACGGCTTCGAATCTCTCTGGTTCCCCGAGCACTCTCATATTCCCACGAGGCGGACCACCCCGTGGGGCGGGCGTGCCGGGGCGCCCGACCTGCCCGAGTTCTACTGGCGGACGCACGATCCGTTCGTCACGATGGGCGCCTGCGCGTCGGTCACCGAGACCATCAAGCTCGCCACCGGTATCTGCCTGGTGGCTCAGCGCGACCCGATCCACACCGCCAAGGAAGTGGCGAGCGTCGACGCCCTGAGCAACGGTCGGATGCTGTTCGGCATCGGCTATGGCTGGAACAAAGAGGAGATGGCACAGCACGGCACCGGCTACGGCGAACGTCGCGAACTGCTGCGCGAGAACATCCTCGCCATGCAGGCACTCTGGACGCAGGACGAGGCATCATTCGAAGGCGACAAGGTGCAGATCGAGTCGAGTTGGGCCTGGCCGAAGCCCACCCAGCAACCGCACCCACCGATCATCCTCGGCGGAGCAGCTGGCCCGAAGACTGCTGCCCACATCGCCGAGTTCTGCGACGGTTGGATGCCGATCGGCGGTCGCCACGCGATCGATGGGTTCGACGAAGTGGCCAAGGCGTGCGAGGCCATCGGTCGCGACCCGAAATCGGTGGAACTCGGGTTGTTCGGTGCTCCAGCCGACGAGGCCAAGCTGACCGAGTTGGCGGATTCCGGCCTCTCACGTGCCGTGTTCACGATGCCGCAGGGTCCGCGCGACGAAGTCCTCGCTGAAGTCGAACGCGTCGCTCCGCTCATCGAAGCAATGCGCGACGCCTGATCCCAGGGCGTGCTCGGCGGGCACTCGAACTCGCTCGATCAGCACACTGGTAAAGGAGTGCTCACCATCTCGAAACACCGTGGTCACGTCGAGGCGCGATCATTCGTTCATGCACGACGTCACTCCCCTCATCGTTGCCCTCGACCATCCGTCGCTGTGCACCGTCGTCGACGACTTCGCCGACGAACTCCGTAGTGAGCAGCGGTTCTTCGGACGGCAGGGAACACCCGCTCCGTTTCCCTCGCTGATCAACAGGTTGACGTCAGTCGGAGCACTGCGCCTCGGCGCTCAGGTCGACGGACGCCTCGTCGCCATGTCGCGTGTGAGCAGCCGGGGTGACACGACGATCGCAGTCGTCGCCGACATGCGCTGCCGTGGAATCGGCCGTGCACTGCTGTCAGCCACGCTGCAGCGCTCGGGTGAACTCGGCATGGGTCGGCTGATCCTCCGATCGAGCCATCGGAGCAGATCGGTCGCTGCAATGGGCGCGGCGGTCGGGGCAACGATGCTCGACCAGGGGTGTGGTCGGCTCGACTTGATCCTGCCGGTTCAGGTCGTCCAGAGCGCCTGACTTCAAGCGCGCTTGCAGCGGGTCGAGGGTTCGGAAGAGAGCACTCGCGTCGCTCCCGCAACCGAAAAATGATGTCTGAGCGTCGCCCAGTGACGCTGCTTCCACACAGACCTGGAGTCGGCTGACGGGTCGGGTCGGTCCAAGTCATCTCGCACACTAGTGCGACAGTACGGTCGACGCGATGACTTGGGAACTGGTACTCGACGAGATCGATTTTGGTGAAGGGCCGCGCTGGCACGACGACCGCTTCTGGTTCTCCGACTTCTACCAGCACTCGATCTCCTCGGTCGGCAGCGACGGTGCCCGAGTGGTCGAGCACGCCGACGTCGGACGACCCTCGGGGCTCGGATGGCTCCCTGATGGTCGCCTGCTCTTCGTCGAGATGGAGAGTCGCCGCCTGATGCGCGTCGAGGCCGACGGTGCTGTCGCAGAGCACGCCGACCTGTCCGACATCGCTGACGGACACTGCAACGACATGGTGGTCGACTCGGCGGGCAACGCCTATGTCGGCAACTTCGGCTTCGACATGGAAGCCGAATCTCCGTTCGCCACGGCGTCGCTCGCACTCGTCCGTCCGGATGGTTCGACCGAAGTCGCCGCCACCGACCTAATGTTCCCCAACGGATCGGTGATCGTCGACGAGGGTGCAACGTTGATCGTCGGCGAGTCGTTCGGCGGCAAGTTCGTCGCCTTCGACATCGGCAGCGATGCATCCCTGTCGAATCGACGCACCTGGGCTGAAGTCGAGGGCATGGCGCCTGACGGGTGCACGGTCGATGCTGCGGGCGGCATCTGGTTCTCCGACGCTCTCGGCAAGCAGGTCGTCCGAGTTGTCGAGGGTGGCGAGGTCACGCACCGGCTGGCCACCGACGACAACACGTACGCGTGCATGCTCGGCGGCACTGCGGGCGATCAACTCTTCGCGCTCACCTGCGCAGACGCACATCCGTCGAAGGCGGCCGGCACCGCCACCGGCAAGCTGTGGGTCACCACGGTCGATGCTCCGCGCGGCACCGACCTGCCGTGATCAGAACGGCCCTGATCAGAGAACGGTCGAGCCGTACATCTCACCGAGCGGGTCGTTGATGATCTCGAGTCGTTCGCCGTCGGGCCCGGCGAAATAGAGCGAGGTGTCACCGACGAGGAACGTGTCGACTCCGGCCGCTTCGAGCTTGCCCTTGAGGCGCTCCCAATTCTCCGGTGCCACCGAGATCGCCAGGTGGTGATGCCCGCCGAGCACCTCGGCGTACTCCTCGAGGCCGAGGCCGGGGAAGTCGAAGAAGGCGAGCGCGTTGCCGTTGCCGATGTCGAAGAAGAAGTGTGTCGACCCCTCGTAGTCACGGTTCTCGAACAGTTCGGTCAGCGGGAACTCGAGCAGGTCTTGGTAGAACGCGATCGTCCGCTCGACATCACTCGAGATCAACGCCTGATGGTGCACTCCGCGCGCCGCTGAGGCGGGACGTACCTCCTTCGGCTTGAGATACTTGGTCCGCATCTGTTCCCATTCATCGACGCGGTCTGGGTGATCGCCGTCGCGAGTCGAGCCGAAGTGAGGATTACTTGCCATTGCAACAATCTACCGGGTGGATGTCCGGAGACTCGGGCCGCCGTCGTGTCCTGCGCTCAGTACATCGAGTCGTCGGTGGAGCCGTTGGCCCCCCGTGCGCGGGCGAGTTCGGCAGCGAGACCGGACTTCACTGCTTGGATGTCACCACCGACTGTCGCCATCCGGTAGCCGCGGCCGAGTCGATCAGCAGAGAGCGCACCCGTTGCGTGGATGCCGGCAACGACACCGGCCCGGGCGCAGGCGTCGGCAATGGTGTCGAGTGCGTCGGTGAACGCTGCTGACTCGTCGTGATTGCCCGGGCCGAGCCCGAGGGTGATCGACAGGTCGGCCGGCCCGACGTACACCGCATCGATGCCCGGCACGGCGAGGATGGCGTCGAGGTTCCCGACCGCCTGCGCCGTTTCGATCATCGGAACGCAGGCCACGTTGTCCTGCGCCCATTCGAAGTATGGACGATCGGTACGCGCCTGCGTGGCCGTCGGCCCCCAACTGCGGGCACCCCGCGGTGCATACCGACACGCACGGACAGCAGCTTCGGCTTCGGCGACCGTGTTGACCATCGGGATGATCACCCCGTGGGCACCGGCATCGAGCAACTTGCCGATGATGCCCGGTTCGTTCCAGGGCGCTCGAGCGATCGGGTGCGATCCGCCGAACTCGATCGCCGGGATCATGGACGCAGCGTCGGAGTAGTCGAGTGCACCGTGCTGGAGGTCGACACACACGTAGTCGAAGCCCACACGCGCTGTCGCCTCGGCGGTCATGATGCTCGGCACCGACAACCACGCACCGAGCGTGGTGCCGCCCCCATTCCAGATGTCGCGCAGTCCTTGCATGCCCGTCATCCTCGCACCATCATCAGACACAGTGATTGGTGAGCGAGCCGATGCCTTCGATCTCACTGGTGATGACGTCGCCGGGCTGGAGGAACAACCCCTTCGCTCCCCCGACACCCGCCGGTGTTCCCGTGAAGATGATGTCGCCCGGAGCGAGCGTCATGATCGACGAGAGATACGCGATGAGGTCGGCAATCGGAAAGACGAGGTCGGAAGTTCGCGAGTCCTGGCGGAGTTCGCCGTTGATCGAGCACTTGATCACCAGATCGGTCGGGTCGGCGAACATGTCCGGCGACACCAGCGTCGGGCCGAGCGGACCGTAGGTGTCGCGCGACTTCGCGAGGTCGAAGTGCGGTGGCTTGGCAGCGAACTGCAGCGCCCGGTCCGAGATGTCCTGCCCGGCGGTGAGTCCAAGCACGTGTGTCCATGCATCGGCAGCGGCGATGTCGCGCCCGCCAGTGCCGATGACGACGACGAGTTCGATCTCGTAGTCGGCGTGCTCGCTGCGCAACTCGACGTCGTCGTCGGGGCCGACGATGCAACTCGGAAACTTGGTGAAGACGAGTGGCGTCTCAGGTAGTTCGAGCTTGGACTCGGCGACGTGCCCGGCATAGTTCAACCCCACAGCGAAGATGTTTCGTGGCGTGATCGGCGGGCGAATGTCGGCGCCGGTCAGAGTGCCGAACGGTGTCATGTCGTCGAGGCGGGCCTGGGCAGTTGCCAGCGCTGCGACATCAGTCAACGCTTCGGTCGGGTCAGCGGGCACGGCCCCACTGGTCATTCGTTCGAGGTCGTAGTAGTCGCCGGCATCGTCGACGAGCGACGAGCGACCGGCGACGTTGGCGAAGCGAAATCCCATGACCGAAGTGTCGCAGGTACGGCCCGGTCGCTTTCAGCCGAACATGATCCAGCCAGCGAATCGGGTTCAACCGACCTGATACTGCACCGCTGAACGAGCTGTGACCTTGCCCGCTATGAACTCGCCGACCAACGCCTGATGGTCGGGGTGGTCACGGTAGGTCGCGAAGTCCTCGGGCGAGTCGACGTCGGCGACCACCACGTAATCGAAGTTCCCGTCTGAGACACCGGCGTCGGGTCCGTGCACGTAGCTGCGCAGCACGTCGATCTTGGCCGGCAGCGCATCGAACGCCGCAGTGGTCGCATCAACATGCGTCTCGTCGATTCCTTCGGCCCACTGGAACATCACGACGTGTCGGAACATCGTCCCATCATGACCGATCCACGGCTCGACGACCGTCCTTCAGCTGTCGAGGTGGCGGAGTAGACCGTCGAGGGCCATGGCGTAGCTGTGTCGGCCGAAGCCACCGACGACGCCGAGGCACACAGCGCTCAACAGCGAGGTGTGCCGGAATTCCTCGCGAGCGTGCACGTTCGACAGGTGCGTCTCCACCACCGGTAGCTCGCACGCTGAGATCGCGTCGCGCAGCGCGACGCTCGTATGCGTATAGGCGCCCGGATTGAAGACGACACCGTCAGCCCACGTGCGCGCGGCGTGCAGTGCGTCGATCAGTTCGCCCTCGTGGTTCGACTGGGCGTCGCGCAGTTCAGCACGCTCGGCGAAGTCGGTACGGAGATCAGCGACGATGTCGGCCAACGTGGCCGACCCGTACACCTCGGGCTGACGCGTGCCGAGCATGTTGAGGTTCGGGCCGTTGAGCACGAGAATCTGGCGAGGCATCTCCCAGACACTAGGTGTCGACTCGGCAGGACACGGCGACCGTTCCGTTCACAGTGCGGTTGCCGACCCAGAGTATTGCGGATCAATGTGTCAGCGGTGGCCAGGTGAGCGTCTCAGCTGCGCGCCGATTCGGTGTGGCCATCGACGCTCAGCGCCTGACCGCTGATCTTGGATCCGGCAGGCGAGCACACGAATCGAATCATTTCAGCGATGTCCGCCGGGTCGACGAAGGTCTGCAGCGACGACGCCTTCGTGAACCCGCCCCGCACCTCGTCGGCCGATCGCCCGCTTGCTGCTGCTTCGAGATCAACGACGCGATCCATGCGGTCCGAGTCGACCGAACCCGGGCAGATCGCGTTCACGCGGATACCGAATTCGCCCAGCTCCATCGCCATCGTCTTGGTCAGGCCTATGATCGCCCACTTGGCAGCGGCATAGGGCGCCCGGTTCGGGAAGCCCATCAGTCCGGCAGTCGACGACATGTTGACGATCGACCCGGAACCCTGAGCAACGAGGTGGGGAATCACGCGTCGACTGACGAGGAACGTGCCCGTAACGTTGACGTCGAACGTCCGATTCCACGCCTCGAGTTCGAGGGTGTCGGTCCGTCCGCCGGGCCCGGCGATGCCAGCGTTGTTGACGAGTACGTCGACCCCACCCATCGCCTCGACCGCCCCGGCGATGAACGCATCGACCTCTGCCTCGTCGGACACATCGGCACGCCATGCACCTATCGCCGGGTGATGTTCCCGCGCCAGATGGAGCGCATCGGCGTCGACATCGCAGACATGCACCTGCGCCCCGCCATCGAGGAACTCTTCGGCAGTCGCCAGCCCGATACCGCAAGCCCCCGCGGTGATGATGACCCGGAGACCAGCGACGTCGACATCCATCGCCGAAAACTACTGCCACGCCGCAGAGTCGCGGACCGGCGAGGTGCCTGGCCACGGGCCGGACGATCAGAAAGATTGACTCTGGCGGCGCGCTGCGCTCGACTCGATGCATGGCCGACAAGAAGTCCGACGACCACCACATCGACATCCCGACCGGCGTCAGCCGCGACGAGATGCTGCAACTCGTCGAGCGTGGCGCCGCTCGGGCCGGGCTCTACATCTCCCACATCGGCGGCTACTCCCAAACGAAGTTCCCCAACTCTGTGCACTGGCACTTCAAGCGTGACCCTGCCGAGGCCGGGCTGCTCGATGCGACGTTCTGGGATGTGCAGTCGCTCTTCTGGCTGATGATCCGCCACAGCGAGCCCGCTTGGGTCCACGACAAGGTTCCCGAACTGCTCGCCGCCCTGGGTGCCGAAGTCGAACTGATCGCCGGATGACCGGCCGAACCGATGCGTGCGACACTCGGAACATGACCGTGGGACTGCCACCGGACAATCACGTCCACACCGAGTTTTCCTGGGATGCCTCGAACGGATCGATGATCGCCTCGTGCGAGCGAGCAGTCGAGTTGGGGCTGGCGTCGATCGCATTCACCGAGCACGTCGACATGGCCGCCTGGGCAATTCACGACGAACGGGCTGCCGCAATGGCCGAGGCCATCGGCTTCCGTCGCCAGGCGGACCCACTCGACTTCTGGCGCCGCTGAACCGCTGAACCGCGCTGGCAGTGCGGTGGCGGTTCCAGCAGCGTAACGAGTAGAGCAGGGCTGAGTTCGAGCAACGAAGCCGAATCAGTGCTGGACTTCAACTGAGGTTGAAGACGTAGGTTCGAGCTAGCCGCAGCGAATCGCTCGCCGCCGCTAAGTTTCCAACAAGGAGGCCCGTCGTGAGTTCACCCAACGAGATCCGAGTTCTGTTCGACGTCGACATCGACGAAAACCTGGACATGGCGACACTCGTCGAGGTCTGTCGGGTTGCCGTCGACGCCGACACCGCGGGTCGACTCGTCGCTCCCCCGCGCCACGGCGTCGACTTCGGTACTGGGCGCCTCGTGTTCACCACCGGCGGCCTCGACGACACGATCGGGTTCCGCGCGTACGACACGTTTCCCGGTTCGCGCCAAGATCAGGTCGTCGCAGTGTGGGACCGGTCCGCCGGTGTTCTGCGAGGCGTCGTGATCGGCGATCAACTCGGCGCCCTTCGAACCGGTGCAATCGGTGGCGTCGCCGTCGACCGGCTCGCACCGCCGGACGCCACCACGTGCGCAGTCATCGGCACCGGCCGGCAAGCTCGGACCCAACTCCTCGCGTGCGACGCGGTGCGTTTGCTGACCCGGGTCGACGTCTTCTCACGATCAACTGCATCACGGCAAGGGTTCGCCGAGGCCATGACCGCTGAGCTCGGCGTCGATGTTCGACCTGCACCAGATGCGCGGTCAGCTGTGTCGGAAGCCGAGATCGTGCTCGTGGCAACGACCTCGACCGAACCGGTGCTCGACCATCGCGACCTTCGACCCGACGCTCATCTCAACACGGTCGGCCCAAAGTTCGCCAGCGCCCACGAAATCGATGCCGGCACCGTCGAAGGCGCCGACCGCATCGTCTCGGACTCCCCACAGCAGATCGCCGCCCAGGGATCCGACCACTTCCTTGCCGGCGGCGCGTCTATGGACCGCATCGAGCACCTCGGCGACGTCGGTCAGATGGGTCATCGACCGGGACGGACAGTCTTTCTCTCCGCCGGGCTGGCCGGCACCGAAGTCCTCGTGGCCAGCGCACTCCTCGAGGCTGTTTCGCCGTCGTGAAGCCAACGGCGGAGACAGTGCTGGACGCTCCCGTGACAGACTCGACGCCATGATCGACGAGTTCGCCAAGGAGTACCTCCACAACGACCTGCGCGAGATCCGCGAGGCGATGATCGGCAAGCTCGACGGGCTCTCCGAGTACGACGTCCGCCGGCCGCTCACGACCACCGGGACGAACCTGCTCGGGTTGATCAAGCACCTGTCGACCTGGGAGGCGAGGTATCTCGGCGAAGTGTTCGACCGACCCTTCCCGGAGACCAGGTCACGGTGGGACGACCCCGCGGCGCGGATGGCTGACTTCTGGGTGACCGCCGACGAGACGCGGACCGAGATCATCGACCGGTTCCGACTTGCGTGCGCTCACGCCGACGCAACGATCGACGCGCTGGCCATCGATGCGCCGGGACACGTCGCGTGGTGGCCGCGGCCCGATGTGAAGCTGTTCATCGTGATGGTCCATCGCATTGCCGAAACCAACCGTCACGTCGGCCACGCCGACATTTTGCGCGAGCAGCTCGACGGCCACATCGGTGACGACAGGGGCGACGCCCACCTCCAGGCCGGCGGCCAAGCGTTCTGGGACCGCCACTGCCAGCAAGTCGAAAACGCCGCGCGATCAGCTGCGGCCTCCGACTGAGGCACGTCCGGGTTCAGGTCGGGGCCGACCGGAGTCAGCGACGTCCGGAGTCAACGACGACCGGAGTCAGCGACGACCAGAGCCAACGGAGTCATGCGCCGTGGCGCTGACCGCTGCGAGGCCCTTGTCGATGCCGACGGCCGAACGAGCAGCAGCTGCATCGACGACTGCGTAACCCTTGGCGACCGCGGGACCGACCGCGCCAGCGACCATCAATGTGCCGATGCCCGCTGGTCCGCCCAGAGCCACGCCCAGCACGATCCATGTCATCTCACAGACGAAGCGCACCGTGGTCTCGGGGCGTCGGGCCCGATCAGATGCAGCGCCTGCGAGCAATTCGCCGGACCCGGCACCGAGCCCAGACACGATCAGCGCACCGGCGCCGAGCCCGATGCCTGCAATGGCGACGCATTGCAGCACGAGACGCACTGCGATCGAACCGGGAGCACCAAAGGACTGCAGCGCGACGAGCGCTGCTTGCAGCATCGGGCCGATCAACAGCGGGGAGATGAACGTGCCTGGGCCGGGTCGTCGACCCAGTGCCCAGGCGATCCCGATCAGCGAACCGACCGTCGCCCACACCGCTACCGAGATCGGCAGGCCGGTGTGATGTCGGACCGCGCCGATGAAGACGTCGAGCGGGCCCGGCCCAAGCTCGGTCCACAGGGTGACAGCGACCGACACTGCAATCAGCGCCGACCCACCCGCCAACAGCACCGAGCGAGTCGTGACCGTGAGCACACGTCGTGTCGTTCCCGCTTGCAGCACCGCAGCGACGGCACCGGCACGCGACCAGGCACGATGCGCGAGACGATCTCGCAGCGGGTGCAGTCGTCGTTTGGGGCCATTCAGCGTCACCCCAGCAGTATCGGCAACGAACAACGCCGCTCTTCGTCGCGTCGGGGTGCCATTCGGCACGGCTCACGCCGGTGGCACCGGTGGCCCGACTCAGCTCCGGATCAGCAACGTGTCGACTCTCGGGTCATCACTCGGTTCTCACTGGTGTCAGCACTCGGGGATGCGAACCGACACGTTGACAGCCAGACCGCCCTGGCTCGTCTCCTTGTATCGATCAGACATGTCCTCAGCGGTCTCGCGCAGGGTGCGGATCACGGCCGTGAGTGACACGCGGGCGTCGACCGGGTTGCTCGCCATCGCCAACTCGGCGGCGTTGATCGCCTTGACTGCGCCCATCGTGTTGCGCTCGATACACGGCACCTGCACCAGGCCGCCCACCGGATCGCACGTCATGCCGAGGTGATGCTCCATCGCGATCTCCGCGGCCATCAGCGCTTGTGCCACCGTGCCACCAAGTGCTTCGGCGAGCGCCGCTGCCGCCATCGCGCTCGACACACCGACTTCGGCCTGACACCCACCCATCGCCGCCGAGATCGTCGCGCCCTTCTTGAACAACGTCCCGACTTCCCCGGCAACCAGGAGGAAGTCGATGATCTGCTCCTCTGTCACCGGCTCGGCGGAGAAACAGACGTGATAGAGCAGCACCGCCGGAATGACGCCGGCGGCACCGTTCGTCGGGGCAGTGACGACGCGGCCGAGATCTGCGTTCTCCTCGTTGACCGCCATCGCAAAGGTGCTCACCCATTGCAAGACCTCGGCGAAACGGAACTCACGACCGCGAATGAGTTCGACCCACTCCTCGGGCGTGGCTGCATCTGCACACTCACCATCAACCGTGAGGAGCCGACGCGACAGCGGCCCCGCTCGGCGTCGGACGTCGAGCCCTCCGGGGAGGATCCCGTCGGTGTGGCAGCCGCGATAGACCCCCTCTCGCATCACCGTCCAGATCGCACGCAGCCCGTCGCGAATCTCGCCCTCGGATCGCCAGGCCTGTTCGTTGGTCCACACGACCTCGGCGATCGAACTCGACCGCGCCGTGCAGTGCGCCGCGAGTTCGTCGGGGGTCTGGGAAGGGTGCGGCAGCGCAATGAATCCGGCGGCCCCCGGCACCTCGTCTTCGCCGACGACGAAGCCGCCACCGACCGAATAGTACGACGACTCGAAGTCACGATCTGCGACGGTCGCTCGGCAGGTCATGCCATTGGCATGACCTGCCAGGCGCTCGTCGATGTGGAAGACGATGTCCGACGCCATGTCAAAAGACACCACAGCGGGAACACCGGCGAGCGACGACAACTCCTTCGATGCGGCGAGGTCGTGGACCAACGTGCTGATGGCGTCAACATCGACGGTCTCGGGTTCGTGGCCGAGCAGGGCGAGCGCAATTGCCTGATCGGTCGCGTGGCCCTGACCGGTCAGCGCCAACGACCCGAACAAGTGCACCTCGACGTGATCAACCGCCGCCAGACCACCAACGTCGGCCAGCGTGTCAGCCAGCTCACCGAGCCAACGCTGAACGGCACGCCATGGGCCGAGCGTGTGCGAACTCGACGGCCCGACACCGATCTTCAACATGTCGAAGACGCTCAGCGATTCGTTGCTGCTCGACGATTCCTTGCTGCTGACCGCTGCTGGCTGGTCTCGGGTTTCGAACACGAGGGCAACCTAGTTCGCACCGCAGCGACGGCGGCGGGGGCTCAGACGTGCTCGTTGTACGCAACGGGGTCTGACCCCCAGGCGTAACCAGTTACGTTTCGGGGTCTGACCCCGAAACGTAACTAGTGAGGTATCCACACTGGCGGCGGCGCATCGTGTGAAACTCACTGTCCAGTGAGTACCCCATTTCGACTCCTTCCGGCGCCCAGCACCGTTCGCTGGGATGACCCTTCGCCGAGCGTCATCGGCCAGGTGTGGTCGCCGTGGCCCTCACCTGATGTGGCCACGTTGAAGCGAAGCAATGCCTGGCCGCCGCCGATCGTGTACGCCGTTGCATGGATGCCGCCGAGCAAGGTGCATCTCGCTCCTGCTGACTCAGTCGTCGCCACGCCGTCCACCTGGTGGCGCCGTTTCGGGCGTCGCGTCGCTGGCGTGTTCCGCCGCTCCCGCTGAACCCCACCGCACCCGGCTGCCCGCCAGCATCACCGTCACGAACATCTCGTCCTCGGACTCTCCCCCAACGTGGCGCCTGATCTTTCAGCACGTGCGACACTGCTGCCATGACACAGCGCACCATCCTCATCACCGGCGCCGGTTCCGGCTTCGGCAAGGGCACCGCCATCGAACTCGCGAACCGCGGTCACTCGGTGATCGCGACGACCGAGACTCAAGAGCAGGCTGATGCCCTGGCCGCCGAGCATCCAGAACTGACGACGATCAAGCTCGACGTCACCTCCAGCGACGACATCGCCAAAGCCGCCGGCCTCGAGGCCGATGTGCTGATCAACAACGCCGGCATGGGGATCATGGCGCCGATGACCACCGTGCCCATGGACAAGGTCCGGGCGATCTTCGACGTCAACGTGTTCGGCATGGTCGAGCTCACTCAGGCCGTCGTGCCCGGCATGATCGAGCGCGGCTCCGGCCGCGTCGTCAACGTGTCGTCGGTGGCGGGCAAGCTGGCGTCGCCGCTCACGTCTCCGTACTGCATGACTAAGCACGCTGTCGAGGCCTTCACGATCAGTTTGCGCGGCGAGCTCGCCCCGCATGGCGTCGATGTCTGCAAGGTCAATCCCGGGCCGTACAACACTGGCTTCAACGATCGCATGGTCGACGGAATCACCGAGCACATCGCTGCCGGCGACGAGGCGACGCATGCTGCGAACCAAATGGTGCGCGAGATCGTCCTGTCTGATCAGCTCGACCCGGCCGATGTGATCGCCGCCATGGCCGACCTCGCCGAAGCTGACGAGACACCGCTCGAGACACTCCTCCCCGAGGGCATCGGCGAATTGCTCCAGCAAATGATCGACGGCCAGAGCTGAGCACTGACTCGCTGCCTCCCGAGAGGCCGCGACTCGATCAGGTCAGGGCGACGATGATCACGACAACGGCAACGACGATGGCCGTGAGGCCGAGGTAGTGGGCGACCGGGCGCCGACCCCTTCCGATCGAGGGTTCACCCATTGGATTCTCTGATTGGCTCATCTGGTTTCTGCTCCTTCTTGGCGGAATGGTCGAACTCGCGGGACATCGCTGACGGTGTCGAACTCGGGTCATCGCGGCGCCCATCGAGCCGGGCGAGTAGCGGTGTGGCACTGATCCCGTGCACGACAATCGACACGAGGATCGTGAAGGAGACCACCGCCCACAGCGTGTCCAGCGCGGCACTGCCGAAGTCGGCGTGGTTCGCGGCGTACGCAAGGTAGTAGAGGCTGCCGACACCGCGAATGCCGAAGAACGCGATCATCCAACGTTCGCGGTGCGGAAGTGGCCGACCGAGGAGGGCGATCCATCCGACGAGTGGCCGGACCACGACGATCAGGGCCAGCCCGACCAGTGCTGCCTGCCAAGTCAGCGCGTCGAGGATGCCCTCGCTCAGCAGTGCGCCGAAGCCGAGCAACACGAACGCCACGACGATCGACTCGATCTGCTCGGTGAAGGCGTGGGCCTTGAGCCGGTAGTCGTGGTCGCCGCCGCCGCGAATCAGTGCGGCAACGAACACGGCGAGGAAGCCGTAACCGTTGACGATCTCAGTCAAGCCATACACGAGCACCGTGGCACCGAGCGCGAAGAGGCCTTCGCTGGTCTCGTTGCGGAAGAACTCACCGGTGCGATGTCCGAAACGGTTGATGAGCGACCCGAGGATCCAGCCAGCGCCGGCACCGACGGCAATGCGATACCCGACGTCGTAGGCACCCCATTCGAGCAGCGAGCCCGCAAGGGTCGTCGTTGTCACGGCGATCGCGAGGTGCACGAACGGGAAAGCGAGGCCGTCGTTCAGACCAGCCTCGGCGGTGAGCGTGAACCGGACTTCGTCGCGCTCTTCGTCCTCACCGGGGCGACCGACCTGTACGTCGTCGGCGAGGACCGGGTCGGTCGGTGCGAGGACGGCGCCGAGCAGAATCGCCGGCGCGACGGCCAGGCCGAGGAGGGCAGATCCGAGGAGCGCCGTCGCCCCGATCGAGAGCAGCATCGTGATGCCGAGCAGACGCCACGCGCTGGCCCAGCGCGCCAATCCCGGCCGTCGTTCGAGTCGGAGTCCAGCTCCGACGAGTGAGATGATCACGACGAACTCGGTGACGTACTCGATGATGGCCGAGTCGAAGCCGACGCCGGTCGGACGGGGCCCGGCGAGCGAGTCCGACACCTCGAAGACCACGTAGCCCACGACGACGTACAGCAGTGGAACCGACAGCGGCCTGCTACTGAAGGCGCGCGGCAGAACGGTCATTGCGAGGAGTGCCATACCGCCCAACACCAGCCACCCGATGTGCAGGTCCCACGACAGGAATCGATCCATGATGTGTCAGGTCTGCCCCATCCCGACGTGTCCCAACCGCCATGCGGCAAACCCGTCGCAACGGGGATCACATCGGGGACAGACACGAACGTGACGCAATCGATCACCCGCATCAGCGAGACTTGCATGCATGACCAAGATTGCGATCGTCGGTGGCGGTATTGGCGGACTCGTTGCTGCGATGTGTCTGCACGACGCCGGCCACGATGTCGACGTGTACGAGTCGGTGATCGCGCCGACCGAAGTCGGGGTCGGCATCAACGTGCTCCCCCACTCGGTACGGGTCCTCGATGACCTCGGTCTGATGCCCGCGCTGGATGCGTGCGCTGTCCGCACCGGTGCGTTGTTGTTCCTGTCACGTGATGGCACACAGATCTGGTCAGAGTCGCGGGGCCTCGATGCCGGCAATCCCTGGCCGCAGTTCTCGATCCATCGCGGCAAGCTGCAGATGTTGCTGTGGTGCGCCGCCACCGAGCGGCTCGGCGCCGACCGCATGCACACGGGCCACCGGTTGGTCAGCTTCGACCAGACCGCCGACACCGCCATCGCCCACTTCGAACGACGGCTCTCCGCTTCGGGCTCCGCTTCGGGCGAGATCCACGCCGGATCCGGTCCAAGTCGGGTGCGCATCGAGTCAGACATCCTGGTGGGGGCCGACGGCATCCACTCGGCAGTGCGCCAGCAGCTTCACCACGATCAGGGCCTCCCCCGTGCCAGCGGATTGGTTCTGTGGCGTGGCGCCGTGAAGGCGCCCGCGTTCCTCGATGGGCGGACGATGTTCATGGCCGGTGACGACAGCCAGAAGGCGGTTGTCTATCCGATCTCGCCACCCGACTCGGACGGCACGGCGTTGATCAACTGGGTTGCGGAGCGTCCCGCGAACGTCGACATGGCGACCGTCAGCTGGAATCGCGAGGTCGACGTTGCCCAGGTGGCCGCCCACTTCTCGGACTGGGACTACGGCTGGCTCGACATCGGCGACCTCATTGCATCGAGCGACGCTGCATATGAGTTCCCGATGGTCGACCGGGATCCGGTCGATCGCTGGTCGTTCGGACGGGTCACGCTGCTTGGCGACGCAGCCCACGCCATGCGGCCGAACGGCAGCAACGGGTCCAGCCAGGCGATCCTCGACGGTGAGGCACTCGCAGCCGCGCTCCCGGTCGGGTCGACAGCCCGACACGATGTCGTCGCCGCACTCAAAGCGTACGAAACGGCACGGCTCGAACCCACTGCGAAACTGACGCTCGCCAATCGGCAGGCCGGTCCTGAACGAGTGATGCAATGGGTCGCCGACCGATGCGACAGAAGCTGTGCTGCATCGAGGGATCGGACGCACACCTGTGTCGACGTCACCGAACTCGAACGCGAAGCGAATGCGTACAAGCAGCTCGCAGGCTTCGACCTCGCAACGCTCCAGTCGCTCAGCAGTTCGGCAACGGACCAGTGAACAGAGTCAGCCGGATGACGTGATCGCGACATAGATCGTGCTCGCGGTCTCGCGGCCCGTGTACACGTTCTCGAAGGTGACGGTGTGGGCCTTCGCCGACGCAAACGACTCGCGTAGCACTGCGACGAACTCATGGTCGACGCCAGCGTCGGACCACAGGCCGAACACGCCGCCGGGCACGATCTGCTCCTGCATGCGGGCAAGACCACCGGGCCGATAGAAGCCGGCGTGGCTGGGATCGAGCAAGTGGCGGGGCGAGTGATCGATGTCGACCAGGATCGCATCGACTTGCTCCGGGCCGCCCGGAGCGAGTGGCTGGCGTGTACGCACCATGTCGAAGAAGTTGCCGTGCACGAGGGTGGTGCGGGGGTCCGTCGTCAGTTCGGCACCCAGCGGGGTGAGATGGGCTTCGTGCCAACCGATGACCGAGTCGAGCGTGTCGACCACGTACATCGAGGCGACCCGGTCGTCAGCCAGCGCTTCCACAGCGGTGTAGCCGAGGCCGAGGCCACCGATGACGATGTCGAGGTCCGTGCCAACGGTGTCTTCGAGGCCCAGCGATGCCAACGCGCGTTCGCCGGTGGTGAAGAGGCTCGACATCAAGAACTCGTCACCGAGGATCACTTCCCAGACGTCGAGCCGCAGCTCGGGTTCCCATCGGCGCCGCAGGCTGATGTCGCCCATC
>Ga0115031_1000190_pt1 | contig 42940 bp, 23 predicted proteins | sample Maine_Asex4_meta_FD_87301 | JGI IMG/M metagenome (GOLD analysis project Ga0115031, IMG submission 87301) | Marine algal microbial communities from Maine, USA - Maine_Asex4_metaG | ecosystem: Host-associated > Algae > Red algae > Unclassified | place: Maine, USA | collected 2015-01-05
ACGCATTTGCGCATCAGCCGCCACGCGATAGCGTCCGGTTTTTAGCGCGTAGGACCGGACGCTATCGCGTGGCGGCTGATAAGATTATCCTGCGTTTTGTCTAAAGGAAGTGCCATTGGGCTAGCGGCTTTCCGCTAAAATAAGACTTTGCAGTTTTCCTGAATTAGTTTGCCGCTGATTTCTTGTTTTGGAGCAACTGCGCCAGAATGCAATCGGCGGTTGACAGCATTTTTTGGGGACGATAAAACTTCGCTCTTTGATTTCCTGATCCGGCTACTGGGTCAGCGGAGTTGAAGAGCCGTTTCGGGGCTGTAGCTCAGCTGGGAGAGCGCTTGCATGGCATGCAAGAGGTCAGGGGTTCGAATCCCCTCAGCTCCATTTTTCGCATTACGCGGCTCTGATCTAATCAGCCGCCACGCGATAGCGTCCAGTCCCGTCCACAATGGGGGTGGTTAGCTTTTTTGGACATTCAGCACTTTATCGCTCTGCTGGCTTCGTTAGTCTTTTGACTCTTCGATAAGCCAACGCACGATTTCTGTTTAAAGGCAAAATCTCTCACCGCCGGCAACTCGAGCATCCGCTGTCATTGCAGGGCGAACCGGGGCGACAGAATCCTAGCGGGCCGTCGCAGGAACCGGGGCAGTCGATTGATGCGTTCAGTGGCAACAACGCAGCATCGCGAAAGAACTTAAATCCTGAAACGAAAGGCTGCTTGATTAAGCCTCGCGTTTGGCCGTAACGTTCAAGCTGTGCATCTTCAAAGTACAGCGGCTGGTAGCGAATTTTTGGAGCCGCCCAAGCAAATACCTTTTCTGTCTTTGGTACGCTACGGTAATAGCGCTGTGAGCTCGCGGTCAGAACGCCCGATTCGTCTGCGGGAACTTCTCCGCCAAACTCACGAATGTCGGTCCGGACTTCTTGCATAGATTTCTTTGGCCAAACACCGAATTGCCGAGGCTCGGGGCGGAGATCATCTTCCTCTTCGTCCAAATCGTCAGCTTCAAGATCATCATCCGTTTCACGATCATCATCCGTTTCACGATCGTCGTCTTCGAAGTCGCCGGTGACCTCTGACTCTAAGTCTTCAAGAGAATCGAAATCGCTTGGGTCATCATCGAGCTCCGACATGCTGGGGCTTTGAGGGGCGTCGATATCAGGACCAGGAGCATCAAGCACCGGTTCTGGATCTTGCGCTGGACCATTCTTTTGAAAGGACACCAAATATCCTCCAGGCACCGGCGCACTTGGTGTCTCCAAATGTTCTTCTAACTCCGGTATGTTCAGGGGGCTTACCTGAGCCGGCGGGGCGAATTTTGCTTGGGGCGCTACCGCCACTGGGAAGGTTAAATGGTTCAGATCATTCTGTTCAACTTGTGCAACACGCATCGGTGCTGGTTGCTTCGCAGAATCTGCGGCGGGAGTTCTTACGATGCGCGCTGTTACGTCGTAACCCGGAGGAACCGGCGGTGATTCTACAGTGAACAATGTTCCATGATTAAATCGAACACTACCGGAGTCCACGATCTGAGCTTGCGTTGTTGTGGCGTTTAATACGTGTTCACCAGTCGACGCCGTCGGCAGCGGTGGAAGGGGCCGCGCCGAGAATTCGATGTTTGGCGTTTGGAGTTGGGTTGGCGCTTTGGTTTGGGCAGAAATTTCTCCGCCGGCCAGCACTGCCCCGCAGCTCAGTAACGTCGCCAAGTATTTCAAAGGACTTGTTTTCATCGAATGTTCCATTTTCAAGCAAAGCTTCTCAATAATTCGTCTTATTGATTATCGGCCCGATAAACGGGAGTAACCCAAATTACACGTACGACAGTCATTGCTTATCTAATCGTTAAAGACAATGGAGCTTACTTTAGAGAATTGAACTCATTGGCGTAGCTAATTCGAATCAGCCGCCAACGGAAAAGCGTCCGGTTTAGGCGCGTGGGACCGGACGCTTTTCCGTTGGCGGCAGATGGGTGGATGCGTTGCATCAAGCTAAAGTAAGTGCCATTAGGCTAGCCCCTAAACGGCTCACTTAATCAACAAGCCGCTAGCCACGGTTCCGTTGAGCGAAGGAGCCGTGGCTAACGCCAAAACGGCTAATACCGTGAGTTTTCCGAGCTGAACCCGGCGAATCCTCGTTTTCTCCAACTTCAGATGTTGGTTTGAGCAAAAACGGGGGTAGATTTCGCTAATAATACGGTGTTTTTCGCGTCAAATCGCTGCTCGGACACGCAACCGCTGTGTTTCAGGCGGTTTGAAAATTACACTATTTACCGAAACTTAATCGATGAAAGCGTGATAAATGCAGATTAAGAAAGCGTTTTCGAACATGGTCTAGTTTGTCCAACGAAAACGTTTTGCCCACAAGCCAATGCGACGCTATCCACTTCTAAGGTCTCAGCCATGCAAAAGCGCCCAAACAACTGCCCAGACAACCAGCTCAGTCGCCGAAATCTGTTAACCGTTGGTGCGATCGGCGGCCTCGGTTTGTCGCTGACCGATTTCTTTCGTCTTCGGAAGGCGCAAGCCGAACAGAAGTTCTACCAAAGCAAAGAAGGCACCGCGAAATCGGTGATCTTTATCTTTCTTCCCGGCGGCATGGCTCACCAAGATTCTTTCGATCCCAAACCGTACGCACCGTTGGAATATCGAGGCCCTTTTGGCACGATCGAAACGGCGCTTAAGGGCGTCAGGTTTGGCGAACTGTTTAAGCAGACCGCCAAAGTCGCTGACCGACTGACGATCATTCGTTCGATGACGCATGGCGAAGCGGCGCATGAGCGCGGCGTTCACAATATGTTCACCGGCTATCGCCCCTCCCCTGCCCTTCAGTTTCCCAGCATGGGCAGCGTCGTGTCGCACGAGTTCGGGCCGCGCAAAAATTTACCGCCCTACGTTCTGATTCCCAATCAACCCAACACCTTCGCCGGATCGGGATACTTAAGTTCATCGTTTTCAGGTTTTAGCCTTGGTGCCGACCCCGCGAAGCCTGGTTTCAAAGTGCGTGATTTGCAGTTGCCTGAGGGCGTCAACAACGACCGCTTTGGGCAACGTCGGAAATTGTTGGACGTCGTCAACGATCACTTTCGCCAGCGCGAAAAATCCGACGCACTTGATTCCGTAGATACATTTTACAACCGCGCCTATGACTTGATCAGTTCGCAGCAAGCGCGCGAAGCGTTCGACATCGAAAAAGAAGATCCCAAAACGCGCGACAGATACGGGCGGAACGAAGCGGGGGCTCGTATGTTGTTGGCCCGGCGTCTGGTCGAATCGGGCGTTCGTTTTGTCACGATGACTTATGGTGGTTGGGATCACCACGACAACGTTGAGAAAGGCATGAAGAAATTGGTGCCCAATTTCGACAAAGCTTACGCGACGCTGATCAGTGATTTGGAAAGCCGTGGTTTGTTGGAATCGACTTTAGTCTGTGTGACATCCGAGTTCGGTCGTTCGCCGAAGATCAATGCGACCGCGGGGCGTGATCACTGGGCCAAGGTTTTCAGCACCGTAATGGCTGGCGGTGGTATCAAGGCCGGACAGGTCTACGGTAGTTCAGACGCGACGGCCAGCGAACCGGCCAACAATCCGGTCACGGTTGAAGATTGGGCGACGACGATGTACTCGTGCCTGGGAATCAACGCTGACAAAGAATTGATGGCGCCCGGAAATCGTCCGGTCGAGATCGTTGACGGTGGAAGAGTCCGTAAGGATCTTCTGACGTAGTGTTGGCTGATGAACTGAGCGGCAGGACGCTAGCCGCCAGTGAGATGCCGACCGTTAACAGGCTACGATACCCGCGGCTATCGCCCTGCGGCTCACAATTAAACTCATCCGCTTCGCGTTTCAATTTCATACTCTCTAATACTTCGCTATGCAAAATCAGACTTTACAACTTGGTTGTCGCTGTTTGAACGCGCTGGCGATGGTGATTTTGACTTCCGCGTTAGCGTTCGCTGGATCAACGCCCGAGCTTCATTCTGTTCTGCCGCGCGGGATACAACGTGGCAGTGAACACACGCTGATGTTGCAAGGCGCTCGATTGAACGACGCGACCGAAGTATTCTTTTACGGTGAAGGCATCACTTCGAAATCCATCAAAGTCGTCGATAACAAAAAATTGGAAGTTGTCGTCGAAGTTGCCCCGGATTGCCGCTTAGGCGAACACGTTTTGCAAGTGCGATGTGATCAAGGGATCTCCGATTTTCGATCGGTCTTTGTCGGGCCCTATCCCACTGTTAAAGAAAAGGAACCCAACAACGATTTTGCTGCCGCAGAAAAAGTTGAACTCAATCACACCGTTGCCGGAAAAATCAGGCGTGAGGATGTCGACTGTTTTGTCGTATCTCTTAAAGCGAACCAACGGATGACGGTCGAGGTCGAGGCGGTGCGGCTGGGGACTTTTCTCGATTCGGTGATCTCTGTCTACGACTCCGAGAAAAAGGAGATCGCAGTTTGCGACGATACTGAATTGTTCAGTCAAGACGGATTTTTGAGCATTACTGCGCCGCTTGAGGGTGACTACTACGTGATGATTCGTGACGCGGCCTATAACTCTAATAACGATGCTCACTATCGCCTTCACGTCGGTGATTTTGACCGACCCCAGATGATGTTCCCTGCCGGTGGGCAATCAGGCGAAGTGCTCAATGCAGCGATGCTTGAACGGCAAACGCCTGATATGGAATCCGTTGTCCAACGGCCGGCGGCTGATATTCAACTTCCTGATATGAAACAATCATCTGAAGTGCTTAGTAACGGGCCGTCTCCGCTGCCACTACGCGTTTGTGCGTTTGAGAATTTCAATCGCGCCGATGATGGAAAAAACCTTAAGTTCCAAGACGCGCTGGAGGTTTCGACTCCGATCGCCATCAACGGCAGATTCGCAACCGCGGGTCAACAACACTTCTACAAGTTTACCGCGAAGAAGAATGAGAAACTGGCGATTGATGTTTTCGCCAAACGAATCGGATCTCCGCTGGATCCGATCATCAATGTGTTTGATGAAAAAAATAAATCATTGGTCGGCAACGACGACTCAGCTGTCCGCCCTGATTCATTTATGGTTTTCACCTCTCCGGCTGATGGGACCTACTTTCTGCGTGTGATTGACTATTTCAATCGCGGTGGCATCGACATGATTTACCGAGTCGAAATCGCTCCGGTCAGACCATTGCTGTCTCTAAATGTCAAACGTATCGATCGTTTTTCACAGCGTCGGATGGCGATGGCGATCCCCCAAGGCGGACGATTTGCGACGGTGTTGTCCGCTAAAAAGGAGCACTTCGCAGCGGACGTCGAATTGAAATTCGACGGTCTTCCCGAAGGCGTCACCGCAAAGATGCATCCGCTCAATAAGAACGCAAAAGAAATGCCTGTCGTTTTTGAAGCCTCCGAAGATGCGTCGATCGATTTGGAGAAGGTTACCCTTTCGGCCAAAGCAAAAATTAAAAAAACAGAATCCAAAGAAGGCGACAAAGGCGACGCGAAAGCGGAACCGGTTGGTCCTGTCTTCGACACCGAATTCACTTTGACGTCGCTCGATTCGCGCGGCAACCCCAACAATTTCGTCTACCACCCCACCGTCGTCGATAAATTGGCCGTCGGTGTGATCAAGAAACTGCCCTTCAGCATTACGGTCGAACCATTGAAAGCACCTTTGGTGCGAAACGGATCCGCGAAAGTAAAAGTGATCGCTCATCGCGACGAAGGGTTCAAAGAAAAAATTCGGTTGCAGTTTCCTTACCGTCCTGTGGGGGTCGGTATGACGTATCAAATTGAAATGAAGGAAGATCAAACCGAGATCGAATATCCAATCAACGCGAACAAGGGTGCTCAGTTGGGGAAATGGCCGTTTTATGTGATTGCGACTGCGAATGTTTCGGGGCCTGCTTGGGCGTCGTCCCAACTGGAAACGGTAAGCGTTGAAGAACCGTTTATCGCTATGTCATCAAAGCGCACGGTGGTAGGGCGAAACGAAACGGTGAAGGTTGTTTGTCAAGTCGAACAGCTACGCGGTTTTCCTGGCGATGCGACGGCCGTTTTGAGAAATCTGCCACCTCACGTTACCGTTGCGGGTCCGGTTAATTTTGATAAAGCGACCGATGCGATCGAATTTGAATTGAAGACCAACGACAAAACTCCGTTCGGCCAACACAAATCAATTTTCGTCGAAGTTGTGGTGCCCGTAGGTGAAGGGCGTAGTGTTGCCCGTGCTGGAAATGTTGTCTTGCAGATCAATCAACCCTTAAAGCAGAAACCGGCCATCGCAATGCGAAAGGCGGCAAAATGAATTTTGTATCTGTGACACGAACGATTATGGCTTCAGTGTTCTGTTTGGCGCTTTTGATTCAAATGGTCCCTTGCGCTAAAACCGCGACCGCGCAATCAAAATCCGAACCCGTTGATCTACGGATCTACCCTGAAACGATCTCACTCAATGGTGCACGCGATAGCCACACGGTTATCGCTCAGACCGTTTTTGCTGACGGCATAACGGCGGGGGTTACCGAGCATCTTGGTTTAAAAATTGCTGATGAAGCGGTCGCCCGCCTTGAATTCGGACGAGTCTTTCCTATGAAGGACGGCAAAACGAATCTAACGGTTACCTACAAAAGTTTCACAAAAGTGATTCCGGTCACCGTTTCCAACAGTCGGGCAGATGAAGCGTTGAGTTTTCAGCTTGACGTGATGCCCGTTTTTTCAAAAACCGGTTGCAACGCTGGCAGTTGCCACGGTGCGGCACGCGGTAAAGACGGGTTTCGATTGTCGCTGTTCGGCTACGACGCCGAAGGTGATTACTTTCGACTCACGCGCGAGATGCTTGGCCGACGAGTTGACGTTGCTTTGCCCGATGATTGTCTGCTGACCAATAAAGCCACGAATCGCGTCGCTCATTCGGGTGGCAAACTGTTCGAAACGGACTCCGAGTATTATCAGGTGCTCAAACGCTGGCTGGAGGAAGGTGCAAAGTTCGATGGAGATGAGGTTGCTACGGTCGTTTCGATCCAGCTGCTACCTGAGAACGGCTTGCTTAGTGGCGAAGGGGCCAGCCAGCAGTTGAACGTGACCGCTCATTATTCCGATGGAACAACGCGCGACGTCACCAATTTGGCTTTCTTTTCAACGTCTAATTCCGATAGCGCCACCGTTTCTCAAGAAGCAATGGTGACCGGCGGCCGTCGCGGAGAAGCGTTTGTGATGGCCCGTTTTGATACCCACACCGTGGGATCGGAATTCATCACCCTGCCCCGAGACTTGGAATTTGAAGACCAACAAGATCTGTATCCTGAAAATAATTTTATCGACACGCACATCAATGCAAAACTCAAAAAGCTGCGGATCTATCCTTCGCAGCTGTGCAGTGATGAACAGTTCATTCGGCGAGTGAATATTGATATCTGCGGTCAGCTACCGACAGTAGAGGAAGTTAACGCATTTGTTACCGATGAAAATCCTACAAAGCGATCGGTGCTGATCGACCGTTTGCTTTGCCAAGATGCATTCCTAGATCTCTGGGTAATGAAATGGGCGGAGCTTTTGCAGGTGCGAGCCAACAGGAAGACGATCTATACCAAAGGAGCGTTCCTTTATTTCCAGTGGTTGCGAGAAAAGTTCTACAATGAAACTCCCCTGAATCAAATTGTGATCGAATTGATGGGGGCCAACGGCAGTACATTCGATAACCCGCCGACCAATTTTTACGAAGTCGATCGCGACCAACTAAAAACGGCCGAAAATGTGGCTCAGGTTTTTCTGGGCATGCGAATTCAGTGTGCACAGTGCCACAATCATCCCTTCGATCGTTGGACGATGGAGGACTATTATTCCTTCGCATCGTTCTTCGCCAAAGTTCGAGTCAAACCTACCGCGGACCCGCGGGAGGTGATCGTTTCGCAAGGCGGCGGAAAAGAAACCAAGCACCCCGTGACCGGTGCGACGATGATGCCGAAGTATCTGGGCGGTAATTCTCCCGACGTGAAAGGCAAGGACCGGCGTATTGTTTTGGCGGACTGGATCGCCAGCGCAGAGAATCCATATTTTGCAAAGAATGTCTCCAACATCGTGTGGGCTCATTTTTTTGGCCGCGGCATCGTTGACGAAGTGGACGATGTGCGGATCAGCAACCCGCCAGTAAACGCTGCGTTGTGGGATGCTCTGGGTCAGTCATTCGTTAAGTCTAACTTCAACCTCAAAGATTTGGTTCGGCAGATTTGTAGTTCTCGAACCTATCAGTTGAGCACTCAGGCAAACGAATCGAATCAATCCGACCTGACGAATTTCTCGCACGCGTCCCTGCGGCGAATGCGGGCCGAGGTAATGCTAGACGTGCTGGCTCAGGTGACCGACACAACGAACAAATTTGCTGGTCTGGAAATGGGGGCGCGGGCGACTCAAATTGCAGACGGGAACACGACTAACTATTTCCTTAAGACGTTTGGCCGTAGCACAAGAGAATCGGTATGTTCCTGCGAAGTCAAACAGGAACCGAATCTTTCTCAAGCGTTGCACTTACTCAACGGAGATACCGTTCATAAGAAGATCAAGGCCGGAAATTTAATTGGGAAATGGCAGAAGTCTGGTTTGAACAAAACGGAGATCGTCGAAAAGCTCTATCTGAGAATACTGTCGCGATCGCCAACGGAGTCTGAGCTGAAATCGGTACTGGCAACGTTGGCTGAATCTGAGATTGAGTCGAAGAAGAATTCGGAAGTTGCCGCAGCAGAACGGAAATCGCTCGAGGATCTGTTTTGGGCGTTGCTCAACTCCAGCGAATTTATGTTCAACCATTAACGGGGTGATTAGGATTTTGGATTTTCGATTTGGAAATAGGAAATAGGAAATAGGAAATAGGAAATTAGAGATCTGAGATCTGAGATTTTGGATTTAAACAATTCATGAGAAGCTACCTCGAAAACTGGATCGTCATTGCTTCGTTGGCAATAGCCATCGTTGGTAGTTTTGCTGCGCCGTGCATGGCCAAAGGTGAAAAGGTAACCTTCGACGATCACATCAAACCGATTTTGGTTCGGCGATGTTCGACTTGTCACAATGGCGATCGGACCGAAGCCGATCTGGATGTCACCAGTTTTATTACGCTGATGCAGGGCGGGGGAAGTGGTGAAGTGATTGATCCATTTTCGGCCGACGATAGTTATCTCGTCAGTTTGGTGACGCATGAAGATTCTCCTGAGATGCCACCTGGCGGTAATAAGATTCCCGACCCTGAGATTGAACTGCTAAAAAAATGGGTCGATCAAGGCGCGTTAGAAAAATCAGGAAGCGTTGCTAAACGCAAAAAACCAAAAGTTGATCTTACTACCGTTGCAGAAAGTGCCAATCAGCGGCCTGAGAAACCGCCATTGCCACCACGTTTATCGCTGGAGCCACAGATTCACACCGCGCGGAAATCGCAAATTCGCTCGATCGCGACAAATCCATGGTCTCCGCTGGTCGCTATTGCGCTGCCAAAACAGGTGTTGCTGTACGATACAAAGACGTTTGAGCTCAAAGGTGTCGTGCCGTTTGAGTTTGGCAATCCGGAGCATTTGCGATTCAGCCGAAACGGAGGACTGTTGTTAATGGCCGGCGGTGTTGGCGGTGCATCTGGAAAAGTTGTGATCTGGGACGTTGCCAAAGGCGCGGTCGTCACAACCATTGGAGACGAACTTGATTCGGTGTTGGCGGCGGATATTTCTGCCAATCATAAGTTGGTTGCGTTAGGTGGACCGAAGAAAATTGTCCGTGTGTTCACGGTCGCCGATGGCAACGAGCTGTACCAGATTAGCAGTCATACGCAGTGGATCACCGCGATCGAGTTTTCGCCCAACGGCAAGACGTTGGCGACTGCTGATCGCAACGGCGGTTTGATTGTCTCCGATGCGGCAACTGGCAATGAGAACCTCAATCTTGCAGGACATAAGCAAAGCGTTAGTTCGATCTCATGGCGGAGCGATGGGAAAGTGATCGCATCGGTCAGCGAAGATAAAACCGCGAAACTGTGGTCGGCAGAAAATGGCAAGGCATTTAAGTCTTGGAACGCGCATGGAAAGGGAGCGACCAGTGTCGCCTTTGCCAGTGACGGTCGACTCTTGACGACCGGGCGCGACAACAAGGTGAAACGGTGGAAGCAAGACGGAAAAGGCGATGGCGAGTTTACGGGAATGGCCGACGTTGGAATGGCGGTGGCGTGGTGTGGAGAAACTAAGCGCATCATTGCAGGCGATTGGCGTGGTGAAGTTCTTGTTTGGAAACCAGGACAAGCCGAAAAGATTGCAGATCTGGATGCTAATCCGCCCATGATTGCTGACCGAATTGCTAAGTTTTCAATCCCGCTGACGACGGCGAAGGACGAATTGAAGACCGCTGAGAATGCGTTGGCCGTCGAAAATAGAAAACTCGACTTGCTGAAGCAGGAGTCCGCCGCAAAAGTTTCGGAAATGGCTGATGCGACCGAGAATGTGGCGGTGATGGCGGGTGAACTGGCGGCGGTTGCTCAGCGCATTGGCGAATTGGCTGACGAGATGGCTCCGTTGCGAAAAGCACGCGAGACAAAGCTTGCGTTAGTACAAGCAGCTGAAAAAATTGTCGACCATTGGCAGAACGAAGCAGAGTTCGCACATTCGAAATCCACGAAAGATTGAGCTATTCCTTGGTTTGGATTTTCATTGAATGGTTGCTTGATTTAATTGCTTGGTGCATTGCGGGTGTGCGAATCAATCGCGTATCTTTGGAAACTATCGAAGGCCGAGAGTTCGTTCGAAAACAGCGTTCGACGTTTGGATGGATTTTGATTTTGGTGGGGAACATCGTCTTCCGCTTTCGGCCAGTTCCCCTTGAAGTCTTACCGAGGCGTAACTGGCTTGACTGGGAAAGGGGCGTTCATACTGCATGCGGCACTGCTTTGCCTAAGCGATTGAGCCGAGGACTGCTGATGCCCATAGCTGGAGGATGCCTTCTTTCTGATGCCCTTACAGAACAAACCGACGAAACAGCACGCATTGAACTGTTGTCGGGCGTACTGGCAGAACTTTATCGCCTACATCAGTTTGAGATTGAGATGGGTGCCGAAGAGGAATCTCAAACTGTGTCGCTGAGCCACGGAGATGCGTCGATCAACAACGTCATCTACGACGCTTCAACAAAGTCGGCTTGCTGGTTTGATTTCGATTTGCGTCACGATCTACGGCAACCGGATGACTTCCGTCACGCGGATGATCTCCGCGCTTTTCTTTTTACGGCCGTACAGAGTTTGCCGTGCGAGAGTCACTCAGAAGATTCGATCATGCGATTATTGGAGTCGCTAAGAAACGCATATCCAAATGATTCGACTTGGGTATCACTTGGCGTGATCGTGAACAGCCGCTGGTTTGCGTTTGACGTTTTTCATCGCGCCCAAATGTTTCGGTCCAAGCCTTCATGCGATCGAAAGTTTGAACGTTTGTTGAAAGATGCTTTGGTGAATTAGCCGTTTTGGCGGTAGCCACTGTTCAGTCGTGCGAAAGAACCGTGGCTAGCGTTAAAACGGCTAATAGCATTCGTTTTTCAAATGAAAATCTCTTCGCGCCCCATTCGGGGCTGAAATAATAGCCTTGACGCTCACTTCGGACGGAAAGCGACGATCCTTTCGGGATCCGTCTCTAAAAACGGTCCGCCGATCAAATCAACGCAGTATGGGATCGCGGCAAAGATCGCGTCCAAACATTCGCTGATCGCTTTCGGACTTCCGGGCAAGTTGACGATCAAACATTTCCCGCGAATCCCAGCGGTCTGACGCGAAAGGATCGCCGTCGGAACATACTTCAGACTAACGGCGCGCATCTGTTCGCCAAAACCAGGCATCATCTTGTCGCACACCGCTTCTGTGGCCTCGGGAGTAACGTCTCGAATCGCAGGCCCGGTCCCTCCTGTGGTGACGATCAAACAACATCCAACTTCATCCGCCAATTCGGTCAATGTTGACTCAATCACTTCTTGATCGTCACTGACCATCCGAGCTTCCGCCTGCCATGGTGACGTCAAAGTTTCATTAAAATACGCTTGCAGCGCCGGTCCACCGCGATCAACGTACTCTCCGCGACTTGCACGATCAGAAACAGTCACAATTCCAATTTTGGCTTTACCCATCCTGTTCACTCGGCTCCCGTTTATGAAGTCTTCAGTTGATCGGCCAACGCCGCCAGTGCTTCGGTGTGATTGGGATCATAGGAGATCGTCGACACGGTTACGCTCCCCTCGCGCGTCGCCACCGTGTCGCATCTGACTGGCGAAGGCTTGGGCGCAGGGGAATTGGTGGCCCAATAAAAAGTTCGATTCTTTGGGTCGGTGCCTTTTTGATAATGATAGCCCAAAGGATTCGTTTCCACCGGGACGACTTCTAAGTTGTAGTCATTGGATGTCACCGAACTGGGCACATTGATATTCACTACCGAGCGAGCGGGCATTTTTTTCCAGTCGGTCTTTTGGATTAGCGACCATCCGATTTCCGCCGCCAATTCAAAGTTGGGGTTGGTGGTTGCTTCGGTGCTGATCGCGGCCGCAGGAAAGTCAAACATTGCGCCGGCAAATGCTCCTCCAACGGTTCCCGAATGACAAACATTGATGCCGATGTTCAAACCGCAATTGATACCACTGATGATCAGATCCGGCTTCCAGGGACAGAGTTCATGGATGCCTAACTTCACGCAATCAGATGGCGTTCCGTTGACGGTGAAACCTTTCAACTTATTGTCAGCGTCGACCACCGGATGAGGATTAAGAGGACGCAGAAAGGTGATCGCTTGGCTGATACCACTCTGTTCGAACTGCGGCGCGACGACGAATACTTCATCTGTTTTTGCGATATGGCGAGCCAGTACTTTGATGCCTTTGGCAAAGTAGCCGTCGTCGTTTGTGATGAGAACCTTCATGTTTTCCTGTCACTAGTTTGTTTTGTCCGCGGCTGCGATGAGGACGATCGCGGGATTAACTCGCTCCACTTGCTGGATGATATCAAGCTATCGACCTATGCACTTTCACGCTACCGGAGCCACGGAATTCTCGGCGAATTATGAGGCAAAGTGTCGCTTTCCCTTGCGTTCTCACTATTTCGTGTAAATGGAGCGCGCACCATCGCTAGCGAAAACATAATGCGGCGTCAGAGATGATGTTGCGGACATCTTTCGATTTTCGTATACGTCACTTATTGCAAAACAGGAAACATTCAAAGAAAAGAAGTCTCCATTAAAGTTTAGCCGTCAGTGATAGAGTCGCGGGAGTCTATCACTATCCCTCCTCCTTGGGGCCGAGCGCAATTTAACTTGATGAATTTGGTTTCTGGGTCAATCATTTCATCGAGTGCTCACGGCTGAGCTTTCACCGATCTTGGACGGTATTCTCCGATCCAAGGTCGGGAATACATTGAAAAAACGCCGGTCGAAATTGACCGGCGTTTTTTTTCACTTAATCGCACCGTCGGCTCAAATGTTTATCTCTCTTCGGGTAGCGATTCTACATATCCGCGTGGGTGATTTTGGAAAACTTTGTTTGCCCCGCAAATAATTCAACCCAATGCTTCTCACTTGGTGAAGAAAATTTAGAACTTGTTTGTGGCCGTTGGTGGGAGTTGAATATGGTTTTTCTTGAGTGAAAAGGAACATATGTCGACACCCGATAAGACTTTTACTGCTGAGCTAGGGTGGAGCAATATGAAGTTTTGGTTAGTTCGGTGAAGCTTTGGTTAATTCAACGTGTTTTAGAGCGGAGCAACTTGAACCAAGCGAGACGATGAACGATTCTGTCACATCGAAATGTTCTTCCTTTGCAACTTTGGAGTAGTCATGAAAAAGATTTGGTGTCTCGCTTTAGCAGCCGTTCTATTTAGCACCCAAGTAACGTCAGCTGACGTCGTTGTCTCAGAATTTTTGAACAATGCGGACAGCACTGATGACGGACGTGAGTGGATAGAGTTTTACAACACGACAGGATCAGCTATTGATTTGACAGGTTGGACCATTACCGATGAAGGGTCAAATACATATACATTCGGTACCGTTACGATCGGAGCCAACGGTTTTTTAGTGGTCGTCAACAGTAATGGCGTTGGATCGTCGATTGATAACGATGCAGCTGCGAAAGCCATTTTCGAAGCAGAATGGCTTGGCGGCGTTTCCGATGCAAGAGTCATTGGTGGAAATTTCGGTGCGCTCGGCAACAGCGCAGACGAGATCATCCTGACAGATGATTCTGCCGCCGTTCAATTCTCCCTTGCTTACATGAACGATGAGGATGAAGACTCCACGGCTTTGCTTCCGCAGGATTTTGGAACAATAGCTTACGGTACCGAAGCGTCACCGGGCATTGATCGAGCTGGTGATGATAACGGTATTGTTGGATTTCTAGGGTTCCAGGATTCTGGTGACTTCTCTTCGATTTTCGAAGGTGACTTTACCGCCATTCAAGACACCAATTTCTTGACTTCGATCGGCGTCGACATCACTAAGTATGACGGCGTTGATTCAGCCTCCGAAGGTGATCCGCTAGGCTTTTCACAAGCAGCCGTGCCAGAGCCGACAAGTTCGGCAGTTTTGGCAATCCTTGGAGTGGGTGCTTTGTGCCGACGAAAACGTTGAGAAAACGTTGAGAAAGCGTCTTTTAGAAAGCGTCTTTTAGAAAGTCTTCAAGCAGTCCAAAGATTCGTCACTTTGGACTGTTTTTTTACGCGCGTCGGTTTGGACTGGCAACGTTTCATTTTTTAAGAAGATAAGAGTCGTTAGGGGATCTGTTCTGCTGAAGGCACCAGTTCTCTCACTGAAAAGTTAAGAGAGCTTCAAGAATTCACAGCGAATGCGAAGAGAGCGTTAACGTTTAGGTAAGTGGACGTTAATAATTTTTGGAGTCGTTGATGCAATCAAGCGTGACTGCTAATTTCCGGTTCTTACTTTGAGAACGTACCTTTTACGACTGATAGGAAACACACATGATTCTAAAAACTGTCCTCACCACTGCTTCGCTTTGCCTGTTCGCTTTGGCAACCGCCGACGGTCAGGTTATTATCAACGAGTGGAATGCAGTGAGTGGCTCAAGTACGCTCAGTGGTTCTGATTCATTTTTTGGAACGATTGACGGCAACGGTGGGAACTGGATCGAGCTAGCGGTCGTTGGCGCGGGGCCGGGTTCAACAATTGACTTAAGGAATTGGCAGTTGCGATGGGGCGAAGATGAGGATGGAGATGGATTCTACTCTGCGGCGGAATCAGGAGTTATCAACTTTACCAACGACGCGTTCTGGTCCGCAATCGAATCCGGAACGATCATCACCATCATCGAGACAACCGATGGCGACGGAAGTGGTTTAGATACCAGCACGGCGACATCGTTGGACGCATCCGCTGGTGATTTTCATATCAATATTTCGACGCTTGAGGAAATTGGATCTTCTAATCCACTTTTGATTGCAGACTCTGGAGATAATGTCGAGGTCAACGACGGTGAGTTCTCTGTTGGCAATGACGCCTGGTACGGCGAACTTTTAGATGCGAGCGGCAATTCTGTGTTTGGGCCGGTTGGAGAAGGGGAAATCAGTTGGATTGGCGGTGGAGTTAGTGGCTCTGAAGTCGGAAAACTGGAAGGCCCCGTTTCAGGAGCTCTCGCGGATTGGCTGGCCATCGATGCTGCGAGTCCATTCTTTGACGATGGCGACAACAGCACGTTTGGTTCAGCAAATACTTTTGGTGATTCAATTCAAGACTTCTCAGCCCTCCGAACGACAGCCGCGTTCTTATTAGGCGATGTGGACCTCAACGGAGTGTTGGACTTCCAAGATATCAGTCCATTCATCCAGCTTTTGTCCAGTGGGCAATTCCAACTGGAAGCGGACACCGACGGAAATGGGATTGTTGATTTTCTTGATATAGGGCCGTTCATTGATATTCTGAGTGGTCAGTAAAAAATTTCGGTCGCTTGGGGACAGGTGCTTGGGGACAGCCTCAGTTCTGCGGTAACGAAGCTGAGTGAGGTAATCGCCGCTCGGCTGGACATTGCGTCGAAAAATCATCATTTCTTCATCAAGCTTTAATAATTGTTTTTTAGCTTATTCGAAACGGTTTGATTCTGCTGAGAAAAATAACGTGACGAGAACAATTTTAATTTTGGCGATTGTCTCACTGACCCTTGGATGTAGTGGCAGGACCGACGTGACCGGCCTTACTCCTTATCCGGTTTCGGGCAAAGTCACCTTTCGGGGCAAACCTATCGTTGACGCAACGGTCGTCTTGCATCCGGTGACCAAGCCTTCTGAAGAAGACAATTTTTTTCTTCCGCGGGGCAATGTTCTCTCTGATGGAAGCTTTCGATTGACTACCTACAACAGTCACGACGGTGCGCCGGCTGGCGACTACAAAGTAACCTTTGACTGGACTGGATCACATGAGGGGTTGGATGAAGACGAAATTGACGCGCGCAAACAGATACTCCCCAGAAAATATACCTCGCCAGATACATCGGAATTCGTTGTAACCATTTCCGAGGGTGCGAACAAACTGGACACATTTAAACTTCGATAACAAGTAATCTTTAAGGACTAAAGGTTGATGAAGAAGACAATTAGACACGGATTTACCCTAGTAGAACTTTTGGTTGTGATTGCCATCATCGGTATCTTGATCGGCATGCTATTGCCAGCTGTTCAACAAGTGCGTGAGGCTGCACGGCGGACTCAGTGCTTAAATCAAGTACGCCAGCTAGGCTTGGCCCTGCACAACTATGAAAGTGCCAGGGGGGGATTTCCACCGAGTCGGATGAATCCAGACGATTTGGAGATTCCGTCGGGAGCGACGGCGAATTCTCGCGCGGAGACCTCTTTCCAAAGCTGGACGACTTTGATTTTGCCCCACATCGACCAGTTGAATCTTGCCAACGAGTACGATTTCTCACAGGCTTGGTTTGAGGACACCGATTCAAATAACTTTTCGACCATTCAGACTCAGGTCGCACTGTTTCAATGCCCTTCGGCGCCACAGCAGAACCGAGTTGATCGCTACCATGTTGTGGGAGCGGCGGCCGGTGACTATGGTTCGATTAACGAAGTCAAAAAGAAGGTTTATACAGACGTTCTTGGCCTTCCTGATTTAGGCAGGATCGCACGACGTGGTGTGCTTGGGAAATTCAAAGAGAACCCACTTCAGTTGATCAGCGACGGTCTCTCGAACACTTTGCTGATTGCCGAAGCCGCGGGCCAACCGGATTGCTATGTCGCGGGTGGACGCTTGATGAATGCGGCTGATTTTGCAAACTACACGGACGACAAAGTGACGGACAAAGTTGGCGGATTCGTAGCCGTAGACGGAACAGGATGGGCCGATCCCGACTGTGGATTCAGCATTAATGGTGCGACCAATGACGGGTTGCAGAAGTACGGTCCAAAGATGATCAATGCGATCAACGTGAGTGAAGCATTCAGTTTCCATTTTGACGGAGCCGTCTTTGGCGGGGCTGATGGATCGGTGCACTTCCTCAATGAATCAATTGACGCTCAAACCTTTGTCGATCTCTGCACTGCCCGAGGTGGCGAAGTTCGTAACATCAAATTCTAGGCCGTCAGTGGCGATGGTGAATTGGGGCGTAAGGACAAAAGGCCTTGTGGTTTACCTGCAAGTAATTTTTGTCATCCCGTATTGGCCAAACTGTAGCCCAACTCATTCAAGATCTAACTCTTTACCCTATTCAACTTTGAACCATGGAGGTTTTTCCGTGCCCTTAACGTTAATGAAATCGTTTGCCGCCTTCTGTTGTCTCTGTTTTCTGGCGTTTGCCATCGGTCAATCACGCGCCGTTGCGCAAGTGGCTGATTCGATTGAACTGTTGGGTGTTGCTTCGTTCGCGGGTGACGCTCTGGATCATTCAGGGTTGTTGCAACCGATGGACGATGGAACGCCCAATAATTGTTTCGGGGGAATTTCGGGGCTGGAGTATTCGCCCCGCCAGGGAACTTTCATCGCCCTTTCGGATCGGGGAGCGCGCGACGGAGAAGTTGATTGGAAGTGCCGGTTTCATACCATTTCACTCGATTTTACCAACGTGTCCGGCGGTAAGATCGCTGCTTCGATTCAGTCGACTGTGATGCTTCGCGATTGGATGGAACGCCCGTTTGTTGGATTGGCAACTCAGTACGCCGCTGATAAAGAGCACGGAGATCGGTTTGATCCAGAAGGTGTTCGTATTTTGCCCAATGGTAATTTGTTGGTTTCAGATGAATATGGTCCGCACTTGATCGAGTTTACACCAGCGGGCAACGAAGTTCGTCGAATTCCGTTGCCAGAGAAATTATTGGCTCGGAATCTTGACGCTGAAAAGGGCGTCGAAAACAAAAAGAATACGCGTGGCCGAGTTTGCAATCGTGGAATGGAAGGCATCGCCATCACTCCTGATGGAAACTTTGTGGTGGCGTTAATGCAAAGCCCTCTGTTGCAAGATGCGATCCGAATTGAAAAAGGAAAACTGCTTGGATTTCACACGCGTGTTTTAAAAATCAATCTGGAAACTGGAGAGCATCAGGAGTTTGTTTATGTGATGGACCATCCCAAACACAAACTTCACGAGATCCTTCCGATCAGCAATGACGAATTTCTGGTATTGGAGAACTGCGGCGAAGCAGGTGCCGAAGCGACTTGTAAGATAGTGACTCGTATTGACCTCCGCGGCGCAACGGATGTGAGTCAATATGAGCGGTTGCCGGCATTGAATTTATCACATTACACCAAACCCGTTTCCAAATCGGTGCTCCTTGATTTGCTTGAACCTCAATACGAATTATCTCAAACATTGCCCGAGAAAATTGAAGGTCTTTCGTTTGGCCCCAATGTCAATGGCCAACCTACATTGGTCATTGCGACCGACAACGATTTCGTTTTGGAGGAGGCGACGAAAGTTTACGTTTTCCAGATTCGCGGAATGCAAACCGCAAGCATTCACTAATTTGGGGTGAGATGCACGCGGAAAAACCTTTTTTTGCTGCGTGGAGCCTTTGGCCAGCTAACGGGTGCGCTACGCTTAGGAAATTAGAACGAGTGGTCATCATCGGGGAATCTCTTCGCTTTCACATCATCACACCATTTCTGCGTGGCTGACTGAATTAAGTTTCCAAGATCGGCGTATGCCTTGACGAAGCTTGGGACGTAGCCAGTTGTCAGCCCCAACATGTCATTGCAGACTAATACTTGTCCATCACAGCCCGCGCCGGCTCCGATTCCAATCGTTGGAATTCGAAGTTTTTTGGAAACGGCCGCACCGATTTCAACTGGTACACACTCCACGACCACGGCGAACGCTCCGGCGTCCTGCGCTGCGGTCGCGTCAGTGATCAGCTGATCCAGATCGCGTTGCACCTTGTAACCGCCCATTGCGTGAACCGCTTGCGGACGCAGACCGACATGCCCCATCACGGGTATGCCAGCGGTCACCAGCGCTGAAATCACATCTGCCTGATCGGCACCACCTTCTAACTTCACCGCTTGGCAGCGTGTTTCTTTTAGAATGCGGCCTGCCGCGACGACGGTTTGGTGAACACCTTGATGATTAATGGGGAACGGAAGATCCACCACCACCAAAGCTCGTTTGGCTGCTCGGCCCACCATTTCAGCGTGATAGATCATCTCGTCCAATGTCACTGGCAGAGTGTTTTGATGACCTTGAACAACCATCGCCAAACTATCTCCCACCAGCAGCATATCGACGCCCGCTGAATCGAGGAGACTGGCCATCGTGTGATCATAAGCCGTCAGCATGGTAATCCGCTGACCGGCGGCTTTCATGTCGATGATCTGGGGAACGGTCAAACGAGAGATGGGACGTTTCTTCTTGGGAGCCATTATCTAAAAACGCGACACACGATCGCGCCAACCTTTTGGTAATAGGGGAAAAATCAGCTACAATTAGGCGAACGACAAAAGAAGATTTTTATCGCTTCTCCAATTCTATTCCAAACCGTGTCTCACGTGCGGACCTGTAATCACTGCGCAGCCCAATTAGAGGTTCTTTTGATACAGACACTGATCAAATTCAACGTTTTGTCTTTTCTTGGGTGCTCTTTTGCCGTAGTTCTCTCTAGCACGGGCAATTGCCAAACCGCCGTCCAAGCCAAACCCATCGCGACTGCTGATGGCAAAGAACTCAGCCCCACCATTGGAATTGGACTAGAAAAGTGCTTTAAAAGATTGCGGTTCCAACGCCCCAATTTGTTAACTCATGCGGGCGACGGTAGCGACCGAATTTTTGTTCTCGAACAAGGAGGAAAAATTCTGGCGTTTGAGAATGGGCAGTCGCCGACCAAAGCCGAGGTGTTCCTCGACATTTCTGCGCTTGTCAGGCGCAAAGGTAACGAAGAAGGCCTGCTGGGACTGGCGTTCCATCCAAACTATAAGACCAACGGGGAGTACTTTGTTTCCTACTCATCCAAGAAAAAAGATAAGACAGCATCGTCGCGCGTTACCACTTGCGAAAAGACGATCCAAGCCAAGCCGATCCGGATTCTGAGGAGATCATTCTCACGCTGCGTCAGCCCTACCGGAACCACAACGGCGGCGACATCAAATTCGGTCTCGACGAATACCTTTACATCTCCTTTGGTGACGGGGGTTCCAAGGATGATCCCCACAGCAACGGGCAAAATCTAGAAACGTGGCTGGGTTCCATTTTGCGAATCGACATCGACAACAAAGCCGATCGGAAAAAGTACTCGGTTCCAAAGGACAATCCGTTTTTAGATTCGTCACATCTGGCCGAAGATCTAAATGCGGCTCCTGAAATATGGGCTTATGGCTTGAGAAACGTCTGGCGGTTTTCGTTCGACCGTGAAGCGGGAGATTTATGGGCCGCCGATGTTGGGCAAAATAAGACCGAAGAAGTAAACATTGTTACCGCTGGAGGAAATTTTGGGTGGAATCGTTTTGAAGCACGCACGGTCTTCAATGATGTGACACCTCTGGCTCAAGGCAAGGCGATTGAACCTGTCGCCACTTATGCTCACGATTTTGGGCTGTCCATCACTGGCGGGCATGGTTATCGAGGCCAGCGATTCTCAGAATTGAACGGTCTGTACTTTTACGCCGACTATGTTTCGGGCAACTTGTGGAGTCTTCGAAAAACTGAAGCAGGCGGATAAGAAAGCACGCTCGTTCGGCAAACCGGCCGAAGCATCGCCAGCTTTGGCGATGACCAAACCGGAGAAGTCTATGCTTGTAGCTTCGATGGCTTTATCTATCGCGTCGTGCCGTCAGAAAAGCCGGCCGACGTATTTGCGAAATGGGCACAGAAACTTTTTGAAACAGGCATTTTCTCATCGTTGAAAGAACAAAGGTTTTCCGAGGCCTACAGCCGCTACGAAGTGAACGCTCCGTTCTGGTTGACCACGCGATTAGGCATCGCTATTTCAAAGTGCCCCAAAGAATGTCGCTGGGGTATCAAGACTCTGGAACATAGACGATCCCCGTTGGCACTCGGATCGTCAAACATTTCCAGAACCTCGACAAAAAGCCCATCCAAACGCGTTTAATCGTCCGAAACGACGATGGCTGGCAAGCCGCGACATACGTGTGGAACAGGAGAGATGAAGATGCGGAACTGTTACCAAACGGCAAACAATTTGAGCTTTGGCAACCCGCTCAGGGAAGCAAGAAGTGGAAACCAATGACATGGCATTCTCCATCATCATCTGAATGTGCCAGCTGACATACTGCCGCCGCCGGCTACGTTTTAGGCATGAATACGGCTCAGCTAAATCGCGTCCAGCAAGGGAAAGAATCCAACCAAATTCTGCAATGGATTGAAAAAGGATTGGTTAATCTGAATGTTTTTGATCCCGTTTCAGCTCCAAAATATTGCTATCCGTTTGATCAATTGGCAGACTTGGAAACCAGAGCTCGTGTGTTGCTGGAAGTTAATTGCGCAGTGTGTCATCGCCCCAATGGCCCGGGGAATGCCAACATTGACTTGCGATACGAGACCGCGACTGACCAAAACAAAATGGTTAACGTTCCTCCTGCACAGAGTGATCTTGGAAATAGGGGCAGCATGATCTTAAAGCCTGGTTCTCCCGAAAAATCCACACTATGGCAACGCATGAAAACGCTGGGCCAGGGCCGTATGCCGACGATCGCAAGCACCGTCGTCGACAAGCTTGGGGTTGAGTTGATTGGCCAGTGGATTAAAAGTCTGGCCCCCTAAACGCAGACGGGTTTCGAGTTTCCAAAATTTGGCTTCCGAGTTGAGTTTTAATGATTGTCGCGGACGTGACACGATCACGGTAAGCCATGGTAGTGGCCTTTGGAAACTACGGGCTCCCTTCCCTTCAACGTTCAAAACTGACTGAAGACTCTGGGCAATCGGTGTAATCCTCACAAACGCTTCATTTTCTGATGAAGGCCAGCCGAGATGGTCTTTGAACTTCATTTCTTTCTCAGAGCCTAGGGGAAAAGCTACGTTTTAACTCAATCTTTCGGCTATCGGTGCGCGGAATTTTATTCAGTGCGGTCGCGATTGCCGAATTAACTGAGCAATTATTGAATCCCTCGCTGCAGAAATTTCACTCTGCCGCCAACAGTGTTTCCCAACGTAGAAGTGAAGCGATGAAACCAATTAACAAATTGACACAAAAGCTGGGCGAGTGGTTTAACAAAGATTCAGGCGAGTCCGAATCTCCGCTACTTCTCCAGTCACTTGAAGATCGCGTGCTCTACAGCGCCGTTCCTCTGCCTGTCGATAACGTTGAAGCGCCGGTTGAGAACACAGATTTAGACGACGTTCAATTCATCGATCTCGAATCAAATACATCTCTGGCCATCGGCGAAGCGATCGCTGAAGATACCTCATCGCAGTTCCTAGCCCAAGACAATTACAGCGCGGAGTTCGGCTCAGAATCCGCTGACGCAACGTTGGAGGATCTTGAAGAGTTAGTCAATTCATTCGAGCAAAGCGATGTGGTTTCATCGGAAAATGATGAACCGCGAACAGCGATGGGACTCGCCACAGCTACTCCGAATACAGGTGGCGGGAACTTCTTTACTTTTGAAGAAGGCCAATCATTCACCATCGACTACAATTTCTTGGGGCAACCTGCGTCGGAAAATGGATTCCTTTTCCTGTCGGGATTTTTTCTGGATCAACAGCCTCCCTCGGGAGTGATCCTAGCCAACGGAGATCCGTTGGAACCCAACGTACTCGTCACTACCGCTGAAATAATTAGTGGTCAAGTGATATTTGTGCCTGATCCCAATTTCGTTGGAAACGTTGACTTCACGCTCCTAGGTGCTTTAGATGCGGTAGAAACCTACACAATTCTCTTCGAAGGTGTTGCTGATGACGGCGTCAATGTATTTGGCGATGAGTTCACTCCGGTGGATGGTTCGGCCCCCGCGTTTGAGGCCACCACGCTCCAATCAGAAACCCATGTCGCCTCGCTATCCGACGGCGGCTACGTGGTGGTGGCATCGTTGGGCGATAGTGCTGGCCAACTACAATTCCAAATGTTCGATGACGCGGGAATCGCAACCGGAAGCGAAGAGATAATTTCGGTAACTGAATTTAGGGTCGATCACGTCGCCGTTGTAGGGTTGGATGACGGCGAATTTTTAGTTGCATTCGAAGGAGAGGATGGGGGAACGCGTCAATTAAACATTCAACGATTTGACGCCAGCGGACAACCCGTAAATTTCAATGGGTCGCAATTGCAGTTAACCCCGTCTGGCAATTCGAGTGCAGACGGCATAAGTCTCGAGTACCTAGGCGAAGACCGTTTTATAGTTTCCTATATCCGACCAGGCAATACTGACATTCAATCTTTTGTTGCCACCATCGATGGAGTCGTTGAAGAATTTTTCCAAACTTCGGCTTCGCAAGCTGCTAATGATAACTCTTCTGTCCAAACAGCCCTTCTTTCTGACGGCGGATATGTAATGGCTCGAGTGGAAACTGATGGCAGCACAAATTCCATTTTTGCATCGACGTTTGATCCAGGCAGCCACCTCCAGCAGCAAAATATTCCACTCGCCGTTGACACCAAAGGTAGTGACATAGCGATTGTTGGAACCCCTGACAATGGTTTTGCTGTTGTCTGGCAGGGGACTTTCAGTGATCCGACTGGCATCTACGTAGCGACATTTGATCGCTTGGGTAATGCGGTCGGTGCTCCAGCATTCATCGCTCAAGGCCCAGCTACCGTCAGCGCGACGCCAGATATTGTTGCACTTGATGATGGGTCTTTTGTCGTCTCACACACGGCAGTTGATTCAAATGGCACACAAGAAATTTTAGGCCAGCGGCTCAACGCTGACCTTACCCCACGCGGCGATACTTTCACGATCAATTCTTTCAGCGGTAAAGATCAAACGGATGCCGAAATCGTTTTGTTAACTGATGGCACACTAGTCTCCACATTCAAATCAGGGGATCAATCTTCCCCGGCAACAATTTTCCATCAGCGACTCCAGATGTCTGTCGCTGGTGACGAAGACACATGGATTCCCCTCAATTCTGTAGTCGGAATAGACCCAACTTCGTCCACCGAAGTATTCGAAACCCTTGAGCTGGCAGGACTTCCACTGGGTTCAAAGGTTCACGCGGGACAACTTGATGGCAGTGGCAATTTGATCGTCCAAGAAGTCTTCACCACCAACCAAGTGCTGATCTTCAATCCCACTGATATTGGCCAACTAGAATTCATGGCCCCTGTAGATGCTTCGGGAACCATTGAAGCGACGGCCACTTTGACTACAAATGATGGTTCGGCAACAGCATCGACCACCACAGGTTTCCAAGTGATCGTCAATCAGGTGATTGATGCACCTTCCAACACCCCAACATCCCTTTTCACCGATGAGCAAACCGCGCTGACAATGACGCAAGCGGAGTTCATCGCAAATTTCATCGACACTGAAGGAGCAGCGCCCGATGACTTGGTAAATTCCATTAGCAACGTTCCCTTTGATGAGACCGATTTTGAAGATCGAATTCGAAATCTTCCCTCACCGACCAGCGGTATATCAGCGTCGTTTATATTCGATGGTGTCGCCCCTCTGACAGCAAAGCTACCTTTGGGTGGGCAATCCGCGTCCTTCGAATTTTGGATTCGTTCTGAGGACTTTTCTGGTAACGATCGCGTTATCGCTCAATATGGAGATGCCAATGAAGGTTTTACCGTTATCCAGCGGCAAGACGAGGTTGTTTTGCAATTTAAATCCTCTAGTTCAGAAATCGTCGAACTATCCGTCGACGGTTTGAATGGAATTCAACGCAGCGGCAGCTACGATCAGATCGTTGTTACCTTTGGAACCTCTGCCGGTGACGCCAACGCATTGGACGCGGCGATCTTTCTCAACGGCGATTTGTCCGAATCAATCACAGACGTTAAGTCGATTCAGATTGACGATCTGACGCAAACAACAGACACGCTCAACTTAGGCCAATCAGGTAGCGCCGGGGGTGTCGGAGCATTAGCGGCTGATAACTTTGGCGGAGAACTCGGCCTCTTCCGCTTTGAGAGCAGTATGCTCGACAGTGACGAGGTAAAACTGCGATACGACGCGATCAACAATACGCAGCGGATCATCAGTATTAACGGGCAAAACCTGGACTCGCGTGACACCATCTATCTCACCACTCAAGAAAACTACATTCAATCGACATTGGATGTTCTACCCAACGGCGACTTCCAATTCACCCCACAACCTGATTTCGATCGTTTGACACCCAACGACACTGAAACCGACACATTGAATGTCATTATCCAACGTGGGGCAGAAACGTTTAATACAGTTGTTGAACTTAATATTACGGGAGTTAACGACGTACCCGTTCAGCAGTTTCAGGAGGTCTCCTTCAATCGAAATGGAGGGATCGGCGTAGTCAGCATGAATGATTTTGTGATTGATCCAGACGGCACAGCAGCTAATCCTACTGCTGCACCAGCGTCAATGTATCTAACCCCTCCTCTTAATGGTGCAAACCTCATTACCGACGGTAGCGGTTTTCGATTGGAAATTGATCCATTGAACTTTGTGGGAATGGACACGATTGATCTTCAGATCGGTGTGATTGATGCCAACAGCATGCAACAAGTTCTCTACGATTTAACCGTCAACTTGGTTGATGAATTTGAGATTTCTGGCATCGTTGCTCATGACAGAGGTATTGACGGTAGTATTGATGGAGATCAAGGATTTGCTTTCGCCGACGTCTATCTGTATCAGGCAACAAACGGATTAACCGATATCTCGGCGCACGCCTTCGTTGCAAAAACCGAAACCGACGCGTCAGGAAGATTTGTTTTTGATCAGAATTTGGATTTTGATCAAGAATACTTCGTTTTCGTCGACTCATTGTCAGTTTTGATTGACCAGAGCGACCGAGAACTCGTCTGGGCGCAGCAAACGTTCGCTTCCGAAGGTGGCTTGTTCGCTGGAGCGAGCGGTTTGCAGCTATCCCAAGATGCAGGCTATTTAATCGGTGGCAAAGAATCTGAAATAAGCGACAGCTTTTGGGACTCTGGGGAACTCGATGACAGTCAACACATTATTGCCGTCTCCTCATCTGGCAATCTGTTTCCGCTAAACGAGTTAGGGTTTGGTTTCAACTTTGACGTCGTCAATGTGGTCGACAACAGTGACCAAGCCAGTGCCATTAATACTGAAATAGACGGTCAAGGAACGCTGAATCAATTCATTCACAACGCAAACAGCGTAACCGGATCTAACAGGATGCGCTTTGTGCCCACGACTGATGCCAATGCTTCCAGCGCCGATGGCGATCAGTGGTGGCGAATAGAAATAGACGAACTTCTGCCAACAATCCGCGATGACCGAACCGTTATTGACGGGCGGGTCTTCCGAACATCAGACAGCGGATTGGTTGCCACCAATACGGGGTTCGCCCCAATCCCGGGTGGTCTTGACGGAACGATGGTGGGCGTGTCTGGTGACCGAATAGGTGAGGACGACGCATTGCTCAGCATAACAAATGCACCAGCCTTGGAGATCACACGAAAATTGGTTGATGATGCGGGCAACGATTTACCCGAATTTGAATATGGCATCCGAGTCCGAGGAAATAGTGACAACCTTGATGTTCAAGGTGTCGGAATCCGCAATATCGCGATCCATGGTTTTGGTAATTCTGGCCCGGGGCTTGAATCCGCCAATATCGTAATCGACGGAAGTGACACGGCCAACGACATCTATAACGTTTCCAATTTCACGTTGGCGAACAATGTCATCGGCGCTGATCCATTCTTCTCCGCCGTACCTGAAGGACATAATAAGGCCAACAACATCCTAGTTGTCTCCGCCAAAGGTTCGGAAATCGTGACCGATAGCGTCTTAGGACTCAGCCGATATTCAAATCAGATCCGAGAAAATGTGATTGGTTACGCGGATGAACAAGGTATTCAACTAACCAACGGTGCCCAAAGCGCCGAAGAAAACAGTGCCACCAGCCGGTGGTCGATCCAGAGCAATCAAGTCAGCTTTAACGGTTTGGCACAAAGCAACAGCGGCGATGGCATCCAGTTACGTAGCAACACCTTTAGCGTTCTCATTCAAGAAAATTACATCAACGGCAACCATGCGGTAGGGATTGATACTTTCCTAAGTGCTGGCGGCAATGAAATTCTTCGCAATACAATCCAAAACAATCGACCCCAGGATGGTGGTCCTACAACCGAGGGTGGTGGAATTCGATTGTTTGGCGTTGGTAATACCGTCTACGGAAACTCCATATCTGATAATGCCGGGGCTGGTGTTCACGTGACCGGAAGCTATGTGGGTAGTTATGGGGCCCCCTCATCGTTTCACAACCAAATTCTATCAAATGAATTTTCCAACAATGATGGAATTTCGATCGATCTATCTCGCCCGTTGGATGCCGGCGGAGACAATACCAATCCCGCTGATTATAGCCTTATAGAAACGCGGATTGGCGACGGTGTTGACGTTAATGATGACGTCTTGGACGGGTTTACAGGCAACACGGGCCTCGATTCTCCAGAAATTACGTCTGCCGAATACGATGGCAACAAAATGACGGTTTCTTTCAACCCTTTGATTTCAAGCTTGGAACCGGAAGATCGCATTCAGATCTACCTTACAGAAAATGGCGTTTCTCATGGCGAAGGTTCTGTCTTGCTTGGGGAAGTCATGGCAACTGACCTTGTTAATGTCAGTGGAATACTTGAAGCGGTAATCTACCCCCCCAGCGACCGCCTGCCTTTTGATCTGACACAAGAGATAAATATCAATGCCACACTTACAGCCTTTGCAAAGGTCACGGTAAACCCAGATGCGAGTGCAGTAGAATTTGATGGCTACCAAACATCTGAATTCAGTCGCAGCCAACTCTTAGAAGTAAACCGTCCCCCTACTTTCAACACAGTCTTCCTTTCAATCTTAGTCGATGAAGGCCAAACGACAGTAGTGTCACTTCCAGTAGCTGATCTGGACAACGATACCATCACGTATTCCATCGTCAATGAAAGAGATGGCGCACTATTCAGCGTCGACAATTCAGGACTATTGACCTTCCTTGTTGCGCCGAACTTTGAAGCGCCCAACGATTCTGATACAGATAACAAGTACGAAGTTTTGGTCAAAGCTACCGACGTAAACGGTGCAACAGCTGAAATCGGTGTGATGGTGGTCGTGACAAACATCAACGAACTGCCGATCTTCACAAATCCAGTAACGTTTGATGTAATAGAAGGAGACCTGCCGGTCGGACAAGTCACGACCACCGACCCGGAAGCGGACACCGTCGATTACTCCATCAAAACAGGTACTGGGGATGGCAATCTATTCAATATAGACACCACCACTGGAAACGTAAGTTTCATCGCTGCTCCTGATTATGAAAATCCAAATTCAGCCTCTGGAACCAACACCTACACCTTGACCGTGTTGGCAGATGACGGAAACGGCGGACTCGCTGAGAATATTATCACCGTCCAAGTCATCAACCTAAACGAGGCCCCCGAGATATCCCCTACGTCGCCATTTATTGTAAATGAAGGTGAAATTGCTGTGGGCGTGATCTTAGCCTCTGATGTAGATGGCGACGCCATCACGTTCAGTGTCCCTTCTGGGATTTTGGACAGCGACTTGTTCCTAATCACTTCCACCGGAACGCTGTCGTTCGTTAATCCGCCAAACTTTGAAAATCCATTAGACGCCGATGGCGACAACAGTTACGAAGTTCGAGTCGTCGCTACCGATGAAAACGGAGCAGCGACTGAACGCGATATTAGAGTTGTCGTCGTGAACGTCAACGAACTTCCGGTTTTTACAAATCCCGTAACGTTTGATGTAGCAGAAGGAGACCTACCGGTCGGACAGCTCACTACCACTGATGCTGAAACCGACCCAATATTTTACACTATCGAAACAGGTACTGGTGATGGCGATCTATTCACCATTGACGCCACAACTGGAGACATTAGTTTCATCGTTGCTCCAGACTTCGAAAACCCAAATTCAACTTCAGGAAATAACACCTACACCTTGACCGTTTTGGCCGATGATGGAAACGGCGTACTCGCTAAAAATGACATCACCGTCAATGTCACCGACCAAAACGAAGCGCCTACACTAGATCCACCGTTTCTAATAAACGTTGCCGAAGAGCAAACGGCAGTGGCTGATTTGACTGCGTCTGACGTAGATGGTGATACAGTCATGTTCGATTTGGCCTCAGGAATTGGCGACAGCGACTTATTCCAAATCTCGTCGACTGGAACACTGTCCTTCCTTTCTGCACCTGACTTTGAAAACCAAACAGATGCGGATGGCAACAACAACTACGAAGTGCGAGTTATTACTACAGACGAAGACGGATTAGCGAGTGAACACGATGTAACTGTCGTCGTTGACGACGTGAACGAACTTCCGGTTTTCACCAACCCGATGACCTTTAACGTGGTCGAAGGGAATACCTTGGTTGGAAAAACAACCGTCAGCGACCCTGAAAACGATTCGATCGTTTTTTCAATCACACCAGGCCTTGGGGACGGAGATCTCTTCAGTACAGACACTGATGGGAACATTAGTTTCATCCTTGCACCCGACTATGAAAATCCGATTTCCGTTTCAGGAACCAACGAATACACTTTGACGGTCGTGGCCGACGATGGTAGCGGTGAACTCGTTGAAAATAATATCGTTGTCAATGTCACCAACAAAAATGAGTCACCGGTAATTGGATCAACCGCGGGATACACGGTAACCGAAGGCGAAACGGAAGTTGATGTTATCTCGACTTCAGACGTAGACGGTGACACCGTACTTTTGAGCGTTGTGCCTGGTGACTTGGAAGGGGACCTGTTCCAAATCGCTCCTGACGGAACTCTGTCATTCATATTGCCACCTGACTTCGAAAACCCATTGACTGCCAACGGAGGGAATACCTACTCCCTTAGGGTTTCGGCAGACGATCAGAATGGCGGGGTTACAGAGCGTTTGGTTGAAGTCGAGGTGTTGAACATCAACGAGGCCCCAGTCATCGTTGCCGATAGTAGCACGTTTGTTGACGAAGGCGATACTTTTGTCCAAACGGTCAGCGCAACCGATATTGATGGTGATGCAGTAACACTCTCAATCGTCGACGATGGAGACCCCGTAGTATTTACGATCGACGCCTTTGGGAATATTTCGTTTATCAATACACCCGATTTTGAAGTTCCCTTTGATGCCAGCGGTAACAACATCGACCTGGTGACCATTTTAGCTGACGATGGCAATGGTGGCACCTCAACACAGACAGTCACCGTAACACTAAATGATGTCAACGAGACCCCGGTTTTCGTTGGCAACAATCAACAGCTTTTACTTGAGCAAGACGAGAGCAGCATCGAAACATTCGACCTAGTGGAGCTGTTTGCCGATCCTGAAGATCAAAGCATGACGCTTGAGATTGTTGGTGGCGTAAATGCAAACTTGTTCCATATCGTCAACAACGAACTAGCCTTGATCGATGCACCTGAGCTAGTCGGGCCACAATCGCCGACTTACGAAGTGCAAGTCGTTGCCAATGATGGCGTCAATAATTCGGTCACAGAAACTGTCAATCTGAAGATCAATAATATCAATGATGCTCCGGAGTCGAGTGTCAACGCAATCTCCGTATCACAGGACGAGCTCGCTGACGCATCGTTCGGCATTGAGGCCCAGGATCGAAGTGATGCCGATGATGATGCTACAAGTCTTGAAATCGCTGGCAATGGAGCTGACAACAGCCTCTTTGAAATCGTGAACGACAGGATTCAGTTCATTGAACCACCGACCTGGGAAAATGGCGGCCAGAACTCCTATGTCGTGACTACGGTTCTCAACGATGGAAAAGAGAACTCTGAAAAAATTACGTTCGAGATCACCGTTGATAACATCAACGACCGACCAGAGATAACGAATATGGAACCCGTTGTCGGCTCTCTTGAAGATTTTCAACTATCTCAAGTTGGACCAGGCGTTATTGTCGCTGACCTTAACCAAGCAACCACCTTTGATAAAGATGGCGACCCTGTGACCTTCACACTTGACAGTGTTGGCCAAGACAACAATCTGTTTTACATTGACGGAGTTAACAAGCTTCGATTTGCAGCGACTCCCAACCTAGAGGGTGTTACGCAAAAAGATTTCAACGTCAGTATCGTCGCTTCAGATGGCCAATTGAATTCGATTCCCCAGGCAATTTCGATTACCGTTCAAAATAACGGGCCAAATCCGACTGATGACGACAACTCACCATCGACTGAGAATAACCCAGATTCACAAGTCATTACTGGATCAAATGACCAGAGTAACCAGAGTGACGATGGTAGCGGCGGTGTCGACACGCTTACAACATCGACTCCTAGCCAGGCAAAGAAAGAAAATCCGAACCAGACCACGCAACGTAGAAACGACATTAACGGTATTAACGGCATTAACGCTGCTTCCGGTTTGAAAACTGGCGATGATGATGTGTTTTTTGATCTCACGTCGGATTCTGTGTCCTACCTTTATCAGTTCGATGCGCCAGGACCTCAACTGGTTACCCAAGAGATTGGCGACATTTTGGCGCCCCGTCATACCGCTGTAGACACGCGACTTGAAGAAAGCATGTTGGCGAATTACTTCTGGCAGGGCTTTGAAGATTCCGAAGACGAATTTATCCGCAAAAACCTTGAAGCTGATACGACCACAATCGTAGCTGCGTCTGCGGGACTTTCTCTGGGACTGGTTTCCTATCTGCGATTGGCGGCAATGGCGACAACGGTTGTTACCCAATTGCCGGCATGGAAGACACTGGACGTCGCGCCGTTGATCAGCGCGTTTGATGAAGACGAAGCAGAAACAATTCACCAGATCGTGGATGCCTAAACTACTTAGATTCCTTTCGCAATGAGATCAGTTTTCCCCTGATGCGAAAGGCGATAACCATTCAGACCAACCAAACAGAACCCAACCCTAAACCCCTTTAGCTCCTCTAGTATCATGCGATGGATTACTCCCCGAATTCAGATAACGATTGGCCTTCTGGGTATTGTCATGCTGGTGTATTGGTTAGGAACCGCGCTCCACAATCGATACGTACCCTCACCTGAAAGCGCAGCCTTGAACGCGCGGATTTCTATCTGTGAATCATTGGCAGTCACGACTTCGTTGTTAATTCAAGAAAACGAATTTCTTCTACTTGAAGACTACATCAATCAAATGATGGCTCGAAATCCGATCTTTCGCTCTATCGGCGTTCGTAATCGAACTGATAAAATTGTTGTTTCGACCCCTAATCATAAAGCGGCTTGGGCGGATCCCAAGCTTAGCGATAAAGAACGATTTAATCCCGGACTATTCAGTGGCAACCGTCGCTGGGGACAAATTGAGTATACTTTTCACGCCGAAGAATCGGCGTGGATCAGCCCCGATCTCATGCGCGATCTCCTGCTGTTGTGCGGAACCGCACTCGGGTTCATGCTTTATATCGGCCGAATGATGGGCGCGATGCGTCCACCCAAGAGCATGCCAAATGAGGTCCGCTCGACGCTGGATATCCTCGGTGGCGGCTTGATGGTGCTTAATAGAAACGGCAAAATCGTCATCGCAAACGAAGCGTTCGCGCTCAGTTGTGGCTGCGACGTTAAAGATGTCGTCGGCAAGTATCCAGAGAAGGTCTTCCAGTGGCAAGCCGCTGATGGAACACCGCTTAAGAATCCGCCTTGGAAGCACGCGATCAAAACCGGAGAGCGTGTCTATGAAGATGTTGTTCGTATGGTGGTCAAAGACGGCGACGGCCCTGAGGAAACACTAACTTTCAAAGTCAATTGCGCTCCGGTAAAGTCGCAGTCCTCCAAGGGCAACGGCGTGCTGGTAAGCCTGGCAAATGTTACCGAATTGGAGAAGAGTAAACTGGCCGCCGAAGATGCAAATAGCGCAAAGTCTGATTTCTTGGCCAATATGAGCCACGAGATTCGTACTCCGATGAACGCAATACTTGGCTTCACGGACTGGCTTCAACGCGGCATGGTGAAATCACAAGAAGAACAGCAAGAATACCTTGCCACAATTCACTCTAGCGGCAGCCATCTATTGCGGCTTATCAACGACATTTTGGATCTCTCCAAAATCGAAGCCGGAAAACTTAAAATTGATCCCGTCCAGGAAAACCCTTTCGAAATCGTCAACGACATTTCAAGCATCCTGAGCATCCGTGCACTGGATAAAGATATCGAATTGATCACCGAATTTGAGAATGAACTTCCGGTTTCGGTATTGACCGACGATGTGCGTCTTCGTCAGGTCCTCACCAATCTTGCTGGAAATGCGATTAAATTCACCAGCGAGGGTCACGTAAAAATCTCAACCCGTTACGTCGAGCAACCAATCGGAGAAGACGAACTCCAAGTCCGCATTTCCGATACGGGAATAGGAATGACGCCAGAACAACTCGCAAAAATCTTCGATCCGTTTGTACAAGCGGACAACAGCGTGACGCGTAAGTACGGCGGTACCGGACTCGGCCTGTCAATCAGTAAACGTATCGTCGAAGCTTTGGGCGGCGAAATTGAAGCAACCAGCGAACCGGGTATTGGAACTGTTCTTTCTTTCAACGTGAAGATTGGTGATTGTAAGCAAACCGAAAAAGTTTCTGCAGAAACAGACAACAAACGACGGCTTGAGACCAAAAAACAAGGCAAAGAAGTCAACTCGACTGACCTCTACGGTGGAACCGTACTCTTGGTCGACGATGGTGATGCAAACCGGAAGTTGATTAGTCTAATTTTGACCAAGGCCGGATGCGAGGTCACCGAGGCAACCAATGGAAAAATCGGCTCGGACCTTGCCTTGGAATATAACTTTGACCTCATCTTGATGGACATGCAAATGCCCGTGATGGACGGTTATCAAGCCACCCGACGCCTGAGAGAGAATGGCTTCAAAGGTCCGGTTATGGCGCTGACCGCGAACGCGATGAGTAGCGACCGTGCTCTCTGCGAAGATGCTGGCTGTGATGACTTCTTGGCAAAACCGGTTGACATAGACCTACTCCTGGAAACAGTTGCCAAGTACATCACGCCAGAATCAAGACCACAAGAATCCAGTAACCATGCAGTCAACGCAGTCAATGCAACTGGCGCATCCATTTCCCGAATGGAATCTACTGCTGACTTAACTAATTCGTTGTCTAAAGAAACGAGCGTGGCATCACCGTTGAAAATATCTGCTGAGATTGCTCCAAGACAAATCGAGATGTCGAATACGACTTCCCCAACTCCTGAGATTGAAAATGTCGAAATGATCGTGGTTGATCCAGAGCCCGTTCAAGTTCAACTGTCTGAGGATGCGGCCGAGTTTGTCGCGGGTGCTAATTTGCTTGAAATCGAAACATCAGAGGAAAGTGATTTCAGTTTTATCGAAAGCAATTCACCTATCGAACTAGGTGACTTCGAACATTTCTTTGCAGAAAAACTCGGGGCCATAGAAAACGCTATCCGCGAAGGGACGTTCGAAAACCTCACAGATCTGGCGAAGTCCATTCAGGTCGAAGCCTCCAAACGCTCTATTGATTCTATCAATCTTGCATCTGAAAATTTGATTTCCGCCTGCGAAGCTGAACCGTTATGCCTAGACAACGTCACTCATCTAGTAAGAGAGCTTAACGTGATCAGTGACGAATTGTTTAACGAGTTCATCTCCGAAGACTCCGTGTTGGTTGACTATTCTAAGTCAGTTCGTAAACGAGTCGCTCATATTAAACGCGGTTGGGAGCTGAAAAACTTTCGGCTCATGCGGAAATCTTTCGAGAAACTGCAATGTGATTCTTACGTGACAGGACGTTCGATTATTGGTGACGCGTTAGTGGGACTAATTAGGTGCTGCGATGAACGTGACACCGTTGGTTTGAACAATCAGCTTACTCCCTTTTTGAAAACCATTCGGTCTGAGATGACAGTCACAGGCATGTATGATTGCTCAGAATTTCAACAGCAACAGGAGGGATTCTCAGGAGGATTTCGGGGTGAGGCTGCAACGGTAGGTCTTGATGTTGGACCTTCCCCACGCTCTGGAATCCGCGTCGAAGTAAAAACAGAGTCTGCAAAGGTCGCCTCTCCAATCTACTCGACACTTCCTGCTGGTGAAGACTTTCGTGAGATTATTCTAGATTTCATTCCACAGATTGAATCAAAATTTCAAAAAATGGAAGGTGCAATTTCTAGTGAGTCTTTCGATGAACTTAGCAATTTAGCTCACTGGCTCAAGGGAGCGGGCGGAACTTGTGGATACAATGATCTTTACGAACCGAGTCTCGAACTCGAGAAAGCAGCCTTGGCCAAAGATAGAGAAGCCTGCAGAATGTGCTTAGATTTGCTGGTTGCATTGGCCCAAAGAATCGTCGTGCGCCGCAGTTAAGGCAGTTGGTTCTTGACGTAACTTCGTGGCCGATACTCGCAGAAAGTTTAACGACAATCCGGCAGGCGACCGTTTTTTGCGGGGCGAAACGCCGACGCCTGCCGGTCGTTAAAAGAAATTCTTTTTGCACCGCTGCTTGCTGCCAAGTCGGTAACCGATAATCGGACGGCATAATCACTCGGTGATGCACTACATTCCAGCCTGTTTCAGCGCTTCCTCAGCCGCAATCAAATCGCGTAGATAAAAGATTGTATCTTGGAATTCTTGTTCACGCTGCATCTCTGCCGCAGGCCGATTGGGTGGTTCTACTTCCAGCTCACGTGCAAGCGTTCCCGGTGAACTGCTCAACACGTAGACGCGATCACCAAGGTAAACTGCTTCTTCAATCGAATGCGTTACTAGGAACACGGTCGCTTCAACTTTGCGCCATAGTTCCACCAACAGATCCTGCATGTTCAATCGCGTTTGCGGATCGAGGGCTCCGAACGGTTCGTCCATAAGAATGACGCGCGGCTTTAAAATTAGACTACGAGCGATCGCCACACGCTGACGCATTCCACCAGAAAGCTCGTGGGGATACTTCGATGCATCGTTGGCAACATCCAGCCCAACCTGCTCGATCCAATGCCGCCCCAGTTCCTCGCGGATCGCACGTGACACGCCGTGACATTCAAGCCCAAACGTCACATTCTCTAAAACGGTCCGGTGGTCGAAACTGGTGTAATCCTGAAATACCATTCCGCGATCAGCGCCGGGGCCTTGGACATCGCTTCCCAGCACCTTCACCGAACCGGTCGTCGGCGGATGCTGAGGCGTCAATCCAGCGATCAGTTTCAGGATCGTGCTCTTACCACAACCGCTGGGGCCCAGCACACCGATAAATTCGCCCTCGTCGGGTTTGTCTTGGACAATAAATGAGACGTCCTTAATCGCCGTAAAAGCATTCGCTCCACCGGCGTTGTAAGTTTTGGTAACGTTTTTGAACTCAACAACGGGAGTCCCATATGCGTTAACATCCGCATCGTCAGGCGCGACGACAGTAGCGACACCAACATGTTTGCCGATGTCTTCGTTGTCGGCGGCTGAGTCGATTTTTTTGGCTGATTTATGTTCTGTGGAATCGTTCATGGTTTCCACTCCGTTTGATCGTCGCCACGTCGTTTTCGAAATGTTTGCGTCTTTTCTTTAACAGGTTTCGCCTCGTAGTCAGAAGTGGTTGCGAGCGTCAGCTGATCAAACGGAGCGCTGGGTTTGAACACTTTTGACTTCACATCTGCCCAGCCGTTGACGAACATTCGCAAGATGCTCAACAGCCAACCATTGCCGCCGTATTTATGCGGAAACAGCCCTTTCTGAACCGCAAACAAAACTCGGTCGATCAAGAACGCCACCACCGGAATAATTAAGATGATCAAGTAGATATGAGCACGTGGCCCTATACGCTGGGAAATGCTAATCAAGTGTCCCAAGCCGCCCGATTCACTTCCCAGCTTAATGGTTTCGGCCAGCATGATGTAGCCAAACGCCAAACCAAATAACAAACGCAGTGAGTCAAGCACCGAAGGTAACGCTAGTGGCACCATGACCTTGATAATCGTTTGCCAACGATTGGCTCCGACGGTGTAAGCGGTATCTAAATATTGTTGACCCACATTCATGATCGACGATGCAGTATCAGCAATCACAAACGCGACGGTCGCCATGAAAATGAAAATGATTTTTTGTGAATCACCAATCCCAAAGAAGAAAAATGACAATGGAACTAAGGCTGCGATAGGAATGTTGCGGCCAAATAAAATCAAGGGCATCAAAAACGCCTTGACCGGGGCAAAACAGCCCGCCAACACACCTAAAGGCACACCGATGACTGTCGACAGCGCAAAACCTGCGGCAACCCTGTAGAGCGTCGTTAGTGTGTTGCGAGTCAGTTGGCGTTCAAACCAGAGCTCTTTAAATGAACCCAATGTTTCCGCTGGGCTGGGTAAGGCATGGGGGCTGACCATACGTTCTTCAACGATTTCACCACGTGTTACGAACCACCAAAGTCCGAAGACCATGGCAATGCACAACAAACCCAACAGCAGCGAACTGACGATTCCAATTTTTCCTCGGATCGGAAACCACTTTGCGTTTTTCTCAGTGGCCTGAGTAGTGGCCTGAGTAGTTGTCGGTGTAGATGCCATAAGCCCTTTGGATACACATATATAAAATTAGCTCCCCCTCTCCTCGTGAATTCGGACTCGATGATGATGCCATCGAATCAAATGTTGACCGAATTCACCAGGAGAGGGGGTTGAGGAGCAATATAGTTTGGGACAACTTTCTATGCCAGCAAATGAGCGCATAAATCTTTACCTCTCGGCAAGAATCCTAGGCTCGTAAAAACCTCTCCTCCCAGCTCCCTCTGGCCAAAAATTTGGATGACGTTTATTACCAATGGAAAGGTCCAACGTCCGAATTTTCAGGGAGAAGGCGAGCCAAATTTTGGCTTCCGCCCTGCTATTAAAATCTTTAAAGTGAATTTCATTGGGCGCTTGACGTTGAATCAATGCAATATGAACTCACAAAAACCCAAATCTAATTCAGCGCTTCCGCTGGATAAATCTTTACTTCCACCCGGCGGTTCTTTGCCTGGTTCAATGGATCATCTGAATCTGCGGGACGATCCCATCCCAAACCGTCGGTGTTGAACTGATTTGGGGAGAGTTCAAACTTTTTGGTCAACGCCTGCTTAACTGCTTGAGCGCGTTTTTTTGCCAATCCCTTCACCAGATCAACCGGAGCCTTCCCCTTCATCGAACTATCTGTGTGACCTTCAATGATGATCCGGGCGGTACCAAATTGGCCTGCCAGTTTTCCAATCTCTTCCAGTACAAAATCAACCTTTGGATCATACGGTACCTCAACATCCTTACCGTTTTCTTTCTTGATGACGACCTTGTTGATATCAGCGCTGTTGGGGAAAAAGTGGATCACGACCGTGTTGGTCAGAATCTCTTCAGCGCCCCGTACCTCTTTGGTCGTTGTGGGCATGAATTGAGTTGTGTATTCATCGACCTGCGACGAGTACTTGTCGTCGGATTTCAGTTTCTCAATGATCGAGAAATCCATCACCTTGTCGAACTTAACGGTCGAGTGAGAGATCTTTCCCAAACGTCGATAGATATAATAGGCTTGGTTCCAAACCCTTTCAAAATTTGCGGCATTGTTCTTATTCATAAAGAACTGAAAGTTCTCAGCCCAATTGGTACTGTGAGCATCGGCCAGCATGTCATACGCTTCGCTGGCCGGCAATCCAAAACCATCGGCCATCAATTCAGCCACGGCTTTCTTTCCATCTTCGGTATTAAGAGTGGTCATTGCGTCAAAGATACCGCGCACGATACCTTCACAGATGTCGACGTGATCGTTGGCGAAATCCGCGCGAGCAAACCACACATCCGCGATCAGTTTATTCGCCGTTGCTGTCGAGACGATCATTTTGTTGCCTTTGACATCCGACAGGTTGTAGATGTCCGGCGCCCAGGTCACAACAGCATCGATGGATTTGTCGGCGTTGAACGCCGCAGCAGCCTGAAACGCATCGCCGGTATAAACAAATTTAACTTCCGAGGGTTGAACGCCACCGTACACAAGCATATTGGTTACGAAATATTCTGAGGGCGAATTCTGAGCCAATACGATCTTTTTTCCACGTAGGTCTGTAATCGTCTTCACACCATTTCGCGCGACGATACCGTCGCCGCCGTTTGACCAGTCGACCTGTTGAAATATACGTGGCATGACGCGGCTGTCGATCGGATCGCCGTTGCGCTTTACAAAACCTTCCATCAGCAGCGGCATCATGTCCAACGTCGCCCAACCGATGTGCACGTCTCCGTTGACGTATGCCTCTCTCATCGCAACGGGATCGTCAATAAGAACCAGTTCTAACTTGAACTCTTTGCCGCCTGACGTTTTCCAAACCTTCTCCGCCTTGAAACCGTTATTGGCTTTGATGATCGGAGCCCAACCGGCCCAAACATTGAGCGCGAATTTGACGGTGTTGTCTTCCATCTTTTTATAGGCCGCGGTACCTTTGACCTTTGGCAACCGCTCCGATGGCGTGAACGTGTATTCACTCACCGTCGTGATTCCCTGCGTATCGGCCGATTCGGCGCCGGGGATATCGCTTAGGTCGATGTCGGTATCCGAATCAGTGCTTGCGTCGTCAGTACTGCTGGTAGATTGAGTAGTGCTACCGGTTGCGGCATGCTGGGTTGCGTCGCCAGGCATTAGCACGTCACGTGCCTGGTAGGCAGCAAATCCGATCAGTCCAAAAACAACCGCAAGTACGGCCAGATAAAAAATAGGTGTTGGTTTGCCCGCCATAGGGTAATCTCCCAAATCAAGAATGGTCTTTGTTTTGTACTCTTAAAACACTTTGTTCAATTGAGCTCTCTAGTTTACATACAGAGATTCGCCGTTTTAACGCTAGCCACGGTTCTTTCACACAAAGCAACCGTGGCTAGGGAGCTGTTGATTAAGTGATCTGCTTAGGCGCTAGCCTCAGTTTCGTCATCGCAAAACCGGGGCTAGCGCCCAAACGGCTCACATTAAAAATCGAAAGCCGAATTAATCACCAGGCCCCTAGGGCCCAAACGGCTAAATTAATACTGGGAAAGAAATCGTTCACGGTGCTGCGATTACGGCACCCAAGTCGATGTTGCTGCGGGGCGCGATTGGTGTATCACGTTCAACATCTGCATTACGTTGAATGCCGACATCTCGCACAGCAATTCTGTAATTTCAGCGTGTTGTTCATCGCTAAGATTGGGTTCAATCTTCTTCATCAGCGCAACTAATTTGGCTTCCTGTTGTTCGACTTCTTTATCGTCGATGTTTCCATCTGCCATCGCCTGAATGAAAGTGGAACTTTGCTGAGCGTAACCGTCAATCAAAGTGGTTTCGCCTTTGTCATCTAACCAGCTTTTGCGAGCCATCGTATTCTCCAGAAATTAAAAAACGGTAAGCGGGATCTGCTTTCAAGATCCCTACTCTGCATCTTTGCAAGGATCCCTCAAACAGATCCACTGCGGTTTGTTTATAAGTTATTTGCCAAGCAACTGCTCATGTAAAGCGACTTTGCGTTGAACTTCGGATCGTCCATTGGGTTTGGCGAGCACGTCACGCCAATGGTCGGTCAAGAACCGGGTGTCGGTACACTCAAGCACCGCATTCATCTCCTGAAGCTCTTTCTCGACCCCTTGGGCAGAAGGAATAAAGCTGTCCAAGGACATCTCCATGTCTTTTCGGGAGAGGGAATCACGTCCATCGGCCATCATCTCGCGTTTTGCGTTGAGCACGACGCTTTCGATATCAGCACCACTGAGTTCACGCTCGACCGAGACATCAGGCACCGCATCGTCTTCCAGATTCACCTTATTCTTCTTCGCCATGATGACGAACATTTTTTGGATTTCAGATTCTTTCTTAGGGTAGAACAGCGGAATGTGAACCTCCGCCCTGCCCTGCCGTTTCAAGTCAATCGGTAATAATTCTGGACGGCTGGTCAGCAACATCCAAATAATCTTGCCGCGATATTTGGTATTGCCCATCTGGCTGGCGATCATCGAAAACACGCGACTGCTGGTCCCCGAATCACCACCGCCTTCACGATTTCCAAGCGCCGCGTCCGCTTCGTCGATGATGACCATCACCGGGCCCAAAGAACGCAGTACATTCAGAACCTTTTCCAGATTGCCTTCGGTCTCACCTACGTATTTTGATCGGAAATTCTTAAGCACCAAACAAGGAATCCCAATCGATCCGGCATAGCATTCCGAGATAAACGTCTTACCCGTTCCCACCGGCCCGCAAATTAAATAGCCCATCGGAGACGCATCGAGCCGCCCTTCCACGATCCAACGCGCATCCAGACGCAAACGTTCCTTGGCCGCAGTATGTCCAACCACCATGTCCAGCGTGTGCTCGGGCTCCAGAAACGTCACCAAGTCCTGGCACTGGCGTTCGATCAGCCCCTTCTTCAGGTTTCGAAACTGATTGATGTCGACCGCTTTGCCAGAAAGCTTGCTGCGTGACATCGCGACGTTAAGGTTGATTAGGTTCAGGCCATTAGAGATCTGTGTGATCGCCTCGACAGACATGTCCTCGCCCTCATCATTCTTGGACGACTTGGAATCCGCTTTCGCTTCTGCCATTACCGGTTCCGGTTCAACCTCCTCCGGAGCGCGCGTAAGATCAAACCCCACCGGTTCGGCGACTGGCTCTTCTTCGGGATTCCCATCCAAATCGAAATTCGTTTCGATGAAGACTCGGCGAGTCGCTTCGTCCGGCAGCGGGACTTCGATCGTCGCGACATGAGCATCTTGAATTAATCGTTTATTGACCTCGGTCAGCGTTTCGGCAATCAAACAGAACGACATGTTCACACGTTTAATGTATGGATTCTGAGCCCAAGACAGAAATCGGACCAAGTGTGATGCCTGCGTTCGAGAGACCGAAGAATGATCACCGGCGGGAATTAGAAACTGAGCATAAGGAAACAGAAAAGCCATGCGTTTCCTATACTTGGGATCCTCTTCCAGCAAGTTCCGCTGAATCATGCGTTGATAGTTCGTCAACACATCGTCCGGATTGCGAGTCCACGACGCTGGGCTTCCGATGTGTTTGCCCAATGTCTCCATCATACTGCGATGACGATTGGGATCGGCACCGGCTTGGGCTTGGATGCCGCGGCCCATATCGTAGGACGTCACCAAATCCCACGAACCAAAAATCTGCTTCGACAGAAACTCCGTCAGCCCGCAAAACTTATCAACGGATTTACCATCCTGCTGCTCTTGGCAATGAATCAAATCATTGACGTTGCCGTGAATAACAAACAGGCATGTATTAGCGGCAAAATAGAGATTCGCCATTTCTCGCGCCCAACCCGGATACCAATCGGGTACCGAGACGCCGGTCGCTTGGGTTGTTTGATCAGATGCCATTAAAAAAAATTCAGAGTTGGAGGAGATGTGACGAACAAATTTACTCAGTTTACCACCACA
>Ga0115031_1000193_pt1 | contig 42714 bp, 29 predicted proteins | sample Maine_Asex4_meta_FD_87301 | JGI IMG/M metagenome (GOLD analysis project Ga0115031, IMG submission 87301) | Marine algal microbial communities from Maine, USA - Maine_Asex4_metaG | ecosystem: Host-associated > Algae > Red algae > Unclassified | place: Maine, USA | collected 2015-01-05
CGAATGAATCGTAATTGTTCAATCGCAAGTAGTCCCGACACGCGATCATTAACTTGACCGGCGCCGTTTCGTCCAATGCGCGGCCGGCCAAACTCCGGTGCGGCAGCCCGGCCGAGTTGAGCGCACGTTGTAGCTGGGGAATGATCTTTGGGTCGGGGACGCCGATGGTAACTTGATCGGTGGCAACATTTTTACTGGTGGGAAGATGGTGGAGATGGTGTACGACGGCCTGAGCCTGATCGACTGGTTTATCGACGATCAGAATGTTGTTATCGACGATAGGAATCGTGGCGTCTGACCATTGCTCCGCGATCAGACTACCCATTGGGTCAAATCGGTCGGCCATCGAATCATCGGCGGCCACCATACAGGTTACCTTGTCAGCGACCTGAGCCAGCATGGCGGTGAGGCTGCGATTGAGATCCGCAACACCGATCAGTAGAATGTCGCTGCTGGTGCGGCAACGTTGCTTCTTGAGCCGATGTCCTGCGGCGGCGTAGCTGCGTGCGGCCTGCCGGTCCCAAAGATCGACCGATTCAAGGATCTTATAGTAACGTCCCTGGATCTGTTCCAGCGCTTCCCAACGTTTGCGTTCTTGAGCCAGAAAGTTCTTCAGTTTCTTGACTTCTCTGGCGACGCTGCGGAAGCTCCAAATGTCGCTGGCCAACCGTGTATGAAGGCGCACCATCAGCTGGGCCATCGGTTGCCAATCCTGAAGTTCATCTTCATCTTCATCTTTTTCTTCAGCAGCAATGCCCGTGAGGTCTTCGATGACGTCCGGCGGTGACTGATCAAGTGCTTTCGCCCACGCGATCTGCTGAGCCAGATCGTTTGCTGGTAGTTTATCGGCGGAGTAGAGGTGTTCGGGCAGTTCACCGACGGTGATGATCTTGGGCGGCGTAAAAACGACCGCCCGGTCATTGGCACAATCAACCAACAACTGCAACAACCGTCGGCAAGATCGCAACGTTGGCAATACGATCAGCGTATTAGAAAGGTCGACCGTCGGTTTACCCGAAGAGGATTCTTGATAACGCGAAATGATGGCTTCCGCTGCGGTTTGAAGTGGTGGTTGTTCAAGCCCAAGAAAAATACGTTCGATTACGTTACTGCTCACGGTGATCATCCAAATTGAAACGATGCGAGTCAACGATTATAGCGCGTGGAGACGGGAAGATGTAGTCCGTTGGACTGTAGCCAGCCAAAGCAATAGTCATTTATCTCCAGAAATATAAACTTTCCCTAGATACGGCGAGTAATAGACGGATACGAGACTCGCGTCCCAGATTCAGATAAGCGACATTTCTGATAGCTTTCAATACTTAAATATCAAGGCAAGTTATCGACGACTTGAATCTCCCAAGCTCACCATCTAATGGTTCCCTCGGTCCTGTCGGAATTGCTGATAGGATTAAGACGCTGGATGTGTTGCGCGGGTTCGCGACGCATGGCAGGTTGAAAATCTGGCCCCACGTGGAGCAGGTTTTCAACCTGTTGTGAGCGCTCTCGTTCAATAGAGCTCGTCTGCCAGTATCTTTATTCAAAAAGATCATCGAACGCTTCGCGCTGACGCAGCTTCTTCGTCTGGTCAAATAATTCTTCTTGTTCAGCGATCATTCGTCTGACAATGTCCAGCAACTCGTTCTGTGTTTCGTACTTGACCAATATCGCAAGCACTTCGTCGATTTGGATCAACGTTGCGTCAGTCAACTGAATCGCGGATTCGGTCATCGCTGCTGTGTCAGCGTTGGTCGATTCGTTCATCAGCGGGGACAGAGAAGTTTCTAATTGAGCAACAACGGAGCGCAACTCAGTCATCACGCCAATCGGAATCTGCCGCAGCGGCCCGACGATCTTCTTCGCCAGACGGAGTTTGCGATCTTCGGAGTCGACGCGGTTGTTGATCAGCTGAAGTCGAATGTCGTCAAAGGACTCCGCGACGCCGATAATCTCTTTGCCAGATTTGTCGATCTGCAGTAGGGCGCGCTGAGCGAATAGTTTCCGCAGCTCGTTTCGTTGTGTCCGCGATTGAGATTCATCGGTAACGGAGTCGTTGGTCGTATCACCGGTAAGCTCGCCCGGTTGTAGCTCGATCGCGGGGCGCTTGTTTTGTTGCCGCGTCCGGATGAGGTATTCGCGGATGTCAGAGACCTCGTTGAAAATCAGTTCCAGACGCTTTCGTTGGCCGACTTCCAACTGCTCCAAAATTTGCAGAAGCTCTGAAGGCGAAACCACTGTCAATGTATAGGCATCGCCGATCCCAATGTTGGGGCCTTCTCCAAGATCGAATCGGTCAGACGCTTTCATCACCAGCGAAATCTCCGCACCCGATGTCGGCAGCAAAAAGCCGTCCTCCTTGTTCGCCATCTCTTGAAAATCAAATTTAGCCGACAATCGGCCGCCACTTTCAACGGCGACTTCTGTTTGCAACATATCGGTGACAGGTGTTTCAATTTCCATCCACACTTTATCAACATCGTAGTCGTCTTCAACCGTTGCTTCGATCGGCAACACCGCGCTGGGGGTGATCGAAGATCCGATTCCTACCAATGCCGCTTCTACGATCGGAGGCTGATCCGTGATCGGAGAAATCTGAACAGTGTGCGGTGCCTGAGCCACAACTCCGTCAGTGTCGACCAAGTAAAATTTAAGCGTTGTCGAATCCGTCAAATCATCAATGGCGAAGGTAAATCCAGTGTCGGTGATCGAAGCCATCGGATAAGCGGATCCCCCCTCTCCGTTGGTGCCATCGGTTTCAACCGTTTCGTCCGCGTTATCTCCGCCTTCGGAATTATTGCCCACGACGTAGACCTTCTTCAATCGTTTATTGCAGGCGACTCGCACGTTGATTTGAGTACCAAAGGGGAGTTCCGTTTTACCTTGCCAGGGGATCGTCCGAGCACTTCCGCGCATCGAATTTTCGTCCTGCATGTACTTCGGAAATACGCAGTCAAGCTCCGTCTCGATTACGATAGGTTCGTCGACAACTGAAATGAGGTACGGTCCCAAGCGAAAATCACCGCCGAGTATTGAAAAGGAAAGATCACCGCCCATCGTCACCAACGGAGCCCCTTGCAAACGGTACGACTGCCAACCGTTTCGTACGCCGCCGACTTTGTTTAGCGTCTGGCTGCCATAGTTGCCATCGGCGGTCTCGAAGTGAAGCTTGCAGGAACGCGGTAGCTTCTTTGGCGGAGGATCGTCGCCCGTCAAAGGATCCGATGAACGGGCCTTAATGGTGAGGTTGGCTGTTGTGCCTTTGGCGATACGGAAAATGGTGGGGCTTCCCTCGGATGCCGTCACCGCAGCGATGGATTGGTTGAATTCGGGGATGCCGGACACGGGGGATTCATATTCGGCTTTGAGCGATACCCACTCCAATCGGCTGGTTCGCGTCCATTTTTGTTGATCCAAAGAATACAAACGCGCAAACGCCGTCTGCAGTGATGTCGGACTGATGACCGTAAACACGATCAGCGAAAGCAACGCCAAAAGCGCACCGTAAATGTATCGCCGAACATGCGAATCGTTGAGTACCGTTCGTGCGTCAACGTCGGCCGCCAGACGATTGGCTTTCTCGCGCGACAATTGCAGCAGAGAAGGCTGGCTGCTGATCGCCGTGTTGCCTGATTCAAATTCAACCGTCGTGATAAGACTTTCGGCAAACTGAGGATGCTTTTGTTCGACCAGTAAACAAAGGCTGTGGTCGTGAAGCGAGACGAAGATTCGTTTCAAAATTGACGAATAGAAAATACCTAAAACGATGACACCGCTCAGGGCCAAGATGATCGTTCGCATTGTTTTCGAGAGTTCTTGGAAGCCGAGTCTTACCGGCAGATAATCTGCGGCCAGCGATCCCCAGAACAGCACGACCAAGCAAATGAATGCCAGCGCGAGACCTTCGAGCAACACCAACCATCGGATCCGCCACCGTACGGCCGACAACAGGCGTCGCACGTTAGGCGTTTCAGATATTTGAGAAGGCGAAGACATTGACAGTTAGTGGTTTTCGGTCAGAAGGTTAGGGCAATTGTGTTCGGGTATGGGTGATATCGTAGTGATATTTACGCAAAGTGCGAAGTAGTGGACCATGCCATCAGCAAAACAACAAAGTTTCATAATTGCTGTGTCGCGCAACCACCAGTGAATTCACCAGTGAATTTACTTGAAGTCACAAGACTAAATTTCTAGCTCCCCCTCTCCCTAAAAATTCGGATGACGATTGCGACCAGTGTTGAGGTTCAGCGTCCGAATTTTCAGGGAGAGGGGGGAGCTAAATTTTGTTTTCTACCTGCTATTAAAATATATGGGAGGAGCCATTTTGCGCCAGGCTCCCGGTCCGTGAAAACCTTACGGCTTGCGGCGTTACGCTAACATTGAAATGAAGACGCATTGATGTTCTGCGAAGGCAGCTGATTTGCTACCCTAACGTACCTCCAGCACGGTCAACTGCGTCATGTTTCGTAAAATTCCTACCTCTGATCTGTTCCTGAACTTGCAATCCCCTCCCCTCAATCTGAATCCAAATCTGCTGACGTGCATTTTATTAAGTGTGCTGCTGGCCGGATGCCATTCTCAGATGATTGGTTCCGGATTTAGCTCAAATAAGATTCTGGCGTCCGATACGTTACGCATCCACACAGATTTCGTATTGCCCGAGGACCACCCATTGATTGTGGAACTGGGTGATCAAAAACAGCGACTGGCTCAGAGAACGGGACTGACTTTCTCAGCCGCTAAAGTTCCGATCGATGTCTATCTTTTCCGCGACCGAGATTCCTTCAACCAGTTCACATCGAAATCCAATGCTGCCTTCGCCAGACGCCGCGCTTTCTTCGTGAAAGGCGATTCCATGCTGAACGTTTACGCCGTCTGGGGAGATCGCGCTGCCGAGGATTTGCGTCACGAGGTGACGCACGGATACTTACACAGCGTCGCTCCATCGATTCCACTTTGGATCGACGAAGGCCTGGCCGAGTATTTCGAAGTCGGACCCGGCACCGGCGGTTTGAATTGGGCTCACGTTCAACATTTGCTCGACGCGTTCGAACAAGAGACGTGGACGCCATCGCTAGGCCGGATGGAGAGCTTGTACGATCCATTGAAGCTTGATCAGACGGACTACGCCGAAGCATGGCTGTGGACTCATTTTCTGCTGTCTGAAGACTCCACCGCCGCGTTAGTTCGATCCCAGATGCAACGGTACCAAAACAAAACCGGCGTCGCTTGGACAGCAAAAGTTCACCACTTGGTCCACGATCCCAACCAACGTCTGTTGGAGCATTTGAAAGCTTTGCAATAGTAGCCTTGCGCTCCGCGAAAGTGCGCCTGCGCGCGAGTGCTCTTTCGCGGAGCGAAAGGCTGCATTGGCGCGGAAGGCTACATTACGCCGCGTCTTCATTGTCGTCGCGTTTCAATGCTTCTTCGGAGATGTGACCCTCTTCGTTAACATCCTCGAACCTAACGCTAACGCGCTTTGACACACCCGATTCCTGCATCGTGATTCCATACAACGTCGTTGCGGCCGTCATGGTTTTCTTGGAGTGAGTGACGATCACGAATTTCGTCCAACCCAAGAAACTCTTCAGCACGTCGATGAAACGACCAATATTCGCTTCATCAAAGGGTGCGTCAACTTCGTCCAACACACAAAACGGGCTAGGGCGGAATTGGAAAATCGCCATCAGCAACGACACCGCAGTCAACGCCTTCTCTCCACCGCTTAACAAACTGTTAGTAAACTCAGGCTTGCCCGGAGGAGTAGCGATGATCTCAACTCCGGCCTCCAGTGGATCGACTCCTTCTTCGAGAATGATGTCCGCATGGCCGCCGCCAAAGGTCTGACGAAACAGTTTTTGAAAGTTCAGGCGAATCGCCTCCAATGTTTCAACAAACAACTTCCGACTGTCGGCGTTGATGCGGACAATGATTTTCTCCAACGTCTCCTTCGCCTGGACAAGATCCTGATATTGCCCATCCATCTTAGTGTAACGGGCCTCAAGATCCTCCAGCTCGACAAGAGAATCGATATTAACCGAACCAATCTGCCCCAGCTTCTTTCTCAACGTTGAAATCTCGGCATCGATTTCCTCGCGCTTTTCCAAGTTCTCGTCCGTCAAAGAGGTCAATGTTTCGTCAAGTTTTGACGACTCGATCTCGATACCATAGTCTTCCTGAAGCCGCTCGGCCAATTGCTGCCGTTGCATCGTGAGTTGGTCAATCTGAAGTTTCGCTTGATGAGCCTTCTCCTCGATCAGACGCAACGTATCCCGTTGACCGGTCAACTCCGTCGCCGCTTTTCGACGCTCGGCATCGGCGTCGGTCCGCTTTTTGCTCAGTGCTTCCACCTCGTCAGCGAGCGCCTCTTTTATAACCTTAAGCTCCGCCAGCGTCTTGGTCGCGGATTCAATGTTCTCGACCGCCGACTTGTGCGCAGCTTCATCGGCTACGATCTGCTGCTGAATCTGTTCCAACTGTTGACCTTGGTCTTCGGACTGCGTCAGCGCCTGCCCTCGTCGTTGCTCGAGATCGTGAAGCTGTTGTTCCCATTTTGCCAGCTGCACCTTCGACGCAGTGGATTTTCGATCCAGGTCCTTCAGCTGTTTCTCGGTCTCACTTAGGTTGCTTGAATCGCCGCTGATCAATTGATTCAGCGCCGCCACCTGCAACTCTTGCGTCCCCAGACTCTCACGGTCGGTGGCGATCTTTAGGTTGGCGGCTTCCAATTGTGAATGCGCGTCCGCAGCCTCGGCCTCGAGTCTCTTTAACTGGTCCTGATACTGCTTAAGTTGTTTATCGCTGGAAGAAGCTTCCGCCTTCAGTTCCGAAAGCGTCGACGCGAGCTCCGAATTTTCACCGATCAGTTTTTGGACGGCTTTGTCGGCTGACTTCTGCGAAGCGTTTTGCGCTTTAATCTGTTCGCGAACCTCTGCGATTTCCTTATCAAGTTTCTCCAACGATCCTTTCAGCGCCCGCAGTTCGCTCCTCCGAGAAACGATTCCCGCCGATACCGCTTTGGGGCCAACGACAACGGTCCCGTCTGCTTCGACAATCTCACCGTCGAGCGTAACAAACCGGGCACCTTTGGCTTGTCCTTGATGTAGCGACAATGCATCGCTGAGCGTCTTTACGATCCAAGTCCCGCCTAGCATTCGTTTTACGAAATCAACATAAGTCGATTCGACTTGGACCAAACGGTCGGCCCGCCCAATAATGCCCGGAGCCCCGTTGAGATTGACTGAAGGATCCGCGCCCAGCGTCGTCGGGTCACTTAATTGAATCAGCCCCACACGCCCATCGACCTGAAGTTTCTCCGCCGCCAACAGGTCAACCATTTGGTTGCCATCGACCACAATGTACTGAGACGTTTCACCAAGCGCCACGTCGACGATGCCGGCGTGCTGAACGTTGACCGAAACAAGATCCGCAACCAAGCCAACGATCTCGCCGAGGTATCCCTCACGCGACATTTTAACTTTTTTCAGCAGCTCCACCGCGCCTGCGTTGACGCCCGCCAGAGATTTTTCAAGTTCTTCGATCACTTCAAAACGTTGCGACATTCCGGCGTGGTTGGTCGTGAGTTCCGCCAATCGCTCCTTCCGCCCCTCTAAGCTTTCCTTGGCGCTCTCAAACGCTTCCCGGGCTCCCTTAAGATCACTGTCTTTAGATTCAGCCTCGCGCTGGAGCGTCTCCATTTTTGCTTTTATGTTGGCCGACGCCGATTCCTGTTCGGACACCAGATCCGTTAAACGTTTAACTTCAACGCCAGACCTTTCGGCAATCGAACTCAGGCTGGAGATCTGCGATTCGGTGCCGCTGACTAAACGACCGATTTCACCAATCATCGCCATCAACGAACTGTACTTTGTTCGACGCGATTCACTATCGGATCGAAGCGCAACCAATTTCTGATCCGCCTGCTTTTGTTCGGTTTCAAGTTTCTCCAAAGCCGTCGAAGCGTCTCGGTACTTAATCTCCGCGTCTTCCAACTCCTTGGCCGATGACTTAATCAAATTGTCCAGTTCGGTCGAAGACTTTTCGGTCCGCGCCAGTTGCGATGCGAGTTGTTCCTTGCGTCCATCAAGATCAGCGACGCGTGTTTCGTTGAGTTCCAGTTGTGACTGAGATTGGGTCATCTGTTCGCGAATCTTTGCCGCGGACTCTTGTTTGACCTCAAGATCGGCAAGGACTTTTTCAAGCGCCGTTTCCGAGTCTTTTGCCAGCTTCGACTGTTCTTCCAGCTGTGCGGTTAACGCCAATGTTTCTTTATCGAAACCGGCCGTCTGCTGGTTTGCCTCCGCCATCTTCTCCGAATACTCTCGCCAATCTTTCATGCCGACGAAGGTGCGGAGATCTTTGAGTCGGTCGGAGTACTCTTTATATCGGGCCGCCTTGGATGCTTGAGCTTTCACGCTGCGGTAGCGGCTGCCGACTTCTTCGACGATGTCGGCTAAACGGATTAGATTTGCTTCGACCCTGGCCAGACGGCGCTGGGCCTCCACTTTTTTGGCTTTGAAACGACTGATGCCGGCGGCTTCTTCGAAAATCGCCCGGCGATCCTTCGCGTTGGTCTGCAATAGACGTTCGACCTTGCCTTGTTCGATCAAACTGTACGCGTCGGTTCCGACGCCGGTGCCGCGGAAAAGGTTTCGGATGTCCTTGAGCCGACTGGTTTGCCCGTTGATCAAGTATTCAGTTTCGCCGCTACGATAGACGCGGCGGCTAACGTGTACCTCGTCGGCATCAAATTCGAACTGGCGATTCTCATTCTCCAAAACGATGGTCGCTTGGGCCGCATTGGCCGGACGTCGTCCGGCGGGGCCGCCGGATCCTTTAAAGATGACGTCCGACATGTCTTTGCCGCGCAGGCTCTTCGCGCTCTGTTCGCCAAGCACCCATTTGATGGCGTCGACGATGTTCGATTTCCCGGACCCATTGGGGCCGACGACGACGGTGATACCCGCTGGAAACTCGAATCGAGTTTTTTCAGCGAAGCTCTTGAAGCCACTGAGCTCAAGTGCCTTTAGCATTCGACGTTTCCGTGAGTGAAGAGGTTAGTGGATGATAGTAGCCTTTCGCTCCACGAAAGTGCGTTCACGCGCAACAGCGCTCGAGTGCACTTTCGCGGAGCGAAAGGCTACACAGGGGAAAATCTTCTATCGCGCGAATCGTTCTTTCACTGATGACCACCATGATGCGGGCTGAACTTGTTTATCTTGGATAACGGCGGTATCACTTTTTACGATATTCGGCTTGTATTGTCGATTAGCCTTCGGCATCGCGTCGACGACTAATTGTGAATTGAGCGTTCCCTCTTTTACAGCTTGACGAGCCAACCGCAGCAACGTCGCATAGCCGCGTCCCGATTGAGCGATCGTTTGAAAGACATCGGAAACGCGATCTGAGCAAACCGTCTTCGCCGTGTTGTCAGCTTGATAAGACGCCACCGAAACTGTGCCGTCACCGTTAGATTTTACGGTCAGGCCCGATTCGACGTATAGAAATTGGTCGCTGAAGGTCTGTGAATTATTGAAGATCAAAATTTCTGCGCGTTCTCGACGCGCGAAATGTAACATGGGCTCCGATTCGTTGTCGATGATGCTTAGATGATGGTCGTCAGCCAACCATTGACTTTGGACAACGGGATGACTTGGATTTTGTAAACGCAACGCCCGAAACGCTCCACAGCGTATCTCGTCATTGCTTTCGCTGAGCAACCCGATTAAAGCCTGCTCCGATTGACCGTTATCAAGGGTTGCCAGCGCCGTGAGTGCCTGCCAGCGGAAGGCAGGTTCGGCAATCGTTGCTTCGCGCAGAACCGAAACGCCGTCGTCCTTGCCGATGTAGGCCAAAGCTTGTGCCGCATAGAATCGGATCGGCAGTTGATGGCTTTGAAGCGCCCGAATCAGTGTCGGCGCGGCTTGCCGTCCGATGCCCTCGAGCCGTACGGCGGCGAGTCCGGCGGAGACGGGATCTTTCAGCTGCCGCTCCAGCAAATCAAGTCTGTTCGCGAGTGCCTGGGGGCCTTCGGCGAACGCCAAGTTCGAAACGACTTGAGCGTATCGTCCGACGCTGTGTCGGTACTGGTCGGGAATTTTAAGAACGACCACTTTATCAGTTTTGGGCTCGGCAACGCGTTTGAGACCACCTCCGGTGGAAATGGTGAACCGATTGTTCAGGCAAGCGCTGATCTGCGTCGCGGTTCGGACAGAGCTATTGCCTTTCCGCATCATCAAAGTTAGGTTTCGATCAACGTTAGCTCGGCCACCGCCAAGAATAACGCCTTGCAGTTTGCCGAATTCGTCTTTGCGTGTTTCGAATGTCGCGTTGGTCAGGACACGTCCGGAGCCGATCGCCTTGAGGTGACCTTCTTTGACCGTGTTGCCCAATTTCGCCGTTTCGTGCAAGCGCGTGTGAATTGCATAACCTTTTTCCAACGAGGTCGCTTCGGTGTCGCGGAGCCCTTGAATTTCGAGGTCGATCCGATCGCCTTTGCGGACGCCCGGCGGTAGGAAGCTGCGGCACAACACGATTTCGGTGTCTTTGCTTTGCATTAGTTTGGCCACGTCGATGTCGAGGTCCAGCCGCTCAAGTTCTCGTTCCAATCGTCTTCGCAGTTCGCCCGGTTTGGCCGCGCTGCCGGTCGAATTGAGCTGCGTAATCAGCGCGATGCCCTCGATCTTTTCGCCGCGCAGGCCCGCCATCTTGCAGACCGAAGCGATGTGTTTTGTTTTGGCCGTGGCGGACTTGGAGGTGGCTGCGACGACATCGTTGTCGGGGCTTTGGCCTCGCTTGACCAAGTTTTGGCATCCACTGGTGGCGACTACCAAACCACAGAGGAAAATGCGGCGACTGATCGAGGCAAATTCGATGGTGGATTTAGCGGATCCGGTTGATCTAATAGATGCATCGGATTGCGTGGCGGTATGTTTTGACTCAAGTAAACCCATCGTGCGGCCTTCCGTGGCTTTGTGGGGGAGCGGTGCGGGCAAATCTACGTAGGTATATTTTCGGCCCAAGCGGCGACAGTAAAAAAGTTGCCGTTTGTTGTCAATTGGTGTTTCGCTAGCAGCAGTGAGCGGGGCGTTTGCGACGCGGGTAGAAGGACGAGTTTTGAAGTTGCATGATTACAAACCCGCAGCGCCAGCAAGTGAGTTTTTTCCGGCATGCGAGGACTCACTTGCTGGCGCTGCGGGTTTGTATTTCGACGCTTCACATGCAAGCGAATTTGAGACCAGATGCCGCAGTGCCCCTAAATCTCCTCTAATTCGGCATGATATGCAGTTTATCCTCTACATCACCCATCAAAAGATTGCATGGCGTTGATTATAGGGTTACCGTTTCAAGTGTTACTTTGATCTGCGCGAGCAGAAGTTTATGTCCCGACACAAGGAAAACCAAAATCATGCGAACCATCCTGTTCTTGTTTGTCGTAGGTTTCTGCGCTTCGATTTCTAACGCACAAACGGTTGTCGTTGAGGACACGCATCTTTCATTTGCTAGTAGTTCTGATGGCCTGGGGGATTACTCAGCAACAGCGTGCCAAGACTTGTTATGCGATCCTACTTCCGTGTGGTTTGATTATTCTGCCGGAAGCATCGAATCGGTGAACTGGAACGTCGACGAAGAGTCTGACTGGTATGTGGTTGAATTTGGCGAAGAATTCAGTACGGCAACAATCGCTGCGAATGAACACCCAGTTATATTCACGACCGACAACGCACGTGGGCCTGTGTCTGTTGGCGGAACGGATTTCTACCTTGGTGTTTCTACGGGGATTGGCCTCAAGCCTAATTCGGATCCTGCGATTTATGACCCTAATCGAGACGTTTTCGGATGGGTACATTTGCGCGACAACGGAGGGAATCTCGAATTCATTTCTAGTGCAATGGCTTACGGTGGTGAGGGCATCATTGTTGGAACGACGACTGCCATTCCAGAGCCGGCAACTGGCACGGGAATTCTTTTGCTCTTTGTTGCAGCTTCGCTCTCAAGGTCTCGAAGAAGCTGAATGTCGTTTCCCAGCCGTTGGTTGGCCAAATGTGGGATAAGCTTCCAGCTTTTGTTTTGTTACCAAAACGCGCAAACAGGCAAGATGCCTATTCCACGAAAAACGGCGAAGCCGATTGGATCGACTTCGCCGTTTAATTTGCTTTTGGCTACTTACTCGTCTAGTTTGACGAAAGTTGCACTATGCAGATTCTGTTAGCGCCTTGGTTACGTACTTTTCCTGAATCGTGAAAACGATGGCTGCCAAGGCTCCACCGATCAGTGGGCCAACCACGTGCAAAACGATGTTCTGAAGTGATTCAGGGGAACCGCCAAGGAGTCCTTTAATTAGGTTTGGACCGATGCCAACCGCCGGATTGAAAGCTCCACCAGAGATCGGGCCGCCTGCAAAAGCAGCAGCGACGACAGTAAAACCAATCGCCAAACCATAGAACGAGTTGCCCTTGGTTCCGGCTGAGGTCGCAGTGCTCAGAACGACCAAAGCAAGTGCGAAAGTAAACAGGATCTCGACAATCCAAGGGCCTGGACTGGAAAGCAAGTATCCTTCGCCTAGAGCTGGACCAAAGAAATACGAAATAGCGGCGACGTCTTCGGTTGCTTCCACCGGAATAATCACGACACTTATGACCAGTGCCGCAGCACAGGCACCAGCAATTTGAACGATCCAATATGGAATCAAGTCAGCCTTGCTCATGGCCCCGCGAATAGCAGCAGCCAGTGAAACCGCTGGGTTGTAGTGGGCACCGGAAACGTGACCGCCCATGTAGACCATGATCATCAACGAACAACCGATCGCAAGTGGCGCCATGGCAACGCCTTGCGTAACTGTTAGGCCGATCGTGAGAACCAAGAAGAAGGTTCCGATAAACTCAGTCAAATACTTTGCAAACACTGGTTCTCCTTTGAAGAGGAATTAGGAAGCGATTTAGTTAGGAAACTCTCGATTGCGCCGACCATCCGACCGATGCGCGTAACCTTGGTTTAAAAAGGGGGAATGCCAGCAAGATAGCCAACGCTGTAATGGTACGAATCGCCACTTACGACAACGAGTCTTTTTAATGGATGATTCTGGACAATTAGCGGCGCAAGAGTCCAAAACGGTGAAAACCCCTTATTTTGCAGGAGCATACAAGCGTGTGAAAACAGGTTTGCTAGTGTGATTAGCGTTTTTTTCGAACTCGACAGTTGGTAGGGTCGTCCATAAATCGCCATTAATACAAGGGGTGATTCAACAACTGCCGCTCCGTTGAGCCCTTAATTTACTATTGTTGTGACAAAAAGCGTTGGCGATGGAGACAAACTTGTGGTTGGGCAATGATGTCGCTGGAGTCTGGGAACATAGAAGCAAACGCCAAACATGTAAACGCCAGTGATGAAACGGGGCTCGTCGGGGGTGCATTTCTTATTGGCTTTCAAAATGCACCGTTGTTCAGCTCGAATCTACCTCGTCTGTGGTTGTTGTATATAATTTTCACTTCGAACATGTCCTTGCTTTATTAACTGCTCTTTTGCGCATCCTTTGAAAAGGCGAATATCATTTCTTCCTATCCTTCAGAACGATTCAACGAAGAACTTGAAGCGGACAACGTACTCGAGCTCGATCTGGACTATTCCATCGTGCGGACCGCATATGAAGAGGTCGAAGAAATCGTTTCGGCAGATTACTTCGAAGGACAAAGGGAAAGCGAGGAGAACGGAATTCGATTGCGCTCATTTTGTCCTGGCTGGAATGGAGATTTGCGTTGGATCTCTTCGGTTAACGAGACGGGGTTTGCATTTTTTGACCAGTACTTCGAAAAATTGGGCGTGGCCGAAAAAACGAAGACGTTGATTGGCGATCACGGCGATTTAATTATGTACTCAGGTTTTTTCGTCGTCAGGAGTTTTACGAAAAAGCCTTATTACCATTTTGATTTTTCACCGGAAGTTGGGCTCAATGCGTTTACGTTGATGACACCCGTGACCCAAACCGGCGACGTCGGAAACCTGCTTTACCACGACGCTTACGAAGAGGAACAGGTTTATAAATACGCGCGCGGCACGGCTGCATGTTTTGGTGGCGGATTTTACCATTCGACCGAGCCGTTTGAATCAAAAGAGCCGTACGTGTTTCTATGTTTTACATTTGGCACGACGGACTTGGAGCATTGGGACGCCATCGCCGACGCCGCGGCTGAGCAGAGCCCAATTTATCGGCATCCAACGCGCGGCATCGTGAAATCCGGAATTGCATAGGTGCGCTTGTCGTATTCAAACCAAAACCGACTTTGGAATCTCGTTTGGCAGGTGAAGGGAGAAGAAGGCCCACACATGGCAATGAAACTGCATTTCACAAGCATCGCTTAACTTCGTGAATTTATCGCACGATTGCTAGATCCTGGCCACGGAAGTTTGGGCAAGTGGACGACGGCACAAATCCCATATCATCTGGCAGTAGCCTTCGAAGGCTCGATCGAGGGAGTTGGCTCTGGCTATGCTTATTGGGCCCGCGTGGTCAATCGCCCTTTTCGCTGGATCGTGACTCGATTTTGCCTAAATGTAAATGTTTGTGGGGGATTAAGCGGCTTTTCTGCCTCGTTCCCTTTAATTCCAGGCCAATTGCAATTACTTGATAGCGTTATGGTTTCATGCTGCTTGGGTCTGGACTTCTGGACCGATACGCTTTCGTATCCTATCCAAACGAAACCTGCAAGTTAGGTTGCTCGATTAAAAATTCTTTCCACTAAGGTGTGCGATGTCGCAGTCCGCCTTAAGCTAAGCCGTGCGAGGCCTTTTAATTATGTACATGTTCTTTGACACTGAAACAGCTGACCTGCCAGAAGATTTCGACGCGCCTGAATCGGACACCAATAATTGGCCTCGTATCATCCAGATCGCATGGGTTTCAGGAGAATCGCTCGAGACAATGTCACCGCCGCGGTCCCATTTGATCAAACCCACCGGATTCAAAATCGCGCGGGGGGCATTCGACGTTCACGGAATTTCCAAAGAAGAAGCGGACACTAACGGCGTCCCTCTCAAGCCGGTGCTCGATTCGTTTCTCAAGGACTTAACAGCTGCAACTACGGTTGTCGCACACAATATAGAATTTGACACTAACGTTGTCGGTGCAGAATGTGTACGCAACCGTATCTTAAATTCAATTCGCCAAAAGAACATGCGATGCACGATGAAAGAGGCGGCCCAATACTGCCGCATCCCATCCAAACGAGGATTCAAATGGCCCCGGTTGAAGGAGCTACATAAAAAGCTTTTTAATGCAGATTTTGAAAACGCCCACGATGCGTCGAGTGATTGCTTGGCTTGCATGCGGTGCTTTTTCGAGCTTCAAAAGCTCAATGTGATGTAAAATAGCTGGACTCCTAATGAGCGCAATTCGCTTCCAAGGAGATGGGGTTGTTTACTGATCTGAAATCTTGACTCATCCTTATCTACCGTAGCTAACATCTGAAAGGTCTTGCTGATGAAACTTGACGTCATGGTTGTCGCGCCTCACCCAGATGATGCGGAGTTAGGGATGGGTGGTGCGATTATGAAAATGTTAGACGCCGGTTTAATCGTTGGCGTGTTGGATCTGACGACAGGGGAACCGACGCCCTATGGATCGCTGGAAAAACGGGCTGCTGAAACGGCGGCTGCGACAGAGGTCTTGAAACTACCTTGGCGAGAGAACCTGGGGCTGCCCAATCGTAGTTTGGTCGCTGACCTGCAGTCTCGGAAGCTCTTGGCAGAACAGTTTCGTTTACACCAACCGAAATGGATCTTTGCCCCTTACTGGGAGGACGCTCACCCTGACCACTTGGCCGCGACGGAACTAACCGAAGCGGCTCGATTTTGGGCGAAGCTGTCCAAAACCGACATGCGTGGAGAACGGTTTCATCCGCAACGAATCTACAACTATTATTGCGTCCATCTCAAAATGAATGCTCACCCAGCCTTTATTCTAGATATCAGCGATCACTGGGACCGAAAAATTGAAGCCATCGGTTGTTTTCACAGTCAATTTGTCCAAGGCCGCGATGATACCGATGGATCGTTTCTAGATAGATTACGAGACGAAGCAAGTTATTGGGGGAAGTCGATCGGTGTAAAGTACGGCGAACCCTTTAACTCGCGCGAGCCGATCGGGTTGGCTGGTTTTGGCGAATTAATCTGAGATTTTGCCAGCGGTGAAGAACAAACGCGAATCATATCAGTTAAATTTATTGTTAACTTCCATTCTTCGAGATTACCCAAGGAGATTTTTGTGGCACATCCATTGAACCACGATTCCGAAAAAACTGAATCACGTCGTGACTTTCTCAAAACAGGTACTACTGTCGCGGCAACGGCGGCGACGGTGAGTGCTTTGGCGACTCCGAAACTATCGCTGGCAAAGTCCGCGCATGTTGCGGGTTCTGACACGGTGAAGATTGGATTGGTTGGTTGCGGCGGACGCGGAGCGGGAGCTGCGATTCAAGCGATGAACACAACCAGCGGGAACGTAGAACTCGTTGCCGTGGGGGACGTGTTCGCGGATCGGATGGAGTCAACGCTGGAACAGGCCAAGACCGAACACGGTGAAAAGGTCAGAGTCAACGAAGACACTTCCTACATCGGTTTGGATGCATATAAGTCGGTGATGGATTCCGATGCAGATCTTGTTATCTTGGCAACGCCGCCCGGTTTTCGCCCCATGCACTTCGAAGCTGCCGTGGAAGCAGGCAAGCACGTGTTCATGGAGAAACCTGTTGCGGTGGACGCGCCGGGAATTCGGAGGGTGTTAGAAAATGGCAAAAAGGCCACAGAGAAAAATTTACTGGTTCAGGTCGGTCTGCAACGCCGACACGAACGAGCCTATCGCGAAACCATCGAACAACTACAAGACGGTATCATCGGCGATCTGCTGTACAGCCGGGTCTATTGGAATAGCAACGGAGTTTGGGAGCGTCCTCGTAAACCGGGTGACACCGAACTAACCTATCAGATGCGGAATTGGTATTACTTCAATTGGTTGTGCGGCGATCATATTGTTGAACAACACATTCATAACTTGGATGTGATCAACTGGTTGATGGACGACTATCCCAAAACGGCTCAAGGAATGGGCGGCCGTTTGCTGCGTAATGGCCCTGACCATGGCCAAATCTTCGATCATCATTTTGTCGAGTATACGTATGCCAACGGGCACAAGATGTTCAGTCAGTGTCGACATATGCCTCAAACTTCAAAGAACGTTTCTGAACATGTTGTCGGAACTAAGGGTTCAGCCGACATCAGTAGTGGAACAATCTACTCGCCTGATGGCAAAGAGATTTTTAAATGTGTTGAGGGACCGGGCCAACGTTTGGGGCACCAACAAGAGCACCACGATCTGTTTGCAAATCTTGCTCAGGGCGTTCTTTCCAACGAGGCCGAATATGGTGCCAAGAGCACGATGACGGCGATCTTTGGGCGGTTGGCGACTTACAGCGGCATTGAATTAGATTGGGATTCCGCGATCAATTCGAACGTGACGTTGGCTGAAAATTTGGCCGAACTGGAAAGTCTCGAGAGTGAAGCTCCGCTTAAATCAGACGAAAACGGCAAATACCCTGTCGCGCGTCCGGGCGTCGGGGCAAAAGAGATCGTGGACTGGCAGCCGAAGAAATCTTCTGCAAGAAAGAAGAAGAGAAAGAAGAAAGAATCCAACGATTCGAAAAAAGCGAAAGAGCTTTAATCGCAACGGAGTTGAATTCGGTTTTGAAATCAGCGCTACTAAAAAGATGCCGCGCCTGCTTGGTGGCGGCATCTGTTGATTTAATTTGCCGCTTGGGTGCTGGCCTAATGGCAATTACTTTAGCTTGATGCAACGCATCAACCCGTCAGCCGCCAACGGAAAAGCGTCCGGTCCTACGCGCCTTAACCGGACGCTTTTTCGTTGGCAGCTGATTCGAATTAGCGACGCCAATGAGTTCAATTCTCTAAAGTAAGAGCCGTTTGGACGTTGTCTACCGGGGTTTAGTAGACGCAATTCGCCAAACACCTGCAATCGAGTGCGTGTTTGCCCTACAGGGTGGTAAATTTGAGAATTTCCCCAAAAACCGACGCGTGAAGGGGCGTGATGTCCTGAAATACGGCAAATAACGTGAACAGCAATACGGTAGGTGACTACCGAAAATAAGCCAAAAGCCTAAACCTTTATCATCCAGCTACGACCAAATTGGGAGTTCACAAGTGTTACTTTACCGTTCTTCGTTGGCACTGGTCATTTTGACGATTGCCCTTCTGTCTTCCGAATCCTCGGCTCAGTTTCGCGGTGGCGGAAGAGGTGGCCCAGGCGGCATGATGGGGAACTCGCCTCTGACGCTGATCAACGACGAAAGCGTCATTGAGGAGTTAGAACTGGTCGACGATCAGGTGGAGGCACTCAATGAGCTACAAGACGACATGCGAGATGTTTTTCGGGAAAGCTTCTCCGGTATGCGAGATAAGTTCCGCGGCGAAAATGTTGATCGCGAAGCGCTGATGCAAGAGATCCGCGACAAGATTCAGTCACAGATGGGGGAAGTGGAAACAGATCTGAACGACATTCTTCTCCCTCATCAAGTATCTCGACTGGATGAGTTGTATTTTCAGATGCAAGCCAGCCGATCTGGAACAGATGGGCTATTAAGCAATCCTAAAGTCAAAGAGCGGCTCAAGTTGACCGATGAGCAGATTGAAGAAGTTAAGGAAAAGGCCGAAGAAGTCAAAGAGAATTTGGACAAGAAGATTGAAGCTTTACGTGAAGAAGCGCGGGAAGAAATCTTATCGGTACTCACTAGCGATCAGCAGAAACAGATCAAAGAGATGATGGGCGACAGTTTTGAATTTGAACGAGGTGATCGCGGTCGTGGAGACCGAGGCGGGCGAGGCGGCGGTAACAGAGGCGGTAGAGGTGGCCCTGGCAGAGACCGTGGTGGTAGAGGCGGAGATCGAGGCGGAGATCGAGGCGGCCACGGCGGAAGCCCCGACCGCGAAGAGTAGTTAGAGACCTGTTCGTTTAAGGAATAGGATTGATTTTCGAAACATTCACGGTCATTTATCGGTATAGCCGTTAATGGCCGTGTTTTTCATCATGTTATCCTGCCACCAGCCGCATTGCAGCGGCGGCTATGTTTAACTGTAGAGTAAAATTTACCACTGAATCAAACAGTTTAGTTCTGTTTAATAATCTAATATTGAGAACAGAGATTTTTTTAAAAACACGCTCATCCCAGAATCTAGCTCATTTATACGCTTTACATTACGGCAGCTATGGAAATCGGAAACATCTTGTTGGAGAACGGTTTGATCAATCAAGATCAACTCCAATCGGCTCACTTATCGGCGCCTTCGCAAACCGCGGATGCTGTGTTGGCTCATTTGGTCAGCAGCGGCGCTGTCGATAAAAGGGCCGCCCTAGAAGCGTGGGCAAAAGAAGCGGGTGTTGATTTCGTTGATCTATCAGAAATGGAAATTGACCTTTCCTTGCTGGAAGGCTTTCCACAGAAGATCATCTATCGCCAGATCCTTTTCCCGATCAGTAAAACCGTAGACACCATTGTCATCGCGACCAATGAACCGCTGAATTTTTATCCGCTGGACGAAATCAGCGCGGCGACGGGTTTGATCGTCGAACCCGTTTTGGCCGAAAAAAGTGAGATCGCTAAACTGATCAAGAATCATCTTGGCGTTGGTGGAGAAACCATCGATGGTTTGATCGAACAACGTATCGAAGACAATGGCATCGAACTTCTCGAAGAACTGGAACTCGACGGCAGCGAACTTTCTGAGATGGCTCAAGAGGCCAGCGTCGTACGGTTGGTGAATGAAATCCTATTAGAAGCGATCGAAACGCGCACCAGTGATGTTCACATCGAATCGCAACAGGACCGTATCGTCATCCGTTACCGCATCGACGGGATTTTGCACACCCAGCCCGTGCCCTCGGAGATCAGCCACTTTCGATCTGCGATCATCAGCCGCCTGAAGATTATGGCGAAGCTGAACATTGCCGAAAAACGATTGCCGCAGGACGGACGGATTAAAATTCGTGTCAAAGGCCGTGACGTTGACGTGCGGATGTCTGTGATCCCAATGATTCACGGCGAAAGTCTTGTCATGAGGATTTTGGACAAGGGCGCGATGGTGTTCGATCTCAAAAGTTTGGGCATGTCCGATGACACCTACAACACTTTCAGCGAGCTGATTCGAATGCCGCACGGAATCGTGTTGGTCACTGGGCCGACGGGTTCAGGTAAAACAACGACGTTATACAGTTCACTGATCGAGATCAACGACGCGGCGACGAAGATCATCACCACCGAAGATCCTGTCGAATATCAGTTGGATGGGATCAACCAGATTCAAGTGCACTCCAAAATCGGTCTTACGTTTGCTCATTCACTGCGCAGTATCCTTCGTCACGACCCCGACGTCGTTCTGGTGGGCGAAATTCGCGATCTTGAAACGGCCGAAAATGCAATCCAAGCCTCGCTGACCGGTCACATGGTATTCAGCACGTTGCACACCAACGATGCCGCTGGCGCGTTTACTCGAATGGGCGACATGGGTGTCGAACCATTCTTGGTCGCAAGTACTGTCGAGGCTGTGATGGCGCAGCGTCTGGTTCGTCGGCTGTGCGATTGTAAGAAGGCGGTTGTTCCGTCCAAGGAAGATGTTCCTTCAGATTTTCCGTTTGAACAGCTTGGTTCGACGCCGATTTACGAAGCGGTTGGTTGTCGCGAATGTCGCGACGTGGGTTATCGCGGCCGACTGGGCGTGTACGAGTTACTGGTTGTCGATGATAATTTGCGTCAACTGGCTCAAGATCGCGTTAGCACTTGGGAGATTAAAAAAGCGGCCATCGCGAACGGAATGCAAACGTTGCGTGACGACGGTTGGCGCAAAGTTATCTCCGGCCAAACATCCATCGAAGAAGTTCTTCGTATTACCAAAGGCGATCGAAAGTAAAGTTTTCCATTGCTTGTACGATTTGGAGCGATCCTTACCGTGAGTTGGTATTCCTATCCGAACACCCATGCAAACTTATCCGTAATTAAAATAGAAAATTACCGACGGGCATGAAAGCCCATCCTTGAGTCTAATTTCCAATGCCCGAATTCACTTACACCGCGCGCAGCCTCGACGGGACGAAAGTCTCCGGGAAAATGACTGCGAAGACTGAACGCGACGTGATCGGTGCGCTCTCTAAGGATTCCCTATTCCCGATCAAGGTACAGGCTCCTGTTGAAAAGAAAGCGATCACTTTTGGTTCGGGCATTTCGCCTCAGAAGATTGCTGTCCTCTATGAACAATTGGCATCGCTGTTGACCAATGGTGTGCCCCTATTGCGATCGTTGAAGATTCTACGTGACCAAACCAAGATTGAGACGCTGAAGACCGCGCTTGACGACGTCATCCGCCGTGTCGAAGACGGCGAAAACCTATCCGATGCTTTCCAACACCATCCAAAAGTATTTAGTGACATGGCCGTCAATATGGCTCGCGCGGGTGCCGAAGGCGGTTTCCTCGAAGACGCTTTGTCGCGGGTGGCAAAATTCACCGAACAGGCTGCGGAATTACGAGGCCGAACGATTGGAGCCATGATCTACCCTGCGGTGTTGTTCACGATGGGCAGTGTCATCGTTGCGGTGCTGCTGGTTTATTTTGTGCCGAAGTTCGAATCCATGTTTGACACGTTGCGAGCGTCGGGACAACTTCCGTGGATCACCGAAATGCTGCTGGCGGTTAGCACCCGTATTCAATTCTGGGGCCTACCGATTTTGATCCTGATGCTGATCGTGTTTTTTGTACTGCGATATCAAATACAAACGCCGCGCGGGAGCATGATCTTCGACGGTGTGAAAATGAAAATACCAATGTTGGGCAATATCTTTTTGAATCTAGCCGTCGCTCGATTTTGCCGTGTTTTAGGAACACTATTGAAAAACGGCGTACCGATTCTCAAAGCACTCGACATCAGTCGCGATGCCGCGGGCAATAAAGTCCTGTCGGCAGCAATCGCACAAGCGTCCGAAAACATCACCGCGGGTGAATCTCTGTCGGTACCCCTGAAAAAATCTGGGCACTTTCCACACGATGTTACCGAGATGCTCAGCGTCGCCGAAGAATCCAATTCTTTGGACTCGGTGCTTATTAACATCTCTGATGGACTGGAAAAACAAACCATTCGTCGGCTCGATTTGATGGTTAAGCTAATCGAGCCTCTGATGTTGATGGTAATGGCGGCCGTTGTTTTGCTCGTTGTTGTTGCGCTGCTGCTGCCCATCATGAAAATGGGCAGTGCCATTGAATAGCCGACTTAACTGCTGCTTCAAGTGAATGTCACGTTGAAGTTTTTTGATCTTTGACCCCCCATTGAGATTTTGAGGAGCTTGTTTGAAATGAGAAGTGTAAATATGAGTTTGCAAAGAAGAACGTCCCTGCACCGTAGACGCCAAACTGGTTTCACACTATTGGAGCTTTTGCTTGTGATGGCGATTTTGGTCATCCTCGCTTCGCTGTCGACGGTTGCCGTGTTGAATATTCAAGGGAGCTCGCAGTCCAAAGCCGCATTCGCGCAGATCAAGATTCTAAAACAGGCTTGTACGATGTATAAGCTCAATGGGAATCCGTATCCAAAATCATTGGACAACCTTATCACGTTGCCACCTGGCATGAATGCAGCCACTTGGGGCGGCCCCTATTTGGATGGCAATTCGATTCCGCTTGATCCATGGCAAAATCCGTTCAAGTATTCTGCGAATGATGCTGCACAGAAGGTTTTCATTTCATCAGCCGGCAAGGACGGTCAGCATGGAACTGCGGACGACATCCCAGGAAACAATGGTTAGTTACAAATTTCGTAGCCACAGTCGTAACCCGCGACGAAAATCATGCACATTCATCGTTCCCATCATCGAATTGCCTTCTCCTTAATCGAATTGATTTTGGTGATGGGCGTGATCGTTATGATTTTTTCGCTGGCGATTCCGCTGGCGACACGGGCGCTGGGAACACACGCGTTAAGGCAATCCGCTGACCGCGTGCGTGTTGCGATGGGCGAAGCACGGGTGGAAGCGATCAAAACGGGCCAAATCCAGGCTCTGTTTCTTCAAATCAACAGCGACTGGTACAACGTTGCTCCGTTTTCGCAAATGTCAGCCCAACGAAGTTTAGCAGCGCGGCAGGCTCAATTGAATGCAAACGAAATCCGGACGGACCTTCAAGAAAATCAGTTACCTGGGGGGATTCGATTCGCGGAGGGCATAACGTCCAACGACAGTCGTTCTGCAGACACTTACAGTCGAAATGGCGCTAGCGGCAATTCACAAATAAGACCTATTTTGTTTTACCCCGATGGAACTGCGCAGGACGCCAGAGTTTATCTTCAGGACGATCAAGCAAACACAACGTCGGTTCAGTTACGTGGCCTGACGGGTATCGCAAAGACGGTGCGGAATCCGCGAAACTGACAAACTTTGAACACTGTTCAATCCAAACAGTGAGCGGCATAGCAATAGCCGCCGGTTTTAGCAGCGGCAACGAACCGACGGCTAGCGCCTTGTCGCTCACAAGGACGACCCATTATGAAACATCAACATCGACACAATAAGAAACGTAACCGATGTGGGCTGAGCCTACTTGAGGTGATTCTGTCGATCGCGATTTTGGGGACGTCGATGGCGATCATCAGCCAATTCTTCTACCTTGGTTATCGTGCAGCGGATCGAGCACGGCGACAGTTTGATGCAACCATGATTTGCGATTCGGTGATGGCCGAACTTGCCGGCGGCGTGATTGAACCTCAATCGACAAGCGGCGCCAATGTTACTAACGTCCCCCAGTGGCAGTACTCAATAGACGTTGTCAATTCGGATATCGCAGGGCTTCTGTTGGCAACAGTCAGTGTGCGTCAACGCAACGAACAGAATATTGAAATGTCATTAGTACGGTTGCTGCCGGACCCTGACTACCTACCGGAGGAGCAACAATGAAATCCTCCTCACCGAAGAGACGAAGATTCATGGCGGTTCGTTCGGGCTATACATTGTTAGAATTGCTATTGGCATTAGCGTTGACGGTCGTTGTCATCAGCACGATAGCGACGGCGATTCAAGTCAACCTGTTCTCACTGACTCGTGCCCAATCCAGAATTGAACGTAAACAAATTGCCCGCAGTATTATGACGATGATTGGCAATGACATCCGTGCTGCCGTCCAGTTTCGCGGGGCCGATTATTCAGGACTGGAAGAGGTTTTGCTGTCCCAACAAATGATCGCCGGCATACAACCCACCGAACTCGATGAAACCGCGAAAGATGATTTAGCTGCTGCTATCGAATCGGCCGCTTTAGGAGAATCGACTTTTGGTGAAGATGAGAATCTTAATCAGCTCGGTCAAAATGGTCAGGGTTCCACCTCTAGCGAAGAAGATTTGGCCGAGGAGGAAGAGGCAGAAGTTGACTGGTCGGTTGGCTTGGTTGGGGACGCCAACTACATCTGGTTGGACATCAGTCGTTTACCACGCATCGACCAATACCATCCGCTGATTCAAACGGCTCAAGATGCTGTCACGACGGGATCGGACATCAAACAAGTGGTCTACTACATTGCCTCGACCGCTGGACGCAATAACTCCAACGACATACTGGCCGAAGAATCTAGCGGCCGGCGGCGAGGATTGTTTCGTGACGAAATTGATCGCGCGGTGGCCTTCTATCAGGGCGGCCTAACTCCCGGGACTCCAAAAGAGTACTCACAGTTGATCGCCCTTGAGGTAGTGCAGCTTCAGTTTCGTTATTTTGACGGAACCGCATGGCAAACCCAATGGGATTCAGTGGAAAGTGAGGGCTTCCCTTCTGCGGTGGAGATTTTCATCCTCGTAGACTCCAATCCACAAGCAGATCCAACAGAACCCACCGGCGAAGATGATGGACGATACGAGCGCTACCGAAGCGTCGTCCATCTTCCGCTGGCTGAGATCGAAGAGGAGGACGAAGATGAATAGTCATTCTCAGAAGCTTCACGGGCGCCGCGATGGCATGTTGCTGATTATCGTTTTGGTCACGATCGTGATGATGACCTTGGCGGCGTATACATTTACATCGCTGATGCAAGTCGAACTGCAATCTTCGCGGGTTTTATCACGTCGAGTCCAATCAAAATATCTGGCCGACTCCGGCGTCGATTATGTTCGGTTGTTTTTGGCCGCTCAACGCCAAGACATACACGCCAAAGGTGGGCTCTGGGACAATCCAGATATGTTCCAAGGCGTTCCCGCAGCGGTCGACGTCAACAACCTTGAATTGGTAGGGCGGTTTTCCGTCGTCGCGCCTAACTTGAATGACGATGGAATCCCAGAAGGATACCGGTTCGGATTGGTTGACGAATCTAGCAAGATCAACGTTAACGCATTGCCGTACTACGACACCTGGCAACCGGGCAGTGCACGCCAGATTCTAATGTCGCTACCCGAGATGACCGAGGACATTGCAGACGCGATTCTTGATTGGGTCGATAAGGACGACGAGGAACGAGAATATGGAACCGAAGGATCGTACTATCGAGGACTGTCGCCCGCATATGACGTAAAAAACGGACCGATGGACAGCTTAGACGAGCTGTTGCTTGTGCGTGACATTACACCGGAATTGTTGTTTGGCTTGGATGTTAATCGAAACGGTGTCTTAGATGACATCGAAACGGTTGGCACCAATGCTTCCTCGTTAGATGCGGACATGCATTTGGGTTGGGCGAATTATATCACGCTGTTCAGCAAGGAAACCAATCTCAACGGCGAAGGTTTAACGCGCGTCAACATCAACGGACAGGATCTTGATCAGCTGCAAGATGATCTCAAATCTTCATTCAACGATGAATGGACGAACTATATTCTTCACTATCGAATTTCTGGGCCATCCTCGACCGTTCCCACCCCAATCGACAACACCATTGTTGCAGCTTCTGAAGTTCCGCCGGGACTTACCGGTGAAGAAACGGGAGAGTTCACTTTTTCGAGCGTTGTCGATTTAGTCGACACCTATGTCGAAACGGTCAACGAAGAAGGTGATCCTGTATTCATTCAATCACCCATTAATCTTCAAACCCTTGGCGCTGCGATGACCACCGCCATGAGAAGCTTGACGGTGTATGAAGGCGACTCAATTCCTGGACGCATCAATATCATGCAATCGCCTCGACGCACGTTGGAAGGTATCCCCGGCATGAGCACCGAATTGATCGACAGTATCATCCAGGTAAGAGAGTATGAACTGGATGACCCTGATTTTTTAGATATCAACCGCAACTACGAGACTTGGTTGCTGACCGAACTGCTTGTGGACGTGCCAACGATGAGGGGGCTGATGCCGTTCATTTGTGTCGGTGGTGACGTTTATCAGGCGGAAGTGATCGGATATTTCGGCGACGGGATTGGAACCTCCCGTGCTGAGGCAATTATTGATACCACCGAAGACATCCCTAAGCTAATATTTTGGCGAGACAAAACGCACTTGCAGGGCACTTTTTCGGTCGATGTGCTGGGCGGCGACTACGGATCTGCCAGCAATTTTTAGTCACACCTTGGACTACGCATTCCACTTTAACTTTTAGAATCAACATGGCTTTTGTCGCAATCGAATTTTCAGAAGATCAATTGCTGGTTGCGATTGCGCAAAAAGTGGGGCTGCGATGCCGCATCGGCGATGTTTTCAACCTTGACATTTCAGAAACTACCAATGAAGCGGCCGGCGAATCTTTGAAGGAGAAACTAAATTCACTTGGAAGTGCGAAATCTGAGGTAATCGCGATCGTCAGCCGTTCTTTGGCTGAGATTCGCGAATTGACGGTGCCGCCGGCGCCCGACAATGAACTGCCGGAGATGATTCGATTTCAAGCTCGTAATGAATTCGCTTCCTTGAACGATCAGTGGAAATTGGATTATGTAACGCTGACGGAAGATCCGGATGCACCGCGCAAAGTGTTGGCGGCAGCGATCTCCCCGGATTTGGAAACCAAAATCCGAACGATATGCCAGAATGCGGGGCTCAAGCTCAAACGAATTGTACTGCGTCCCTTCGCAACATTAGATCTGTTGAAACCTCACCTTACCAAGGACGCACTTTCGTTGATCGTCGATCAGAACATTGATTCGACCGACATGAGCATTGTGAAAGATGACATGTTGTTTTCAACACGAACAGTACGCCTACCCAGTACGTTGACGCCTGAGCAGTCTTCGAAGCAATTGATCACCGAAGTTCGTCGGACCGTAGCCTCGCACAAGGTTTCGGCTGATAGTGATGCAATCACTAACATCGTTGTCTCCGGGCAGGAGGCTCAACATCGGCACTTTAAAGGAAACCTAGAAGGGCAACTGGGAATGACCGTGGCTTTCCTTGACCCGTTCGACCTTGTCGATGTTGATAATCGCCCCGACAAAGAAAGCGAAGTTGATCCTACGCGGTTTGCTTCTCTACTGGGTGCTTTGGAGACCGAAATATCTGGCAAGTCACCGCGGCTGGACTTCGCCAACGTTCGCAAGTTAGAGGTGAAGAAGACCGACTTTTCGAAGGTATATTTCTATGGAGGTTGTGCGGCGGCGGTCTTCATTTTCAGCCTGTTCCTTGCGTGGTGGATACTTCGATCTCAAACGCTAGAGATTGCGGCCGCGAGAGGAAATTTAAAGTTGGCGCGGGGAATTAATGAGGGCAACGGTTCGATCCCACCGGTCGAACAACGATTAAAAGAAGTTGAATTAATCGACCAATGGAAAACAAAAGACATCAATTGGCTGACGGAAATTTCTTCATTCAGCGAACGATTCCTGCTACCAGACGATGTCATTGCTGATTCATTCTGGGCCTCGGTGCAACGCGACGGGACGCCCAAAATTGTTCTTGAAGGCAAAATCGTGCAGGACCTTGCAAAAACAGATCAACTGATCGACGTGCTCCGCCAGCGTCCCTATAAAGTCGAAACGATTGACACGGGCACGGTCGCTCCTGATCAGCAAAGCGACTACCAGTCGACGTTTGAATATCATTTGCGATTGCCGGATTCCGCGTTGCCGAATCTCAACATGTTGAACAGGCAGGCGACTCAATTCGGTCGTTCTGACGTCTCCCAGCAGGAGAGTCGCCCATGATTGAAAACATGACTCAACGCGAAAAAACACTGGCGGCCGTAACTGTTGGCGCATTGGTTGTCGGGGTATTGTTTGGAGCCTTTTTTTGGTTTCTCAATGGCTACAACGACAACGTCAACGTCCTCCAGGGTATCGATTCTCAAATTAGCGACGAAGAAAACTTAACGTTGCAGGGAATGCAGGCGGCCGCGCGAAAGCGCTACTATATTGAAACCAGCCCAACCAGTGACATTTCAGATGCACGAATTCAGTACATCGCGTGGCTGAAGAAAACAATGCGAGAGAAAATTGGTGTGAGTCAGTCGAACGTCGATGCCGCCAGAAACAATCTCACGTTGAAGGCCGATGCAAAAGTCGTGGCTGAACAGATGTCGTTTACGATTCGCCCCACGGTAACATTGAAACAGTTGGTTGAATTTTTAGACGCCTTTTATTCCGTGGATACGTTGCACCGAATCACTTCGTTGAAGTTGACGCCTAAAACCGAGACTGCGGGAAAAATTCGTGCTCGAACGGGCAAGCTTTCGACGCAGATTCGAATCGAGGTGTTGTCGTTATCAGATGCCTCCAAGCGTGAACGATTTGCTAACCATTTCCGTGAAGCGGGCATTCCTATCGAGAAGGCTTTGGAAACGGTTGTCCGCCGCGACGTTTTTGGTGCCAAGAACAATTCACCGACCGTGAAGATCAACAAAACTTCGTCTTACACTAACAATAAACCTGCTTCTATTAACGTTGTGGCAAGTGACGCTGATGAAGAAGATGTGCTGGAGATAGAATTGATCAAATCCGACGTGCCAGAAGCAAAGCTGAAACCTGATGCGAAGGGATCAAAAGGAAAGTTGACTATCCCCGGCCAACCAGCGGGGAAGTATGAGTTTGTGATTCGCGTTACTGACAATGGTCTTCCCGAAAAATCAACCGAAGAAAAGGTGCAGATTACTTTCAAGGATCCTAAAAAAACACCTCCTAAAAAACCCAAACCACCACCACTGAAGATGGCGTTGGAGACTCGCATTTCAGGAAACTTGAAGAACGCTGACGGGAGTTGGTGCGTTATGATTAAATCGAATATGGACGGCAAGAGCTATCGCTTGAAAGAAGGCGAGAGTTTTAAGCTAGATAAACGCGATTGGGAAGTCACCGACATTACTCGCAAATCAGCTACGTTTAATGTAGAGGGGCAAGAAGTTAAACTCGATCGCGGCGCATCATTCGCCGAAGCCGACCTCGAAGAACCCTAACTCAAGGCTTCTTCAATCTGCTGATGGGATGCTAACAACTTTTTGTACCGCTGGAAAACCGTTTCGTATTGCTCAACCTTATCGGGCTCCGGTTCAAACTGTGTTTGGCTTGCCCTTTTGTATTGGGACAAGAACTCAGACCACTCGATTGTTTGTCCGCCAATTTTCTGGTGACGGAATTTGGCCATCAGTGCTGCCCCCCAAGCACAGCCTTCCTCGGCGCTGGCCAACAGCGTGACTTTCATAGCAAAAACATTGGCTAAGACTTGAGCAAGTTCGGGCGTTTTGGTCAGACCGCCCGAAAGAACCAGTTCCGTTCGTGGGTAGTCCTGGCTGTCCAGAACTGCGCTGCCTAACTTTAGGTTGAACATCGTCGAAAGCAGAGCTGCCTTAGCGGCGTTGCCCGGTTTTGCGTTTTCGCTATTGAGCCCTACGATCATCGCCGATCCGCCCACGCTGACGCCAAGCCCTGGTTCATCATCCATAAATGGCAACGCTAACAATCCACCACAGTCAGGTTCGGCCTCGAGCACTTTCGGCATCGTTGCAGCAAACCCGGCGTCTCTGTCACCGCCGATTGCCTCCCCAAACATTTCGACAATGCTGTTCATGTAGGTCGTGCCGTTACGTAAGAAGATCATGTTGATTGGTTTTCCGTCAGGAGCACAGAAATGGTCGACCGCTGCACTTACGCCCTTAAAAGCGCGATCGCCGACGGAATTTGCACAGACCGAAGTTCCAAAACTGCAGGAGACCATACCAGCGCTGCCAATCAATGAACCGGCCAGAGAAGCAGGCTGATCTCCTTCGGCGGGTGCAACGGGAACTCCAGCAGGTAGCCCCAACAGATCAGCTCCCGTTTTATCCAATGTTCCACCATCTTCGCCCACTTGGCGCACTTTTGGCAAAAGCGATTCCAATGCAACCGGGCCATTGACCAGTTTATCAAACTGCTCGATCAGATTCTTATCGTAGTCCAGTGTCGATTGATCGATTGGGAACATCCCCGACGCGTCCCCCACACCAAGATTCCACTGTCCCGTTAAGCGATACGCAAGCCACCCCGCAGGAGTTGTCATATGAACGGCCTTTGAGGCGACGGGCTTACGATTGCGAATTGTCCAAAGCCATCGTGCGGCCGTAATTCGCTTGGGCATTTTCACTCCGAAGGCTTCGGTGAGTTCGTTGCCCTCGGTTTCGTTACGACTGTCGCACCACAGCCGAGCAGGCCCTAATGAATTACCGTCGGCGTCAGCAAGAACTTCGCCGTGCATTTGCCCGGAAATCCCAATCGCCAAAACTTCAATGTTGGTAGGGAGCTTCGCACGCAGATCCGCCATGGCGGAAACCAAAGCCGCGTCCCAATCACCGGGAAGCTGTTCGTAAGCCCCTTCTTCTAAACCGGGAATCATTCCGTAGCTGCCATCACCGGTCGCAATGACGTCTAAGTTTTCGCCAGTAAAAATAACAGACAATCCCTGCGTGCCCGCGTCAATTCCAAGGAAGCCTTTCGTAGCCATAGTTGTTTTCTGCACTGTTTGAATCGAAATGGATGCTTCAATCTTCTCATGATAGCCGATTGTCCAACGCCCTGCATCTAAGCCGAACAAACTGCCCGCGACAAAGGTTGTCGTTTTAGATAAACTTACCGGCCTACCAGAGCCTGCCGCCGGGCAGCAATTTGAACTCGCCAAATTCTCGACTCTCTAACGACAAACAATGTCAGATCAGAATAACTTCGCTTCCGAATCCGGTCAGCAAACGACTCGAGAGAAGATTCATGAGATCATTTTCGAAGCGGACACTCCGCTGGGCGCGATTTTTGATATAGGACTACTTATAGCGATCGTCGCCAGCGTCATCATCACCTGTTTGGCGACCGTTGAGGAATACAAAGATGAGACGTGGATAAATTCTTTGTCATGGGTTTTCACTGCCTTCTTCACGGTTGAGTATTTACTCAGAATTTATTGCGTGCGGAAGCCTTGGAACTATATTTTCAGTTTCTGGGGAATGATCGATCTACTGTCAGTCTTGCCCGATTATTTTCTATTATTCTTCGGCCACCACACGCGCGCGTTTTCAGTGATTCGATCGCTAAGATTGCTGCGTGTGTTCAGGATCTTCAAAATGGGTTGGTTTCAATCAGAAGCCGATGATCTCGGTGGAGCCGTTTGGCGGGCCCGTGCGAAGATCATCGTTTTTCTCACCGTCGTGATGATCATTGTGACCGTGACAGGAACGCTGATGTTTGAAATCGAAAATATCTGTCGCCCAAATTTTGAAATGCAAGACGGAGTATTAGTAAAGGTTGCAGGGAATGATTTTGATTCAATTCCCGAGGGCATCTATTGGGCGGTCGTAACAATGACTACCGTCGGTTTTGGCGACACCGTGCCAAAATCACCACCAGGAAAATTCCTCTCGTCAGTTTTGATTCTGCTAGGCTACAGTCTCATCATCGTTCCGACGGGTTTTGTCTCTGCTGAAATCATCGAGTCTCGACGAAAGCAGATTACAACGCGTTCGTGCAGCGAATGCATTACCGAAGGTCATGATCTTGATGCAAAGTACTGCAAGTATTGCAGCGCAGAGCTATAATCGGTTTCGAACTATCACACTTTGACAATTCCCCCCCTTCCGACCTTCCTAAATGGCAAGAAATGCTAGTCCCGCGTGTGCAGTAGTAGCGATTATCTCGCGCGATGATCAACTGTTGGTGATCAAACGGTCAGCAAACGTCCGCTCTCCAAATCTACATTGCTTTCCCGGAGGAATGATCGAGGTAGATGAGACACCTGAAATAGCGCTGCAGCGTGAGATGAGTGAAGAATTGAACATCAACGCAACGGCGGTCAAAGAAATCTGGAAAAGCTATACGCCTAAAGGTACACGTCTACACTGGTGGACAGCGGCATCTAACGAGCTTGATCGTGTTTTCCCTAATCCGGACGAAGTGGCTTCGTTTGAGTTTTTAACGCTTGATGAAATTTATCAACTGGACGACGTATTGATCAGCAACCAAATTTTCTTCGAAGCGATTCAAGCCGGAAAAATAGCACCAGAACTGTTGTTTACTTAAAACAAATGCGAGCACAGCAGGTGAAAATCCGCTCCACATGGGGCATGTTTTCCACCTGCCTTGCACCGACCTTGCAAACGGTAATTAGTCACCTTGGCGATCACATACTGGAATTTCTGGAGATACTCGAAGGCTGATATCTCACACCGCTTTAGAGCTTCGCGTTTGCTGGTGAATTAACGCTGCGTCCGAAATCTTTTCTTTTGCAATCTGCTCCAATTCGTCAACGACATCGTTAACCGTTTTATTGTCCGTATTTACTTCGATCGCATCATCGGCCTTCAACAATCGACCGACTTTCCGGTTTTCATCGTTATAGTCGCGGGCATTGATTTCAGCGATGACCTCTTCGACTTCCGCGATAATGCCCTGTTCTTCCAATTGCAACGCGCGACGAATCGCACGGAAACGTGTCGATGCGGTCAGATAGATCTTGCAAGTCGCATCGGGAAAAGCAACGGTGCCTTGGTCGCGGCCCTCGCTAATGAAGTCTCCTGTAGCAGCAATCTTCTGTTGGAGGGCAACTAAATGGCGGCGGACTTCGACTGCATCAGCGATCGTTTTGATCTTACGCGTTACTTCTCGTTTTCTAATGGCCAGCGAAACGTCTTCACCATCGACGAAAACATTGCCGCCTTCGAATCGCAGGTCTATGTTTTGAGCTATTCGTGCCAAGGCGTCCTCATCATCGAGCCCTACATTATCACGCATAGCCACGTACGTTACCGCGCGGTACATAGCTCCAGTGTCCAGGAATTGGAATCCTAAACGTTCGGCAAGCTGCCGCGTTACCGTGCTTTTGCCCGCTCCCGCAGGGCCATCAATCGCGATGATCATAATTACCGTTGGTTATGCAAATTGTTTGAGTTGTTAAGTTTAAATTGAGAACATAAGAATGAGAATAGAGTATCCACGGTTTTATTGCCCAGAGATCGTTTTCGCTTTATCGTAACAGCGAATATTCGTTACAGCCCGCCTATTGGCACTAAAGCTGCTGCGTATAGAATCGGTGTTTTTCAAATTCAGATTGATACGAAGGCAGTTGCGTGATGAATCGAGCGAAAAGCAAATCCGAGTTCGCCCGCGCTAAGACTCTAATGCCAGGAGGCGTCAACAGCGCCGCGCGGGCCTTCGGTGCAGTCGGAGGCGATCCGATCGTTTTTGAACGCGGCGAAGGCGCCTACCTCTTTGACATCGATGGAAACCAATACATCGACTACATTGGTTCGTGGGGACCGATGATATTGGGGCACCAATTTGACGGAGTTAAGGACGCCGTTCACGCAGCCGTCGAAAAAGGCACTAGTTTCGGCGCTCCCACCGTTGCGGAGAACGTGTTGGCTGAATTGATTATCGAAGCGTTACCGTCGGTAGAAATGGTGCGACTGGTGAACTCGGGAACCGAAGCGACGATGAGCGCGATACGATTGGCACGCGGTTACACTGGGCGAGACATCGTCGTTAAATTCGCGGGTAACTACCACGGTCACGTCGACAGTCTACTGGTGGCCGCAGGCAGCGCGGCGGCAACCTTGGCAGTCCCAAATTCTCCAGGCGTCACCGCCGGCACCAGCAAGGACACGATGGTCCTAGGCTACAACGATGTCGCCGGGCTTGAAGAGGCTTTTGCGATCCATGGAAGCAAAATCGCGGCCGTTATTCTCGAACCCGTCTGCGGAAACATGGGATGTGTTACTCCGACGCCGGAGTTCTTATCTGCGCTGCGTACAAAGACCGAGGATAGCGGTGCTGTATTGATCTTCGATGAAGTAATGTGCGGTTTTCGCGTCGCCTATGGTGGGGCACAATCACTATTTGGCGTGATGCCGGATTTAACGACGGTTGGCAAAATCGTGGGTGGCGGGCTTCCGTTGGGCGCCTTTGCTGGCAAAAGAGAAATCATGGAGCACGTTTTACCAGCAGGGAAAGTCTATCAAGCCGGTACGCTCAGCGGCAATCCAATCGCGACCGCAGCTGGCATCGCGATGCTGACTGCGCTTCGAGACAATCCGGTTTATTATGAACGCTTAGAAACGATCAGCCAGCGTTTGGAAGCGGGCTTTACTGATGCCGCTGGCCAAGCAAACGTCGATTTTTCGATCAACCGAGTTGGCAGCATGATGACGTTATTCTTCAACGACCAAACGGTGACTGATTGGCAGAGCGCTTCAAAATGTGACACGGTAATGTTCTCCAAATACTTCTGGGGCATGATTGAACACGGCATCTACATGCCATGCAGTCAATATGAGGCTCTATTTATTTCCAACGCTCACACAGATGATGACATTGACAAAACGATCGAAGCAGCCAAAGCTGTGCTTTCACAAATCTAACCCAATTCGCCATTCTCCCAAGATTTTGAGCACTATGAAGTTTTCAGTTTGTTGGATGTATCGCTGCAGGATCGTGTTTGTTGCCGTATCGCTTGCTTTTGCCTGCGGTTGTGAACCAAAGGCCGACCTAACGAGAACGGTTGACGCAACCGCCACCCCACCAGCGCTCGTTTCACCGACTGACAAAGAGGAAGTGAGTGTTCCTCAAGAAGGCTTAGAAGATGCTGCGAAAGGAAACACGGATTCTGAGAATGCGAAGATTGTTTCCTCCGAAACCAAAGACGATAAGCTTGCGGCGCGGTTTCTTTGTTGGAACATCGAATCTGAAGGCAGTGATCCGAACGTCATCGCCAAACAACTATCAGAGATGGGGGAGTATGACGTCTACGCCCTTACCGAGTTTCTGCCCTCAGCGAAAGTTTTGTTCGAAACGACGTTGGGCGACAACTTCCAGTTGGTCATGTCCCGTTCAGGGAACAACGATCGACTAGCGATTGCGTTCGACAAGCGACTCTTTGAACTGGTTAAGTCTTTTGAAATCGAGAAGATCAATTTCAAAAACCGTTATCGCTCCCCTTTGGTTGTTCATCTAAAAGATAAAGACTCTGGCCTGGAGTTCTATGTGATGAATAATCATCTTGCGCGAGGCAGGGAAGGCGTCCGATTAATCCAAGCCAAACAATTAGTCGCTTGGGCTCGAATGCAACTCGTCCCCATTGTGGCATTGGGGGACTACAATTTAGACTACGTTTTTGCGACCAATAAAGGGAATTCAGCGTTTGCGCCAATGCTTCAAGACAATGTTTGGAAGTGGATCAAACCCGTCGAACTGATTGACACCAATTGGTATGACAACCCCCAAGATCCCGATGGCAAAGACGATTATCCTGGAAGCCTGCTAGATTTCGCGTTTGTATCTGGCCCCGCCAAAGCATGGGACGCAAGTTGCAAAATAATCGTTCGCCCCGGCGATTTCCCTGACGATGAAAATACTAGCGACCATCGTCCGTTTGAACTAGTCCTCTCAAATTAATTGAAGAAGAACTGCAAAGTTCATTTCAACGGTAGCCTCATAACGCAAGTCGGACGGTTTTCCACAGACCGGGCGACTGGCGGATTTTTGCTAAAACAAAATTCTGGCGTTCTCCTAGCACAAAGTTTCTTTGGTTCCAACTGGTCGAACGAAATTCGAACAACTTCAACCGCAGCAGATCTATTCCTTGCTCATGGCTTTCGCTTTTTCTTTCCAATCACGCGTTACCGTTTCGCCACATCCCAGTTTCTCTGCAAATATTTTAATATCAGCATCAGACCACGTCGCGATCTGTTCGATCGTTTTAATACCAAGATTAGTCAGCTTCTTCTGATACGTGGGGCCCACGCCATTGATGTCCGACAACTGACCTCCGTCCTTAGACAGTTTCGCGGATGAGTCAGATTTCGATTTGCGGGAAGATGCCGATCGTTTTTTGGGCGCGGCCTGTATTTGCGAGATTTTGGCAAGCGATTGTTGGTTGATCTCTTCCATTGCACTCATACGCGTCATCTGCTGGGCCAAGGCAGCTTCGATTTTGAGAAGCGCTGAATTTGACTGCGCAGCCGATTCAGATTGACGACTTGCCAGTTCTCTTGCAGAGTTCGCGGAGGTCTCAAGCTCACCAATGCGTTGCTTTTGCGCCGCGATAATTTCTTTAAGCTCTTCTTTGGCCGTCTCAGAGTACTTCGACGCAGATTCAAGATGCCCAATCTGCTTGCTCAACACTTCGTTCTTCTCGATGAGAATTTTCACTTCTGCTGAACTCTTTTCCGCCTGCTGGCTTTCTAACTCTTCTGCCTGACTCTTGAGACGTTCTACCGCAGTTTCGAGCTGGGCCACTTTCTCTCGGGCAAACTTATGATCCGAACTGAGTTCTTCAGATTCCGATCGCATTCGCGCAACGAGCTGATCGGAGGCGGTTTTTTCTTCTTTGAGACTTCGAAGCTCACGTTCCGACTTCTGATTCTGTTCAATGGCTTCGACAGAAGATGAATTCAATTCTTCAATGCGATCCCGAGCTTCTTTAAGCTGTTGGTTTACTGCCTCAAGGTCTTCTTGAGCTGATCTCTGCCCTCGACTGGTAGACGCCAATGATTCAGTGAGCCCCAGTATCTCAGTCTTTTGCGTGGCGACCACGTCGGCTAATGCTCTTTGTTCGGAACGTTCGCGCTGCAGCGTTTGGATCTCAGCGTCTTTTTCAGCAAGATTGGAATCCGCGACATCCAACTTCGATTGAACCGCATCTTTCGCCTCTGTCGCCTCGCGAACGCTCATCCGAGCATCCGCGACTTCTTCTTCAAGCGATGCAATCTTTTGTCTGGACCTTTCCATCTCCTCCACAGCAGTTTTTGATTCCAAATCGGATTTGGAAACCGCCTCTTTCAGCGCAGTAATTTCTTCTTCAAGCGATGCAATTTCCTGTTTGGATCGTTCCACTTCCTCCACGGCAGTTTTTGATTCCAAATCAGATTCCGAAACCGCCTGTTTCAGCGAAGTGATTTCAGCATCAAGCGCGGACCGGTCAGACTGTTGATCATATTCGACCATCGCCAACCGCTGCTGTTCAATCTTATCATTGAGGTCAGAAATTTTTTGTTGAGCCTCGGAACGGAGCGTTTCCTGAGCTTCCAAATCAAAAGTTAACTTCTCAACTTCGTTTTTTTTTAAGTCAGCTTTTGATTCAACATCGGCCAGTGCGACTGCTAATTCATCCTTCGCTTGCGTGAGCTTTGTGATTTCGGCTTTGGCATCTTCCAATTCCTGAGCCAGCTTTTCACGCTCCTGGGAATTACCGGCGGAAGCTGTGCCATTCTGCTCCTTTAATTTCCTCAGCTCTTTTCGGACCTTTCGCAGTTCTACCGCTACGACCGTTCTATGCTCCTCCGCTTCTTCCAGCATCGCTTCTGTTTCAAGACGCAGCTTCTTCTCTTGCTCCAGTTCCTCCGAGCCACCCTTTGCAGTTGCACCGAGTGCGGCCCCCCCCACACCACCGAGTGCGGCCGACACTAGTGATCCTGACGCGAGCCCTTGTTCGTCGTCGGCTGATTCAGAAGAAGCGGCAGACGCCTGTGCCTCTTCAGTGAGCCTTTCAATTTCAGACTTCAGGGTGTCGACCTCACTTTTGAGCTGCTCTGATTCAGACAGTGAATCATGTTTGACGAGCTCCGCTTCTTTAAGTTCCGCCTCCAATTTCTCAGATTCTTGTTTTGCGGATTCAACTTCTTCTTTAAGAATATCGATTGCTTGAGTGTCAGCCGCTTCTTCTTTGAGCAACTCATTCTCAGACTTCAGCGCGGTCAGTGATTGCTCATTAGCTTCTGCCGCTTTAACCGACTTTGACAACTCACTCTCAAGTTCCTCAATCTTTTGTTCAGCTTCGGTCAGTTTGTCGGTGGCGTTTTTATCGGCATTTGCTTGATCTTGCTGAGCCTTAAGCTCTTTGACTTCTTTATACGCCGCATCCAATTTACTTTCAGACTCAGACCTTTGCTGTTCTGATTCATCCAATTTTGCTTGAAGAGATTTAAGCCCGTCAGAATCTGACTTCGCCGCAGAGAGTTTAGATTCTAGCTCAGCTATTTTGGTATTCAGCTGAGCCTTCTCTTGTGCGAAATCGGATACAGATTCGGCGAATTCCTCAACCGCATCGTCGTTTCCACTCCCACCCAGTTCTGCTCCGATCGCGGCAACGCCAGTCGCTACAGCTCCCGATCCAACACCCGCAGCAATGTTACTTGGTTCGGTAGGTTCAAGATCAACATCCAATACTTCGCCAACAGTTTCGACGGCCTCGTCTGTCACATCAGCGATATCGGTCAGTTCCAGCTGAGCACCTTCGATCGAGGTTGATTCAGCAACAGGAAGTACTTCGTCGTCATCATCGAGACCGAAATCAAACTCATCGCTGTCATCAATAGAAGTCTCTAAAGAAACATCAGCGACGTCTTCAGTTTCCTCGAGTGAGATTTCATTTTTATTCTCCGCCGTCAACCCAACCACAGAATCAGATTCGCTCGCAATTGGATCGTCATCATCAAGGTCGAAGTTGAATTCGTCGCTCCCCTCCTCAGCAAGGGTAGCGGGAGTTTCCTCTTCAACGGCTAAACCTTCTGGCGAATCTAGAGACACATCAGAATCTTTAAGCTGCAATTCATCGGATTCTTCAGCCGCTGCATCAATTCCGGTTTCCACAACGATTTCTTCTTCGCCCTCGTCTTCCATCATCATGGAAACGAAGTCGTCATCATCAAGCCCGTCATCAGAAACTTTCAAATCTTCGTTGAAAGACGATGAATCAATCGCTACGTCATTTCCTGCGTCCACAATGATTTCTTCTTCGCCCTCGTCTACCATCATCATGGAAGCAAAGTCGTCATCATCGAGTCCGTCATCGGAAACTTTTAGATCTTCGTTTTCAAACGATGAATTAATCACCGTCTCATCTTCTTCGACATTCACGACAAACCCTTCTTCACGGTCATCAGAGATTGCAAAATCATCGCCTTGGGTCGATGAATCGAAAGCATCGAAATTGAGGTCGCTTTGATCGAGAACCTGTGGGGTTTCTGCCAGGATATCTGATTCGTTCAGCCGCAAACCAGAGACCTCTCCAACTTCGGAAATGACATCGGAACCCATTTCGGCGTCGTCAGTTCCGTCGATCGCCGATTCAGAAAATCGGCTTGACTTTTTGAATGACGATTTAGCAGGATCAATCTCGCGCGTGTTCTCTACTGCAGCGTCAAACTTGTTCTTCTTGGCGAAAAATAATCGACTGAGAAGCCACAAAAGAAGAGCTACCACGAATCCGACAACAGCGAAGGGAAGCCAGCCAATTTGACCGAGGATGGACATCCACGACGAAGCAGGTTGAGCAACGACAGGACGCCTTACAGGAGCGGTCCCTTTTACAACCCCATCGTCCTCTGTGGCTGATGCTCCTTCTTCTTCTTCGCTTGCTTCAGCGGACTCTGACATGGGAGCGGATTCTTTTTCACTTAATTCTTCTGTCACAACCGGTGATTGTTGGGCGTCCGTTACGCCGGGTGTGTCAGCAGGAATGTCTTGCGATGCTGCTGACGGTAGTAACTGAGTATCTGGCTGAGCGTCAACTGGATCCGCCGTTTCAAACGGTGATGCAACGGCTGGCGGTTGTGTGGTCTCAAATGGTGACCGCGCCGCTGCTGGCGGCTGGGAGGTTTCAAATGGTGAGGCTACTGCCGCTGAAGATTGCGGGGTTACCGGTTGCGGAGTCTCTGGAGCAAACGGGGGTACCTTAGGCACTGTGTTCAGGGTATCAGGAGACGTGGGAACCGAAGAGAACGGATCTACTGTGGGAGTTGATTGGGGAGTAACCGCCGATTGCTCGAACGGATTTGCTTGAGCGTTCACAATCGCGACGAAAAATAAGCAAACTGTAATCGCAGCAACAAATTGAAGAGAACTACTTGGCAAGAAGTGGAAGAGTTTTAAAGCTGTCATGGTTAATAGACTCTTAGCGTGAAAGTTGGACTCGTTAAAGATCATATCGGTCACTGCCGAAAAATCGCATTGTGATGTTAGTCAGATGAGCGTGACGTTTTCCACTACCTAATTATGGTAATTTTATTCCTCATTGTATCCAGAAAAAGTGGCTTTTTGACTCATTCGAAATATCTATGTCAAATTGGTCCGATTATTTAAATCTTTCGCCTTTGAGAGAAGCGATTGCCGGAGATACGTTGCAATTTTCTTGAGTAGACACCGTTATAAGAACCGTAATAATTGCATTTTTGCCAAGGCAGTGTAGAATCCCAACGGCGAGAATTCAGCGCGGTCGGCAGCGGACTTAGCAACCTAATTGCCGAATCATACTTGTTTTTGATTTAGTAATTTTGAAACCAATCTGGCGTAAATTTCGCGAAGCGAATATTGTCACCATCGCCGGCAAACGAGGATCTTTCCTCCAACCACCTTGCCGTTTACACTTATCAACGATCACGGGACACCGTGGTCATTAGCCGACAGGCTTAGACACACAGGAAATCGTTTTGAAGTCATATTTAGTTGACCCGTCCAAATTCGACTTTGACAATGTTGTCATTGATAAAAAAGCGATCGAAAAAGTTAATCCTCACCGCTTCGAACTTATGCTACTGGATGGAATTTTGTTATCCGGTGAAGAGTACGCTGTCGGATATAAAGACATTGCTGACGACGCGTTCTGGGTAAGAGGTCATTTTCCTGGAAAGCCGATTATGCCAGGTGTCCTGGTTTGCGAATGCGCGGCGCAGCTGTCTTCTTACTTCGCTATGACCAATGGGATGGTCGATCCTGGAGGATACGTTGGCCTTGGAGGATTGGAGAGCATTCGTTTCCGCGGGCCGGTGGTGCCCGGTGATCGTTTGTTGTTAATGCTCAAGCGTGGAAAAGTTCGCCGCAACGCAATGTTCACCGCCGAATTTCAAGGCTGGGTGGAAGATACGCTGGTGATTGACGGGCTTATCAAAGGCATCGTGCTCAACGATTCTTAGTCCCGTGCAAAGCGGCTGAATTGGACTGAAACATTTCTAAGCAAACATGTGTCGAATCTGCTGAAAAATTCGCGTCATAAAGATCTTCAGCAGTCGATCTCCTTGTAAAAGATTATCGCTTTTGATCGTTCCTGTTTTTTCCCGATCAGGAAAAAGAGCCATCTCGCTTTTAAAGTCACGATGGCTCAATCATAGAGCTAAGAACGAATTGAGGCAGGCGAGTTACATCCCTTCCATTCCGTAACCGCCATAGCCGCCGCCTCTCATCATTTCATCTGCCTCTTCTTTGGCACGGCGAGCGGCTTTTTTACCGCCGTATTCTGCCTTCTCATCGGGCAGACGCAACGCGTGTCGCGCGTCTTTAAGGTCTTCGATGTCATTTGAAATAATGAAATTACCGTCCCCATCCATAATTAGCGTTTCGCCAGGTAAATCGTACTGAATCGGTTCATTGCGCGAAACGTCCAAGCGTTCTCCACCCATCACGTCGATCAGAACTCCGTTGGAGTGTATGTTCGCATCCTCGACAAAGTGAATCGACTGTGCCACTGGATGTAAGATCGTAACGGGCTCGGTGAAGTTCAATAAATCTCCAATAGAAAACAATCGCTTAGCAGCAATAATCGCTCCTTGGTATTTTGAATCCTCAACGGACGTAACAATCTCAGCCTTAGGTTCTTCGACAGGAATTTCGGTCGTGCCAACCTTCGCCGTGCGTGGTTCAGCGACTCGCTGAGCAAAAAATTCAGCCGAAGGCCCTTCCACGCTGACCTTAATTGCATCACTCCAACGTGTCGGGCGAGCAAACCTTAGGTACTCTTCACCTTTAGGAACTTTTATTTCTACAGGCTCCTTTGCACCTTCATAGACTTCACTAACGTAGTAAACCTTTTCACGCAGATCACCTTCTTCACGCCCGCGCTTGATTCGATTGCGAACCGACTGATCCTGCATCGTGAAATTGATTTTTGTTTTCTTGTAGACTTTTTTCTCTTCGTCCCTGTTGCCCAGCATTATACCTGGACCACCCATCCCACCGCCGTACTCATCCATGCCGCCTCCGCCATGCTCATCCATGCCGCCTGTGTTAGCATTTTCATCAGCGTTGTTAGGATCAGCGACCCAAACACGCATCCGATATTCATAAACGGCTGACTTACTTGGCGAGACGCTCATGTCAAAAAACCGAATCTGTTTGAAGTCAGAGGTCGGTTCTAAAACGGGATCGGCGAGTTCCTCGTACTCCGTCAGATCACTGCTTGAGCGACCGTCTCCAGTACGCATTCCATAACCTCCATAACCACCACCCATCTCGTCGCCGTAACCTCCTTCCATACCGCCACCGTAGCCTCCCATGCCTCC